>Ga0207422_1000324_pt1 | contig 166422 bp, 128 predicted proteins | sample MarCyaLeptolynsp_FD_187757 | JGI IMG/M metagenome (GOLD analysis project Ga0207422, IMG submission 187757) | Marine cyanobacterial communities from Panama - species 1 Leptolyngbya sp. (SPAdes) | ecosystem: Environmental > Aquatic > Marine > Unclassified | place: Panama: Panama City | collected...
CATGAGTATTGCCATTGAAATTAGTACAAATAGAACAGGAGAGGTGTGATAACCTCTCCTGAAATCTAGTCCAAATTATATTTAACTATTGAATTATTTTTGATGTAAAGGGAAATTAGAAGTAAAATCCCTAACATCATGACCTATTCGAATAAGCTCTTCTTCATTGTCAGTATTCTGCACAACCCTATCGATAAACTCCCCTATTTGTCTCATTTCAGACTGCCCCATACCCCGAGTAGTCATTGCCGGTGTACCGAGTCTAATACCTGAGGTTACCAGAGGTGATTGGTTATCATTTGGTACAGCATTCTTATTACATGTGATACTAGCCATATCAAGAGCTTCTTCAGCTACCTTACCTGTAACTCCCTTATTCCTGAGATCAACTAGCATAAGATGATTATCAGTACCGCCTGAAATCAGCTTGTACCCTCTTCCCAGAAGCTCTTCAGAAAGTGCCTTGGCATTCGCTATCACTTTCTGACCATAATCCTTGAAACTATCCTCCAGGCACTCTCTGAAAGCTACAGCTTTTGCAGCTATAATATGCATCAAAGGACCTCCTTGAACACCAGGCATTACCCATGAGTCAATCAATTCACCCATATTCTTTACCCGACCGCTCTTCGGAGCTACAATACCAAACTTATTCTGGGTATCGCGACCCAATAATATCATCCCTCCCCGAGGACCACGTAGTGTTTTATGAGTAGTAGTTGCTACTACATCAGCATAAGGAACAGGAGAATTCAACAACCCTTTAGCTATAAGGCCGGCGGTATGAGCAATATCAGCAAAAAGGAATGCATCAATGGAATCAGCTATCTCGCGAAACCTTTTGAAATCAATATCTCTTGGATAAGCGGAGGCACCTACAGTAATTAACTTAGGTCTGTGTTCTTTGGCAAGTGCTGCAACTTGGTCGTAATCAATTCTCTCGGTCTCAGAGTTGAGTGTATACGGTATGAAATTATACCATTTACCTGAGAAATTAACTCTTGAGCCATGAGTCAGATGTCCCCCATGTTCTAAGCTCAAGCCCATTACAGTATCACCATGATTGATATATGTAGAATAGACTGCAATATTTGCTGAACTACCAGAATGAGGCTGAACATTAACATACTCTGCACCAAAGAGTTCCTTTGCCCTATCTCTGGCTAAATTCTCGACAACATCTACCCATTCGCATCCACCATAGTATCGTTTACCAGGATAACCTTCGGCATATTTATTAGTCAGGACAGAACCTGCCGCCTCCATTACTTCTGATGAAGTAAAATTCTCTGAAGCAATTAATTCTATTTTTTCATGTTGTCTCTGATATTCATTATTTAATGCCTGATGAAGTTCGGGATCATCTATTTTTATTTTGTCGTACATAATTAACAATTTTTAGTCGTTATTGATAATTCGAATAGTGAATTGATTCTGACTGCCAAATACTGTCAGAAAAAGAGCACCTTTAGGTAGATTATTTCTATCAATATTAATAGTGGCAACAGTGGAGCTAGAGTAAACCACTTTTCCACTAATATCATATATATATAACTCTTGTTCTAGATATCTTGAATCACTAAATGAAATATAAATGGAGTTAGCATCTTGTTCAAAGTTTACTCCTTCAGGTATTTCATTGACTGATGAATCATCCATCATGTCAAAGCATGTAATATTATTACTTTCCGCATGTACATCACATATGAAAAGAGTTTCTTGGTTACCATCTTCAAATGTAAATATCCAATACGGTTCATCAAGAGCCAATGCCATATTCATCTCATTATTTCCAAGAGCAGCAAACCTTAAATCTCCATCAGGATATTTACCAGCCAGATTTTGGTAATCAGAGCTATTTATAAGTGTATTTCCCGCTACATCAGAATCAATCCAGTTTTCTGTTGATAAAATATTCTCCGGTAAGAATGTAGTAAACGATGAAATATCTCCAACAAAATCACTTGCGTCTATAAATACTAATAATCTAGCAGCAATTATATGATCCTCTTGCCCCTGGTCATTCTCGAAAGAGTAAACCCACGTATTAGCCTGACCACTCTGTGGATTATAGGAAGTAGTAAACTGGCCCGCTGAAATACCATTTGCAGTGGCTATTGCTTTAAGTCTTGTAGTAGCCCCAAGGCTTTCTTCAGCTCTGTCAGCTGCCCATGAAAAAGCCTCGCTAGCTTTAAACATTTGTTGGGAAAATAGTTGTATGCTTCCTGCAAGAAATAAGAGTGCTAATAAGTTAATTTTATGCATATCAAACCTCAGTTATAGTTTTAGCTCTTATGGCTTTTAACAATTCAACAAAAATAACAATTGAAAATGGTATAAGTGTCACGATCACCCATTCATTGAAGTTTAAAGGTACAGTATTTAATAAATCATTCATAAATGGTAGAGCCACAGCCGCTACCTGCAGCATAATTGACAACAGCATTATCCCAAGCAATATTCTATTGGTAGAAACACCTATCTTCTGTAATTTCTTGCCATCCTTGTTTGTCAGGTTGAAAAACAAAGATCTCTCCAATGATCTAGAGTTTTGTACATTCCAAATCTGAAAAAATGCTAAGGTACAAAAGGCCATTGTTATAGCTTTTGGCTCTAATCCTTCTTGAGGTATAATTGAATATCCTGCTGCATAATAATAAACTCCAAGAGTACCGAGCATCATTAAGACTCCTGCAAATATTATTCTGTAAAGTAACTCTCTGGGGATCAGGGATGCCTCACGAGGTGCGGGACGATCTTCCATAACATTACCTTGTTCGTTTTCAAAAGCAAGAGGAAAAGTTGAGGTACCATCAGTAACAAGATTAATCCAAAGAAGCTGAGCTGGCAATATAGGTAGTGGGAAGCCAATAAGCACTGATGCTGTTATTGTAAGTAATCCTCCAAAGCTGGTTGCTAATATATAGAGAATAATATGCTGTAGGTTCTTTAGTATTACCCGGCCACGCCTAATAGCATTCACTATGCTAGTAAAATTGTCATCCATTAATACCATAGCTGACGCCTCTTTTGCTACATCTGACCCCGAACCCATTGCTATACCAATATCAGCCTTTTTCAATGCCGGTGCATCATTCACGCCATCTCCTGTCATTGCTACAATCTTACCGTGTCTTTGTAACTGCTCTACAATGCGGTATTTATGTTCTGGGGCAACCCTTGCGTAAACTTCGGTTTTGGTTACAGCTTCAAAAAGCTCATCGTTACTCATAGCCTCTATCTCAGAGCCCCTCAGCGCATCAGGTTTGATCTTTTCAGGAGCTAAACCAATTTCACTTCCTATTGCTTTCGCTGTCTGAACATGATCGCCTGTTATCATAAAGACATCTACTCCAGCATGATGACACTCCTCAACAGCCTTTACAGCTTCATCCCTAACCGGGTCCTGAATTGCAGCTAAACCAACAAAGACCAAACCGCTGACATCATTGTGATCAATTCTGGCATTATTATCTAACTTTTTATAAGCTAAAGATAAAACCCTTAATCCCCCTTCGGAATATGTCTCTATTTGCTGATAAAGGCTATGCTTTTCTTCTCCAGTAAATTCACTAACCTCACCAGAGGATGAAATATCCTGTTCACATAAATCTAAAATCCTGTCACTACCACCTTTGACTAATAGATATGTTGATTTTGTATTAGGATCGGTAGCTCTTACTGCCATATATTTCTGTTCACTTTCGAATGGCAAATCAATTGATATTTCCCAATTGTTCTTAACAAATGCCATTTTTTCAGCAAGTATCATCATTGCGGCTTCAGTAGGATCACCTGTTACCTCCCAGATACCATTATGCTGTTTTATAGATGATTCGGTACAGTATGTAGCAATGAGATCATACATTGTAAGTGCATTTTCGGTACCAGGCTTTGGAGACTCAGGTTCAGGTATCAGACTACCTTTAGCTTCATAGCCATTGCCACTAACAGTATAGTTCTCATATCCCACAAAAATTTTCTTGACAGTCATTTGGTTGCGAGTAAGAGTTCCGGTTTTATCAGAACATATAACATTAGTTGAGCCCAGAGTCTCGACAGCAGCCAACTTCTTTATCACAGCGTTTTTCTTAGCCATCTGATAAAGACCAACCGATAACGTAATAGTAATTGAAACGGGCAGCCCCTCCGGGATTGCAGATACAGCCAATCCAACCGAGGTCAAAAGCATATCCAGAATTCCAAACCCTCTTATAAGCCCAATGACAAAAATCACCCCAACTGCTATCATGATAGCTAATGACAGTTTCTTACTGAATGATTCCATCTTTTGCTGGAGCGGTGTCTCTGTTGCCTGTGTTTCAGAGACACGAGTCGATATTTTGCCAAACTCTGTATTTTGCCCAATTGCTGTAACGACAGCACGCGCCCTTCCTTTTTGAATAATAGTTCCAGAGAAAACAAGATTAACCCTATCTCCCAGCTCTGCATTCTCTTCAAGTAATGCTTCAGAATTCTTCTCAATAGCAAAAGATTCGCCCGTAAGCATTGATTCATCTACAAGCAAATTTTGTGACTCAAGTAACCGTGCATCGGCTGGTACTCTATCCCCACTTTCCATAACAAGTATATCACCAATCACCAGATCTGCTGTATCTATTTGTTGATGTATACCGTTGCGTATTACTCTAGTTGTAGGTGAAGTCATCTGTGCTAAGGACTTCAAAGCCTGTGCTGCACGAATTTCCTGGATAAAGCCAATTAAGGTGTTCAGTATAACCACAACACCAATAACTATCGAATCCTTTGGTTCGGATACTATTCCATTGATTATTGCTGCAACAATCAGTATATAAATAACCGGGTCATGGAATTGGGAAAAGAAAAGTGCGATCTTGGACTGTTCTTTAGGAGGAGGTATTCTATTAGTACCATACTTATCAGAGGAATTTCTGATCTGCTCGTCAGTAAGACCCGAAGATGCGTTTGATGAAGTTTCTGCTAGTGCTTTTTCTTTATCTATCGCATAGAATTTTATCATTAGTCACCGTCGTTCAAGTTTGTGTTGGACTGGGTACCTCAAGGCAATTTATGTATTAATCATGACAATACTAAGTAAACACAAACTTGCTATATTCTTAGTTGAAAGACTATTTTCATAAATTTGTATCAATCTACTGCACTAAAGGAATTAAATGCCAATCAAAGGAAAGATAATACCCATATATAACTGTTTCCACCCTGTATTAAGAGAACAATGTAAAGATATTTTCGAGGCAGATGAGAAACTGGCGCAGCAAATAGCTGATATGGCCATAACGATGACTAATGCAGATGGGATTGGTCTGGCTGCAAATCAGGTTGGTTTTACAAATCGTATTTTTCTAATAGATATTAATGCCGGAAAAGAAGGTGCTGAGCAGAAACCATTTGCTATGATTAACCCCGTTATTACAGCCAGCTCCGAAGAAGAGGTCACATTCCAGGAAGGATGTCTTTCTATACCCTATCTCTATGAGAATGTAGACCGACCTGAAGCAATAGAAGTCAGGTTCTTAGATAATCAGATGAACGAGCAGAAAATACAAGTGGACGGCATTATAGCCCGAGTAATAATGCACGAGCTTGATCACCTTAATGGTATTCTCTTTACTGACAAAATGACCAGCCTGCAAAAGGCTATGGCAAAAAATAAACTAAATAAAATCCTTAAAAATAAAATTAGCCTTAAATACGATATGATTGATAAGGATGGGAATTTGATTAAGCCTGAGAGTGTAGCTTAATATTTAAACTCTGAAACAATTATTAATTCATGTTGGAAATATATTTTAATAAAAAAAATATTTCTAGATTATTTAAATTTATCTCATCCGGAAATTGATATAATTACCTGATCCCTGATAGTAGGTGTTATTAAGCTTAATATGTATATGCCGGGTGGTAGCCCGGTAATATCTTCATTAATATTTATAGTCCCTACCTGGTTTACTTCCTGATCATAAATTGTTTTGACCAAGTCACCATTTGAATTAAATAGTAAGAGTTTAGTAGCTCCCTTTTCTATCAACTCTAATTCAACAGAAATAGAGTTACTTGCCGGATTAGCAGATGTATAGATTATTCCGGCTTGTTTGTAAGGATCAAATAAGCGCACTGAACCTTCATAGCATACACCTAATAATGAAAAAATACCATCAATAACTGTAATATCAACCTTGGTATTTGCTACCACTTCAACATTCTCCAGATCTAAATCTGAAAACTCTGCGTTACCTAAGCCAGTAACAAATGGAACTTTTGTCAGGATTTGTTCAGCAGTACCATCTACCTGCATATCTTCCAGATGGATTTTTGCATTATTTCTATCAATCATCCAAACGGTATAGCCCACCGGAGCTAATATCGTTGGATTAAAAATCAAATCTGTAGAAATTGCATCAATAACATCTCCACCTGAACCCCCAGCATTCCTGAGAACAATCGGTATCTCAATCCGATCTCCCGCCTCTTCTTCGGTGCCCACAGCTTCGATCTCTAGTATCACAGGATCGGGGTCGGGATCAGGATCGGGGTCGGGGTCGGGATCGGGATCAGGATCGGGGTCGGGGTCGGGATCGGGATCAGGATCGGGGTCGGGATCGGGATCGGGATCGGGATCGGGATCAGAACCATCGATAATAGAAAATAATTCATCACTAACATCAGATATGAAACCAGGCTTTGACGGCCCCAATTTAACTACCCAACTATCATAACCGCCTTTATGGCCACTTTGCACGTCACCATTACCAATTGCAGTTCTCGCTGTAAAAATATAACCATCATTCGTTTCTATTATAGAATAGAGTCTATCATTGCTACTACTACCATATGTAGTAGTCCAAAGAATATTCCCTAAAGGATCAACTTTTACAATCCAACAATCACGTGCTCCCTTATTAAGTAATACATCTCCATCAGCAGATTCGGTCATCCCAGACATTAAATAATTACCATCTGTATCGATAAATCCGTATAGGAATGAATCATCCAGGCTTCCGCCATAAAAATTTTCCCAGAGTAGCTCACCTTCAGGATCTAATCTTATCAACCAACCATCTTGGATATCATTATCAGTTGGCTGTTTATTATTAATAGAGCCATTATATCCAATTCCGATGAAACCACCATCATCGAGCTCATATACCCTTCTTATTCTATCATCTCCAACTCCACCAAATATCTTAGACCATTCAAGATTATCATTGGCATCAAACTTTAGTACCCACGCATCAACACTACCCTGGTTACCATTAAAATAGTTATCTGTAGAAATACCATGACCACAGACTATATAGCCACCATCACTGGTCAAAGAAATAGAAATCAGTCTGTCATCTTTACTACCACCTAAATTCATTTCTGAGATTAGACTTCCGTTCGCATCCAATCGAATGATCCATCCATCCTCAGCAGATCCAAAAGAGTTTGTATGCCCAACCAAAATAAAATCACCGTTATCCATTTCTCTACCACTTACTATAATATCTTGACCAAGAAAACCGTAAGTCTGCTCCCATTGGAGAAAGCCATTACCATTTATCCTTACTACCCACATATCAGCATCGCCGTTGTTATTCGATACCATAATATCATCAGATTTAGTTGAACCCAGCAGAATATAATCACCATTATTGATCTGTATCACCGATAATAAAATATCTTCATTAGTACCACCATAAGTCTGCTCCCATTCTATGTCCCCGGTTGGGTTAATTTTTTTTACCCAGAAATCATTAGCTCCATATAAATTACTTATATCGCCGTCTTGCGAGTTGGTAGTACCCGAAACAATATAGCCTCCATCAGAAACTTCAAAAATTTTAACAGCTCTCTCATTACCAGAACCACCATAAGTCTGTTCCCACTGTATTACAAGTTCATCAGGATCGAAATTCGGATCAGGAGTACTTATTCTTATAAGGCAGCGATCACTTGCAGGAAGAGGAATATTGTCCCAAACATAAGAAAGACCAGTTGCTTTTTCTGCAATTATATTCCATACAATGCCATTATCTATACTATACTCAATTAATACCTCAGCTGTAGCATCTACGCCTGACCACATAATAGTCTCAGAATCGCCTGAGTTAAATATTTCACCACCATTTGGATAAATAAGCTGGATCTGGGACAAAGCAAAACATTGGCAGGTAAAAGCCATAAAGGTAAGTAGGACACCTCTATATAAAGTATAAGCTAATTGATTCATTTGGTCTCCACTAGGTACTTCAAATATCTCTAGCTATAGTATGAACACTCAAAAATAAGATTAGTCACATATATACTAAAATTATCTGAAGGATATCATAATTCGATCAAAGATGCTATGCTCATATGTTCTTTCAAAGCACGATTATCATACTAATCATATTCAGTAAAAAGCAACTACTTCGATTTCATCTCTTACCAACAGCCGACAATGATTATAGTAATCTGCTTTGAGAAATATTAACTATAGCTATACTTGTAATTAATAATATATCTATATATATTTCAAGTGTATTATTCTTGTAATGTAAGTATAAAAGGTTTCGATTTGAAAAAGATATCCTTTATTCTATTTTTTATAATGATGGAGTACATCCCATCCTTTGGTATTAACAGTGAAGATTGTGATGATTCAAGTGGTTACATAAAGTGTACCATTAGTTATTCTCTGGGACCACCTTTCGATATCACAATACTCCGACATGAAACTCGATTATTGACTGGTATGCTGATCGAATCCGATGTCATTCTAATAGATAACTTATCAGGAAAAATGATTTCGCGCACTAAAAGGCGACATAATGGCTACAAAACTGCCGAATATTATCTAGGGAAAAATTTAGTTAAAGGTATTATCATAAAGGGAAGAAAAATTGAAGTTTCAAATAATATTAGAGAAGGCAGGATAATGATTTTCGATTATTCCGGTAAAAAGCTAAGCGAATATCAAGTCCAAGAAAGAGAATCATTATATTTAGATCATAATTTACACGGCTTGTTATTCTTGGTATTTGTTTCAGAAAAGTCTGTTTTTAATATACAGATTAATATTAGGGAATTTTAATGAAAAAAATCTTGATAATAACTTGCATTTTGTTTGGTATTAATATATTAATATATGCAAATGAAATATCACATATAACAGTTAAGAATTCACCTACGAGTAACCTGGACTTTGAATCAATATACTTTCATTATAGTGGTGTTAATTATTCCTTTATGTATATCGATGGTAACGGCATATCCTACAATATTGCAGCAAATATTGTCGACGGCTCACTCGGTTTTGAAAAAGACAATATCTCCTATGCCTTCGATGAAGTAAATTATAAGCAGCTTTATTTAGAGACATTTATAGACAGTATGGAAAACAATAGTTCTATTGTCTTGGAAGCACAGAATACTACTGGTAGCGATGCTTATGGTCTCATTTATATCACACGAGAATACTGGATAGCAGGAATATCACAAGAACTTATGGATACAATTGAAGATCGGGTTTATCCAGCATGGGATAGTATTGATAGTATTAATGGATTCACTGATATATACCGCCCTGACCTAACCGATCCTATGCGTGGTGGTGCTGAAGCTTATATTATCTCTTTTGATCAGGATGACCCTTATGAAAGTCAATATTCTGCTAATGAGCTTGTCTATCAATATGTTTACAATACATCTTCTACTGACTACCTCGAAAAAGTACTTGATATAGATAGAAATAATCAACTTGTTGGATTTCGTTATTATTCTGAACTGAATGGGCAGGAATACACTATTTTCATCAGACCTAATAATTAAAAGACTTCGCCAAATTCCCAGAGGCAATAGACTATCTATCCCAGTAACTGTGCAAAAGCGGTACTTACTCTATCCGCTGACAGAATCTTTATCTTGTAATCATCACGAGACAGCTTGTCTTTATTTTTCTGAGGAATTAAGACAGAACCAAAACCTAATTTCTCAGTTTCAGCAATACGGCGATCAATATTTGCGACCGAACGCACCTCTCCAGTCAACCCTATTTCGCCAATTATAGCTGTATTTTCTCTAATAGGTGTATCACTAAAGGAACTATAAAGTGCTGTAGCAATACCCAGATCAGCAGCAGGATCGCTCAATGTAATACCACCAACAATATTCACAAATACATCACTGCGTGAGAAGTTTGACCCAAGTCTTTTCTCAAGTACGGCTAGTATAATCTGCAGGCGCTTCATATCAAAGCCAGTAACAGTTCGTTGCGGTACTGAAAAATTAGTATCAGTCACTAAAGCTTGAATCTCTATCAAAAGCGGACGACTCCCTTCAATAGTAGGCACTATTGAAATACCACTCATATTATCATTCTGTCCTTCGGAAAGGAATATATCTGAAGGATTGACTACTTCAGTCAGTCCATTCGAAGTCATATCAAAAATGCCTAGCTCTCCAGCAGCACCATATCTGTTTTTAATTGATCGCAGAATACGATAGGTATGGGTATGGTCACCTTCGAACTGTAGTACAGTATCAACCATATGCTCTAGTATCTTAGGACCAGCTATCGCTCCTTCTTTGGTGATATGACCAATGACAAGTATAGTTTTACCAGTAACTTTAGCAAGCTGCATCAGGTAGGCAGTACACTCTCTGACTTGCGATACCGAACCCGGTGCTGATTCTATCCTGTCAGTATAAATCGATTGTATTGAGTCAATTACTACAAACCCTGTATCTTCACGATTGATCGCCGATGCGATAGACTCTAAATTAGTTTCAGCATATACCTTCAGTCCTGCAGAGTCTTCACCTACAATCTCCAGCCTGTCAGCTCTATACTTAATCTGAGCTGGTGACTCTTCACCCGTTATATACAAGGGATTGAAATCAGACATATTGACACAAGCCTGTAAAGTCAGGGTTGACTTACCAATACCTGGGTCACCACCTATCAAAATAATTGAACCTGGGATAAATCCCCCTCCCAATACCCTATCAAACTCTCTAATCCGGGTACTCAGCCTGGTATCTTTCTCATAGATAATCTCATGAAGCGCTTGTGGCTTATTCCTATCAGCTTTGACAGGCTTCGGACGGGTCTTAGATGCAACATTAACGGCCTCTTCCTGAAATGAACCCCAGCTATTACATTCCGGGCACTTCCCCATCCACTTAGGAGAAATGTTACCACACGATTGGCATACATATTCGGTTTTGTTTTTTGCCATAAAGGCAATATATGGATTGGCAACTACTTCACTACTCTAAAATAGAGCGGTACCTTTGTAGGCATATCCGGCTGACTTATCTGATAAGACAGCCCAACTTCGTACTCAAAATCGCCTTCGCGGCCAGGGTTAAATATAAACTGTAAATTAGATGACCCTTGCGGTGGAATTTCCATTGGGAATTTATCGGGAGCAAATATAGATAGCGCTGTTTCTGAAGGCTGAACCACAGGTCTGTATAGACCATGATTTCTATCAGAAAAATTATAAAAAGTAAGATTAATAGGAATCAATGAATTCATCTTGATCTCATCACTAACTTGAGTATTCCTGATTACGATTGAAGGCAAATCATATGAGAAAGTAAATCTAATTGTATCGATCTCTCCAATAACAGTAACTGTTACATCTTTCTCTCCGCTGTTTTCCCTTATTCTATCGATATCACTAAAGGTAACTTTAATGGCAAACTCAGAATTGTCACCAGAAGTACCCAGAGTACGAGGCACTGTAGGGTAAGTAACATTTACCGATGGTACAGCTATATCTGTTTCAGAATATTCTATTAATACATTTCTAATATCATATCCGGATCCAGAAATATTCTGAATTCTAAATGTATAGATATCTTCTTCTATAGGTCGATACTGACCAAGGTAGATATTACTATGTCCATCAATGCGTAGTCTCTCACCGGTTAGTGTTGGATCATATTTTCGGGTTACCTTTCTATCAGCATCAACATTTGCTGGTGATTCGCATGAAGATAGACCAATCAACAAAATAAAAGATGAAAAAAGTACAAGAAAACATTTATTAAAAAAAACTTTTCTTGTAACATCCGAAAATTCTTTATTATTCCAAATAAACATCTATGGCCTAAAAACTAATCCATAAGTTGCACCATATTTGAAGGTATCGAAAATATTTCCTTGGTGTCTATAAACAAGACTATTCAATTCAAGACCAGTATTAATACTCAGCTTATCACTTAATCTAAAATTCAAACCTGTTCCCAGTCTTCCAATAGCTCCTACTCTAGTACCACCTAAAAGAGCAGTAGAATATATCGACATATTCTCTCCAGCCACTGGATCAGTCTGGAATTTTAATGATAATCCACCCCAAAAAGCAGTAATTACCTGTTCGTAAAATACCCTGTCATTCTTATCAATCCCTTCAAATACCTGATCATAGTCCTCCTGCCCAATTTCAAAACCTAAAAGCCAATTATCATCCATAATATAATGTGCAGCAATAGCAAAATTGTTGAAAGTAGGCATTGAACCACGCTGAACATCTACGTTAATAGTACTAGCTGCACTAATTCCTCTAAGTGTAAATTCAATAGGAAGATCAAGTTGGGAATTTGTAGTATTTGCAAACAATTGCTTAGAATTATTTTCAAGACCAAAACCAATACCAGTAGGTATTAATCTATTTGTCCGTTCAGATATTGATTGATCCCAACTATTATTCCAATTTGAACTGGTATAACTTTTCTCAATTAACGAATTGGTCAAAGGTACTTGTCTATTTTGATTTCCCTGATCGGTATACTCATCAACTAAATCCATTGCAGTACGGACAGCTTCATCACTAATAGTATTGTTATCAGCATGCAAGCTTTTGATATTCTGCTGAGCTACATCTTGCACTGGCATATCTTGTATACTTCTAACAGAAGAGTAAGCTATTACTTCATTTTCAGGTTCCGGTGCAAGAATCATTGCTAATTCAATATCTCCATATTCAGCAAGTGGCACTACAGGCTGCTCTTGCTGAATAGGTATAAAAGGAATTTGGGCAAAAGCACTACTTTCGAAACCCTTATCAAAATTATAAACACCAAAAGCTGTAATACAAGCAGCAAGGAGTCCAAATAAAAAGCCTGGCTCAAATAAAACCGGGGTTGAAGCTGCTGCATTAACTGCAACAGCAGAAAGGATATCCTCTTTGACTACTTCCGGCGGCGATATCATAGTTGCAGGTGTTAGCTGGCGAAACTTAATATCTGACAAAAACTCTTCTTGAAGAGCATCGTTGTGATGCAATTCTAAAAAAAGATCTCCTATTTCCTCTTGCGGTAACTCACCGTCTAACAGAGATACTATTTTTTCTTCATTTGATAGATTCATATCCATAATTAACCTCTAAGTTCAGTCAATTGACTGGAGTTCCTTTAGATAAGGATGAAGTATTTTCTTCAATTTTGTCTTAGCTCTAAAAATTCTTACTCTAACAACGGGAAGCGTCGTATCAAGAATATCCGCTATTTCTTTGTAAGTCAGATTCATGTATTCTTTTAATAACAACGGTTCTCGGAATTCTTCAGGTAATTCATCAATAGCCAAATGTAAGATTTCAGTAAGCTGCTTTTTGTAATATGGGCTGTCATAATGCGGAATAACAACATCTTCAATATCAGTTCGCTCCATCTTCTTACCTTTGATATTCAAACATAAGTTTCTGGCGGTTCTAATTAGGAACCCTGATAGATTTGTCATCTCTTCATAATGCTCTCTCTTCTCATAGAGTCTCACAAAAACATCCTGAAGAACATCTTGTGCGGCTTCCTGCGAATCAAGTATCTTGATACAGTAGGAATAAATCATTGTACTATGCCTATCATAAAAGACCTCAAAGACCTCATGAGGGGTCTTCGAACAACGGAACTCCTTCCAGAGCCCATAATCGTCTAATTGTGAATAATCTGGCATTTTTATAAAAACTATTCTATGGTAAGCACCTGTATTAGAATAACATACAAACCCTTAGTTTGTCACATTCAAGATACAAAATATGGGTATATTTGATTGTCAGCAAATATCTGTAGCCCTATTTTCGTTCTTATTGAAAACCATGTTCATAGGTAAATACATATCGCTCAACAAATGATAGGTACAATACTATATTTTCTTCTCATTCTGGTATTTTTCTTCTGGCTAATGGAAGCAGTTGCATGGGCAGCACATAAGTACCTTATGCATGGCTTCTTGTGGTTTCTCCATGAAGATCACCATAAAGTTGAAGAAGGCTTCTTTCAAAAAAACGATTTCTTCTTCTTATTGTTTGCTATACCAAGCTGGCTGTGCCTGATGCTAGGAGGGATCTATGTCAACGTCGCAGCTCTGGCAGCGGGAACTGGCATTCTACTATACGGACTAACCTATTTCTTTTTTCATGAAGTTCTTGTCCACAGGCGCTTCCCCAAGCTTAGAAATGTAATGTTTCAAGTACCAATAAAGAAATATTTCCGGGCAATAGAGAAAGCTCATAAGGCACATCATCGACATACTGAAAAGGAAGATGGTGAGTCTTTTGGACTCCTGATTTTTGATAAAAAACACTTTCAAGCTGATAAGTGAAATTTACCTACCTGCTCTTAATGATTGGAACAATGGCCGGGCCATTGATCATGAGCTATGAAAACAAAATTAGATTCCGTGACAAATGGAAGAAATTCTTCTGGTCTGTTATCATGCCAGCTCTGCTTTTCATTGTCTGGGATATAGTTTTTACCGCAAAGGGTATATGGTCATTTAATCCTGAATACCACCTGGGCCTTAAAATACTTCTTCTGCCTATTGAAGAATGGCTCTTTTTTTTAGCTGTGCCATTCGCCTGTATATTTATCATTGAAACTATTGGCTTTTTCCTGAAAGATATAAAAATAAATTCGTGGCCTATATCAGTTGCACTTTGTGTAATTCTGTTATCAATTGCTATTCTGAATTATGAACGACTGTATACAGTAACGACTTTTTCACTACTCACCATTAGTATCGCTTATTATGAATTCATTAAGAAGAGTACTTGGTTAGCAAAATTTTATGTGGGTTGGCTGGTATGTCTAATTCCTTTTTTCATAGTAAATGGTATCCTTACCTATCTTCCTGTCGTAATGTATAATAACGTTGAAAACTTAAACTTCAGATTGTTTTCAATACCTCTGGAAGATCTATTCTATGGTATGTTATTGATCTTATTGGTAAGCGGTTACTATTTTGATGATAATACTGGTGAGATCAGTAATGAATTATATGTAAGTAACGGCATGCCTGAAAGCTCATAGTCTATTTCGATTGGGAAAAAATGAAATTAATATATCTAAGATTATTGATACTCTTTGTTGCCTTAATTGGATCAACAACCTTAATAAAATGTGTGACCTGGGAAGAAGCTAGAAAAGAATATTATAAAGCAGTTGAAGATGGTGACAATATCGAAAAAGCTGAAGAACTCTTTTCAGAACTAAAAAACCAACAAGAATTTAAGGGAGTGGCCCAAACATATATTGGTTCGTTAACTGCCATGAAGGCTCAGTATGTATTATGGCCAGGAACTAAGCTAGAATACGCTAATAGTGGTATCGACATTATGGAAGGTGGCCTACGTAAAGATCCTGATAATCTGGAAGCCTTGTTTATCTACGGTACTACCTGCTATTATATGCCTTTCTTTATGGGTATGTCTGATGAAGCTGAAGAAGCTCTCAAGAAAATTGTAAAAGTCTATCCTGATGCAAAAAATCAATATCATCCTGATATTCTTGAGAATGCATTTCTTTTCATATTAGAAGAAATTGAGCTGACACCGGAAGAAAAAAAGAAAGTATATACTTATCTTGGAGAAGTGAAAAGTGATTAGGAAATACAATACACTCTCCCTTGCCTGAAAAACTTAATATCAAGAATAATACTGAAATCACTTACCTGCCTGGTATTGGTCCTCACCGAGCCACTATTTTGAATAAAGAACATATCTTTGTTGCTAGTGATTTACTTAGATATTATCCAATAGGCCATATTCATAAATCGCATGCCATAGGTTTTAAGGATATCATCGAATCACTTCGAGCTAACGAAGTAAAAAAAGAAATAATTGTTACTGCCAAGGTAGTACAAATCAATGAAAGAAGGATTCGGGGTGGACGATCAATGCTGACCCTGTCGCTGAGAGATGGTTTGGATAACAAAGCGACTGCTGTATTTTTTAATAAAACAGCCTATCATAAAAAAGCTATTAAGAAGGATAATTACTACAGCTTCACTGGTAAACCAGAACAAACTAAATATGGTCTACAGTTTGCTCATCCAAGTTACCGCCCTGCTCTAAGAGATGATATTGAGACTATGGTTGAGAAGCTCGAAAAGAACAACTCTGGCAATGAGATACTACCTAGATACCGAATACGAGAATCTATGGCCAAAGCTGGTATCACAGATGTTTATTTAAGGAAGCTTATTAGACTCTTACTAGATGCTTTAATCTCAGATATAACTGACCCTTTACCTCAATCTATTCTTTATAAACGTAACCTGCCAAAGCTTGGATATGCAATAAGAAACCTACATTTCCCAGATAATGAAGAAACACTTAGAAACTCCATTACTCGAATGAAATATTCTGAGATGCTTGAATTCCAATTACAGCTAAGAGCCACTTCGCTACGATCAGCAGAATCAAAAGCCCCTCTGATTGCTGCAAAGAGTCCAAGTGCAAGAATTGTATATGATAAACTTCCTTTTGCGCTAACACAGGATCAAAAAAAAGTATTGAGAGAAATAGGGGCTGATTTTGAGAGTAGCAAGCCAATGAATAGGTTACTACAAGGCGATGTCGGTGCTGGCAAAACAATAGTGGCACTATTAACTATCTTAATGGCAGTTGATAGTGGTTATCAGGCTATATTGATAGCCCCCACTGAAATACTAGCTGAACAACATTATAATGCTGTTCTTTCTTATCTGAAAAATACAAATTTGACGGTAGAACTTCTAACTGGTGGACTTGGGGCCAAGAGAAAATCAGAAGTATTAACTGCGATAGCAAACGGTAATGTTTCAGTAATAATTGGTACTCATGCTGCATTTCAGGATAAGGTCAAATACAATCGGTTAGCATACCTGGTAATAGATGAACAACATCGCTTTGGGGTAGAACAAAGAGCTTCGCTTAGGACTATGGCTAAAGAATCATTAACAGCTGATCTCGAACCACATATGCTATTAATGTCAGCTACCCCAATACCGCGTACCATATCTCTCTCAGTTTATGGCGACTTAGATCTTTCATTTATCAAAACCAAACCCAAAAACCGCCTACCAATAATCACGAAGGTTTTTTTCGAATCAGAACGTGATCAAATCTACCAAAAATGCATTCGAGAAATACTGAAGGGACAAAAAGTTTTCATGCTCTACCCTTTGGTTGATGAAAGTGAAAAACTCGACTTACTATCAGTTGTTGAAGCATTTAAAGATATTAGCACTTATTTCTCAGATTATGGTGTAGGTATGGTGCATGGCAAAATGAGTCAGGATGAAAAAGATACTGCTATGCTCCGATTTAAAGAAGGCAATTATCAAATTCTTGTTGCAACAACAGTTATTGAAGTAGGGATTGATATACCTGAAGCAACAATAATGTTGATAAATCACGCTGACAGGTTCGGACTTTCTCAATTGCACCAGTTGCGTGGCAGAGTTGGCCGTGGTAGTAGCCAGTCTTACTGTTACCTTATTACTGAAGATAGGTATAAGAAGCAACTTGGTATTAAAAACGAGATTTTCTCAATACAAGATCATGATACATCTAATGCTGTAGCAAGATTGAAAGTAATGGAAGAATCTAATGATGGTTTTTACATATCTGAAAAGGATCTTGAAATGAGAGGCCCTGGCGATATATTAGGTGTCCGTCAGTCAGGTTTACCAGACTTTAACTTTTTGGATCTAATTGCAGATACTGATATAATTAAGATGGCAAGAGACGATTCTGCTGAAATCGTAAGAGGTTATAACGATAATGGTAGCTATTATTCACTATTGCAAAAAATCATTTGGAATAAGGAAAAAACAATGCTTTCTATTGGTTAAATCAGTAACATGTAATATCTTAATGTTTATTCCAATGGTTCTTAATGCTGCGAAATATTTATATAGTATTTTTTTTATTTGCGTTTGCCACTTGCTTCGCCGAGACTACCGACCCGCCTCTTAATGACACAGGAGAAACCAATCGTTGGATAGACAGTCTTTTAGCTATTGATCAGCAGGACTTAGACCCCGAGAGTCTCCTAATGCTTCATAATGATTTCATTGCTAAATATAGACATACCAACCCCAAAAAAGCATATGACTATGCTCTACTTGCATTTGATCTGCACGAGACCACTGAGCTAAGCCATCAGCATGCTCGAAGCTTTAATCTGACAGGTAATGTGTTTTTTGATCAAGGTTTTTTTTCAACAGCAACAAAATATTATAAGAAATGTCTAGATGTAGCTATTGAACTAAATGATATAGGAATTATTGGCCATACATATAATGATATAGGTTACACACATAGAAAGACCAATAATAACGAGCAAGCAATGGTAAATTTCTACAAAGCCATTGAAGTACTTCAAGGTCATGATTTTCCAGATGTAGTTGCCCATACTTATTCCAATCTATGTATGGCATATTTAGAACGTCAAGAATATGATAGTTCAATAGTAGTGATACAAAAAGCTATCTGGCTTTTCGATTCATTGAATATGGAAAGAGATAAATATAGATGTCTTGCTTACGAAGCTTCGGCTAATTCAATGATGGGTAATTCGGACTTAGCTGAAACAATAATGGACTCAGTATTTACTTACTATCCTTTTGACACGCACGATGATAGCCTTCTACTTTCAAGTCTTTATCGTTTTACACATGCAATATATCTTACCTCAGGTAAACTAGCCCAAGCAATAGAATTTGGGAATCAAGGTCTTCTACTTTCAGAAAAGCTGGATTATCACATCGAAATGACGCAAACCAATCTGGCTATGTCTGAAACATTCCTGAAAATGGGCGATACCCTGGAAGCAATTAACAGGCTGATGGCAGGCTTAGCAATATCTCAGGAATATGAATATATAGATATGACAGTCTTTGCTCTAGAATCATTATTACTCATTAAACAACACCTGTCAAAGGATGAGCTATTAGAATTCTATGAGCAGTATCATGAAGTCCATCATAAGTATACAGAAGAAGTCCTTAATGATAAAGTCAAGAATTTTGATGATGAAATAGAAATGGCCAGACTAGAAAGTGAGAATAAGCTATTAGAAGCAGAGTCACGCGCGCAGTCTAATCTGATGTTTGGAATAATTGCTATTTTGATTTTGATTTCAGTACTTGTTGTAATTGTCCTGCACTTTTATAAGAAACGGAATAGACTTAATAAACAATTAGCTGAAATAAATATAACACTGGGAGAGACACTCAATAAACAAAAGGAACTTAACAATACTAAAGATAAGTTCTTTTCAATCATTGCTCACGATCTTAAAAATCCTTTCGGAGCATTCAAATCTTCGCTGGAAATGCTCTCAGAGCAATACGATGAATTTACTGATGAGGAAAGACAAGCATTTCTTTTCGAATTAAAGAAATCATCTTCCAATTTAAAAAAACTTCTAGAAGATCTATTGACATGGTCACAATCACAAAGGAATACAATTGCTTTTAACCCAGTAAAAGCTCCTTTGAAGGACATAGTCAGATTCGTATTTGATTCCTTGCAGGGTCAGGCTAACAGAAAAGAAATAGAGTTAGCTGAAGTGGGTCTAAAGGATACTATTGTTTTAGCAGATGTTGGTATGCTAAGTACTATTATCAGAAATATTGTCAGTAACGCTATAAAATATACCAGAGAAAGAGGCCGTATATCTATTTATTATGATAGAATAGGTCAGTATGATACAATCACAATAAAAGATACTGGTATCGGGATGGAGCCCGATAAGCTAGCAACACTTTTTGTAGTTGGTAAAAACAAGTCTACACCTGGTACCAATCAAGAATCGGGTACAGGATTAGGACTGATTCTTACTAAAGAATTCATTGAAAAACATGATGGAGAGATTAAGGTGGAAAGTGTAGTAGGCAAAGGAACAACTTTTATTATAAGCCTTCCTAATTCAGAAAGCAATAGTAATGATGATGTACTTTAGGTTCTTACCTAAAAGCTGACCAATAGTCTACATTCTGAATACACCAAACTTCGGTGAAGAAATATGACTATTTAGAGATGTTGAAATGGCTAGAGCCAACATTGACCGTGTATCAGCAGGAGTAATGATACCATCATCCCAAATCCTGGCTGTAGAATAATACGGACTAGCCTGCTCTTCATATAGCTCCAAAACGGGTTTCTTAATTTTGTCCACTTCTTCAGCAGTTAGCTCTCTACCTTCCTTCTCTAATTGCCTGATTTTTACTTCAGAGAGGACATTAGCAGCTTGCTCTCCTCCCATCACTGATATCTTACCATTAGGCCACATCCAGAGAAAGTTGGGATCATACCCCCTTCCACACATAGCATAATTACCAGCGCCATAACTCCCACCCACAATCAAAGTAAACTTTGGTACATTTGTATTAGCAACAGCATGGACCATTTTAGCACCATGACTAGCAATAGCACCATGCTCATATTTTTTACCAACCATAAATCCAGTAATATTCTGCAAGAATAAAAGTGGGATTTTTCTCATCGAACATAATTCAATGAAGTGAGCTCCTTTCAAAGATGATTCACCAAAGAGTACCCCGTTATTACCAATTATACCCACGGGATAACCCATAATCCTAGCAAAACCAGTGACAAGAGTCTTGCCGTAATTCTCTTTAAATTCCTGAAAACGACTGCCATCAACTAAGCGTGCAATTATCTCTTTGATATCAAATGGTGTTCTTATGTTTTCCGGTAGAATACCATAGATATCATCTATATCATAAAGGGGCTCTTCAGGTACTGCTACATCCAATTTCTGTTTGCTATGATTACCAAGATTTTCTATAATATTTCGCGTAATCAATAAAGCATGATCATCATTTTTAGCCAAATAGTCAGCAACACCTGATATCTTGGTATGTACGTCTGCACCACCCAGTTCCTCAGCAGTTACCTCTTCTCCAGTTGCAGCTTTTACCAGAGGAGGACCACCAATAAATATCGTAGCCTGCCCCTGCACCATAACAGTTTCATCACTCATTGCAGGCACATAAGCCCCCCCAGCTGTACAGCTCCCCATTACAACAGCAATCTGAGGTATGCCTTTAGCCGACATCTGTGCTTGGTTATAAAATATATTACCGAAATGATCTTTGTCTGCAAAAGTCTCAGCCTGATGCGGTAAAAAGATACCACCACTATCAACTAGATAAATACAAGGAAGATTATTCTTAAGTGCTATCTGTTGGGCACGAACATGCTTCTTTATAGTCATTGGGAAATATGTACCGCCTTTGACAGTTGCATCATTGGCAACAATCATACACTGCCTTCCATGAATTGCCCCTATTCCCGTAACAATACCTGCCGAAGGAGCCTGACCGTCATACATATTATAAGCAGCAAGCGATGACAGCTCTAAAAAAGATGAACCACTGTCAAGTAATTTTTTTATTCTTTCTCTAGCTGTAAGTTTTCCCCTACTTTTGTGTCGCTCTACCGATTTAGTAGGTCCCCCTTGTTTGATGCGTTCGAGTTCAGTTACAAAAGACTCCGCTAACGCTTTATTTGCTTTGTAGTTAGCCTTGAATTCCCGAGACTGATTATTAATTTTTGACTTGATTCTCTTCATTTCTTTTCAGACTCGATAATTTTGTTTATCAGACTCTCGAATCCCTTTCTATCCTTAATCATACCCGCCAGATCTGACTTGTAATCATGCCTTTTAGACTTATCCAACTTAAAAGATATAGCTAAATTTTCAGCTGCTCTTATAATATCATCCTCACAGATAGCAACTTTAGCTAAGCCAAAATAGCCATCGGAACAATTCGGATCTAGATTAATGGTCTCCTTGAAGATATATCTAGCCTCTGAAACTCTTCCATACTCAAGTAGCGAATGGCCATAATCGATAAGACAATCAGTATTATTGGGCTGTAACAAGACAACTTTTTCATAACTAACTATCGCATTTTCAAGATCTCCAGAGTTATAATAAGCATCAGCCAATGCATACCATACCTCCGGACTCGATTGTCTTAATTTAACCGCAACCTTATAGTCCTCTATTGCTTTCTGGTAATTTTCTAGTGAATCAAAGCAAATACCACGAGCGAAATATGAATTATAATGATCCTTATTCATCGATATGGCTCGAGTAAGGTACACAATAGCTTCATCATAACGACCCAGATCACCTAACGAACCACCTAAGCCATGTATTGTCTCAAAGTCTTCAGGATCAATTGCAAGAGTTTTCTCAAACATCTCAACTGATCTGCTTAGCATGCCAAGATTGGCATAGGTATTACCAAGATTATACCAAGCCGAAGTAAACTCATCATCAATTGAAACAGCCATTTTGAAGCAATCTATAGCTTCATAAAAACGCCCACAATGATTAAGCACAACACCTTTATTAAACCAATGATTAGTATTATATGGCGATAATTCTATCGACAAATCATAATATCTCATTGATTCAGAATATATACCTAACATATTATATATATATGCTAGTTCTTGATAGGAGTCCTTTTTGAAATCGTCGATACTAGACATTAGAAGAAAAATATCGACTGCTTCCTCATATCTTCCGAGCGACTGTAATACAATTCCTTTATGATATATTGCTTCTTCATTTTCAGGCTCTTCATCCAATATCTCATCAACTAGTACAAGAGCTTCATTACTATCTCCATAGTAATCCTTCACAACACTCAGATTTAGTTTGGCTTCCATATCACTGGGATCTATAGACAGTGACTTCTCAACCGACTCTTGAGCTTCTTTAAATCTTGAGAGGTTAATATAAATTGAAGATAACTTAAGCCATGCTTCTGAAGAAAATGGAAAATATTCCACCCATAGTCTACAGAAATCCAAAGCTTCCTGAAACATGAGCTTACCCATACAATAATGCACTAGATTCTCTACTGCGTCAACTCCAGGGAAGCCTTGTATATCTCGGGCGCGAATAGCCTTTCGGAATCTTCGAATCTTATCATCGATATTTTCGAGTCCTTCATTCTCAAAAAAATCGTCTTCAAAATCGGCTGTGCTCATTCTTTTCCGTTTGATTTATGACAGGCTAATATATTATATAATACCACCTGACTATTTTATTTACTTGATATATAAGGAAATCCTGAATTCACAAGTTGTATCTTTACAAAAATAATCAAATCAGAGGAAAGCCAGAAGACTTAAAGACATTACAACCATACCAGTAATCAAACCATAAAGTGATATATGATGAGCACCATACTCTTCGGCAGCTGGTAGTAGCTGATCAAAAGAAATAAATACCATGACCCCGGCAATAGAAGCGAAGATCAGACCAAATGCCATTTCACTGAAAACATTCGCAAGTAATATATAACCAAGTAATGCCCCAAGTGGTTCTGCTAACCCAGACAAAAATGAAAATAAGAAAGCCTTTTTCCTTTCGCCGGTAGCATAATAGATTGGTACTGATACGGCAATGCCTTCGGGAATATTATGTATTGCTATCGCTACAGCTATGGCTATGCCCAGATTAGGGTCCTTTAAAGCAGCAGAAAAAGTAGCCATCCCCTCAGGGAAATTATGAATACCAATTGCCATTGCGGTTACTATGCCAATTCTCATTAGCCTGGACTTCTCGGTAGGAGGATGTATCTTCTGTTCTGGTACCTCTAGCTCACTTGTCCTATAAAACTCATGAGGATTCTCGAATTTTGGGACAAATTTATCAATCACGGCAATAACTGCCATACCACCAAAAAAAGCTAATACTGTAATCCAACTACCTTGTACATCTCCTAATTCTGTTGTCAGTGAAACTTTAGCCTTCGACATTATCTCAACAAATGAGACATAAATCATCACCCCAGCCGAAAAACCCATAGCGAAAGATAGGAACTTGGTGTTTGTATGTTTGGCAAATAATCCAATTGCTGAACCAATACCAGTACTCAATCCAGCAAAAGCTGTAAGAAAAAATGCAAAAAGTACGTTATCTGCCATAGAGATTTACGTTTACCGAATATTTAGTTTAGGCACACCCAAATTTAAGCAAGGCTATTATTAATTAGAAATATTAACAAAAATTATTTTGCACTCTTAGGATTAAAAAAGCAACTCACAGTTACGGCACACATATTGCTAATTTGCATCAAATGGCAGAAGAATCAAATACAATATATAAGACCATATCTGCATCGCTAAAGGACTGGTATAAAGACGTATCATTTTTTGAGCTATTGGCCTTACTGTTTATCATCATTGGTGCACTTGTCATCATTGGAGTTTTTACAGTAGCCAGTCTTGACCCGATCACGCATACTGGCAGCAAGAACATTCTTGACTACTCAGAGTTTTTAGGTGGTTTTGTCGGTTCGCTTTGGGCTTTGGCTGGGGTATTACTTTTCTATGCCTCACTAGGTTCCCAAAAAGCAGAGCTTGATGACCAAAGACAACTCCTGGTAAAGCAAATAGACGAGATAGTGAAGCAGACGGGAGAATCGCGTAAGCAAAATGAGATGTTCAAGCAGCAACAGGTAGAAGAGACTTTCTTCCAGATGATGAGATTTCAGAATGAAATTGTGTCAACAATTATTCTAGAAACATCTGAAATGGACTTCTCTTCAGGAACAACTATTCAGAAAGAACTGACTGGCAGGAAAACATTTGTAGAATTCTATGATACTTTTAAAAGATTCTATCAGGATGCATCCGAAAGAGCTGACTCAAGAAGTCAAAATGGAGATACAATCCAAAAGAATGTAGATTCGGCGTATCATCATTTCTACAATGAATACCAATCAGAATTGGGTCACTACTTCAGAAATCTAATAAATATATTGATATTCATCAATGAATTGGGCGGCAAAGCTAAAGAATTCTTTCTTTCATTACTTCTAGCGCAATTATCGAACTACGAGTTAGGACTATTGTTTTTCCACGGACTTGCGGCACCCAATAAAGATGTAAAAGATTTATTAGAAAAATATGGTGTCTTGGCTAATGTACCAAACGATGAATTAACTCAAATTTCTTATACTCTTTATAAAGAAACAGCCTTTGGTGATGGGGGATTTGACTTAAATAAAGGGATTTCCTACAGTGATGACCTAAGTGATAATATGCCTGTAATGGAAGAGGGTTTTCTAACTGCTTCAGCAATTATGGCAGAAGAAATTGATGAAAATGAATCTTGGGATATAGATTCAGATACAAGTGAACAAGATGTTATGGGCAGTATTTCAGATAAGCTTTCTGCTCTTAGGCCGGATACAACTGATAGTAGTGAATGGGAAGACCAAACCACTTCAGGTGGAATTCCGAATACTGATCCGATAGATGATAACACTTTAAATCCAGACAAGGTACCCAACGAAATAATTGATGAAGATCCTTCTAGTAAAGAAGATGCAACTCCGGATTGGAGTGAAAATATGCTTTCGTTAGATGAAGTCTCGACTGGTTGGGAAGATGGTGGTGACGATATAATCTCTGATGAAACAAGCTCTTATTCTGAATTGGAAGAAAAGATTGAGGAATATTCCATTACCGAGGGTGAGAATCTTAGTAAAATGTCCAATCTCAAAGAAGCTTTTGCTGATCTTTCCGATAAAGTTGCAAAAGGGAATATCTCAGACAAGGAATATGATCAACTTTTCTTCAAGGATGACAGACAAGGTAGTAGTGGACTTGAAGATCTTTATGACGATGCAGACAAGGAGGAACCTAACAAAAAAGTGCAAGAACACGAAAGTACAGATAGTAACGACATAACCACTATGGATGATACTATTTCCGAGGAACCACCAACCACCGAGTCGCAAAATCTGGACACAAAAACCAAACATCAGGAAAAATCTTTGACTCCTCTTTCTAAAAGAAAAGATCAAACAGACACAACAAAAGCAAGTAATCAGAAAGGTCTACTATCAAAACTTCAGAAAAACAGATAGTGTTTGTCCCTGTTTTTGATAAATTGCATATTACAAAGTGCATATTATAATTCTATGGCAATAATAGACTCACTTAAAAAATCTCAAGACTTAGCTTCGCTGCCCCATGTAGCTGGCAAAGTCCTGAAAATGATCCGCAATAAGAATACGGAAATACAGTCAATTGCCAAGGTTATTGAAGCGGATCCTATACTCACCATGAAGCTATTACGCGTAGCCAATTCGCCTATTTTTGCAACGCGTTCCGAGATAACTTCTGTCCAGCATGCCCTAATGCTATTAGGCATTAAAAGAATATCTAATATAGTACTATCAGTATCTATATATTCTAAATTCTTTATCAATAGCCACAAGGAAGCAGCCCAGCTAATGGAACGCTTCTTTATGCATTCATATCTCACTGGTGCTTTGTCCAAGGCCCTTACTTATGCATTACGTAAACAGTTCGAAGACAATGAGTTTGTTGGAGGCCTTTTGCATGATATTGGCAAGATGGCAATGCTGCAAGTACATCCCAAAGAATACTCTATTGTCAGAAAGATAATACGCAGAGATGGTCTCAATGACCTCAAAGCTGAGAAAGAGGTCTTTGGAGAAAACCATATTGAAGTCGGACAGGCAATTGCACATTTATGGAAACTACCTGAAGAAATTGTAAGGGTAATAACATACTATCGTGCTCCTGAAAAAAACGATCGGTACAAAGAGCTTGTTGCGACTGTATCTTTTGCAGATCTATATGTATCGAAAAGAGCCAATCGTATTGGTAAAGAAGACGATAATTCTACTTTGTTGATCAAGAAATTCCCAGGCTGGCGGGTACTATGTGATTCTTATCCGGAGCTATTAAGAGTAGATCCAAAACAATTAATGAAGGTTCTGGATCACACGCTCAGAGTAGCACCTGAGTCCTTTAAAATGTTCAAGTGAAGTTCATCTAAAACTATTCTTTACAAAGACATTTTATATTTCAAGGCTACATCTTATTGTAATAAATGAATATTTTTTTAATTTAGGGAAAATCTATCATTACTATAGAAGTGTTTTTGATAGTTAAACAATGCTTGGCTTTTGAAAAAAAGTAGGCTAAAATTAAAGCTTGTTTAGTACGCTGAAGGGAATAAATCACATATCGCAATAAGAAAGTAAAGCTTACTCCAATCTTGACGATAACATAAAATATGCTTTTGCTATCCTACGGCTTAAGATATTGTATACTCAACATGACATAATAAGTAGGACAACTTTGGTAAAACTTACTAACACCTTGAGTTAATATAGTATCCAGAGAATCTGGGCTATATTGGTAAGTAGATAACGAATTAAAAAAATGTCATTCCCTAGTCTGATGACAGTACTAGGGGTTAATTACTGTGACTCATTCATACACTAATATGTAAAGGTGAAAATGCTCAACCGCCTGACCCTAAAAGGAAAGATGATCCTACCCTTGGCAACGGGAGTAATTCTAGTGAGTGTCTCTCTAATTTTATTCCTAACGTACTTTTTCCAGAAAACGGGAGAAGAGCAACTGGCCCAAACTGCTAAATCCCTTATTATTGCAGCTGAAGGAGCCAAAGAAAATACTTCTCACCAAAGGCAGCTGGGTGTTTTCAAACACCCTCTACTTGACAGTCTCTCGAAAGAACAGTACATGAGTCAGATACCTATTGTTGTATCTATGAATATTGCCAAAACCAAGGCAAAGGAAATAGGTGCTGAAGTTCGTACGCCTTCTGACAATTTCCGAAATTATGATAATAAGCCTACCGAATTTGAGCAGGAGATTTTAAACCGATTCCGAAGTTCCGATGTTGACGAAATTGTCGAACTAGACGAAGACACTGGTACTTTGAGATACTTTAAGAATATCAGACTTGAAGAAGAATGCCTGGTATGCCATGGTGATCCTGATAATCCCAAACATAATGTTTGGGGAACGACCGATGGCACAGACCTGACAGGTACTAAGATGGAAAACATGAAAGTAGGTGATCTAAAAGGTATGTATGAAGTAATTATGCCTCTTTCCCTTGCGGAAGCTGTGATCGATGATAATATGGGTATGATAATACTCAGCGGAGCCCTACCGGTTGGTATCATGGTGATCGTTGGCTTATTGATATTCGGTACTAATATGCGTACAATTCGGGGTACATCAGATAAAATAGTTCTAATGAGAAATGGATTTGAAGAAGGTAATCTCTCTACAAGAGTAAATCCTGAAGAAGTTGATCCGGCCTTCAAAGAACTTATTGCATCTACCAACGAAATGGTTGAGTCACTGATAATACCTCTGAACACTACTAATGACTATGTCAATAAAATAGCAGCCGGTAATATTCCACCTAAGTATTCAGGTGTTGCAAAAGGTGAATTCAATAAAACAAAGCAATCTATCAATAATCTAGTTGATACCTTATCAGGTTTTGCTGGCGAATTGAAAAGAGTATCAGATGCACATGATGAAGGATTCATCAAAGAGGAAATGGATTCAGCCAAATTCCCTGGTGTCTATAAAGAGATATGTATTGGTGTCAATGATCTTGTTATCCAGCATATTAATATGAAAAAGCGTGTGATGTCGATTGTAACAGAATATGCCAATGGTAATTTTGAAGCAACGCTACCACCGCAACCTAATGACAGACAATTCTTAAATGTTGGCCTCAATGCAATTCAGGATAATATCTATGGAATTACTCAAGAGATTGGTTCACTAATCGATGCAGCAAAACATGGCGATCTTGACAAGAGAGGAGATCAAGACAAATATGCTGGTGGGTGGGCCGAAATTGTAGATTCTTTAAATGAATTAATGCAAGAAATATCCTCTCCAATTAATGAATCAGGAGTAGTTCTTAAAGAGTTCTCTAGCGGTAATCTTGTAAAAAGAATGAATGGAGATTACAAAGGTAGCTTCCATGAGTTAAAAAATAATATCAACCGACTTGGTACATCTCTAACTGAGCTGATCTCTCAAGTTAATGATTCTGTGCAAGTAGCTTCTTCTACTGCTGGACAACTATCTGAAACTGCTGAAACAATAAAAGATGCTTCTTACGAACAATCATCTCAGACTGATGATGTTGCTTCTGCTGTTGAGCAAATGTCAAGAACCATTACTGAAAACGCTATGTCTGCAGGACAAACAGCAGATCTTGCAACTCAGAACAAAGGTATCGCCTCTGAAGGTGGAGAGATTGTAAGAAAAACACTCCAGAAAATGCATGATATTGCCAACATAGTAACAGCTTCTGCTGGTGAAATTCAGAAGTTAGGTGCTTCTTCCCTGAAAATCGGTGAAATTATATCAGTGATTGAGGATATTGCTGATCAAACCAATCTATTGGCTCTAAATGCGGCAATTGAAGCTGCCAGGGCCGGGGAACAAGGAAGAGGTTTTGCTGTTGTAGCTGATGAGGTTAGAAAACTAGCAGAGAGAACAACTGATGCTACCAAGCAAATATCTGGTATGATCAATGGAATACAAAATGAAACTGATCTGGCCGTTCAATCAATGAACAAAGGTAATGAAGAGGTTAGAACAGGTATTCAACTTGCTGATAGTGCCGGAGATGCACTAACTCAAATCGAGAAAAGTTCATCGGATGTACTTGATATGATCAATCAGATAGCAGCAGCTAATGATCAGCAATCATCTACCTCTGAAGAGATATCTAAGAATGTATTAACAATATCTCAAGTTATAGGCGACTCGGCAAGACAAGTAGAAGATATAGCACAATCAGCTGTTAATCTCAATGAACTTACTGAGAGTTTGAAACAACTTATGCAACAATTCAAAATTGAATTGGTAAGCTCTGATAATGGTCAAACTACCCAAGCGAAATTATCAGCACTTAGAAAAACATCTTCCCATCAGCTTACAAATGGTGTTTGATCTGCTAAATACAATTTAGCAACATATCATAGAATCAATAAAAAAGAAGGCATCCAAATTCGGATGCCTTCTTTATTTTAGCAATTTGTGAGAGGAGAGAATAACTAAAGAATACTTACTGGTCAGTAAAAACAAAATCAGATGCTGTTGTCGAGCCATGACAACCCTGACACATACCATCCATAAGATTAGCACCGCGCATTGTTTCATTTGATTCATTTACAGCTATTGAGCCATCCGCTGCCAGCATAAACCATTCCCAACCAGCTCCTTCCGTATTGAAGTCAGCTTTACGCTTAGCCATAGCTGTGTATTCGTTTATGTCTTGATCTTCACTATAAGAATGCTTCACAATAACAGTTCCCATTGGGTATTCACCATTCTCGCGCTTAGCATTATCTTTTATATAGATCTTACGAACAAATGATGAATCTTGTCCACCATGTGCCATTTCACCTAGTGTGAGACTTGGCTCCTCAACAGTTTCTACCAATGTCCAGTTCTCCCAGCCAGCAAATGTGGAATTATCAGGAACAAAATCTTCTACAACAACGCCGCCATCATCATCGTCATCATCGCATGATTGTAATGTAAGGCAAGCAAATGGAAGGGCTATTAACCCAAGTTTTAGGAGAATATTCTTCATATATTACCCTTAAGTTAGTGGTTATTAATTAACAGTAGACTTACGAATATATATTTTTTCCTTACACATTGCCAAATATTGACGTTTTTATTCTTTCTTTTAGTTCCGAAGTATCAGTATTTTCACTGAAAATAAGCTGAATCTGCCTGGCCAGCATTTTATCCAAAAGATTGCTCTCACTAAGATAATCACGACAACTAGCGCAGCCCATGAGATGTATCTTCATTCTCATATTGGTAATGATATCAGTTCCAAACAGCTTTTTTTTCTCTATTAATTCTGTTAATTCTTCACAACTGAAAACCATTTTATCCATTACCTTTTCCATAGGCTTTCTCATTTTTGCTCTCCCCTATCAAACCAATTAATATTCAAACATTTCCTAAGTCTCATTTTTGCCCTATGAACCATTTGCCAATAATTTGATTTTGTAATACTCAGTTCCTCACATATTTTTTCAGAATCACTGTTATCTATATACCGCAGAGATATAACACTTGACATGGATCTTGGCAAATTTTGTATGCACTCGTGAAAGGTAGCTATAAAATTTGGATCATCTAGTAAATTAATATCTTCCACATCCCATGAATAGTTCAATCCAGCTGAAGTCCACTGACCATCAGTATCGAACTCCTCTTGTATATCATTTGCGTATTTAGCCCGAATTTTATCTTTACGGATATTATCAATACACTTGTTCCTTAGTATAGTAAAAAGCCAAGTTTTAGGATTCCTGGAGTTGTCATAAGTATGTATCGAATTATACGCAGCAAGAAACGAATCCTGAACTATATCCATACACTGATCCACATCTTTGATATATCTGAGGGCAAAACCTATCATAGCATTAGTATACTCATTTACCCAACTATCAAAAGCGGATCTAACATCGGGGTAATTTCTTAAGTGATCATCCATAGGCATCTATAATCAAGGAACATATTTTATTACCTGAAATAATTTCCTCAAAATTATATAAAAAAAAAGCCCGCTTTCTATAGCGGGCAATCAATATCAAAAGCTTTGGCCTGCTTGAACAGCTAACATATTAGTGTCCACCGCCACCGCAACCGCATGCATGAGAATTATTAGGGTTATTAAAAACAAAACCACTACCAGAAGGACCATCAACATAATCCAATGTAACCCCTTGAAGGTAAAATAAGCTGTGATTATCAATTACCAATTTATTCTCACCTGCCTCAAGTACTCTGTCATTATCATTAATTTCAGAATCAAAACCAAGTGTATATTGCATACCGCTACATCCACCGCTTCTTGAGCCTATTCTTAGCGAATATTCAGCAGGTACATTATTCGATTCTTTAATCTGGCCAATTGTTTCCATCGCTTTCTCGGTCATCATAAAGACATCTTGTACTTCGGCACCCATGATACCAGTATCGATTTTCGTAATCGTTTGATCGTTAAACGTTTCTACCATGGTAATCCTTTCCTTTATAATTGTTATTAATTATTAACGATTTTTTCTTTTACATGTTATAATTAGTCATCATAGTCTATAACAACATCATCTGTTAGAGGATGTGACGTGCAAGTTAATATATATCCCTCATCAATCTCGTCCTCTGTAAGTGCATCATAGTCCTCCATCATAACCTTACCAGATACAAGTCTTGCTCTGCAAGTAGAACAAGCACCAATCTGGCAACTATATGGCGGATCTAAACTCCTCTGTATCGCTGCCATTAGTACTGTTTCATCTGACGGTACCTCTAATCTATGCTCATCACCATATAATCTAACAGTAATTTCTCTGTCAGTAAGCTCATCTCCACTCTCAGCAGATACAATCTTAAATCCAGATTCCTTGGGAACAGCCGTAGAGAATAATTCTTTATGTATACGAGTTTTATCAATACCCAGCCTTGTAAGAGCAAGTTCATTTTCTTGCATTAGTCCACCAGGACCACAGAGATAGAAATCACATCCATTCAGATTCGGTATTGTATCACCCACAAGGGACATACATTTTTTAGAATCAAAAACTCCGGTATGTCCTTGCCATCCATTTAGATTATCACCAGTCAATATATGAATAACAGAAAAATTTGGGAACTCCTGTTTTAATCGATCAAGCTTTGCTCTAAAAATTATCTGGCTTTCTTCTGTATTGGCATAAAAAAGATAGACTTTTTTATCTTCGAACTTACGCAAGACAGTCTCAGCTATTGATATTAAAGGCGTAATGCCAGAGCCACCACCCAGAAGAACAATATCATTACCAGGATTACTCAATCTTTCAAGAGTAAAATTCCCATTCGGCACCATCACTTGTAACTTATCACCAACTGAAAGTTCATTATTCAGATAGGTAGAGAATCTACCCCGCTCTACTTCTTTGACTGTAACAGCCACTTCTTCAGACAGTGGTGTGGTAGAACAACTATAGGCTCTCCTTATATCTTCTCCATTAATTGTCTGGCGGAGAGTCAGATACTGACCAGCTCTATAATTATATTTTTCTTTGAGCGATGAAGGAATTTCAAAAAAAACTGATACTGCTTTATCAGTTTCTCTGTTTATTTTCTTAACTGTTAATTCGTGAAAGTCTGCGGACATTAATAATTATAGATATTGTTCATAACATTCCAAGCTCTAACTTGGCTTCTTCAGTCATACGGCTCATATCCCAGGGTGGATCAAAGGTAAGTATAGCTTTTACCTCATTTACCTCAGGTAATTCTCGTATTTTCTCTTCAACACTAACTGGTATACCACCTGCCTCAGGACAGTTGGGTGCAGTCAGTGTCATCAATACTACTACATCATTTTCCTTGGTAATTGATATATCATAAATCAAACCTAATTCCCAGATATTTACCGGAATCTCCGGATCATATACTTCCTTTATCTTTTCCTGAACCGAATATTCAAGCCCCGAATCATTTACAGCATCGTCTTTATACGATTGGTACTCGTTCTTGACCTCTTGCGATGTTGTTACCATACTTTTCCTTTCAGAAACGGATATAACTAAACTTCAGTTTTAGCCAACACCGCTCCCTGATCATTATTCTCAAAAAACTAATTCAGAACTCGAAGCACCTTATTAAGCGAATCTATGAAATAATCTATTTCTTGTCTTGTATTATAAAAAGAAAGAGACACCCTTGTTGTTCCATTTATGCCCATTCTTTCCATCAGAGGTTGCGTACAATGATGTCCGGTTCTGACAGCAATACCTTTAAGATCAAGCATAGTACCAATATCATTGTGATGTATGTTATCAAATACAAAGGAACATACAGATGTTTGTGTATCAGATTCACCTATTAGCCGGATACCCTCTATCTCTGCCAAACGGGTTTTAAGATAAGAGTGCAAACTATTCTCATATTTCTGTATTGACATGATACCCAAGTCATTTACATACCGGAAAGCAGCTCCCATACCTATTGCCGGAGCAATAGAAGGAGTACCTGCTTCAAACTTATAAGGCAAATCATTAAACGTGGTACCATTAAACGAAACTTTTTTTATCATATCACCACCTGATATAAAAGGTGGTATATCCTCTAGAATACTTTCCTTGCCCCATAAAAAACCAATACCAGTCGGACCATATAGTTTGTGCCCCGAAAAGGCATAAAAATCACAACCAATATCACGAACATCGACTGGAATATGCTGTACAGCCTGTGCTCCATCTATAAGAACTTTTGCACCAAACTCTTTGGCCCTTTTGCATACCCTCTTCACGTCATTGATTGTTCCAAGTGTATTGGATACATGGACAACAGCAACGAGCTTTGTTTTTTCACTTAAAAGGGAATCAAAAGATTCTAAATCTATATCCCCTTTATCAGTTATTCTAGCTACTTTCAGTTTGCATCCTATTCTCTCACACAGTAGCTGCCAAGGAACAATATTAGCATGATGCTCCATTTCAGTTATCAGTATCTCATCGCCGGGGCTTAAAAAGTTATTACCCCAAGAATAAGCTACAAGATTTATTGATTCTGTCGTACCCCGCGTAAAGATGAGCTCCTTTCTACTATAAGCATTAATGAAAGATGCAGCTATATCCCGAGCATTCTCATACAGCTCTGTACCCACAATAGAAAGTCTATGTACAGCACGATGAATATTAGAGTTCTGTTCGAAGTAATACTTCTCCAGCGAATCAACAACTATACTTGGCTTATGAGTAGTAGCAGCATTATCAAAATAAACAAGTTGCTTACCATGTACCTCAGAAGATACAATTGGAAAGTCCTTCCTTACTTTGTCAACATCAAAATCAATATTTATCTCTGTCTCAACCAAAAAACACCTCAGACATGGAATATCTCATCGACTCTTTGATTAACATATTCTCTAAGCTCACTAATATGAATCCTATTTGTTATCTCATGAACGAAAGCATTGAGTAACAGCGCTCGAGCTTTTGCTTCAGATATTCCTCTGGACCTTAGATAAAAAAGTGCTTCTTCATCGATACTACCAGTACTTGCTCCGTGCGAACACTTCACATCATCAGCATAAATTTCTAACTCAGGTTTCGAATTCATAACAGCCGAATCAGAGAGCAATACAGCTTTACTCGACTGATAAGCATTTGTTTTCTGAGCATCCTGCCTAACCAATATCTTGCCATTGAAAACACCTTTAGACTTATCGTCTAACACCGCACGATACAGTTCATTACTAGGACAATTTGGCACTGCATGATCCAGAAAGGTATGATTATCAACTAGCATATCTTTCTTAGAAACAAAAACACCCTCAAGAGAGGGGTATGAGTTTTCTCCCAACAATTTTACTCTTACGTCATTTCTGACAAATCTTCCACCCAAGGTAACATTCATTTGTGTGAATTGCGAATCTTTTCGGCAGTTAGTCTCGATTACTGAAACCGAATAAGCTCTATCAGTATCATCTTGTATCTTGTAGAGATGAAGCTTTGCTCCCTCACCTACTTCTATTTTAGTTACAGAAGAGATGAGACTTTCATTATATCCAAGTGTCCTATTAGTTTCAATGATACTAGCTTTGGAATTAGGTGCCATAATAACAAAGTTTTTTGCTTGAGCAAAAATAGGTTCAGCATCAGTATCAACTATGTTAATTATGTGGATTGGCTTCTTGATTTCACTACCAGCAGACACTGTAATTAAAAAGCCATCCTGCGATAGTGCAGTGTTTACAGCAGCAAAAGGATGCTCAGAATAATCCGGTGTCAAGAAATCACTATCAGCATTTACATGCTGATTAGTATAATCCTTAGTACTATTGATCTTAATACCAAGCTCCGGATCACCAATATCAGAATGACTCTCATCATAAAAACCATTCACTAATACTACCCGATAGGCATCAAGTCCATTTATCAGACATTTATTGACTTCATCCTCTACTATTTTCCTAAAATCAGGATTAATAGTAAGCTTAAAATCTATTTTATTAACAAAATTGACTGGAGTATATTTCCATAACTCATCTTTTAGCGTTGGCCAACCATTGAGTTTAAAATGCTCAATAGCTTTTTTTCTTATCTCAAAATTCTTATCAACATCATTTGAGGAATCATTTACTTTAGAAGAGATATTTTCATAAATCTCAAACTCAGTTACCAAGGTATCTTGCAAATTGCTTTTCATAATGGAGTTTCTATACTTTTAAATGATTGCAGGTTCTTCTTTTAGCCAGTCGTATCCTTTTTCTTCGAGCTCATAAGCAAGCTCTTTTCCTCCAGTCTTAACTATCTTTCCATCACTAAGTACGTGTACATAATCCGGAACTATATAGTTGAGAAGTCGCTGATAATGTGTTATTACTAAGAAAGCATTATCACTACTGCTAAGCTTGTTTACACCGTTAGAGACAATTTTCAATGCATCAATATCAAGTCCGGAATCAGTTTCATCCATAACTGAGAAAACAGGTTCCATCATTGCCATCTGAAATATTTCATTTCTTTTCTTCTCGCCACCGGAAAAACCTTCATTGACTGAACGGCTGAGAAATGACTTGTCTATTTCAACAAGAGCAGCTTTCTCCTTCATCTGCTTAAGAAAAGCAGATGAATCAAGAGGTTGTAGTCCTCTATACTTCCTTATTTCATTAACAGCTGTTTTCATAAAGTTAGCATTTGATACCCCTGGTATCTCAACTGGATATTGAAATGCTAAAAAGATCCCCTCACCAGCTCTCTCCTCAGGCTCCATTTCTAATATATCTTGGCCATTAAAAAGAATTGATCCTTCTTCAATCTCAAAATCATCTCTTCCCGCTATAATTGAAGCTAATGTAGATTTCCCAGCTCCATTTGGCCCCATTATGGCATGCTTCTCACCTTTGTTAATGGTAAGATCCAATCCTTTAAGTATTTTCTTGCCATCAACAGAGGCGTGTAGGTTTTTTATTTCTATAAGTGACATTGTTATTATTTATCTTTATTACTCTATTATTCTTAATTGTTAACCAACACTACCTTCAAGAGATATTGCAAGTAGCTTTCTAGCCTCTACAGCAAACTCCATCGGAAGCTGCTTCAGAACTTCTTGTGCATAACCATTGACAATTAAAGCCATTGCTGTCTCGACATCCATACCCCTCTGTTGACAATAGAAAAGTATGTCCTCCGAGACCTTAGAAGTCGTAGCTTCATGTTCAACAACTGCACCACTATTACCTATCTCAATATATGGGAATGTATGGGCACCACACTTATCTCCTATAAGCATAGAATCACATTGAGAAAAATTCCGAGATCCGGCAGCTTTTTTATTTATTTGTACCAAACCTCTGTAGGAATTCTGACTTTTTCCAGCTGATATACCTTTCGATATAATTTTCGAGCGAGTATTCCTACCGAGATGCACCATCTTAGAGCCCGTATCAGCCTGCTGGTAGTTATTTGTAACCGCAACTGAATAGAACTCACCAACAGAATTGTCTCCTTTAAGAATACAAGAAGGATATTTCCATGTAATAGCAGAACCTGTTTCTACCTGTGTCCAGGATATTTTAGAATTGCTCCCCTCACATATTCCTCGCTTAGTCACAAAATTATAGATACCACCTTTACCTTCTTTATCACCAGGATACCAATTTTGCACTGTAGAATATTTTACTTCAGCATCTTTATGAGCCACTATCTCTACTACAGCTGCATGGAGTTGGTTTTCATCTCTCATAGGAGCTGTACACCCCTCAAGATATGACACATAGCTATCTTCATCAGCAATAATAAGAGTTCTTTCAAACTGCCCAGTCATCGCTGCATTTATTCGGAAATAAGTAGAAAGCTCCATCGGACAGCGGACTCCCTTCGGGATAAAGCAAAAAGAACCATCACTAAAAACGGCTGAATTAAGAGCAGCAAAATAATTATCAGTATAAGGTACTACAGAACCAATATACTTTTCTACAAGCTCAGGGTGATCCTGAACGGCCTCACTCATCGAACAAAATATGATACCAAGCTCTGCCAATGTCTCTTTAAAGGTTGTACCGACAGAAACCGAATCTATTACTGCATCAACAGCTACGCCGGTAAGTCTTTTTTGCTCAGAAAGTGGTATACCTAATTTCTCAAAAGTGCTTAATAATTCAGGGTCAACCTCATCCAAAGACTTAGGTTTAACTGTCTGCTTCGGAGCGGCATAATAATACTGGTCCTGATAATCAATTGTTGGGATCTTAAGATGAGCCCATTCTGGGGTTTTCATATTCTTCCAATACCGAAATGCTTTAAGCCTCCATTCAAGCATAAAAGCCGGTTCTTCCTTTTTTGCTGATATGAACCGAACGATATCTTCATTAAGACCTTTTGGAGCAAACTCTTGCTCAATATCAGTAACAAAACCATACTTATAGTCGGAATTTGTTACCTCATTTAGCAACTCATCAGAGTTATTAGACATCCTGTAATTCCTTTCTATTCAATTCTATTTGATAATATTCCTCATGAGCAAGCTCAACATCCTCTTTTCTTTCTGACCTCAAGTCTTCAAAAGAAGTAGATGCGAATAACTCATTGATCCTATCCTGGATACGGAGAATTGGGGCTTTTATAGTACAAGCCTCCTCTCTCTCACATTTTTTACCGGCTTCTCCATTGGAGCAGTCAACCAAGGCCGGTTTTGAATCTAATGCATTTATAACATCACTCAAAGATATTTCCACAGCCGGACGAGTAAGGGTATAACCACCTCTGATCCCTTGACGACTTTCAATTAATCCTTTTCTGATCAAGGTTTGCAATGTTTTAGAAAGGAATTCAAAAGAAATTTCAAGCTCCTTTGCCATCTCCTTTGCCGGTACCAGTCGTCCTTCCCTATCAGTCATATACTGTAGAGCAAGAATAGCGTATTCTACTTTTTTGGATATCTTGAGCACTTGATCTGTATTTGATGTTTTAATTACGTTTACGAAAATACGACAATTTTAGTCTTATATACGAATATCTATATAAAAAAGTTGAAGATCATTTACTGTATTCATATAGTAAGCTTATTTCATAATACAAGCTTATATAATGATAGGTTTTGATGATACTGTTGTTTTATGTAAATTGCAGCAAATAATGAAAGGTATAAGTAATGGTCATCAGAGAAGTCATCGGTGAAGTTTTATTGGACCCGATTCACAAGCTAAAAGGCTCGCATGGTCTTTCTCTGTATCAAACTTCATCTGATAGAACGGTAGTGATATTCTTGAGACATTTTGGTTGTATCTTTTGTCGGGAAACCTTAAAACATATTGCGAATGTACGCCGAGAGCTAGAGAAAAAAGGATTTCGAATAGCTCTGGTACATCAATCTGACCCAGTTTATGGTACATATTATTTAAATAAGTTCGGTCTTGGAGATATAATTCACTTCAGTGATCCAGATTTGCACCTTTACAAATCATTTGGATTAAAAGAAGGTAGGATTAAACAACTACTTGGGCCTAAAGTTTGGAAAGGTGGCTTCAGAGCAGTTGTCAAGAGTAAAGTTATTTTTGGTAAGAATAAAGGTAATATCTACCAACTTAGCGGCTTCTTTGTTTATGATTCGGGTAGAATAATAGCATCATATAAGAGTCGTGATGCAGCAGATTTCCCTAATCTAGTTGATTTTGCTGAAGGCAAATTCTCCACAGAGGAAACCAACTTTTCGGTATCAGCATAGCCATTAAGTCCGATACAAGCTATTTCTGAAAGTGCTTTTTCAATTCGCTAAGATCTAGTTTTATACTCTCATTATTTTTCTTAGCATTTTCAGATGGTAGAATTTGATCATCTTTGTTCTTAGTATTGGCTCCCTGGTAGCTTTCCGACAGACTATTATTGCCCATAAGCTCTTCCAATTCTTCCGCATCTAATTCCTGAGCAAATTCATTCAGAAAGCTATTGTCTGGCTTTCTGGTCTGAGAAGATATGGTTTCCTCAGATTTTGTCTGTGCATTACTTTCAATAGGTATACTAGCTGGCACTTCATCACTTGACGAAATAGTTTTTTTTGCAAAAACTAACATCATACCAAAATCATAGCTATCAAGAGTACTACAACCGGATAATTGAGCATAAGATATAAGACTACGGTCAGATGTAACCACGGTAAGAGTGTCCTTCTCCTCATATTCATCTATCATCTTTTTAATCAAAACACCGGCACTAATGTAATTACCAGAATAAATTGCATTTACTTGCTGAGCTGCAAAATCTACTTCGGGATTTTCACCACTAAATACAACTCTAACTAAGTATTTACTGCTGCTATTAAATTCATTCAGGCTTTCTAAGAGATTCTGAGAATGATCTACGATAGCTTTCTGCCCGAACCTATTGATCTTGCTTCGGATCTTGGGATCGGCGATCAACAGATTATAACCATCTATAATATATGCCTTAGATTCCATAACTATAGCTATTTAGCAGGTTAGTCTATAGTAAGGATTCTAACTCGCTAATAAAATATTTCTTTTTTTATATCGGATTAACTAAAAAAACAAAATACTGTGTTCCTTTTAATGAGCAATGAATACTACTGGAAAGACGAAAATCTCAAAAACTACTTTAACTATTCGCGTGATGTAATCAGGCATCACGCGAAAAGCTTCTATTACAGTGCCAGGTTCTTTCCAAAGGATAGAAGATGGGCCTCTTATGCCGTATACTGCTACTGTAGGTTTGTTGATAATATTGTTGATAATCCACGATCTCGATCTGCTGATGAAATCCGTCAGGAATTAGATATCATTCGGAAAGAATTAGAACTTGCTTACAAATATGGCGAATCAGAACATCCTTCAATAGCAGGATTTATACACGTATCTACTATTTACTCAATACCAATTTCATTACCAATGGCTCTCATTGATGGTGCGGAAATGGATATCACGCAAAATAGATATGATACATATGATGAGCTTTATACTTTCTGTTATAGGGTAGCAGCCGTAGTTGGCTTAATGATGACCCATGTTATGGGATTTGATGGTGGCAATGAAACATTAAGAAAAGCAGAAGACCTTGGCATAGGTATGCAACTGACAAATATCACAAGGGATATTGATGAAGATTTAGGTATGAACCGGATATATTTACCTCGTGAAGAAATGGATCGTTTCAATGTTGATGAAAGCTTACTACAAAGTAGAAAAATGACAAAGGAGATTCGAAATCTGGTAGAATTCCAGATCAATCGGGCCAGAGAGTATTATCTTTCCTCTTATTCTGGCATTTCAAATCTGAGAAAAGAATCACGTTTTGCTGTCTATACAGCGAGTAAGATATATGGTTCAATTCTAGATGAAATAGAGAAATCGGGTTACAATCCTTTTGCGGGCAGAGCATTCCTTTCCCGAGCAAAGAAAACTAAGATACTAATAAGTGAATTGGTACATGCGATCTGAGGCTTATTGACCACCATAAATCATAAAAGTATTACGCAAGGTGTAGCCCTTACTTAATGAAAGAAGCAAAACACAATACATTAGCTAAAAAAGTCTTTGATATCTACCTCCACCGACTCTTTCGGAAGCACTTTGAGTCTATGATACTTGTGGGCTTACCTCCACTTGACCACAAACCTATCTTCTTAATGCAAAATCATCATTCGTGGTGGGATGGTTTCTTCGCCTATATAGCTAACCAAAAAATCCTGCAAAAAAAGTTTCATATTTTGATGCTTGAGGATCAGCTAAAGAAATACCCTTTCTTCAATAAATTAGGAGCGTTTGGGATCAATCGCGAGAATCCTAAGTCGATATTGAATACAATAAACTATATACTCAACTTATCTTTGGTTAATAACAACCTAATCACATTCTATCCTCAGGGTGATATCTTTCCATCATACAGTAAAATGGAACTAATGAAAGGTACTTATCAAATTCTCAAAAAATTATCACCTGATTGTTTGAAGCTACTTATGTATACACATATAGAATATGGCAAAAACAAACTCCCAACTCTCTATATCATGTTTGCAGATCTGAGTAATCACGAGTCAATAGAATATGACTTTGAACAGCTCAGATCCGATATACTAACCGCCATAGAAAATGAAGATGTTTCTAAGCAAAAAATACTTTAAAATCGAAAACTAATGCTAGACACTCTTCTTAATATACTTCTGTTCCTCTCAATTATAATCAATATATTTTTTTTGTTGATTATAGCTATCAATTATTACTCGGATATATGGCCAGGTTACAGAACCAATGCTCATAAAAGCACAAGTACTAATCCACCTACAGTGAGCATACTTATCCCGGTTAGAAATGAGGAAAAAAATCTACCTATTACGCTACCAACACTAGAAAGTCTGGAGTATCAATCAGTATCAACTTTTATTTTAGAGGATAATTCTACAGATAAAAGCTTCCAATTACTACAGAATTTCAAGCAAGCCCAGACAACTAAGAATATTCATATTTTTAAAGGAAAGCCTCTTCCGGAAGGGTGGCTAGGTAAAGCATATGCATTATATCAACTTCAAAAAGAAGAGAAACAGAATGAAAATTCAGAAATATTAATCTTTACCGATGCTGATGATATATTTTCTCCTTGGGTAATAGAAACGACAGTTCAGTTAATGAATAAGCATGAGCTTGATATGCTTAGTTTGTTTCCCCAACAGAGATTTAGCAATATTTCTGAAAGAATTTTTAACCCAATAACTGACATTATTCTCTTCTCGCTTCTTCCACTATCACTTGTACGTAAAACTTCTTTTAGTTCTTTAGCTGCTGCAAACGGACAGTGGATTGCTATTAAAAGAAATGTTTATGACAAGCTAGGTGGGCATGAAGCTGTACACAACAGAATTGTAGAGGATACTGAAATAGCTCGTCTGGCTAAAGAAAGAGGTTTCAGAGTAGGGGTTTTCTCTGGGATGTATTTAATTAGTACCCGTATGTATGATAGCATTAGTAATAGCTTCGAAGGTTTTACCAAGAATCTCTATGGAATAGCTGGTAACAATTCGTTTGCTTTAATAACAATTTCAGCAATGTATACCGTTGCTGGAATATTACCTTTCATACTCCTGACTTTTCCTAGCCTGTACCCAGCTGCGATGCTTCCTTTATTAATAATGCTTCTATGGAGAGGTATGCTGGCTGAAAAACTTCGTCATGGTATTATAGCAGTATTCATGTTCCCGGTCACATCATTATTTATCTTTATAACAGCAATTAGTTCATTTCTCAAAGTACCACATGGAAAGGCCGTCTGGAAAGGAAGAACCCTTTGAAAAAGTACTTGAATATGGAAATAATTTTGATTTATTTTTTCCATATTATGGGAGTATTCTGGTATGTTACGGGTTATCTAGGGGAAGCAATACATCTACTAGCAGGGCCTTTTATCATAATAATAGGTCTCTACTCATCATATAAATTTCTCCAGAATCAAGAAAAAGTGCTTAGGCCGATAATAAGTTTATCATTAATAGGTATACTGGGATTTGCTCTGGAAACAATAGGTTGGAGAACCGGGTACCCTTATGGACAATTTAATTATACAAATATACTTATTCCCCAAGCCTTTGGTACTCCAATACCAATAGCCATGGCTTGGATTTGTGTTATAGTCACAAGTAGGGCATTAGTAACTCGGATTGGAGATACTCTGTTTGATAAGCCTATTAAGAAAGGGATACATGTAATTTTGGTTGGTTTATTTGCAATGTTATTTGATATAATTTTAGAACCAGCGGCAATTTCATTGGGATACTGGTACTGGGACGGTGGTTCCCCTCCACTTACAAATTACATAACATGGTTTGGTGCTGGTATATTTTTTGCTTTTCTGATCCCCCCATCTAATAATGCCAAAGAATCTCCAAATGATGTGATTCTAATTCATATATACACGGCTCAGCTACTATATTTTGTGCTTATAATTTGGCTATATATGTAATTGGGAAGAGTCGTTATTTCATTGATAATTCTTAAATTAGATATTATGTATAAGATACATGTTATACATGCAAAACTCTTTTACAATATTCATACACAGGGTACAGACTAATGCCAGTATTTTGCGTTATAGAAGACAATCTGCCAATACGCAAGCTATTTGCGACACTATTAAAAAAAGCTGGTTATGAAACCCATGAATTCTCTGATGGTAGTTCTGCACTTGAATTTGTAGGACAAAACAGACCCGATGGTATACTTATGGATATCTTACTTCCTGATACCAATGGTACTGATCTACTAAAAAAAATGAGGGAAATTCCAAATGGAGAAGGTGTCCCAATAATAGCTGTTACTGGATTTGCTCAGCATAATGACAAAGAAAAGTACCTTCAATCAGGCTTTGATGGCTATATCGCCAAGCCAATTAATACAGCATCTTTTGTTGATGAAGTAAAAAGCATTATTAACTCGAATTAAACTGATATCATACTATGGCTAAAAATCCATTTGGTAATAACGCGGATTCTTTCGAGGCTGCTCTCCGAAATACCACCAAGAAAAAATCCGGTGCATTTGATCTAAAGAAGACTTATCCGGCATTTATTCTCCTTGTCATAACTCTCGGTATATCAGCCGGTATCTATCTATTCATGGATGATAAGGTGACCGAAGATAGACAGATGGCATTTGACGAGGCAACTGAAGCTGTAACCAACAGGATTGAAAAAGGCTATGATACTTTCGAAGGTATAGTTTTCAATCTTAAAAGCCTCTTTGACAACTCATATGTTGTTAGGGATGTTTTTGAATCTAATTCCAGAGTACCAAAGGAATCTTATCCAGCTATTCGCTCTATTATTAAGACATTTGAAGCAGAAGACTATGAAATAGATGATTATATCTTTAATAGTATGCGAGAGGGATATTATGATTTCAATATTTATCCTGATGGTATCAGAGAGCAATATAATGTAATTCAATTCCTTTATCCGTTTGAAATCAATGAACATCTCTCAGGATATGATGTAGCAACTGACTCTGTTCTATACCAAGCTATACAAGAAGCCAAATACGAAAAGGCTTTTACTAATACACCTGCTTATGACTTTCGTAAAGACACAAGCTCTTTCTTCATAGTTGCTCCTGTATTTGCACCTGGTGAAGAAATACTTACTAAAGACGATATCGATCTGTTCTATGAAGGAGCTCTTATGATGGAGCTTGATGAGAAAGCTTTTTTTCGAAATGCTCTTGGAGCAACTATCGGTACTGACTCTAGCATTGTATTCCAAGTTTATAATTCGAATGATGCACATAATGTCATCTATGAATCATCTAACTCACACCTTCTTGATACCGAATATGATATCTACATTAAAGAAACAGTAGATATTCCTCTCTCGAATAAGTCATTTAGTATTGAATTCTGTACAATTCCTGGCTTTGGAGGTGACTTCCAAAAGTATCTACCTCTGCTTTCATTGGTTATCTCTCTGGTTATTTCGTTTGTACTATTCGGTTTTGTGATTTCCGTGATCACCTCCCGAGCACGAGCAGAAGATTTGGCTGAAAAAATGACAAGAAGCCAGAGACGTATCATGGATTCGTCTCAAGATATTATTGCTGTCTTGGGTTTTGAGGGTACCTGGAAGTCAATGAACCCTGCATCTCTGAAAATCTTTGAATACGTGCCTGAAGAAATGGTAGGAAAGAACATAAGTGATCTTATTATCCATGATAGTGATAAAGCTCGCTTTGAAAGTATTCAGCATAGAGAGGATAATGATACAGATCGAGTTGATATGCAAATGCTGACCCATACCGATAAGCAAAGATGGATCAACTGGAGTTTTACAGTATCTAAAGAAGATGCTTTAATATACGCTATTGGAAGAGACGTAACTCTCGAGAAAGAACAAGAGAAATTAGCCAGAATTAAGAGTAAGCAAATTCAGCTTGCTGAAAAATTTGCAATTGAAGCTGCTGAATCGAAGACCTATTTCATGACTAAACTTTCCCATACGCTTCGTAATTCACTTACAGGTACTTTAGGTTATCTTCAACTAGTTACCGCTAAAGCGTATGATAGTGAAGAAGAGCTTGACTCATATGTTAATATGGCGGCAGACTCATCTGAAGAATTATTTACATATGTCTCTGATATAATTGATATGGCAGAGCAGCAAAGTGATTCGCGTCATAGTGCTAATATCGGTACTATTAATATTGGTGATACTATCCAGGAAATGAATCAGTCAGTAAATACAAAATTGCCGGATACTGAGGTTACTGTTGATTTGATGGACGAAAGTGGTAAGGCTAGTTTTATTGGTGACAAATCATTATTTGAATCAAGTCTGTTAAAGGCACTTTCTATCATGGGACTTGGTTTATCAGAAGCAAATTTCCAAATAAATGCCACAGAAAATCCGTACGAAGGTGCCACTGAAATACAAATAATGGGCCCTGGTAATGAGCTTGTTGCGAAGATGATTGGTATTTATAAAAATGAGAAAAATCACATACTCGATGCGCTTGAGAAAGATGAACAAGATCTATTACTTGAAATAGCTCTGCTCGAATCAAATATCAGAAGAATGAATGGTTCTACGCAAGTAGAAACGTTTGGAGGTGATGAGGGCAATATAATAATGATGACTCTACCTTTTGACAAAAAAGATCCATCTGTAGGTTAAATTTATAGCAAGAATTATAATCCAATGAATAGCTATCTTTCTATGTGATTTTGCACCCTCATAGGAATTTATCTAAATATAACTTCCTGCCTGAGCCTGGAATAGTCAGGGATAAGATTAATATTAATAGTTCCTCCTATCTTCCAATATTGCGCTAGATTGTCATAATAATCACTTGTCAGATTCCCGCTTGTTCCCCCGGGCATTGATATTTGAACTCTACCGGTTCCCATATCAGAAATAAATCTATATGAAGTCCCTACAGGCACTGTATCTCTGTCATTGAAGTACGATACAGCATGTATATTACCACGTACTTCAGCAACATCAATCTGATATGCTATATCCAAGATATTGGTATCATTATCAATACCGGCAAATGTACTTGGAATAACAAATGAAAATTTGGAATCAGTATTTCTTTTATACCTCTCAAGCGATGTCACCAACAACTGGATTAATTCTTTCTTATTCGTTTCGAAAATACTATGATTATTAGAATGTGTAATTAAGTTTAATATTAAGTGATCGCTTATACCATGCTTCCATAAGTATGAAGCAACTCGCCGATCTAAATTTCTGGAAATAACTTTTTCATGAATTAATTGCAGTACCGAAAAAAGTATCCGATACTCATCTGCATCCACATTAGTAATACCATTCCATTCTCTAAGCAAGTCCAAGCTCAACTCAAGACGAGATGAAAGCTTAACTGTATTCTTCTCAACATATTCTACAACCTTTTGCGCTAACTCATAGTAATAGCCCGAAAACATATCATGCGATATCATATCAGCTTCGCGATAAGTAAATCGAGCTGATTCATCAATAAGATTACTTAACCTATCTTTACGGCTATCATCACTATAAAACAAAGAAGGTCGTAATGTAGAGTGATATGAAGAATTAATATAGCGACCTGTATCTCTTTTCATCTCAAGTTTATTACCCAGTCGGGCGATATGACTCACAGAATAATTTGCATCACTAATAACAGGTATGTAAGTAATAGTATCCCCCACAATGATATTTGCTATACCTCCCTCAGTATCAGCAATGCCGATATAAGAAACTGGTTGATTGTAATTATTCCAGTTCAACATATCAAAGCTAAGAGAATCCGAATCAGCTAATGCCAAATTGAAACCTATGGGATTAGCATCTCTTCTAACTGCCCATATAGGCATAATGGCACTATGGAGCCTCAAAGCATTAGTACTACCATTATAAGAATTAATATCAAAAATAGAATTATCGGGCAGCAAATGCCTACCATCAGCAATCCGTTGATAATAGTACAGATCAGAGCTTCCCTTTATTCTAATCGTGTCCACTCTTAATTCTAACCTATTCAAAGTAGAATCAGTGGGTACATCATCCCAAGAAAACAACATCTTATCTTCATCAACAGATAACCTATGGTAGTTTATATCATCACCGGGTATATAAGTACGACCCCATGCTAAATTATTATTTCTACCACTAAGAAAGGATGGAGTGCCAATAAGGCAAATACCCGCTAGATATCTATCACCATGTTGGATATGAACCGGATAATACTCCTGAGGAATTAGCAATGGTGAATGCATGTCATTTGCCAAAACAGCTGCTAACGAACTATCCCTCCTGACAGTACGCAACATCAGATTACAACCACCTCTACCTTGTTGCTCTAAGGGCAAGCTAGGGTCAAGTTCGACCAAACTATCAATTGAGTTAGAAATACTATCTGTAGTGCCAACCTCCTCAAAAAAAGGCATATTTACCTGTTCATAGTCACTTCTCGATAAAATACTATGTAGCTTATCAATAGAAAGTTTTTTTCTCAATGAGGAAAAAACTATATCACCATATAAATGCTTGCTGACTATTAGTGCATGATAATTATATATTATAAAAGGAACATATGGCTGCCATTGCTCTGGCTTAGCATCATATAAGCCAAACTCCATTGGGAAATCACCTCGGTGATTAATAATATACTTATTAATACCCTCGGTGAAATATGAAAGAACCCTCTTAGTTCGTTCATCCGAATTCTGAAACTGGTAGTAAGCAATCGAATCAATTTCAAAGGCTCTTATAAACTTGTCATACCCGATATGGGATTTACCATAAAGCTCTGAAAGACGTCCTAAAGCGGCTCTTTTAATAAATTCAATTTGAAAAAGACGGTCCTTTGCCTGTGCATAGCCAAGTGCAAAATATGCTTCAAGTTCAGAATCAGATTGAATATGAGAAATACCATAATTATCTCGAAATATAAAAGTCCCAGTAACTTTACCTTCAGTATCAACCTCCTCTCGGGTAAAGTTTACATCATGGTTAACCATATCAATAGAAATAAAAATAACAGCAAATAATATTATTGCTGCTACAACTATTAGCCCGATAAATTCAGTCTTTCTGATTCCCATCTACTTTAACCAGCCTACAGACTTATACCAGTCAAACGTCTCCTTAAAAGCAGTGAATATATCTGTCTGATGCACAAAACCAAAATCATCGAAAGCTGTACTGCTATCACATATCCAGTAAGGTTGGATAAAATCAATTGCTTTTTCATAATCAAAAACAGGAGGTTTCTTCATGAATTGCCCCCAGAAGCCTGTTATTTTTCCAAGAGTTAATACCAATATATGAGGCAGTTTGATAATCATAGCCTTACTACCGTATGCTTTAGCAAGCATATCATTAAGCTCAGGCCAGGAGTAGGGCTCTTTGGTACCAAGAAAATACGTTTTGCCGATTGAATTTTCAGATACGGCAGCCTGTTTAATACCTTTCGCTAAATCTTTTACATATGCCAGAGTCACATACTTCGGCTTGAAACCAATAACAGTACCAACCTTCTTTGCTATTGACTGAAATACTGTCAGAATAGCAGTATCCCTTGGTCCGAAAACTGCCGGCGGCCTTACAATCGTTACCGGTAAATCCGGATAGTTTCTAATTAACTCTATTTCCGCCTCTCTCTTACTTCTACCATAAGAGGAAAGCGGAAAACACTCATCATTTGGGTGAGTAGGTTCATCCAAACTTTTTGCTGGCCCTGCAGCAGTCTGGCTACTTACTAGTAGAAAACGCTTAAGTTTAGGCGACTTTTTCAATGAAGCTTCAGCCAGATTAAGAGTTGCCTGTACATTAGATCTTCTAAAGTCCTCATAACTTTTAGCAGCAACACTACCCGCTACATGCACTACATAGTCTGCATTATCAACTGCTACCTCAAGAGAAGCTATATCCATAAAGTCACATTCGTGCAGAACAACAGATTTACCATCCAACCACTTAGTGCTTGAAGTTTTTCTTATAATACAATGCACTTCATAATCATCATTGCTTAAATATGAATCAACCACATGGCTGCCAACAAATCCACTTGCACCTGTTATTACTACTTTTGGCATTAGATAATTGTGAATTGGAAAACTAAAACTTAGAATAACAAAAATAGTAAAAGTACCAGAAGGGGAATAATTAGTAAGTCATAATTATGAAAAATCAATTTGCTTTGCCAATCCATGAAAAATCTATTCGAACTGCTCAATTCTGCTTTAGTCATGAACTAGGGCTAATCATTTAATGATTTGCTTCACCAAACGCCTTATCAATCCTTCCATATATCTGGGATATTGGTATTAGGTCGATATTTATCATAATTATTAGAAAACTACCTTTTAATATATACTGTTTATTACATAATGATAAACTTATCGTATGGTAATACTAGCAATCACATTTGCTTTTCATATATAAATTAAACAAGAGACTAAATCATCATTGTCAGACCTTAGTGAAAAAGAACTAGTAGAAGGTGTAATAGTTCGTGATCAACGCGCTACGAATAACTTCGTAAGACAATATCAAAAATTTGTCTATGCCATAGCATTCCGATATCTTAAGGATTCATTTGAAGCTGATGATGCAGCACAAGAGGTTCTTGTCAAGGCTATTGAAAAAATGGGTAAATTCAGAGGAGAAGCTTCGCTCAAAACCTGGCTATATACCATTACCTCTAATCATGTACGTAATCTACTAAGAAAAAAGAAATTAAAAACATTTTTTTCAATAGGTGATGATCAATCTTTTATACAACTTGAATCTCGAGAAAAAGACCCTCACAACAAAATGGTCAACACTCAACTTGCTATTAAGATTCAAGAAGCCTTAGATAGTTTACCTGAAAAACAAAGAGAAACTTTTATACTCAGATACTACGATGAAATGTCTTATGAGGAAATATCAAAAATTCTTGGGACCTCAATCGGTGGACTAAAGGCCAATTACTATCACGCCACAAAAAAAATGGCTCAATTTTTAAAAGATCAAAAATAATTTCCATTACGATTAAACCTTTATTTTGTTTATCTACTCTAAGCAATACCTAAAGAACTAAAATTACAATTTGGATAGATTACGATGGAATCCAAACCACTTACGCGAAGAGAAATGGAGGAATTACTACCCGACTTTATCTTTGGTCGTATCACAGAAAATGATAGGATCATGTTCGAATCCTCTCTACCTCTTTTCCCTGATCTACAGAAAGAAATCAAAGATGTCAGTAGTGTATTCTCTGCAGCCGATCTTATGTCCCTTGATTCAGTAATGGCCGATGCTTCGCAGAGCATCTCGGTAAGGGTAAACCAAAGACTTGCTAATAAGAAAAAATCGATTTTTCCATCTTTCAGACAATCTTTTGCACGTTTTGCTATGCCAATAGCAGCTATTGTTGCCGTCGGTTTCTGGGGCTATGAAACCAATTTTTGGGGTATGTATGATAACAGCTTGCCTACTACCGAACTAATTTCTGACAAAGATTTTCAATCATTATTCTATACCACATCCGGACAACTTGAGAATACCACAATATTTTCTGTTGATAATATTGTATTACCTTCTCAATTTGATGTAGTAATATCAGAACTAGAAAATACAGTTGATATAAATGAAGCCTTGGACAATTGGATAATGGATGAATATAATTTTCTTGAATCAGATATCAACTCTATGCTAGAATACAATATTGATAATATCATTATTGATGAAGAAGACTTCCAAAATATATATGGAGAATCATAATATGAAAAAGCTTTTGGCCTTCATACTGATTATCATAACACTGTCAGTAGGCCTTAATGCCCAGTCGGGCAATCAATTCAGAGAACGAGTAAAAACACTTAAGAAAGTCAAAATGCTTGAACATCTTGATCTTTCAACAGAAAAAGCTGACCAACTTATCTTGGAATTCAACTCAATTGAAGATAGGATGGAAGATGCTAATAGGCTATTAAAAGAAGCTGTGAAATCCTTGGAAGCCAAGATCAAAGAATCTGAGAATGATGCTGAAAAAGCGAAACTCTCTGCTGATCAGTTAAGGGAACTCTCCAATGATGTTAAACAAAAAACTGAAGCATTACTAAATCTCCAGAAACAAAAGATGGAAGAGTTTGAAAAAATACTCGATGACTTTGAGTTTGCTAAATTCATCATATTCGAACACAAATTCAGAGAAGAATTAGAGAAAAGACTCTCTAACCGTAAAAGAAAAAGTACCAGAGAAAAACGACGAAGATCAGAATATTAAATTAACTGATAAATAAATCTGGATACTACATCTAACATACTAAGAGGAGACCTTACAATATAGGCCTCCTTTTTTATTAAATATCTTTTTTATTTAGATCTAATTCGATTGACTGTTCTGTTGCCTGGGCTGACAGCATTACTCCAGGTACACCTGCTCCAGGATGTGTACCTGCACCAACGAAATATAGATTTTTCACATCTTCAGATCGATTATGGGGTCTGAAGTAGGCTGTCTGAAGAAGACTGGGTTCAAGTCCCCAAGGGCTACCCATATAGCTATTACGCTCTTCCATAAAATCTTTAGGCGAGAACCAAGACTTATAATCCAAATTATCTTTTAGTCCATCCATTCCAAACTCATTCTCAAGGTAGTCCACTATTTTATCTGCGAATAGTGGCCCAGTTTTTTCCCAATCAATATTGGCTTTCATATTGGTAACAGGTGCCAGCACATAAATACTTTCGCAGCCTTCTGGTGCCATACTAGTATCTGTGCGACTCGGTACATGTAAGTACATTGAAAAATCATCAGGCAATATATGCTTATCAAATATATCAGTAACGAGCTCTTTATATCTCTCCGATAGTATCAGTGTATGATGTAACAGCTCAGGATATTTTTTTTGAACACCAAGATACAGCACAAAACACCCCATGGAATATTTAGCTTTCTCTAGTTTCAGATCATTCCATTTTCTGCGGGATTCAGGAGCAATAAGAGTTTTATATGTATGAGTTACATCAGCATTAGAAACGGTTATATCAGAAGGATAAGTCTTCCCTTGCGATACAACGGCAGTAGCCTTACCATTCTCAACCAAAATCTTGTCAACTGCTGATTCAAGATATATCTGACCACCTTTTTCAAGAAAAATATCCCGAAGAGCAGTAACTAGCGAATACATACCGCCGGTTGAATACCAAACACCACCTTCTTTCTCCAGATAGGAAATCATCAAGTATATTGCAGGTACCCTGAAAGGATTTCCTCCAATAAATAAAGGATGGAAGCTAAACATAAACCTATGTCTGGGATCTTTGAAAAACCTTGAAGCCAAATAGTAAGCCGGATATAAAGCCTTAGTTTTAAAAGCCCGCGGCAAAAATCTGAACATAGTTGATAATTCTGAAAAAGGCTTAGATCCAAGTCCATCAGTAATTACAGCATGATATATTTGCTCTGAAAAATCAATAAAATCATCATAATTATCAGCATCTTTTTTATTAAAAACAGCCATCTGCGATTTCATCTTCTCACTATCGCCAGAATAGTCAAGATAAGTCTTATCAGCAAAGTATATGCGATAAAAAGGATTTAAATAATGTAAATCAAGATAATCTTTGACTTTTTTGCCTGCTGACTCAAATAAATCATCAAGTATTTTCGGAGCTGTAATCAGTGACGGCCCCATATCAAAAGTATAACCCTTTTCTTTTATCTGGTAGGCATGCCCACCTACCATTGAATTTTTCTCAAAAAGACGTACTGAATACCCTTTAGACTGAAGCCTAACAGCTAGAGACAACCCTCCAAAACCTGACCCGATTATGTTAACTGTAGCAGACATATTTTTCTGATTCTATCCCCATTATAAACATACAAGCATAATAGACGCACCAAGGGGGAAATCGTTTTCGAGAGTGTTATTTTTTAGAAGAAAGGTAATCCATAGCCAGCGTAGATGCATGCTTACCTGATAATGAAACTAGCGGCATACCACCACCGGGGTGAGAACTACCTCCGGCAAAAAACAGATTATCAAAATTGGGATCATTATTCGGAGGTCTTTTAAATGCTGCTAGCTGAGAATTGGATGATATACCATAAATCGATCCCTTATTGCTGCCATATCTGTCATATAATCTTTGCTGATCAATATAGTATTCATACCTTATTCTGCCGGAAACATCTATTCCGGATTGCTTTAACTTCCCAAGTAGTTTCTCCTTGAGCATCAAATACATCCCATTCCTATCTTTAGTATCCTGGTTGTCTTGGGAGATATAAGGAGCATTTACCAAGATAAACCAACTTTCAAAGCCTTGCGGAGCATCTCTCTCCGAATGCCTGCTTGAAATGGAAATATAATAAGTAGGGTCATCAGGTATACTTCTATCTTCGAATATTTGTTTAAATTCTTTATGATAATCATCTGAAAAAAAGATATTATGTAGAGCTAGTTCGTCGGATCTTCCTTCAATACCCCAACAAATTATTAATCCTGATAAAGACGGCTCTAACTTCTGCAGCTTATTTGAATAGTTTATTGCCGAACCAATATAATGACGATAAGTCTCCACAACATCGATATTTGAGATCACAATTGCTTCTGATGAATCATATCTACTCTGATCAGTTATTATTGCACTGATCCTTCTGTTATTCGTCACCAGATCACCAATGCTTTCACCAAATCTAAATTTCACCCCAACTTTCCGGGCTAGCATATACATGGCCTCACCTAGCTTGCGCATCCCTCCCCTAATAGCATAGCTACCTAATCCATATTCCACATGGGTAATTATATTCAGGGTAGCAGGAGCACTATAAGGATTAGAGCCATTATAAGTAGCATATCTATCAAAAAGCTGCCTGATCCTGGTATCATTGAAAAATGATGAATTAGCTTTATGGACTGAACGCCATGCATCTAGCTTAAGGATATTTGGAAGTAACTTCGCTGTACTGAAGTTAAAAAAATCCCGAGCTCTACTGAAAGGAGAAAAAAGAAAAGTTTCGGCAGTAAGATCATAAATTTCTTTACTGTATTCTAAATAATCCTTATATCTTTCTGAATCAATTTTAGATAAGTTTGAAAGATTATCCTTCATCTGGCTGACAGAGTGAACCGCATCCAGGACAGAACCATCACTCCAAAAATATCTACATATAGGATCTATCTTATAAAGATCGACATAATCACTGAATTTCTCACCTGCAGCTTCAAAAAGTTCTTCAAACACAAAAGGCATTGTAAGCAATGTTGGTCCTATATCAAAAGTGTAACCACCACCTGAATGCATTGCTACTTTACCGCCAAAGACTGTGTTCTTCTCTAACATAGTAACCTCACGACCAGCTAAAGCTTGCCATATAGCAGCTGACATTCCTCCTAGACCCGCACCAAGTATATATGTATTTTTATTCAGTTCTTACAAAATTTTTATCTGACAACCACATAGAAAATCTAATAAAAAGACTTCAACTATGACCATGCAATAATACAAACTCTGGTAATTATAAGTTGCATTCAGATTGTATCTTCTAATTGTTTCTCTTATTTTAGATATATCTTTTTAGCTGTTTATCTATTAATCTAGGTTAGTAATTATGCTTATATGCTGGTGCAACACCTCTACCCTGGACTCGGCTCGCGAAATTGCTCGACATATCGTTCAAAAACAACTCGCCGCCTGTGTATCCATAATGCCTGGTACTATTTCTTTATACAAATGGGAAAATGAATTGCATGAGGATTCCGAATGCACACTTATGATTAAGACAACCACTGAAAACAAAGAAAATCTAACCACAGCAATTCAATCTAAGCACACCTATGATGTACCCGAAATAATTTTTACAGAAGTAGTTGACGGTTCAGATGATTATCTGGCTTGGGTCAGAAAAGCATGTAGTTTATGAATGAAAACCAAGTGCAAGTGTTGTCTAACTACAACTCACGTTATACATTCAGATCTATAAAGGAATGGAAGTCAGATGATAGACCACGAGAAAAACTAATTTCTAAAGGCCCATCAACACTCTCAGACTCTGAATTAATTGCCATACTTATTGCCACTGGAGCTAAAAACTTATCGGCTATTGATTGTGCTAGAAATCTACTCGCAAAATATGGAACTCTAGAGTCTTTAGCTTGTCGAAATGTAGGAGAGCTTAAGGCTATCAAAGGAATAGGTACGGCTAAAGCTATAACCTTAATGTCTGCTTTCGAACTTGCCCGTAGGATCAAACCCAAAAAATTTGATAATAGCAAAATAATACGTTCACCTGAGGATATTGCAGCATTATATATACCCAGACTCAAAGACGAAAGAAAAGAATCTTTTAGAGTTATCCATCTTAATGCAGCAAACGTTATGATACATGAGCAAATTGTATCTGTTGGTATTCTTAATGCAAGCCTAGTCCATCCACGTGAGGTATTTAGAGATGCAATTACTGAATCAGCTGCTTCCATTATTCTAATGCATAATCACCCCTCTGGCAATCCAAAACCTTCGCAGGCTGATATTAAAATTACTAATCAATTGAACGAAGTAGGCAAACTCCTTGAAATCAATGTAGTCGATCACATCATTATTGCCGGAGATTCGTTCACTTCACTAGCAAATCTTGGTTATCTATCGTAAAGTTATAACAATACAATTAATACAATGAATAAAAACTATATAAACGGCACTTGGCGCACCTCTGGACTAAATGAGTCCTTTAAGAATATAAACCCTGCTGATACTCGAGATGTTATTGGCGATTATCCTGTTTCCTCTGAAAGCGATGTCAATGAAGCAGCTGTGACTGCACTAGAAGCATTCAGATCTTGGTCAAGAATGCCGGCTCCTAAGAGAGGAGATATATTGCGTAAAGCCGGTGATATATTTGCAAGAGAAAAGAAAGAACTTGCTAAAATAATGACTCGGGAAATGGGTAAGCCTACTTTCGAGACTGAAGGCGATGTGCAAGAAGCTATTGATACATGCTACTATGCTGCTACAGAAACACGCCGTCTCTTTGGGCATAATGCCCCATCGGAAATGAATGAGAAAATGAATCTTTCATTTCGTATGCCAATTGGTGTCTGCGGTATTATTACAGCATGGAACTTCCCTGTGGCAGTACCTTCATGGAAAATTATTCCTGCCCTGGCTGCTGGTAATACTGTTGTTTGGAAACCAAGTGAAGATGCACCGGCTTCTGGTGTAAGGTTTATTGAGCTCATGGAAGAAGCAGGTCTGCCAGCTGGAGTTCTCAATCTTGTCCAAGGCAAGGGAGAAACAGGTAGTTATATAGTAGAACATCCGGACATAAAACTTATAGGCTTCACTGGCTCAACTGAAACAGGTAATCAAATAGCAGCTCGCTGTGGAGCACTAGGCAAAAAAGTATCACTGGAAATGGGCGGTAAAAATGCACAGATTGTTATGGGAGATGCAAATCTTGAAATAGCTATCGATGGTGCACTTTGGGGAGCTTATGGCACCACTGGCCAACGCTGTACTGCAACTAGCAGATTGCTTCTTCACGATTCAGTACATGATGAAGTTGTCTCTAAACTAAAAGAAAGAGCTACTAAACTTAGGCTTGGCAGTGGACTGGAGAGTAGCACAGAGATGGGCCCCGTGATAAACCAAAAAGCTGTAGATAAGATTATGAAATATATAGAGATTGGTAAACAAGAAGGTGCTACTCTTGAATTTGGAGGTTCCCGAAGTACAGCTCCCGGTACAGAGAATGGCTACTTCATAGAACCAACACTCTTTACAGATGTAACAGCTGATATGACAATTTTTAAGGAAGAGATCTTCGGACCAGTATTATCAGTCAGTCGCTTTTCTACCTATGAAGAGGCGGTAGAACTAGCAAATGGAACTCGTTACGGCTTGTCAAGTTCAATCTATACTAATAATGTACGAGATACCTGGCGCGCAGTCCGTGATCTTGAAGCTGGGATTACATATATCAATGCCCCAACTATCGGAGCAGAAGCTCATATGCCATTTGGTGGAATAAAAGGTACCGGTAATGGCCACCGAGAGGGAGGCTGGACTGCATTTGATATATTCACTGAGTGGAAAACCGTTTATATCGACTACTCAGATTCACTCCAAAGAGCACAGATCGATAATTACTAAATACAAAAACCGCGTCTGGTTTTATTTAGTTTAACTAGCTATAATTAATAAACCCATCTATTAATGAGATAGATGGGTTTTATTTTACTATTAGTTTTAAAAATGAAACAATTATAGTTTTACTATATTCAAATTATTCTATGCAATATGACTGGAGTTAATAACTTCAGTAACAAATTATATTAATTCGAAATTTCTAATGGTACAATTAGTTAATAGAGCAGCAGGACTGCTATTTGCTCTTCTTGCCGTAGTGGGAATGTGTACCCTTGCCATGATTGCTTTAGGTATTTTGCCTAATCTCTTGGGTATATCAATTGCCATTTTAATTGTCATTAGTAGTTTTTGGGTAGGTCTGTTTGTGTACCGCCGAGTATCAATAGAAGGTATAATCAATTCGATCACAGTGATTAACGCTTCACCCGACCTGAACATACTCCAGCCAAGTTCTGGTACCCAAACCAGGGTCAGAACAGTATATGAGATTATAGAATTAATTATGCAAGATTCGCACTTTTGCAAAGGTGGACGCATAAGAATATTTGGTGATTGGTTTGATAAAAGCCACAAAAACTATTTCAAGATAATCGGTGCTAAATATTCCCAAAGAGAGAATATCCTGACGATTACTTTCGAGGATAGCCGGGAAATAGCAATAGTTTCTCCAGAAGCAATTACCGAATCCCCGACATTTCTGAAAATTGGTTCCGCTGATAGAATCACTCTGAAACAATCGGAAGTAAGTAAATATTGCGATGCTCTTTGGATTAACTATAGAAAAGAAGGGAAGCAAATCAAAACTGCTCTTTATCCTAATAATTCAGTTTATGAATTTGACATAAATCTAGAAGATGAAGCGTTCATGATATTAAGATAATTAAGTAAGCAGACAATTTTACAACACAGGTACACCACCTTCACCATCAGGAGTTGATACTTCTTCTACTTCAGCTTCAGCCTCTTTTGCCTTAGCTTCGGCCTCCCTCTTCTCTCGAGCCTTTCGTTCATTTTCTTCTCGTAGCTTATTATAGTCAATCGAAGGTATTATTTTAACACCTTCTCTGAGTATGCCACGAGCATATAAAGTATCCAGAGCATACTTATATCTATCCTTTTGGTCTTTAGTTATAAGTCCTCGTGATGTTTTAGGTACCTGACTTATAGGGATAAAAGGCAGCTCATAATCGAGTGGTTCCACAGGTAAATAGTCTATCTTAAACTTATTCGATGGAAGATCAAGCCATGGGCCATATTGCTTCCTATCGAAGTCAAATGCATCTACTATTAATACAAGTGTTCCAGTAAATGGTTTGGGTGCTCCATCAATATAATTAGCCTGTTCTCCCCAATAGTATAGCCACTCAGCATCATCTAAGAACTGCCTCACACAAGAGTGAGAAACGGGCCTACCAGGCATAGCAAACTGGTGAAAAGCATTACCAGCAAGTCTATGAAAATTAAAATTGAACGGTAGCTTCCACTCAGAATTAAGTGAAGAAACCCTGTCCTTAGCCTTCCATACTAAAGAATATCTCCCAGGATAAGTCTGTGTCTTCTCCTTTCCTGTATTTGCAGCAGCAAACCTTACCAACACACCATTCTCATAGGCTGCATAACATTGATATTGATTCGATACAATTATCAATTTGTCGATCGAATCCGCATCAGGATAGTAATGAGGTAGTACAGAATATGCACATAAATCATCTACTACTGTATCCGGAACTATAATGCTATCTCCGACCCTCACATATCTAAATTCTCTCCTATTCAAAGTAATAAATGTCTTATAGGCAATTGGATCTTTTCTTCTTTTCCCAAATTTATCTCTGATCACACGATAAGCACTATCTGTTTCCAATCTCAGTTTGGTATATCCAATCTTAGGAAACTTTGATGAATGATAAGCCATTAAGCTATCCCTTCTCATAGCTTCCAACTGCTCTGCAGTAGGTAGCAAAGAGACTTCCGATTCTATATCAGCCTCGCGCTCAGCATCTCCACCACTACAAGCTGATATCATTATGATAATGAAAAAGAGATAAATCATCCTACCCAACACTGTCATGCACTATCTATTACTTTTCATCATTTAATTACCTCAGCAAAATAGCTAATTAAGTAATAACAAGAATCAAGATACACTTCTTTCGCCAGCTATATTTTGCGTATTTTTGATGTTTGTTAATTGGTGCTTTCAGAGGAAATTGGATCATAAAAAAATATTATTTCTATCACCACGCTGGCCCTGGCCAGTAGTTGGTGGTGACAGAGTAAAACCTTATAATCTCCTAAAATACCTGGGGAAGAACTATGAAGTACATTTTGTATCATTAGTTCAGGGTTTGCGTCCTGAAGAGGAGTATGATGCTATTCGTGCTCTTGGCATTAATATCTACCCTATTCCGCTCAATACTACTGTACAAGGCTATAAAACTCTTTCCGGAATCTTCAAAAAACAGCCATTAGAAATATCATATTACCATTCCAGGGTGATGGAGCAGATAATCAAACGATTGATTAGTAAACATGATTTCGATCTGGCATTATGTTTTTTTATGCGTACCGCGGAATATCTAAAAAATGTAACAGCATTCCCACGTGTTATGATAGCAGAAGATTATCGAAGTATTTACATGACGCGCTCTTATACTGATGCTAAATCACTGGTACAAAAACTTGCAAGATGGTGGGAACACAATACACTACCATCTTATGAGCCTAAAACTCTAAACATGTTCGATACTGTTACATTCGTATCACAAGAAGATATTGATTTTGCCAAAGCAGCTGGGGTTTCAGTACCTATCGAGCTCTTAACCAATGGCACTGATACCGAGAAATTCTCGCCGAAAGGCAAATCGCTTGACCTACCAGGTTTTCATAAGAATAAAACTATTATCTTCGCTGGTAAATTAGATGTTTATGCTAATGTACTGATGGTAAAGAAAATTTTACATGAGATTATGCCTTTAGTATGGCAACAAGTTCCCGAAGCAAGACTTTTACTTGTTGGTGCCAATCCGTCAGCTCAAATGCTTAATTCTAGCAACGAACAAGTTAAAATTGTAGCAGATATACCGGATATGGCGCAGGCTCTCAGATCGGCATCAATTTTTCTACACCCACATAGCGGTGGTTCGGGAATACAAAATAAATTAATTGAAGCTATGTCATGTCAGAATGCAGTTGTTACTACCCCTACTGGCAACCAGGGAATACATGGCGAAACTGAAAAAAACTTACTGATTGGCCAAAATGCTCAAGAACTAGCGAATCATACTATTGAGCTACTCAATAATATTCCAAAAGCAGCAGAGATAGGCCATGCAGCCCGGCAACATATAATTGAGTTCCTCTCATGGCAAAGGGTCTTCACTGATTTCGAGCGTATTATCAAAAAAAACAGCAAATAAATTGCCCAAAGAAAAACAACAAAAAACTTCAGGAAGGACTGATAAGCAGCTTTTCAAAGAGCTGATACAGATTGCTAGTCCATTCAAAAAATTCTTTTTTCTATCCTTAATTCTTAATGGTGGCTTTGCACTACTTTCAGCGGCCTCTATAGCTGTAATCGAGCCGGTATTGAGGGTTATATTTCCTGATAGTAATACTCAGGTTATAGAAGAAGTAACTGAACCCGGTATGCTTTCTTCATTAAAAAGTATGTTTTTTGGGAATTTAAGAGAATTTGTAAGTGATGCAGACCCTCTTGGTACACTTATAAATATCAGTATACTAATAATTGTCATATTTGGTCTTAAGAATCTCTTTAAATACCTGAATTCAATCAACGGTGTAAAGCTTGAAGAGGGAATTATTAAATCGGTACGTGATAGATTATTCCATAAATACACAACTCTATCACTTTCTTATTTTCAGCGTCAGAAACAGGGCGACATTGTCTCTACAGTAACTAATGACGTTACTCAGCTAAATACAGCAACTGTAAGGGCATTCAATGTCATTTTTCGTGAGACAATACAAGTTGTTATTTTCTTATTGATGTTATTAGCACTCTCCCCGGAACTTACCTTAGTTTCCTTTGCTGCAAGTGGTGGAGGGCTTATACTTATTCGAGTAGCAAAAAAATATCTAAAAAGATATAGCTCCCGAATGCAACAAGCAATGGCTAACTTCACTTCTACTCTTTCCGAGTCAATTGGTGGTATCAAACTCATTAAAGCATTTAATGCACAGCAGGAATCAACACGTAAATTTCAAGAAGAGACCTCCTACTATGTAGCTTCAGCCTTGAAACACCGAGTAGTAGTTACATTAGTTCCTTCCATATATGAAATGATTGCCATTGTTGCTCTTTGTTTTGTGCTTTATATGGGAGGGCAGAAAGTTTTGGTAGACGGAACAATGTCATCATCAGATCTGCTTACTTTCCTTTTCCTTTTGTTTTCGATTATGGCACCACTGACTATTCTTATCAACAATATTGCAGAAATGCAAAGAGGGCTTGTAGCTACTGACCGTGTACTAAATGTTCTTGATTTAGAACCCCATGTAAAAGATGGTCACAACTCTCTCAAGAATTTTAATAAGAATATTCAAATATCAGATCTTGTATTCTCCTATGAAGATGGTCCTGATGTACTCAATAATATTAACCTATCTCTCTCTAAAGGCGAAAAAATAGCTTTTGTAGGTTCAAGTGGTAGTGGTAAATCAACTATGCTTGATCTTATTCTCCGTTTCTATGATCCTAGAAGTGGTAATATTTATATTGACGATATTAGCATAAAAGATCTAACCCTTGAAAGTTACTTATCCCATTTTGGTGTTGTGTCGCAAGAAAATATCCTCTTTAATGACAACGTTAGAAACAATATTCTCTTTGGCGCTACTAACATCACTGATGACGAGATTTGGGAAGCATTAAAAATTGCCAATGCCTTTGATTTTGTTGATAAGTTGCCTCAAAAACTAGATACTTTACTTGGAGAACGTGGCATGACGATATCTGGTGGAGAGCGGCAACGCCTTGCAATCGCAAGAGCTGTCGTCCGGAAACCAGAGATACTTGTTTTCGATGAAGCAACATCAGCTCTTGATGCCGAAAGCGAGCATATAGTTCAATCTGCGATTAATGACTCTCTTGCAGGCCGAACAGCAATAATAGTAGCACACCGACTAGCTACTATTACTTCATGTGACCGTATCTATGTTTTCGACAAAGGTGAAATCGTGGAAATTGGTACCCATTCTAGTCTGATTCAGCAAGGAGGGATATATCGTACCCTATACGAAATGCAAAACCTAGATAAAAGTTAGATTCGATATCAAATTACCGATGTGTGAATAGGAGAATTAAGCTGCATTACTTCTCTTGCCATCTATCTTAACAGATACTACCTCAGATAATCCACTCTCCTGCTGAGTAACACCATAGAGATTATCAGCAGCTTCCATTGTCTTCTTATTATGCGTGACAATAAGAAACTGTGTCTGGTCTGAGAATCTCCTAAGAAGCGAAACAAATCGACCAATATTAGCATCATCCAAAGGAGCATCAACCTCATCCAAAATACAGAATGGACTAGGCTTCACCATATATATAGCAAAAAGTAATGAAATCGCTGTGAGTGTCTTCTCTCCACCAGAAAGCATCTCGATTGAATGTGGTTTTTTCCCGGGTGGCTTTGCGGTTATATGAATATCAGCCTCAAGTGGATTCTCACCCTTAAGCTCCAGATCAGCCTCAGCTTCTCCATCAAATAAAGAATTAAAAAGCACTCTGAAATTATCCCGAATCTTTCCAAAAGTCTCAAGAAATTTCATCTGAGCAGTCTCGTTTATCTCTTTAATTGTCTTCTGTAGGGTTTTCTCAGATTCTGTAAGATCGGCAATCTGAGCAACCATGAAAGTATGCCTCTCTTTTGTCTCTTCATACTCCTCAAGTGCCATAAAATTAACAGAACCGATACTCTGAAGTTTCTGCTTCAACTCAGTAACCCTATTCCGGGACTCTTCAAGATTTTCAGTCTCTTCCCCAGGAATTACATCCTCAATATCAGTGTCATGGCTTTCCCTGGCTTTCTCTTCCAGAGTTGTTTTTCTCAAGCCTATCTCACTTTGCTCAATTTCTTGCTTATGAAGAGATTCTTTGACTTTTTCTACAGCTTTTCTAGCCCCTCTCAACTCTTGCTCTTCTAGCTGAAAAGTATCCTCAAACTCTTTTTCTTCTTCACCAGCTTGTGATAAGAGATTCTCAGCACTAGAAAGCGCTAATTGCAACTCCTCAATATCAGTTCTCGAATATTCTATCTCTTTTGAGTATTCAACTGCCTGGCTTGCAAGCTCTTGCATTTCATCCTTGCCAGTCCTGATCCTAAAAGCAATATCATTTAGAGAACGTTCCAGTCTTTTCTGATCTTTTTCAGCCTGACCTACCTCACCTCGAAGTCTCACATACTCCAGCTCATGATTCCTCAACAAAGATGAACATTCCTCTAACCGCTTAGCTTTTATGTCAGTCTCAGCTTTTGCATTCTCAAGATCATCTTGATATTTCCCGATTCTGAGGTCTGCTTCCTTTAATGAAGCCGATAGATCATTGATTTCATTCTGAGTTGACTCTTTTTCAATTTCATTCTTCTCAATTGACTCTTTTAAAACTTCAATTCTAGAACCTAGGCCATCCTTCTTGATTTTCAACTGAGATAATTCATTATCTCCATTTCTGATTGCTCTTTCTGTATCACCTAGTTCCTTTCTCAGCCTATCTAAGTCAATATTGTCTCTTTCTTCAACTAATATTACCAACTCCTTACCTAATCTTTCTAATTCAGCTTTCAGCTCTACAATTAAATTTTGCAGTTCATCAATTTTCTCCTGTTTGCCTATCATCATACTTTCCGATTCAACATCAGAACCACCCCTTACCTGGCCCAGTGAAGAATAAATTCTTCCCTGCATTGTTACCACTTTGATCCCTTGATGCTCAGCAACAATCCTTTTCGCCTCCTCCTGATCTTGAACTATATACGCATTCGAATAATGCATATGTATAAAACTAGAAATACTTTCCGGCATCCTGATAATATCAGTTACTTTTATCAGCCCCTCTATCAACGGCAAACTACTCTCATGACCAGACCCTCCTTCTGAATTCCTAACCAAGAAAGTTGCCTTTCCCTTCTTACTTTTCCTTAGAGATTCAATGCCGCTATCGGCCTCATCAAAACTATCAACCACAAAATAATGTGATATTTCACTAAAAAGTGAACCAATGGCATTTCTATATTTCTCATCTACACCTATCAATTCAGCCAATTGTTGTTTTGTTCCCTTTGTCCATCCAGACTCTCTTAGATGACTACTGACAGAATCCGTATCTACAAGTGATTCATAAAAACGAAACATATTATTAGCCGAATTCAACTCAGATCTCACACCAGAAATCTTCTCATTCAACTGCTCAATCTCTGCTTTTACACTATCTTTTTTCCGACCTACTTCCTCTAGTTCCTCCCTTTGACTCATCAGCTGACCATTTAATTCTTCAACCCTCTTAGTGCCGATTTTGATTTTAGAGTCAAGTTCCATTGATGAAGTATCGAATGCTTGTATCTGACTTCCTGCAGTTACAGACCTATCCAAAACTTCCGTTAACCTACTTTCTAATCTGTTTATTATCGACTTAGTATTCTGTACATCACTTTGCAGTTTTCCAAGTGATGTAGCTACAGAATTAGCTTTTAGTCTGGCCTCTTCCAACTCTTGCCTGGCAGACTTTTCATTATCCTGCGCAAACCTCTTCTCTTCTTCCATTTTCTCAATATCATCACTATATCTCCCTAATCTTGCCTTGGCAGCTTCCAGACTTTTCTCCGCATTAATACGAATATTGCCTGAGTTTTCCATTTCAGACTTTATGCGTTCAGTACTATTCTCAATATATGTGCTCTTCTCAATAGCAATAGCCAGCCTTTTCTCGGACTCAGCAATCTGTGCTAATAAATTTTCCTTTTTTCCTCTTGATTCAGCCAATTTCATCTGAGAGGCTTGCAGATTAGCCTTAATCATCGCCAGAGATTTTTCTTTGTCCGTCAATACAAACTCAGATTTATTAAGTTCTTTCCTCAAACCATCCAATTCCCTATGAACTTCAACAGCCTTGGACTTCAATACAATATAGTCCCTAGCCATAACCTGCAACTCAATAGTCTTCAATTCAGTAATATACTCATTATACCTTCTGGTCTTGCTAGCTTGTCTCTGTAGAGAATTTACTTGTTTAGAGACTTCAGATTCTATATCAGTAAGTCTTTCAAGATCCTGCTGTACATTACCAAGTTTACGCGTAGCTTCTTTTCTTCTGGTTTTATATCGTACTACACCTGCGGCCTCTTCCAATAATTGCCTTCTTTCTTCCGGCTTTCCACTCAATATAGCCTCGACCATCTTCAGCTCAATAACCGAATAAGAATTAGCTCCCATACCTGTATCCATGAAAAGCTCATGTATATCCTTCAGTCTACAGCGTTGGCCATTGATAAGATAATTCGAATCACCATCCCTAAATAATCTTCTGGTAATCTGTACCTCACTGTACTCGGTAGGTAATATATTTCTGTTATTCTGGATAGTCATCACAACTTCGGCCATACCCAATGGCTTGCGCTTTGCATTACCGTTAAAAATGACATTCTCCATAACTTCTGAGCGAATTACAGAACTTCTCTGTTCACCTAAAACCCAGCGTATACCGTCTACAATATTCGTCTTTCCACAACCATTAGGCCCAACCACGCAGGTAAGTCCATCTGTAAATTTTAATTTGGTCTTTTTACCAAATGATTTGAAACCAAAAATCTCAAGATCTGATAGATACATCTAAAGTCTGATATAGTTCGAACGGGAATTACGTATAACGGCTGCTACACACCATCATGGCTTAACATAGAGCAATTGCAAAGATAAATAAATGCCTAGAGTATCCACACCCGACCGCAAGGAATGTGGATATGTTAATAACCAATCAAGCTATTTCAGGTTACTCTCAACATTCCGCGGAGGCTTTACAAGTAACGCAATGATTGCGAAAACTGCTGTATAAGCAGTGAAATAAAGTCCCTTCTCAACTACAAAATCATAGATATCAAGGGAACTTGGCCTGAAACTAAAGAAAAAATATATCATGTTATGGAGAAAAGTACCAACTGTTACAATCGCAAAGAACTTCAGTCTGGTATAAAGCCGTCCTTCCTTGGTAGAATACAACAACAATGTTGAGGAAAAAAAAGCAGTTATGGTTTTCGCTATTGCATTAGTTCCGTAAATGTCATTTGAAAGTAGATCAAACATAAGACCAATAACAAAACCCATAATAGTAGCAACTAATCTACTCTCAGCAAATGAGATCCATATCACCAAGATTACCAAAAGAACCGGTGTCACATCACCCACCGCAATCGCATTACCAAAAACTATCTGAAAATAACCAATAAAAACAGCTATAATCATATATACCAGGAAACGCCATATGCTATTAGTCTGACTAATCTCAGGCAGTTTTAAAGCCATAGCAACAAACCATTTTTATGTCTTTCTATACCCATACTACTAATAGCTCAGAAGTTTACGCTCTATTTCCTCTACCAGCTTCATTCGCGTCGAATCCTGTACAAATCTCACAACAAATACCTCATTAAGAGTTGCAAAATCGACATAAGCCGCTACTGTAATATCCAAAAAAATAGAACCTTGTGGCTTAGTAACACCTGAGACCTCACCAACTGGTATATTATCAGGATATTTATTACTGAAGTTAGAAGTATAAACTATATCTCCGACTACGACATCATAAGAGTCAGGAATATTATTGATCTTAAATACTTCTCCACCTTCCCAAACCATGATACCATCTATTGTCGAACGTTGAATCTGGGTAGCGACTCGGACATTTCGGTTAGTCAGTAACTCTACTAAAGAATAATTATCATCAACCGATACTATCGAACCTACCAAACCATCAGGAGTCCTGACTGGCATACCCCGAGAGATACTATCACTATACCCTCTGTCCAATGTGATATAATTTCTCATCTCAACTGAAGATTTACCAACTACCTCAGCAGAAAGAACAGGTAAATCTTCTGTCTGCTTGAAATCCAGCATTCTCTTCATCCTTTCATTCTCAACTATCGCCTTACGGCTCTTAGTTACCTCAGCAGATAAATACATATTTAGCTCTCTTAAAGCTCTGTTCTCTTTCTGCAGAGCTATCGGATTCGGAATCCAAGAGAACTGACTCTGTACCCAACCTAAAGTACCAACTACAAAACCTTTATAACCACCCAGTTTCTGAGAATCAGAAAGTGAAATAAGTGCCAGACTTATAACAGATAGCAGGATCAAGACAATGTAGTCTTTAAATCGATCTAATATTTCTAGAATCTGATACATCTAGGCTACTTGAAGGAAATTTATATATAATGCACACAAACTATAGAAGATCAATCAGAACCGAGAACTCTTCAGCAGTACCTTTTTATACTCACCAAAATTGTCAAGTACCTTTCCGGTACCCCTAGCAACAGCCTCAAGTGGATTATCTGGTATATGAACCGGAAGATTTGTGACTTCCATTATCTTTTTATCCAGACCCTTCAGCAGTGCACCCCCACCCGAAAGCATAATACCTCTGTCATATATATCCGCAGAAAGCTCAGGCGGAGTTCTCTCTAAAAGTTTTAAGATTGCTTCGACAATAGTATTAACCGACTCAGAAAGAGCTTGCCGTATATCAGCAGAAGAGACCCTGATCATCCTCGGTACCCCACCAAGTAAATCTCGCCCTTTAACTTCTATCTCAAGCTCTTCCTCCAATGGCATAGCAGTACCTACCGAACATTTTATTAATTCAGCAGTCCGATCGCCAATCAATATATTATGTTGTCTGCGGAACCACATAGCCACAGCATTGTTCATGTCATCGCCAGCAGTTTTTATCGATTCATCAACAACAATACCTGAAAGTGCAATAACAGCTATTTCTGTCGTACCACCACCGATATCAACAATCAAATTTCCAAGGGAATCATTTACATCAATACCTATACCTATAGCAGCAGACATTGGTTCTGGTATCAGATGCACTTCTTTCGCACCTGCCTGCTCACATGAATCTCTTACCGCCCTTTTTTCTACAGGTGTAATACCAGAAGGTACGGAGACAATAATTCTCTGCGCAGGCTGCCAACTGGTAGCGACCTTTCTTATAAAGGCTCTGAGCATACCTTCGGTTATCTCGAAATCAGCGATAACACCATCGCGAATAGGCCGCGTAACAGTTATATCTCTATGAGTTTTACCAACCATTGCCTGAGCCTCATCACCAATAGCAATAATCTGTTTACTATCCTTACTATAGGCAACAATTGAAGGCTCATTTAAGACTATACCTTTGCCTTTTACCCAAATTAGTGTATTGGCTGTACCGAGATCAATCGCGATCTCACTTGAAAAGAAGTTGAACAAACCCATAGGCTGCTATGTTTCTGATTGTTTAGTAATAATTTAGGTAATACTGATTACGCAAAGATATATTTTTTCTAGCAGTACCATTGCTAGTTATTAATCATTTACTAATATTTGTTAAGATTTCGACGCTCATAACAAGATACAATCTTAACCAGTCAAAAAAAACTACAAGATGCAACCACCATTTGCAAAAAAAAATTCAACGCTACTTAAAAAACATGGACATACTCGCAACGACGAATATTTCTGGATGAACCAAAGAGATTCGCAAGAAGTTCTTGACTATCTCAAGCAAGAAAACGAATATATAGATAGTATTCTGGAACCAGTTGGAGCCTTGAAGACTGAATTGCTGGAAGAAATGAAAGAAAGAGTTATACCCGATGAGATGTCAGTGCCTTATAATGACAGAGGCTTTTGGTATTGGCACGCTTACGATGAGGGGCTTGAGTACCCTATATACTATAGATCAAAACTGGAAGATCTGAGTGATGCATATCGGATTCTTGATTGTAATCAACTGGCTAAAGATAAAGATTACTTTGCCCTTGGGTCAAAGCAGGTATCACCCGACGGAAAATATCTTGCATATTCTACCGACACTGTATCAAGAAGACTCTACACTCTATATATTAGAGATCTTGATACAATGGAAGATCTGGCTATTTCTATCCCAAATATTTCCGGAGTGGCCTGGGCTGATGATAATAGAACTCTCTTTCTAACTCTTAAAGATACCGATACTTTAAGATCATTCAAGATAGTACGCATTAATATACAAGCAGTAATCGAAGGTAAGCTTAGCGATAATAAATCAGATAATAAAGAAATCTCCGACTCTCTGGCTCCTAAGGTCATATATACCGAAGATGACGATACCTTCTCAGCATATTGCTATCGTACTAAATCCGAAAAATATATTTTGATTGGTAGCGATTCTACCCTTACTACAGAATACCAATATATCCCAACTGCTGAACCACTTGCTGACCCTATTGTTATTATCCCTAGAAAACGTGGACATGAATATCAAGCTGACCATAAAGGCGATTTCTTCTATATAAGAAGTAATCAGGATCATAAGAATTTTGCTATTTACAGGTTACCTGTTGGAGAAAACAGTATTGAAGGTCAAACACCCCTTGTACCTGGGCGCGACAAAGTTTTTATAGATGACTTTGATCTTTTTGCCTCCAAGATTGTTATCGAAGAAAGAGAAAATGGACTATCTCAACTATCGGTCAATAATCTAGACTCAGGTGAATATGAATATAGAGTATCATTTAACGACCCAGCCTATGTCGCTTATCTTGAAATAAATACAAATATTGATAGCGACAAAATGCGCTACGGTTATCAATCCCTAACAACCCCACCATCAGTTTATCAGACCGATCTTAACAACAAAAACACAGTCACACTGAAAGAAAAAGAGATCGGGGGTGTATTTGACAAAACAAATTATGTCTCGCGGCGCTTCTTTGCTATCGCTAGAGACGGAGAAAAAATTCCGATTTCGTATGTAGTACACAAAGACTATGACAACCCTGAAATTCCTATACTGCTTTATGCATATGGTTCCTACGGCTACAGTATATCGCCATACTTCTCAGCATCAAGGTTATCACTATTGAATCGGGGCTTTGGATATGCAATTGCACATATCAGAGGAGGGGGAGATATGGGACGATATTGGTACGAGGATGGCAAACTTCTTAAAAAAATGAATACATTTACTGACTTCATAGACTGTGGACAGTACCTGATAAAAGAAAACATTGTATCAGAAAATTCCCTGTATGCAATGGGTGGCAGCGCTGGTGGCCTGCTTATGGGTGTAGTAGCTAATATGGCTCCTAAGGACTACCGGGGAATTATAGCCGCTGTACCATTTGTAGATGTTGTGACCACTATGCTAGACGATAGTATCCCTCTTACTACGGGAGAATATGATGAATGGGGCAACCCAAACGTAGAAAAATTTTATCATTATATGCTTAGCTACTCCCCATATGATCAGGTAAAAAAGCAAGATTACCCTCATATGCTAATTACAACTGGCTATCACGACAGCCAGGTACAATATTGGGAACCGGCAAAATGGACAGCCAAACTAAGAGAGCATAATACTGCCGATACCCTAATCCTATTTAAAACAGAGATGAGTGCCGGACATGGTGGACAATCCGGGAGATACAAGCAGTTCGAAGATGTAGCTCTGAACTATGCTTTTCTGCTGGGAGTTGAGAGTAAAAGAATATAGCAGATATTCATTATATTTATTAGCATTAACTATTATCAATAACTAAATAAAACTGAACAATGGCAAAAGTAAACGTTTATCTCAATTTCGACGGTAATTGCGAAGAAGCATTCAATTTTTATAAATCTGCTTTCGGTGGTGAATTTGCAAGCATAAATCGCTTTAGCGAGATGCCACCTCAGGAAGGTATGCCGCCACTCTCTGAGAGTGCGAAAAACAAAATCATGCATGTTGGCCTGCCAATCAGTGAGGAAACGGCCATAATGGGTAGCGATGTAATAGAAGGCTTTGGACCTCCGCATACTGCCGGAAATAATTTCTCAATATCACTCAATCCTGATTCCAGAGAAGATGCAGATAAGCTTTTCGCAGCTCTATCTGATGGTGGCACTGTAACAATGCCTATGCAAGATGCTTTCTGGGAAGCATATTTCGGCATGTGGACCGATAAATTCGGTATCAACTGGATGATAAATATGGATACAAGTTCTGCTAAATAATACTCGTTGGTACAATTTTAATCTTATCAGCCTCATTTGGTAAACCAAATGAGGCTTTTTAGTTGTTACAGAGAATTCTAGTGCTCCCACCTGAAAGGGTTTCTAACTGAAATTGTTACTCCATAGCTTGACTGCCTACTGGTATTTTCTAATATTGGAGTAATATAAGGACTATAAGTAAACCCCAGGGCACCATCAACAGAGAATATCTGGTAGTTATACCGAAAAGAGAGAGGTATATATAAACTAATACCAGTATCTAAAGCCTCAAGAGTTTCTTCACTGAGTGATGTATCTTCAGCTGTCATACCCAGACTAAATCCTGCTCCTATGCCCGCCGTCACAGATATGTCTGATCCAAGTATAAAGTATGCAAATGAGAGTTCGGTATTAATAGCCTGATTGACAAGGATATCACCTTCTATAGCAGAAATACCAGCTTCAAATAAGTCTATCTGATCTGTCTGATAATACTGAGCCGAAATGATAAGAGAGAAAGGTATGACATCTTTTCTATCATAGAGTACTTCTGCATTCACTCCAATCCCAAAACCAGATAATTCAGCCGATGTAGGACTAGTCCTAATACCACTATCAAAGTCTTCGGTAAACATATTGAAATAACGAAATTCCCCACCGAGATATAACGTACCTTCGCGGACTGTCTTGTCATCAATCAGATCTCGAGCAGGTTCAAAGGTTTGGGCCTTTACTAGTACTACTGCAAAAACAGCTATGAATAAGGCTGTTAGTCTCACTTTTTTCTTCCTCTCCCTTTCTTGGCCGGAGCTTCTTTAAATATCTTAAGACATTCATCTGCTGTTAGATCTTCCGGTACAAGTCCTTTAGGCAGTTTTACATTTTTCTTACCATTTGTAATATAAGGACCAAAGCGACCATTCAGAACTTTAAGTTTATGCTCTTCAAAATCATGGATAAGTGCTTTGGCTTTTTCTTCAATCTTGTTCTTTATTCTGGCATAAGCTTCTTCGTAAGTTATGCCATAGAGCTCTTCTTCTTTGATTGAAACATATGTTTTATCAAGCTGTACGTAAGGACCAAAGCGACCACGATTGGCTTTGATCTTCTTCCCATCTGGTGTTTCACCAACAATTCTAGGTAATTCGAGTAAAGGTAGCGCATCTTCTAACTTTATAGTATCTATATGCAGATTCTTGGGAATTGAAGCAAATTGTACATCTTTATCAACTTCATTATCCCCTAGCATTATCATTGGGCCAAAGCGGCCAAAGCGTGCAAATACGGGTCGTCCGGTCTTAGGATCATTACCAAGAAGTCTTTGCTTTAGAGTCTCTTGTCGGGAAATATTCTCAGAATCTTCTACTTTAGGATGGAAGTCCTTATAGAAATCTGCGATCATTTTATGCCATTCTTTCTCGCCACTAGCTATTTTATCAAAAGCTTCTTCTACATTGGCAGTGAAATTATAGTCGATCACATCGGGAAAGTACTGAATCAGAAAATCGGTCACAACCCCTGCAGTATCTGTAGGGAAAAGTTTTGATTTCTCGGCACCAAATGTCTCTTTTTCGATTTTCTCTTGTATTGCCCGGCCGTCGGTAGAAATAATCTTATATTCTCTCTCTATCCCAGGACGATCTTCTTTTACTACATATCCTCGATCTTGAATGGTTGAGATTGTAGGAGAGTAAGTAGAAGGCCTTCCTATTCCTTTTTCTTCAAGAGTCCGAACTAGTGTGGCCTCGGTATATCTCGCCGGATTCTTTGAAAATGTCTCAGTAGCTAACATCTGATTCAGATCAAGTTTCTGTCCTAGGGTTAGCTCTGGTAGCAACTGAGAATCATTATCCTTCATACCCATTACAGTAAGGAATCCGGGGAACGTAACTACTTCGCCTGTAGCCTGCAGTTGTTCTTGAGTGCCACTGATATCGATTTTGATTACGGTTTTCTCAATTTTTGCATCGGCCATTTGCGAAGCAAGAGCTTTGTTGCGAATGAGTCTGTAGAGGGATTCGAGAGAACCATCTCCAATTCCTGCTGTTAGCCTGGAAAAATCTGTCGGCCTAATTGCTTCGTGCGCCTCTTGAGCATTGGCCGATTTAGACTTGAAGTTCCTTTCTTTGTGGTACTCTATGCCATAGTTATCTTCAATTGTCTTCTTTGCATCGGCTCTGGCTTGATCAGAAAGATTGGTTGAGTCTGTTCTCATATAGGTTATCAATCCATTCTCATATAGCTTTTGCGCCAAAGTCATTGTTTGCTTTACTGAATAACCTAATTTAGCAGAGGCTTCTTGTTGCAGCTTAGAGGTAGTAAATGGGGCTCCAGGGCTACGCTTACCCGGCTTCTTTTCCAGGGCTGCTACAATATATTCCTTTCCGATTACCGACTCTATAAACTCTTTGGTCTCATTATAAGTCTTGAATTTGTCAGGTCTTTGGGTTTTCAATACGGTATCGCCATCTACCTGGAACTCAGCAGTTATCTTATATGAAGGTATAGGCTGAAAAGCTTCAATCTCTCTCTCACGCTCAACGATGAGCCTTACTGCTACAGACTGGACTCGTCCGGCAGACAGCCCATATCTAATCTTTTTCCATAATACCGGAGAAAGTTCATACCCCACTAATCTATCAAGAACACGACGCGCCTGCTGTGCATCTACAAGATGTTTATCGATTGAGCGAGGATTATTTATGGCTTGGATCAGTGCTGTCTTGGTAATCTCAGCAAAAGTAATTCGCTTAGTTGCTTCGGGTTTGAGCTTCAATGCTTCGTACAGATGCCATGCTATAGCTTCTCCTTCACGGTCTTCATCTGTTGCCAGCCATACTATATCAACGGCTTTTGCTAATCTTTTCAGTTCGGTAACTGTCTTGCCTTTACCTCTGGAAACTTCGTACTGGGGTTCGAAGTTATTATCTATATCTATTGACATCTCTGACTTTTTCAAGTCACGGATATGGCCAATTGAGGATTTTACCTCGAACCCTTTACCAAGATATTTTTCAATTGTCTTTGCTTTAGCAGGAGACTCGACTATAACTAATGATTTTTTTGATCTGTATTCTGCTTTGATTTCAGCCATTCTAATGTGTTTTTATATGCCTTTCCGGCATTTCTGTTTGGAGAGGTTTGATAATATTAGGTGCAAACTTATAAATCTTGGTGTTAGTAACGAATTTATCTGCCCTGATTGTAGAAAAGTGTAATAAACTTGCGGCAACATCTTCATCACATCAAACTTGTAGCGATTACTTATGGCAATCGATGGTAACAATTTTCCACTTTGGTAACACTATCTAAAATTTATCAATCGGATTACCTAATCAGCTTCACATACTTTGATGTACGTAGAAATAAGTTAATCTGAATATGGAATGTTAAACTCACAAGCAATTTAGCATCCTGGTACATTTTTATTCAAAGAAACTGTGAGATGATCTTTAAATATCAATTGAACAATTTTTGGAAGATGATTACTATTGATTTTGCATAGATAAGACTTTAAAATAGGGATTCTCAAAAAAATAACGAGAATATATGCGTAACCTCTTACTATGCAAAAACTTATGAATAATTTTTCGTTATTATTTTTTTCTAGATGACAAAGCAAGTTATTCCATAGACTTACAAAAAGTTATTTTTTTTTCATGAAAAGAAATTTGGTGTGCAATGTGTGAGAAAATATGTTTGTCTGTGTAAACATTTTTCATACATAACAATAAGGAATGACCTTATGAAAAAACTATTTATTTTACTAACCAGCTTATTTATTATGAGCGGTTTTGCTTCGGGACAGGGACCATGTCCTGATGGATGCACAGTTGTTGCTTCGGGCCTAACGTTCAGTCAGGACTTAATTGCTCCTGATTGTGCTATTAATGTAACATATGACGTATATGATTGCGGAGGCAACATTAGTATCAAGCTTACTAATTATACAGCCTCTGGTGCCTGTACTGTAATGGGTGAGCAGTCTATTTATAATTATAATATCAGTAGCCTTGAAGAATACATTTCGTTGGCTGTAATAGACTGGTATATGGATAATGTAACCGGGCCGGTACCAGATTGTCCATCATTTAATCAGGTTGTTAAAGTATATACAGCCAAATGTGGAATTTGGGTTGGGTGTGAGTATGAAGTTGAACCGACATCCAGAGTATGTGACACCGGATATTTACCACCATATCCGGATTATGGAACCTTCCCGACAAAAGTTAAGGTATGGAAATGGCAATCATGTGGTACAATTTGTTGTGAGAATGTATATACAATATGCCGAACTACTTCTCTTGAAACTGGCAATCCAATAATAGATATGTCAAAGGTTAGCAGTGGACCACAGGGCGGCAGTACTTGTTCAGGACAAGCTTCATATCTACCCAGAAATTGCCAATATGGCTGTAATTAGAAAGTCTTATGAAAACTTTTATAATCCTTTTCCTGCTATTGGAATTAATGCTATACCAACCGATATGGTCTCAGAGCTGGCAGTTCAGTGACAGAGCGGCTATCGGAGGTATTCCCGATGTTTTTCATTATGAAGAGGATGGTAGTATTACAGCTTTTATAAAATCCGATAAGAATGAATCCTTGCTTTACAAGGTTCTGAGGGGCAAATATGGAAATTGGGATTTGGGGGATGAAGAAGATAAATTGCCTGAAATTATCAATGACCTAGTTGTTCACTCTAATAGTTTCTGGGTATGTGGTTATAGTAATCGGCCAGATGATATTAATAACGGTCTGCATAAATTCGATGGTCATAATTGGAATAAAATCTCTTTTCCTGATAAATATGAAGAGGAAGGCCAGACAAACTATGCTCGCAATTATCTAAAACTCCTGGTACAAAATGACAAGTTATTTGTTTTGTCGGAAGCTTATGATATTAAGAGTTTTCAATCTGGAGGTGGTACAACTCAGACACTAGTTGATAGCATCTATTCTGAATTATGGGAACTAAAAGATGGAGTATTAGTAAAACTATTCCATGTTAATGCTAAACATAGCGGAAGACTAACTAATCTTGTGTTAGACTCTGATGGATATTTTTGGTTTACGACATGGGGTAATAAGGGTGTTATCAGATGGGATGGTGATTTCGAAACCGTAAATCTATATGACGGTGTTTTCACTGATTCAAGGATAGCCCGATCAATATTATTAGATAATGATGTATTGATATTTACTACAAACTATGATCCCTCTGCTGAGAGTAATCAGGAAGCACGGATTTTTGTTTATAATACTATAACTGATAATCTTCATCATCAAGAGATACCTTCTTTTAATAGGATTCTGGATAATAAAAAGGAAACTACTGGTAATAGATGGGAACCTAAAGAAATATTATCTAATAATAAGCGATTATTTCTGAATTTAGGAAAAGGTATTGCGGAATATAATTCGGGAGAATTCTTATTCCATGATGTGTTGGATTATATAGGCAACTATCTTGATCCTCATCTGCATCGATTAACTGATATATCTGATTTCCATTTTGAAGGGAACAACTTGGTTCTGGCAACTAACTGGGGAATTCTTACCAGTAATAACTTCACCTCAGTAGAGGATAATATTTATCATATCAATGACTTCTTGCTTTATCCCAGCATAGTTGATAATGGAGAAATCGTAACTGTCACTGCACCTGAAGATTTAAAAATAAGAAGCTTGGGTATGATGACACTTGACGGCAGAAAAACGCCTATAACCAATTTCAACAAGGATGGTAAAATTGCTGTCTTTACCGCTCCACGGATATCGACAGGCACTTATATAGTGGCAATTGGCACCGACAGCGGTACTTATATTAAACAAATAAAAATTAGATAAAAAAGGAATAAATAAAATGAACAAATTAATTGTATTTATGCTTATAGCTATCAATGCGACTATTTTGATGGCTGATGGCAAAGAGATCGTTGCTCAATATACTGATCTTAATGGCATAACTTATGTAAGATATGAAGGAGAAACAAAATGGGTAACCACTGTTCCAAATCAGCCGAACGCAAACCCATTACTTACAAAGGATATTGAACCTGGTGTAAATCTTCTGATTGATGAGGGAACTATAGCCATAGAATACTATGACCATAGTGGGATGTATTCAAACGGTGGAATGACCGACGAAGATACTCATATACTATCAGCAGACCCGGAGCTTAATTCATTCAATATCATACCTAACCCACCTGAAGACAACCTAAATCTAAGTTTTTCTTTGGAGCAGTCAGGTGAAGTAGAAATCATGATTTATGAATATACCGGTAAGCTTGTCAGACCGCTTATAAAGCAGAGTTTTGAATCGGGCATGCAAGAAATTACCATCCCAATAAATGAATTCCCAAATGATAAATACTATGTGACTTTTAAGGTAGGGGGCAAGAAAATCACTAAAATGATTTATCTAAGATAAATCTTCTACTAAAACACTAGTAAAAAACAAGGCCGCTTTTTAGCGGCCTTGTTTTTTTGAAATCATAACTACTTTAACATCATAATCATCATTGAGCTTTCCGGCAACAGCCTGTAATAAATCCCATTTTTCAGCTTCAGTAGCTGGATACCAAAATCTTTGTAGATGACTACGATCAGAATAAAATAGTGAATAAATATTTCTTATTTCTTGGATAAGGCTACTTTCTTCAATAAAACAATGGTTTTCAAATTTATTGGCAAGCTTATTCAGAAATGGAACAGAGTATTGAGTTATCCCCATTTTCCTTCTCGAATGGAAAAAAGTCTCACCGCCGTTCTCCAGAAAGCTATAATAATGAAATCTGTTAGTCATTTCATAAACAGGTTGAATAATTGACAGCGGATCATGTTTAAGTTTATTACCCATATGATCGATCAGAAGATATACTTCATCGATAGACCTTTGGAAAGAGATTGTGTCTTTTGCTAATGGACAAATATAGAAAGCATCAATTCCTTGATTTCTATTATTAATCTTGACAAACTTATCATGAACTGATTTGTTGGTAGATCCTTTATACTGGCCAACCTTTACATAATAAATGAGATCATCAACTTTTAATCTCTTTGATTTCCTTTCTTTGACCACAACAGATTCACTTTTTATACTATAAGCCATAGTAGGCTTATACCTAATAAGCAATATTCTACATGTAGTTGGTAAAGGAAGATTTAATCTCGAATAAGAGATTGTATCTTTGATGCTCAGATCATATATATTATATCCAACAAGGATATGTTTAAGCATTCTTATAAATGCAAACTCTATATATGATGGAACCAGTTTTGGCTCAATCTTGAATCTTGCTTTATCTCTCATTTCTTAAATAACTGAGGAGTAATAAATCGATTTGAAGTTAATGATTATAAGCAAGTTTTGCAAATTACCTAGATAAGATAATAGCTCATTTTGTAACTAATTAGATACTCTCGTTTCCAGTTTCACCAACCCATCGGATTAATAAATAATCAGATTATTCAGAATTTTGGTTGTTAAAAACTACAATCCATCAAACACTAACTACTACCTTATCAAAGTACTTTTATGAGATGAAGTAGATCTCACTATTTTGGGGGCAGTGACATCACATGTTTATAACCTTCTTCAAGATAGGATGCCAGCATATCTAAATCATCTAGCATTTCTTCGGGTATTAATACATAGTCTCTCATGGTTGCCCCGTGTGATTTAAATACAGTTGTTTTAAACTCTTCCATGAATTTCTTACATGACTCTTTTGACAGTCTGATACCAATCTCTGCATCTTTATTAAGCAGAGAAAACATATACCCATTAGCTGAGGTATATGGCATGGTCTTGCCTTTTCTTACAATCTCCGGGCCCGCTGTGGCTACAAGCCTATCGTAAATCTCCAGCTTCTTAGTCCATTCACTCATATGCTTTTGCCTTTTGATGTTTACAGTTATAAAATAATGCTTCTAGCAAATCATATTACTTTAATCTGGCTTATCAGCTACGGGTAAGTAGTATATACATTATTAGTATTATTAAACGCAGAGTTTTGGATAAAGTCAGCTTACCAAGTGTATTTCGCTGCTTCTGAAGATAATCGGGTGATTCGAGAATATAGGGGAATGCTGCCTGTCTGCGAAAACTTACCAATGTAGACAGTAACTCGATTAGCAGAAGAGTAATAAATGAAATAAGTAGAAGAAGTGTTGGTATACCTTTGATCCCCACTACCATAAACAGAGCTATCATAAGGCTAAGTATCACAAGTATGTTCCTTATGTTTGCAAGTGTGTCTATGGCATTTCTGGTTTTTAATTGAGGCTCTGAACCAGGACGCCCATCGCTTTTCCTATATGCCTTCAGTAGGTTAATATGTAGAGGGTAAACGGAAAAGGTTGAAAGCAAGCCCAACACACAGTCGGCTACGGTTATTATCAACGCAGCTATGTATATCCCTATCAACTATATCCCAATCCAATTGGTATCTAAATGAATAAAAAACTAGTAAGCCATTACAAAGCAGAGCTTATGCTTGTCCTCATGACTGCTATTTGGGGTGCTACTTTCTTGGTCACAACAGGAGGTTTGGATCACGTAACTCCCCTACTCTACAATGGCTTGCGCTTTGCGTTAGCTTTTTTACTCACCTTGACTGTTTTTTTCAGAAAACTCCAATTCAAAGATAAGGAAATACTGAAAAGCGGAACGATTCTCGGAGGAATTTTTGGACTTGGTTTCGCATTGCAAACCTACGCTCTTTCACTGACTACAATTTCCAAAACAGCTTTTATTACTGCGCTTACTGTTGTCCTAACACCTTTTTTTTATAAGATTATTACTGGGAAAAATCCACGTTTCTGGCCTCGAATTGGAATAGTGGTAGCATTTACAGGATTAGTGATCTTCACGTTTCCTTTTCATGAATATAAAAATGTATCATTTCTGGAAGCAGTCTGGGACTTTTTGGCTTCTTTTAACCCTGGCGACTTCATGACAATACTGTCTTGTTTCTGTTGGGCACTTTACATAACTCTTATGGATAAGTACACAAAAGAACGAGATGGTTTCTCATTTACGATTAGTCTGGTATCAGTACAATTCGGAGTGGTAATGTTAGTCAATTTTCTTTTAGCATTTTTACTAACAGGCGACGAAATGAGATTAGAGTTACATCCCGATCTTATTTATTCACTGCTATTTAATGGCATACTTGCAAGTTTTGTTGTAACCCTTATTCATACTTATTATCAGAAACATACAACTCCTGTAAAAGCAGCACTGATCTTCTCATTGGAACCAATATTTGCAGCTGGCATTGCGTATCTTGCTATTAATGAAATTCTAAGTAGCAGGGAATTATTTGGGGCTTCTATACTAATGCTAGGTGTATTAATATCTGAAGTTGGATTGATGGTTCAGAAAGCAGTTCAGAAAAGATTTGGCAGGATAACTTGATTGACAAACACGAGTGCACATAAGATAGCAATATTGGGTGGGGGTGTATCTGGAATTTCGGCAGCCAAAGAGCTAATGCTAGCGAACTACCCTTTTGTCTTATTCGAAGCCACTGGAGAAATTGGTGGGCGTGCCTCTCGGATTTTTGATAAAACAAGTGAAGAGTATCTTGACAATGGGCAGCATCTTCTTTCAGGTGCCTATGATGTTTTTCTAAATCTTCTAGAATATCTCGGTACATCTACTATGGTTGCAAAACCCAAGGGTCTTGTTGTACCATATATAGATTCAATTGATGGTAAGGTAATCTCAGCAATACTTGATACAACTAAAGCCTGGGGTAAGGCAGGCACATTGAAGGGACTTCTAGAATTTGCGCTCTTGAGTTCTAGAGATAAGTACTCAATAATTCGCCTTGCTTTAATTATTTCATTAGGACAAGCTAAAACCAATGACTCTGAGACATGTACCTCTTTTCTGAAAAGATATAAGCAAACTGAAAGAGCAATCGAAGTATTTTGGGAACCATTGATACTTGCTGTTCTCAATACGCCTATTTCTAGAGCGTCAGCTGTATTGCTAAAACGAGTCTGCGAATTAGCCTTTTTTGCAGAAAAAAGTAAGGCTTCGTTACTTTTCCCTGAGGCTGAACTGACAAAACTCCTTTCTCCGATCACTGATATGATTAAAAATCAGGGGAGTGAAATACAATTATCCACTAAGATAAAAAGGGTGGAGACTAACGAAAAAGGTGTCCTACTAGTAATGCAGGACGGAAATACAATGCAGTTCTCACATGTAATATCAGCACTACCTCCTTATACAGTGAATAGAGCTGTTGATGGTTTTACAATTGATAATTACCAGGCTTCACCGATAACATCTATTTTTATCTGGACTGATAAGGAACTAATCAGTGATAATTTTACTGCTCTGATTGGAACAAGACTTCAGTGGATTTTTAATAGAACAAGTATCCTGAAGATAAAGCATAAAATCTCTCGTTTTTCGTATTCATTTACAGTAAGCGCTTCTAACGAACTTGTAAAAGTAAAACCGGAAGTATTAGTAAGTATGGTGGTTGATGACTTAAGAAAAATTGCACCTGATTTCACCAGAGACAATATCGTTCATTACCGAATAGTACACGAAGCAATGGCAACTTTTCTTGCTACACCTTTGTATGAAAATACAAGAAGACAAATTCCTTTATCAATTGATGATAAAGTTTTCCTTGCAGGTGATTGGACAAATACCGGACTTCCGGGGACACTTGAATCAGCTGCATCAAGTGGGCAAAGTGCAGCTCAAGCACTTATTAGGAGCTTAGGAAAAAACTAACAGTGATATGAAATTTTTAATTGCTCTGATTCTATTTTTTGTAGCCATTATAACTGCAATCTATTTCTATTCGAATCAGAAGATTAGTGAATTATATTATCCCGATGATAATATAGTCATTGAAATACCAAGTGGCACTAGTATCAATGCTACAATCGATATTCTTGAGGATTATGGTTTACTTCAACCGGCTTGGTTTTATGCTAATTATCTCCAACTGAAGTCAAGAATCGAAGGCAAAACCTTGAAAGCTGGATATTTCACTTTCGAGTCGCCCATAACAGCAGAAGAGATTATTGAACAACTTTTTGCCGGTGGAAAGGCTCCGACTAAAATGGTAACAATACCGGAAGGACTGGCTAGTTGGGAGATAGCTTCTATCTTTCAGACTGAACTTGGTATCGACTCTCTTGAGTTTATGTCACTTATCAAAAATGATTCGCTGTTAGCTACACGGCAGATTAATGCACCTTCTGCCGAGGGCTATCTTTTTCCTGAAACATTCGAGTTTTATCTAAACACGAAATCAGCCAATGTTGTTATTGACCGAATGCTGGACTATGGTGAGAATTTTTGGCAGGCAGAAATTGAAGGACGTACAGATGCACAGGATCACCTTAAAAATAGACATCAAATTCTAACTTTTGCTTCACTTATAGAGGAAGAAGCTTCTAGAGAAGAAGAAATATATATTGTATCTGGTCTCTACCACAATAGATTAGAAATTGGTATGCCGATGCAAGCTAATGCAACAGTACAATATGCGCTCGGAGCTAAGAAAAGAGTGTTGAATGCCGAGTTAATGGTAAACAGCCCGTATAATACTTATATCCATTTGGGTTTACCGCCGGGCCCGATATGTAATCCTGGCAGGCGCGCGATAATTGCTGCTGTAAATCCGAAAGATAATGACTTTCTCTATATGGTAGCAAAAGGTGATGGTTCTGGTAATCATTATTTCGCTCGTACTGAAAGAGCACATATAAACAATGTAAATAAATACAAAAGAGCAAGGAATAACTACTAATAGCCTTACCAACAGGCAATAATAGCTGATAGTTTAAATTCTATCAGCTATGTTAGTTATATTGCGGCAATGCTTCTTACCTTTTCACACCTCAAACTGATAATTATAAATGGACAAGCTAATAATTGAAGGCAAACGTCGCCTGACGGGTCGCGTAAAAGTATCAGGTGCCAAAAATGGTGCAATTGCTATGATGCCAGCTTGCCTTTTGGCCGCAGGAACAGCCACTCTACATAATGTCCCTAACTTACGTGATGTATGGACAATGACCAGGCTAATGACTGAAATGGGAGCCTTTTGCGAATTAAATGAAAACGAATTATTTGTTGATACAAGGAATGTAGATAGCTGGGAAGCTCCTTATGAGCATGTCAAGCAAATGCGCGCTTCATTCTATGTTTTGGGTCCACTAGTGGCAAGATTTGGAAAAGCAAAAGTATCTCTGCCAGGTGGATGCGCGTGGGGCCCCAGGCCAGTAGACCTTCATCTGAAAGGTCTTGAAAAACTAGGCGTTGAAATTGATGTGAAAAATGGATATGTACATGCCGAAGCTAAGAATCTCCGGGGAGGTAAATTTCATTTTGATATTTCGAGTGTTGGTGCTACAGGTAATGTAATGATGGCTGCAGTCAAGGCAAGAGGTACAACTCAACTAACTAATGCTGCTATCGAGCCTGAAATAACTGCCCTTGCTCGTTTCTTATGTAAAATGGGAGCGAAGATTGATGGTATTGGTACATCAACAATTACAATTGAGGGAGTCGATGAACTGAAGTTGGTAGATGAATCTGTAATCCCCGATCGGATTGAAGCAGCTACCTACCTTATTGCAGCAGCTATGACCCAAGGTTCGGTAGAATTAACAAATGCCAATCCGTATCACCTTACTAGTGTTATATCCAAATTAGAAGAATCGGGCGCCAAATTGGATATCAACCCTGAGAGGATTCTGATCGAAATGTCTGGCCGACCACAGCCGGTGAATATCACTACAGCTGTTTACCCTGGATTCCCGACAGATGTACAGGCCCAATGGATTGCTTATATGACCCAGGCAGAAGGTAGCTCTCGTGTAAAGGACAATATCTATACTGATCGTTTCAAACATGTACCTGAGATAAACCGTCTTGGTGCTAATATAGAGATTGACGGTAATACTGCTACGATAAGTGGACCCAGTGAACTTGACGGAGCCCAAGTGATGTCTGCTGATCTAAGAGCATCTGCTGCGCTTGTACTGGCAGGGCTTGTAGCTGAAGGTAGAACTGAGGTATCACGGATTTATCATTTGGATCGTGGGTATGAAGATCTGGAAGCGAAACTTAGGAAATTAGGTGCTGATATTGCTCGGAAGCAAGATAAGCATGAACCCGAAACTGCTATTGCCAGTTGATTATTAATATTCCCTTACCATCGAATTAATTCCATTAGTTTTTTACCAAGTCTTGAATCTGCAAGATATTCTTTCTCAAGATTGGAAGAAAAAGGAACAGGTGTATCCGGAGCAGCAACCCTGGTAACAGGTGCATCAAGAAATTTAAATAATCTTTCTCCGACAAGTGCTGAAAGCTCGGCTCCATATCCACTCGTATAGGTTGCTTCATGTAGGACCAAACAGCGATTTGTCTTTGAAATTGAATCAGCAATTGTCTGCCAATCCAATGGGACTAAGGTTCTGAGATCAATTATTTCAGCATCGATTCCTTCTTTATCGCAGTAGTTCAGAGCCCAATGAACTCCCAAACCATATGTTAGAATAGTACAATCATTCCCTACACGACAGACAGAAGCACTCCCAATCGGAAGGGTATAATATGGCTCAGCAACATTTCCTTTTATCGATCTATATAGATATTTATGCTCAAAGAAAAGTACCGGATTAGGGTCATTGAAACTCTCTGCCAATAAACCTTTGGCATCTGAGGGATTGGAAGGATACACTATCTTCAGACCAGGTACATGAGTAAACCACCCTTCTGTACTCTGACTATGAAAAGGCCCAGCACCCACTCCAGCCCCTGTTGGCATACGAACTACGACATCTGCGGAAGCACCCCATCGATAATGTATCTTAGCTAGATTATTTACTATCTGGTTAAATCCACAAGTAACGAAATCGCTAAACTGCATCTCTACCATTGATTTATATCCCTGCATAGAAAGGCCAAGCGCAGTACCAATTATTGCAGATTCACAAAGAGGGGTATTCCTTACCCGTTCGCGCCCGAATTTATCTAAGAAACCTTCTGTAACTTTAAAAACACCTCCGTAATCCGCAATATCCTGCCCCATGAGTACCAGATTCTTATGCTTTTCCATTGATTGGGATAGCCCTTCGGATATAGCATCAACAAACCTGAGCTTCCGATTAGATGACTCAGAAGTAATTATTTCAGGAGTATATGGAGCATACATATCCGCTAATTCTTCAGCAAGCTCACCATTTGGCTCATCTGCGGCAAAACCTATTTCTATTTCTTCATCGATTTCCTTCTGGAAATCTTTTCTAATCTCCTGCTCATCAGACTCATTAATCAGACTTTGTTTAATAAGAAATTCAGTATAATTTTTGACAGGGTCCTTTTTTGCCCATTCCTCCATAAGCTCTTTAGGTATATACTTAGTACCGGAGGATTCTTCATGTCCTCTCATTCGGAAAGTCATACATTCCAGAAGAAATGGCTTATTTGTTTGTTTTATCTCCTTTTTAGCATTTCTGATCTCATTTATTACTTCAAGGATATTATTCCCATCAATCTGCTTTCCTGAAATACCATAACCAATACATTTATCTTCAAAACTATTCATTGAAAACTGTTCATGACTTGGCGTGGAAAGACCATAGCCATTATTCTCAATAAGAAATATAACTGGTAGCTGCCAGACAGCAGCTACATTAAGGGCTTCATGGAAATCTCCTTCGCTGGTACCGCCATCACCTGTTATTCCTAGCACAACACCACCACTCCCTTTCATTTTCTCAGCTAGAGCAAGCCCATCAGCAATACCAAGCTGAGGACCAAGATGACTAATCATACCAACTGTTTTTTTGGGTAGATAACCAAAATGAAATGATCTATCGCGACCCTTCGTGTATCCGCCCAGCTTTCCCTGCCATTGCATAACAAGTCTGGAAAGTGGAAAATCACGTCCAGTGAAAATCCCCAAATTTCTGTGCATAGGCAGAACAAATTCATCACTATCCATTGCATAAGCTACTCCACAGCTTATTGCTTCCTGGCCAATACCTGAGAACCATTTGGAAATACGATTCTGGCGAAGTAGTGAAATCATTCTTTCCTCAATCATTCTAGGATAGAGGAGTCTTTTATATATGTCAATCAGCTCCTGATCGGAGAAGCCTTTTCGGTCGAACTTTATGGCTGGCATTTAGTATAGATAACTTTTACAATATCAAACTGCAATCTAAGAAAACATAAGTTACCCTGATATGTTTATATTAGTGGTTCATCACCATAACATTTAGAAGCAATGCATATAGTAAACGAACTTAATTTCAGCATAGAAACAACAAAGTCCGGACTTTCCGCTTTCTGCGACCAAATAGATGTTTATACTATTGGTGAGAATATGGAAGAGCTAAAGGAAAATGTTCGAAGGGCTATTAATCTCTACTACCAGGATTACCCGAAAACACCTTCGGATAGTATAACTGTTAAGTTTCACAAAAAAATAAGTGAAGAATCTTTATGATCCTTATTGATCAGAATATACCTCGACTGAAAGAAGCTCTATCAGCTATTCGGGGGTATGAAGTTGGCACTTTCAGTGGCCGAGATATCAATAACCAAAGTCTACGATCATCCGGAGCCGAGTATTTATTTGTTCGTTCAACTACTAAAGTTGATAAAATGCTTTTACAAGATACGAACATCAAATTTGTTGCTACAGCCACAGCAGGTACTGATCATTTCGATTGGGAGTTTCTAGATAGCACAAAGATTCAGTGTGTTTCGGCCGACGGTGCTAATTCGAATTCTGTTGCTGAATACCCGGTATATGCTGCTGCCAGATTCATCAATGAAAGAGGACTAAGACCTAATAGACTTAAGGCTGGAATAATAGGTTACGGGCATATTGGGAAAAAAGTAGCATCCTATTTTGCTGCAATGGGTATGGAAGTGTTAGTCAATGACTCTCTTTTAAAAAGAGAGAAATATCAGTTTCCTGACTATCTCTCTTACGGTAAGATAATTGACATTTTCTCTTCATGTGATATAATCACCAATCACATACCTCTTTCTTCTGATTCCGATCACCCGACTCTAGGGTGGTTCGATCAGCACTGGCTATCAATGATAAAACCCGGTTCATTATTTATACATGCTTCCCGGGGTAAGATTTTAGTAGAAGAGGATGCTCTGCAAGTTACTAATAAGAATGAATTGGAATTATGTATCGATGTCTGGGCAGATGAACCAGATTTCCATGTAGAACTTGCTAAAAAATGTATGTTAGCGACCCCACATATTAGTGCATATTCCGCACAGGGGAAGGTAGGTGGTGCTATGATGGTAGCAAAAGCATTTGAAGCCTTTTCAGGTCTTAAACCAGACTATAAAGCATTTGAGTTAGAAGCTGAACCAGAAAAATATACCATTCGTGAGATAGGTGATGCCCAAGGGATTGAAAAAGTACTTAGAGAAAGACGCAAGTTCGACTTAGATACGCAGGATCTACTTGAACTTGCCAATCTGGATGCTACGTCAAGAAAAACAGGCTTTGATAAGCTCCGAAAGAACTATCCGGTAAGACATGAAACTTTTAAACTAAAATAAAATGGGGCTAAAAATATAGCCCCTTAATTATTACTTCATACTTAGGTACAATTTTAACGAACTATTTGGAATTTCCCTCTGGCAGTTTGTTCACCATCAAGATATAGTATCACAATATAAGATCCAGTAATTAAGTCTCTTACATCAATGTTTTGATCCATTGTATTCAATATTTCTCTACCATTCATATCAGTTATTACGGCCTTGTTCCAAGTGACACCTTCTGCAGATATCATAACAGATTCACTAGCAGGGTTTGGATAAACTACTGCTTGGAGACTGGCAACTTCACTTACCGATGACAGGAACCGCTCTCCATTTGCATGAATAATAGCATTATTTTTATAAACAATTTCGTCAGTTGATTCACCACTGAGAATATAGGATGCCGAAGTAATATTTAAGCTATACTCTGTCTCAGCAGACTGATCATAATATCTGAACTTAATCGGACTATTATCCAATGCACCATCAATGTCAGCCGATTCAGGATTATCACCCCATACTGTCAGGGCAATCTTACCACCATTGACTTTTGCTCGTCCGCAGATGATCCCGTCTTCAGTCATGACACCTACTTCATCCCCTTCGTCTAAATCTTCAGAACGTAATATTATAACTGCTGAAGAACCTGTAGCCTCTGCTGCCAGTTTATATCGCCAGGTTAATTCATCCTCTTCGTAAGGCATAATACCTGCATCTACAAGATCATTGGAGAACGGATAACGGAAACTCTCAATATCAGTACTTGAAATAAGTTGATAACCCTTACCCGGGGATACCATAGAAATATTATTGATCCCTTCAGATGGATAATATATCTGCCCATCAGTATCTTTCACCATAATGAGTGATGATATTGGAGCAAAAGCCTCTGCAATTGGCATTTCTATAGCTGGTAGATACCCAACATAGTACCATTTCAATGCATCAAATTGATATACATAATCACCTACTGTGGCAGGCACCCCGTTAATAGTTAGGGTCTGATTACTCCATAGATATATCATATATGCTTGTTCCATATTCCATATATTGATATTATTTATATCAATTGCCGGGTAATAGAAACTTCCCTCCTGATCTTTAGCAAAAGAAAGAAAAGTCCGAACAGGATCCAACATACTAGCAATAGAATCATTGGTTGGAACTACATTGGTAGAAACTAACTGCCATCTATTGGCAGTAATAGGTATGTTAAGATTTCTATTAGTTGTAAGTGATAGTATTCTAGAGACTCTGTTAGTCTCATAGTAATCATCTCCATTCCAGGTAGCTGTACCATAATATTCCCTACCTACTGATGCATCCCACACTCTGACCTGGATTGTCTCATCATCTGCAAACCCATCTTTTGCAATCGTTAGCGAGTTATCGCCCCAAATGGTAATAGCAATATTACTACCGGTCCATATTCCATAGCCACCACAAGTTGTAATACCATTCTTATCAAAGAAGAAACCTACTGCATCACCAATATCAATAGTATCACCTGCTACCTGTGGATAAATATCAGTTTCTATAATGACAGTGGCTGATTCTCCGGTCTGCGCCTCATAATCCCATGTCACAGGTACATCAAAGCCACTCCCTGTAACTGTAAAGAATGCATCAGAAGAATCAGCTATCTCCGGATTCATGATATCAAATGCTCTTACTTTGTACTTAAGAGTTGAGCGCGTGGGCAGAGTCCATGAATATGTCTCCGGAGTACTGGCTACTGTATCTAATACAATCCAATTATTACCACCATCTGAAGTATAAGCCAAGCCGAGCGAGTCAATATTACGGCTAGTCCAAGTAATGTTTTGTACTGAACTATTAGCCCAAGATTCACCACCATTCGGGCTAGTTATTACAACTCCATTACCGATAATTGAAAAAACTGTATTACTAGTATCAGCAAGATTCGGATTAGCTACTGAACTAATCTTAACTAATGCCTGATCAGTTGCAGTTTCTGGTATATCCCAGGAATAGGTGGATGGAGTACCAGGCACATCAGCTACTATTATCCTCCAAGTCATTCCTTCATCAATAGAATATTCAAGTCTTATTCTATCACTATTTGATATACTCCATGTAATATCTCTATCTGTACCGATCAACCACTCTTCTCCACCATTGGGAGTAGCTAGAGCAAGACCTGTAATCTCAAAACTTTCTGAAATACTTTGTACATTAGAATTATCTTTTTGCCAAATACGAACACGAGCTGTAGTAGTAGGAGTATTGGGTACTTCCCAGTTATAGAAACCAACATTTGAAGGATAACTGTCTGCCAATTGTATCCAGCTGGTACCATTATCAACCGAATATTCAATAACTATTTCGCCACTTTCGACAGCAATCCAATTAATTGTCTTCGTACTATTCTCAAGTACTTTTTCACCTGGTGTCTCAAATGAGGTTAGTTTTATACCAGCTAACCTTAACCACGAATCGGTTGAATCATAGATACCAGGTTTGTCAGAATCTTTTATTATAAACATTGCTTCAGAGCCTGGCGTATTGGGAACAGTCCAGTTCATACCTCCAGTTGCTACAAGCTGGCGCGTCGCAATATTATATGTATCACGCCGAGTTCCATTTCGTGTAATATAATCGATATCAATATGTGTAGCTGTATTCGCCTCCCAACTTATAAGATGTCTTTCACTTGGATAGAAAAGCTCGCCACCATTTGGAGTCAGTATTGTTACATTTTCGTCTGTGATTGTAAAGTGTGTATCACTTGAATCGAGCAATCGACCATTATTTGAGTGATAGATTCTTAGTGATGCTTCCGAAGTAAGTGCATTAGGAACGGTCCAGTCATAATATCCCGTACTAGGATCATACTGAGATTCGATAACAAATTCATTACTTCCGTCATGGTACTTTATATCAACTGCTGATGTATAAGTAGAGGTAAACTGAAGCCTTTCAATTCTACCCTGACCGAAATACTCACCACCATTTGGATAAACAATAGTAGCTGAAGGGACACCTATCGAAATATTTACTTGGCTAAACTGTGTAGTATCACTTATATCCATCACCTTAAGACTCACACTTTCACTTGCGATATTAGTAAATGTTGCAGCTACAGTATTACCAGAAGGAATACTGTCAGCCAGAATGGTGATACCAGATGGTGAATCCATGGTAACTCTAACCGAATCGACCTCAACACTTTCCCAATTGATAGAAAGATAAAGGGGATTGTCTTCTTTGATAATAACCTGCCCCTCCAGAGGAGAAATAATCCTAATACCAGATATCGAGGCTATGGCATCTGAAATATCCATATTCATAGGGTCATCTGAGTTCCTAATTCTTACCCGAAGTGAATCAGTAAGCACCTTCGGTACAGTCCAGCGGAAAGTATTAGCATTAGCTGATACATTTTGAGCAACAGGTAACCAAGTGTTACCATTATCAAGACTATAATCAATATCAATTGCCTGGATAAAACTAGAATTCCAGGTAATATCGGTTGGGCTGCCACCCTTAATAGCTTCCCCACCATTTGGCGATGTTACAGCTATTGGGAATCTGTTTATAGTGAATACATCTGAATAATCCTGTATTGTCTTATTGACAGTATCGGTCAGCCTAATTTGCGCAGTCATTGTAGGTGTATTAGGTATAGTCCACTGCATACCAGCATTCGAAGCATTCACAGCCGGAGCTATATTTGTCCATGTAGTACCACCATCTATAGTATAATCAACTTTCACCCATGTCACATTCTGCGAATTCCATACAATTTGTCTGTTTTCGCCAGCGTTCCAAGATGTACCCAATGATGGAGAAGTGATCGATATTTCTGGTCCGACTACCGAAAATACAGCTTCGGAAATATCATTTTTATTAGCATCGGCCTGATCAATAATTCTAATAAGAGCATTAGAGGTACCAGCCAATGGGATCTTGACCGAGGCTGTGCTAGTAGAGGCGTCTATATTGCTTGCAAGCCGCTGCCATACTACACCATTATCACCACTAAAATCAATATGAATTTCATTAATATTCTGAGACACCCAGGTTATATCAGAAAATTGACCACCATTCAATGTCTCACCACCATTTGGCGATGTTAGCATTAGCTTATAAGTCTGTATAGTAAAGATGCCGCTTTCTTCATTTTCAGTAGCATCTATCTTTGATTCAATTCTGATCTTAGCTTCATTTGTACCAGCACTTGGAATAGTCCACTGATATTGCGAATCGCTTGCTTTTCTATGTGCAATTAAATTCCAATTGGTACCATTATCCAGGGAATAATAAATAGAAACCGAGTCGATATTAGTTGTGTTCCACTGAATACTTTTCTGCTCACCTGTCACCCAATATTCACCACCACTTGGTGCAAGTACTGTAACAACACCAGCCGGCTGGCCACTACCAGTCACAATCTTAGTACCTGATGCCCCCACTGCAACACCATTACTAGCGTCAGAGAATGAAACAGCTCTTAAGACAGATGTTACAGGAGTATTCTGCTGGAACCATGTAGCACCTTCATCTGTCGTTTTGAGAATCTTACCATTACCAAGAAGAGAATATGCGATCTGAGTATTCGGAATAGCATAAATATCCATTATGGCCTCTGTCGTTCCTGTAGCAACAGTAGCCCATGTTGTACCGCCATTAGTACTTCTAACAGCAATACCATCATCACCAACCGCTATCCCAGTATCTGTATCAAAGAATACAATTCCATTTAAGGACTTGGAAGTAGAGGAATTAGCAGTAAACCAAGTCGTGCCACCATTAGTTGTCCTTAATAAACGACCATTAGTACCTACAATATAGCCATTCTCACCTATGAAGAAGATGTCATTAAGTGCATCAGATGTATTCGAAGCCAGGGACTGAAAACTACTGCCACCATTGTATGATATGGTAAGATATCCATCATTACCAGCCGCAACCAGAGTATCACTCCCTTTAGCAAAAACTGTACGAAGCTGTTTATTAGTCTGGGAATTAAGATCTGCCCAAGTATCACCTTTATCTTGGGTCTTTCTTATAGTACCGTTATCAGCTACATAGTAACCGTCAGATGTACCGAAAAGCGAGATATCATTGATATTATTACCGGTACCCGAAGTAATTGAGCTCCAAGTTGCCCCATAATCTGTGGATCGGAGCATTGTACCCGAACCACCAACGGAAATAAAAGTCGATGAATTGGCATAAGAATCTATACCATTCAAAACATTAGAAGTACCTGAAGTTACTTCAGACCACGTATTGGCCAATCCTTGGCTGCAAATAGCCAGCATAGTCACAGTTACTGCGACAAACTGACTGAAGAATCTGATTTTCATCTCAAACCTATTATTGTCGTTCCTTCGATGTAGGTCTTAGACGCAAGTGTTTCTGTTATTTCAGAATACAGATCTACTGCTAAGTCTAAGTCTGTCAATGATTCCCTTTTGTAAAGAATCACCAATTATTTTAAACTGGTAAGCCCCTTTGTGTAAGATGCTTTCCCATTCAATTCTCTGAGACTGATCCAACTCTTCTTCCGAATCATAAATAATATTTATGATTGAGTCATCCTCAAGCTCATAGTGAAGTATTCTATCTCCATCTGTCAGAACACCTCTTTTTATATTTTGGTCTCCAAAACCTAATCTGGTTATACTTATTAGCAGCTGATCATTTCCAAGATGGAAAGTATAGCGGCTATTTACAGGATCATCAGACATTGGCTTCAAATCAGACATTGGTAATTTGTCTTTATAAGAACCAACCAACTTATTCTCTTTTTCCATGGTATTCCTTTACTCAATTTGAGAATATTTAATAAGTATATTGATTGAAGTCCATAACCTAGAGAACTCTCTGGTATGACTTTTATCGGCAATTTACCTATCATCTTGATACTCTTTCTAAGTAGAACCAAGGAAATTTATACGTGTCTAATCAAAAAAATCCTATTTAATAGCATTGTGCCAGGGGGATATAGATTGATTTCGGAAAGTCTGTCCTTAATTGAATAAAATAGTCTTCTGCTGCACTTGGATTACCTTTAAGGCACATTATCTGGCCAAGCCTTATAATAGATTTCTCCCTTCCTTCTTTCTTTGCTTCCGAAGCCATAATCTCCTCAAAAATTTCAGTAGCAGCATCTAAGTCGTTTTTGGCCACCATGCATTCTCCCATGAAATACCTTGCATGCCATTTCATTTCATTCTCTTCAGTAAGTGATTCCCAGAGACCGTTCGAAAGAGAACACGCTTGCTCCGTCATTCCACTATCCAGCATATCTGATATATCTTGTAGTTGCTGTTCTAGGGCTTTAATATTATTGGCTTCGGAATATTTATAAACCAACGGCTGTAAATTTATAATGAGCGTATCCTCGGGCTCATCATGTATTATATTCGTACCTGAGCCTAGAGAACCGTCCATCATGCCTGTATCTTCAATTGATTTCAATGTATCAGCAGCTCCCATTTCAATACTGTCATTAGAATCCTGAATCATTCTTTGATTACCACTTCTGACCGGAGAGCATGCCATCATTGTAATAACAATAGCAAACACTAATATCACTCTTGCGAAAAGTGGGATAGAGAACAAAGCAGGAAAACTATACTGATTTATATTTGGTACTAACATCTATTGAGATCTAATTCAAATAATCAATTGAATATTATACTTCCTACAATATCTTATTTGGCCAATAAAGACCAATATCAGATAGGATAGTAGATTTTAATAGTCCTGTATTATATGTTCTCAATTATCGCGCCAAAGCAAAAAGAGCCACTCTTTCAAATAGAGTGGCTCCATAATTCAACTTAATATCTGATATCAATCTATTTTAGCTTTTAGCTCTCCCCTGATACCACTATAGCTTGTTAACTCAGCACCTACAAAACCAATTGGTATCTCAGTACCAACCTTAACCGGAATCTTTCTCTCATCATCTGTCAGCCATATCACAATACTTCCATCACTTTTGAAGAGACCACCTTCAACTACCATTGGCTCAAGAACTAGACATTTAAAAGTACCAGCTTCTACCTCAATTACTTCCTTACCTAATACCTTTACACTCAGGGCATATGTAGTATCTCCATAGAAATTTTCAAGCTCAATAGTATCACCTTTCTTATGCTTACTGAGATCCATAGTCCTTACATAGTATAATGCTGATACTATATCATGTGTAAACGGTTTGATCGTAAAAGTATCTTTTCCAGCAACAGCTTGTTCTTTCTGGTGATCAAATGTAGCTTTGAAATCCCTTTTAAAATTACCTTCACGTAGGATCTGCTGAAACTCATATGGATAGATTCCATTCATATCTATTACAGACCGATATTTATCTTTGACTTTATACAGCCAGTCAAGCGATGGAAGTGATTTTACCTGAAATCTAACATCATACGCCTTGTTGCCACTTCTAACAATTGGCCTTTCTAAAACCTTAAAAGTAGCTGTACCTGCATTAATAAACTTGTATCCGATATCATAACTCAGTTGTTCACCAAAGCTAAAAGCACGATTCCGCTCGTATCGAAGAGGTTTTGCAGTAACATCGATTGTGCCAGAAAACAAAGCTGTGAAAAGGAATAGAATAACTGTTGGTCTTATGGTATTTATCATTTTCATAATCATCAAGTAGGAATATTAGTGTCTACTCAAAATTTAGACGCATTAAATTCGATTAGGTTTAAAAGCGTATCAACTAACATATTATTGATGACAATAAAATAGGCAAGAAATCCTAATGAAAAGAATTATAGCAGATGCACATTGTGACTCGCTAACAAAATATCCGGACAATCCCTTTAGCGGAGAAGGCGCTCAATGGCGAAAAGATAATTTCCTCTCAGTAGGAGGAGATTTTCAGATTTTTGCTATTTTCACTCCTCCAACAATGCTGGGCAGTGATGCTACCGCATTTGCTGTAAGACACTGTGGCTCTTTTTCCCGACAGCATAAATCAGAGAATGTAGTATTTATCAAAAACAAAGAAGATCTCGAAACAGATGGACTGAAAATTATGCTATCTCTTGAAGGGGCAGCACCTATTCAGGAAGATATCAATTTATTATACTCATTTTACGATCTGGGGGTTAGAGCTATGGGGCTGACTTGGAACCATAGGAACCAACTTGCAGATGGTATTGACAACCATTATGGCTTGACCTCATTCGGCAAGGTAGTGATTAAGGAAATGGAAAAAATGGGAATGATGATTGATGTCTCTCATTTAAACACAGCTGGTTTTGAAGATGTTTTTAATACAGTTAGTTGCCCCATTGTAGCAACACATAGTAATGCAAGATCGAGAAGAAATCACAAACGAAATCTTGAAGATTGGCAAATCAAAGAAATCATTGATCGGGGTGGTTTTATCGGGCTTAATTTCTATACTGAATTTGTAAACGGTATAAATATATCTAAATCGATCGACCCATTAAGAGCAAGAGAAAATTCTATTACAGCTCTTATAGGTCATGCTGAACATATACTTGGATTAGGTGGGGAAAATGTATTAGGCCTTGGTGCTGATTTTGATGGAATTGAAGATGGCACTTATGAAGATTGTCTGGGTTATTCTGACTTTCTTGCCAAAATGGAACAGGCACTCCAACTTTCCAGCAATCAAATTGAAAAAATTTCGCACTTAAATCTCAAAAGAGCGGTAGGACAATGTATATCACCCTCATTATGAATTAGTTTATCATTCCTTTAACTGAAGAGTATATATCATCTTGTCTGAGTGGCTTCCTGATATATCCTCTAACAAATGGATATTCATCGATACGATCAATGTCCTCGGGTTCTTCGGAAGAAGACAACATAAAAACTGTTAACCTTTGTAAAACGATATCACCATATGAAGAGACTTCATCCAAAAAGCCCCATCCATCCATACCAGGCATATTGATATCCAAAAAGATCAGATCTGGCAGAGCAGAGGGATCATCTGTAAATGTCTTGATATATCTGGCAGCACTAACCCCATTAACAAACGAAATGATTTTATCAGTAATTTCAGATCGGGCAATTATCTTCCTATTATAGAAAGAAGTAGCAGGATCATCTTCTACAAACATTACTTTATTAAGCTTAATATCCATACTTAACGGAGAATTATGAAATAAAACGTTATTTCAATATCTATTACCGAATAAAACTAGATTAAACTACATAATCATTAACTACTTGTTTCAATACTGCCCATATTAACTGGCTAATATTTTCATATCAAGCTGCAGAAGTATTAGACATTTATCATTATTCTCTTCGGTAAAACTTAAATAACGTATAAAAAATTAACTAACTCCTTCATGTATTGAAGCAAACATCTTAACTTTATTGTCTCGAGCCTGCTTACATAAACTCAGTAGCATCTATAATATAAGCTTTATTGCATAAACAAATAATTTGAAAAGCTGAATACTAAGATTTAATATAGATATGACCGTTAACAGGGTCAATCTTGGTATGAGAAAGAATCAACTGAATAGTATGTGCATCCAGTACTTTTCCCTCTGGTAAAAGCTTTATACCCTGATTTGTAATAATGTCACGCGCAATCTCCATACCTGGCTCCAATCTCAACAAATGTACTGCATGTTCTTCCGGTGATAATGAATCTAGATAAGTATTTATATATTCCGGCAACAATGAAACTATACGATTATCATAGACTCTATTCGATTCTCTTTTAATAGTCGATACGGCTATCTCAGGTGCCCTACCATCATGCAGTATCTCGCTAAAATCCACGCTGATTCTAAGAATTCGAGAACTTATTGGTATCTCCCACGACTTAAGCCCGCCAGGAAAACCACTACCATCAATATTCTCATACAAGTGATATAGTATCTTTGCCGCTTCTTTTGTCTCAGGGTGTCCTTCTAAAAGTTGCTTTGCAGCTTGAGGTACCTGATACATTATCTCGCCATTTGCAAAGCCGTCTTTAGTAACAGGGCTTCGGCTGTCTTGATCATTAAGATACATTCGACCAATATACGACAGCCTAGAAGCTATCTCAAGATCAGCTAAATCCTTTGCCGTAGGTTTTTCAGAGTTTTTCAATAACCAGGACGACAAATGAGAAACTGTCTCAGCCTTTTCAGATGCACCAGGTATCCTGGCACTAATCAAAGCAGCTACCATCTCTAAAGAAGATGAAAAATTTATATCAACACTTCTATTTTTAACCACATGGCCATGTAATAACATTCTAAGCCGTGCCGTTATAAGCTGCTCATTCTCGGAAAGATATATAAAATCATCAAAACCAGCTTTCACAGCCTTAGCTACAAGCGCGTAATCGGGCTTGGTCAGAACAAGAACTATATAGGTTTGCCTACTATCAATTCTGGCGACAAATTTTTTCATATCCTCAATATCAAGGACTGATAGATCATGTACCAGTGCAATCAGACTTTCCTGGCGCTCCTGATCACTAAAAAACTCCCTCTCATGAGCATACTGATGAATCAGTTTGGATGGGTAATGAGCCGAGATCAATCTGTATAACTCAGACCTAACTTCCGGGTCGGTAGCAATAATATCGATATTGGCTTTGGTGCTCATTGGATCTCTCCTACCTAAAACTACTCTTGAGCAAGTTCATTTTGTAAGAATTTTTTTGTATCGATCTGCCTAATAAAAAGCGTTATCCTTCTGTTACTATTATCAAAAGGATTTTCGGGTACTCGTAACATTCGGTCAGAATATCCTGTAACCCTTAGTATCTGTCCTTCCCAAAGACCATACGAAGCCAATACCCTTCTACTAGCATTAGCTCTGTCGCTAGATAATTCCCAATTGGTATATCCACCCTGACCATTACCAAAGCCTCTTGCATCGGTATGCCCTTCGATCTCAAGCTGATTAGGGAGTTTACCAATCTCCACTCCGAGCTTCTTAAGGATTTCAATTGCAGGCTTACGGAGATTAGCCGAACCTACCTGGAAAAAGACCTGATCTTCATCTTCAATTAATTCTATTCTAAGACCATCATCAAAAAGCTGAATCTCAATCGAATTAATTAACTCCTTAAAATCAGGATTTTCTTCGGCAAGCTCATCAAAAATCTTTCTAATCTTTTGAGCTGTTTTCTCTACCCTCAAAGCAGCATCAACAGAATCTTGCATAGCCTGCTCCATTTGGTAGCTAGTTACCTTTTGCGCTAATTCATCAATTTGTTCAGGGCTCAGCGTAGCCTGAAATTCAGCATCACGGGCACCAACACCATCTCCTTTTTCATCACCTATATTCTTCCCCGGAGTAGGAGTTAATCCCAAATCTACAGGCAATGTAGGCTTACCACTCAGAAAGTCAAAAGCACCCGGATCTTGAAAATATGCGCTTATGCTTTGTTTAGTCGATTCCGAAGCAGAAACAATCCACATTACAATGAAAAAAGCCATCATTGCAGTAACGAAATCAGCATAAGCAACCTTCCAGGCACCACCATGATGTCCGTGTCCGCCTTTCTTGATCTTTTTTATAATTATCGGCTGCTCTTTGCTCTTGGCGTTTGATGCCGACTGATCTTGCTGTTGGCCTTCTGCCATGACTATCTCGTCTGTTTGGAAGCTTCCTCTGCTTCTTGAAAGGTTGGGCGATGCTCAGGATCAATAGAGCGACGTCCATATTCAATTGATACTGCCGCTGGCGCACCTTTGGCAAAAGATAAAAGACTAGCTTTAATGCACTCAAGATATTTTGAGTGCAGTCCATGATTTATATCCATATTCCTGACTATAGGCCCTACAACCCCGTACGAAAGTAAAATCCCTAAAAAAGTACCTACAAGCGCAGCAGCAACATTTGCTCCTACTGTTTCGGCTCCTTCACTTATTGAACCCATAGTAATAATAACACCCAAAACAGCTGCAACGATCCCAATACCCGGGAAAGCATCTGCAACAGTATTAAGCGAATTTATTACCGTGTGCTCTTCTTCATGCATTGCCTCCAAATCACGATCCATTAGCTCTTCAAGATCATGTGCAGGCACACCACCCGAAAGGATTACTTTTAAGGTATCTGTAAAAAAACTGACCGCAGATTCATTTTTAAGAAAAGAAGGATATTTACCTATAATAGAGCTACTTTCAGGATTCTCGACATGAGGTTCAAGTGCAATAAGTCCCTCTCTTTTGGCAAATTGGAACGTTTCGTAAAGCATTTTGATCAATTCTAAATAGTCGTCCTTACTAAAAGAATGCCCTTTTAGCGTTCCCATAACCCCAGCTATTATCCTTTTGATAATAAACATAGGGTTAGCTACAAGCATCGAACCAAAAGCCACTCCACCAATAATGAGAAACTCGTTTACCTGGATAAGGACCCTGATATCACCATGGTGCATCAGATAGCCACCAAGCATCGAACCCATTACGACTACTATACCAATTATTACAAACATTCAATGAGCCACTATAGTTTATTTATTGATATTATCGGTCAAAGACCATACCATATTTAATCTCCCAAAACATGGCCACCATAGAATTTACAAGAAATCAATTAATATCATCGATCTTATTTTTCAGACCCTCACGCTGAGGATCAAGGTCCAATGAAGCTTTATAAGAATCTAATGCCTTACTCTTTTTATTCAAAGCCATGTAAACATCACCAATATGTTCTAAAACCTCTGCACTAGGGATGCCTAACTCAAGCGCTCTCTCAAGATTCTGAAGAGCAAGATTAAAATTGCCCAGCTTGTAATGTATCCAACCATAAGTATCTAAATAGGAAATATTATCCGGATCCCTAGACAAAGCATACCGAGACATCCTCTCAGCACGATCTAAATTACCCCCATATACAGCCAGATGATAAGCATAATTATTATTTAAAAGAGGGTTATCAGGATCAATTGAATAAGCCTTCTCATAAAAAGACACTGTCTTTTCAGTTTCACCCCTTTTATCATAAACTAATCCAAGATTAGTAATAATATCAACATTATTGGTATCAATACGATATGCCTTCAATAACATTCTCTCTGCTTCATCCAGGTCTTCACTCTGATTATAAATAATTCCACTAAAGAAAGGAAATCTGGCATCATTAGCAAATATATCAGAATACTTATTGAAAAGAGCTAAGGCATCCTTCTCCATTTCTTTGTCTAAATAAAAAAGACCTATTTGCAAAGGAATATCTGATATAGTATCTGCTTTAGCTATAACTTTATCAAAAAAAGACTTAGCTCGTGGTAGATCTTCAATCTTTCCAGCCAGTAAACCACCTAAATAATCAATACGCCAGGTGTTGGAGCCACTATTCTCAATAAAGTCCATAAACTGCTCCTCAATTTTCTGATCCCTATCGACCTCTCCTCTATAAATATTATCACCATAGGTAACATATAATTCTAATAATTCAAACCTCTGGAAATCATTATCTATTGATTCAAGAAATGATATTCCCTTATCATACTCTTCCCGGGTATAGTATTCTTCAAGAATATCTTGAGCATATGTCAGATTTCCTTTGTTCCTATCATATAAGACCAACAATTCATCCATATACTCATCCTTCATATCCAATTCTTTATAAAGGGTAAGTAATTTACTCACAACAAAAGGACTGACATTTTCATCATTTACCAGCTCTCTGTAAAGCCCCAGAGCCTTTTTTTTATCAGCATACTCATATATCGAAGCAAGCATATATTTCCGCTCGTTTGTGGGGTCAATATCGTATGCCCTTGCCATGATGCTAAGTGCTTCATCCATCTGCCCCTCATACATCAATACTTCTGCCAAAGACTCCATCGGCAACACATATTCCGGATCATGCTTAATAGCCAATTGATATGCTTGGACAGCTAATTCGTTACGAGCAATCCTTTTATAAGACTCGCCAAGGGAATACAATATAGCAGCAGCAGTATCAGCTTCTAAAGCCAGTCTAAAATCGATCACAGCATTGGCGTGTTGTCCCTTTTGTTGAAGTATAAGCCCATCAATATAGTGAGCTCTTGCCTTAGAAAGCCCCCCAAGGTTCTTGTATCTATCAGGCCCGTCTCGCAAAATATCCCGATAATCTCTGAATGCTAAATCCGATGTACTACTACAAGAAATAGTAATCAGCAAAACAAAGGGTATTATATATATGTAAAATCTCATTGCGAAGTCTTAATAAGTAGCTTATTAATTGTAGACGTGAAGTCAATGCAAATGTTATCAATACTATTTCTGCTGGCTAAAATAAAAAAAACCTGCTCCATTTATGGAACAGGTTTGAATAATAATCAATCAATTGAAGAACCAGATTACTGACCCATCTCCTTTAGCATCGCTTTTAAGCCCTTCTTATCCAAAGTCTTCAGAGCTTTCGCAGTTATCTTCATAGTAACATATCGATCTTCTTCAGGAATATAAATCCTCTTTTTCTGGAGATTCGGCATAAATCTTCTCTTCGTTTTCTTATTCGAATGAGATACATTATTTCCAGTTACCGGTCTTTTACCTGTTAATTCGCAAACATTTGCCATTTCAATAATACCGTTTAGAGTTGACTGCTTTTTATAAGACTACAAATATAAGATGCCCTCTTTAATCTACCAAATTTTTATTCTGTTAGAATATCAGAATAATGATGCTGACTGAATTATCATTCGGAATTAGTAAATTTGGGACAATGGTATCAAACCATTATAAATAAAATATAGAATCAGCTCAAAAAAACTCATGAAAGTACCGACTACACCCAAAAAAGAGATACTAGAAACAATATCTGGTGTAACCTCTGAGCATTCAACATATGAATTCCGAGAGCAACTATCGGTCAATGTACCCAAAGAAAATGTAGTTGAGGTACTTAAAGCACTCAAAGAAGATAAACATCTTCAGTTTAATAACCTGGTTGATATAACTGCTGTAGACTGGTATAAAGAATCAGAGCGTTTTGAAGTAGTCTATATACTTTACTCAATACCTCAAAAGTGGCGCGTACGTATTAAAGCTATAGTTGAAGAAGAAGACTGCAGAATACCAAGTGTTACTCCGGTTTTTGAATGTGCAGATTGGTATGAACGAGAAGTATATGATATGTACGGTATTAAGTTTGACAACCACCCTGATATGAGACGCTTCTATATGCCTGAAGATTTTGCTGATCCTGAAACAGGAGAGCAGCTTTATCCACTCCGAAAAGACTTTCCTCTAATGGGAATACCTGGTTCACTACCGTTACCACCTTATCCTGAGAAATATGGTGAGCCCAATTAAAAAAGTATTTATTATTGTTAAAGTAAAAAGCCATCCAATGGATGGCTTTTTACTTTAGAATTGCTACTTTCATTCCTTAAGGTATGGTATTGGGAAGCTCAATATAAAGCATCACTGCCTTCTTCAGCATTATCCCCAGCTATACCCCATTCTTCAAGTACATCTTCGGTGGTATCAAAAAAGTCATAAAGACCATCTATTTGAGAAATCTTCATTAACGATAGTACCATATCTTTGACACCTACAAGTGCTAGTGGTATACCATACTCTTTTAACTGACGGTTAGCAAGCAACAAAGCTCCTAATCCAGAGCTGTCAATCATATCTACAGCAGAAAGATCAATAATAAGACCTTCAATATCAGGCTGAGCGGCTATCAGTATCTCTGCCTTCAATCTGGAAGAAACCTCACCCTCAATTCTTTGGTTATGAATAGAAAGAATCGTTATTTCGTCTCTGTGTTCAGTCGTATATCTCATTATCAGTTGGTTAAATTTGAAGTTCTACATTCTACTCCGCCTCAGCTCGCTAGGCGATATAATACTCGCCTCAGGCTTGCCTCACTACATCAAAGAAAGGGAACCTGAATCCAAAGTAATCATAATTCGGGGTAGTTCTTTTGAAGGGATTTTCCCTTACAATCCGCAGGTTGACATAGATGTAAGATACGAAAAACAGACAAGGGACACGACACCATCTCTACAAGAACTGTGTAAGTTGATACATAAAATGGCAGACAGTGCACCTAGAATAGAGATACACTTTGCCGATCTACAGAATAACAAACGCAGCAATACTCTGCTATATCTATTCATGAGATACCTTCGAAAGGAGATTGTTGACCGCGACCTTTTCCTATCCCATCTGGAGCTAGAAAAATATAGAGGTGCAAAACTAGCTATGGTGTACGGGAAGTATATGCCTCTCTTTATTTCTGGCACTTTTGGCTCAAAGAATAAATCTTCATCAGATGCAATAGCAGCACTGACTACTAAGACTTCTAGGCGCAGATTGCAACTTCGCACTATGCTAAAACTACCTTTTGTGATATTACGCTATTATGATACAGTTTATGGTAAAGGTACGGCCAGGCGAAATAAACAAATTGGCAAACGAGTCCATATAATGCCTGAAATATGGCTAAAAAAGGATCAAGATCTAGGACGCTATCTACCAAATGATCGGATTAATAAACAATCCGATCAACAAAATAAACATATAGTATTAGCCCCAGGGGCTGCACACTTCAATAAAAGATGGCCTTCTGAGAAATTTGCTGAACTAGCTGACCTGTTTGTAAAAAATAATTGGAAGGTGACCTTAGTAGGAGGCCCAAATGACAGTCAGCTCCTCAATGAGATAATACTCATGGCTCATTACAAAGGAATTGATCATTTTGTATCAGAAGGTGGAGCCCAAGACACCGCTTTGCTTCTTGATGAATACTCAGCTGTAATTACCAATGACTCAGCTGTAGCTCATATCGCTTACGCTCGGCGAATACCTGTTTTTGCTATATTCGGCGCTACTGTACCTGAACTCGGATTTGCACCAAAATCTGACAGATTTACTGTCATTCAAGATGATGAGGTTAATTGTCGTCCTTGTACTCACATAGGCTCCGAGCGCTGTCCTAAAGGTCACTTTCGCTGTATGCTTAATATCAAACCAAAAACAATATTCGATACTGTTCAAAGTTTATTAAAGATATAGGCGCTATTCTGCAAGAAATACTCGCTTCAGTGAAAGATAATTCATAGTATTGCAATAGCTCCACTAATTTGAATACAGTATCTAGATTTTATATCCAAATTGCTCTGTAATTACTTATATTCATGTCCCGTTGATTCCATTAGCTGCGAACTACAACGAGGAAACAATACCCAAGCAAAACAAAGGAGGCCTAATGGCTGCAGAAATGATAACAATACACTGGCAGACCCCGGAAACTATTAAAATTGAAAAGGCTGCTAAGGCCATTAAAAATGGGGCTGTTGTACTTTATCCCACCGATACAGGCTTTGCCCTTGGATGTCAGTTATCAAATAAAGAAGCAATCAGTCGACTAAGAAATATAAGAGGAATCAAACAAGACAAATCCCTTACCTTTCTTTGTGATTCTGTCTCAAACATAGCTGAATTTGCTAAAGTATCAAATACTGCTTATAGAACTATTAAGGCTTTAATACCAGGCCCTTACACATTTATTCTGCCTGCTAGCCGAGAAGTTCCTAAATTCGCACAAAATCCAAAAAGAAATACAGCCGGTATTCGAGTACCGCACAGCGAACTTACCAAATCACTCATCAAAGAAGTAGGCGAACCAATCATATCAATATCAGCTAGATTTGAAGGTGATGAAAGCGAAACACCATTCGATGTTGAAGCAGCACTGGATCACTATAGCAAACAAGTCGATCTGTGTATAAGGTTCGACAAATATGATTTCTTAGGCGAATCTACAGTAATCGATATGACTGATGAAAATGAATTTGAGATCATCAGAGAAGGAGCTGGATTGGAAGAAGCACGCAACTTGATGTTTAGCACAGTAGTGTAAAAAACAACCTAACAGAAGCAATAAATAATACCAAGCCTGGTAGATAATATCAGGCTTTTATTTTCCCTTTATTACCTTGATTACAAATGCTGATCGCATCTGCTCCAAAACCGCTTCCATTGCAATCCTCAGAGTATCCCAAACCAACTGAGATTCCCCACTAATTCTAGTACTCATATCTGAAGTTACCACAGTTAAATTCTTATTCTCGTTTAACCTGGCTATAAAATCCTTGATCTGAGGGATATAATTCTCAGTAAGCGGGTACATACTAATTTCAACTTCTAATCTCATTTCTGTCTTTCAATATTTAAAATTCAAATCTTTATTGCTTTGGCATTGGGATACTGATACTACCTAGAATAACATCCTTCTTAGCACCAGTTGCACGAGGCACATTCGAAGCAAGCCCACCCAAAGTACGGTATGCCAGATAAGCAAAACAAATTGCCTCCTTCTCATCGGAAGGCATACCTATTTTATCCGACATTAGTATTTTTGCTGCAGGAAGAGCTTTTGCCAATAACAGCATCATAAATTTATTCTTTGCTCCACCACCCGAAACTATTATTCTTGCCCTAGGGTTCGCATAACGCTTGATATTCTCAGCAATGGCACCCACGGTAAAATCAGTCAGTGTCCTGATAATATCCTGATCCTTGGGTTTTTGTCGCTTAAATTGCTCACTATCCAAAACCTCAAGTAAAACACTATTAAACATTTCTCTGCCTGTGGACTTTGGAGGCGGCGCAATAATATATGGGTTTGATATTAGGTAGTCATAAAGCATTTGGAAGTTCCACCCTCTCTGGGCAGTTGATCCATCTTTATCGAAAGGTTGTTTATAAAACTTCTGCATGGCCATATCGATTAGCATATTGCCTGGGCCTGTATCAAATGCCACCACTTTGGATTTACTCTTTCCGGCAGGCAAAAAAGTAATATTAGCTATACCGCCAATATTGAGAGCTATCGTATCTTCTTCCGGATGAGAAAGGAATTCATAATCAAAGATTGGTACCAGAGGTGCTCCCTGACCACCCGCTGCTACATCCGCAGCCCGGAAATCACTCACTACCGGCACACCCATATGAGTAGCAAGTACAGAACCACTACCAGACTGTAGTGTAGAGCGAATATGAATACCCCCAAACTCCTCATAATTAGGTTGATGCCATAGTGTCTGACCATGGATACCAATCCCATCAAGATTCTCAACCGATAGACGCTTTTCTATCAGAACTTTATTTACAGCATCGGCAAAGTATTCTGGCAAAACATAATTTAACTGCGAAAAATCCTTAGCCGAACCACCATCTCTCATAAGCGAAAGTAATCTTCTCCGAAGCTTACTATTCAAAGGGAATTCTCCGCTATTCACAACACTAAATTTAAGCCGTCCCTCTTTCTTATAGAATCGGACTATAGATACATCTATAGCATCAAGCGAGGTGCCTGTCATAACACCTGCTATGATCCTTGGCTTAGAGAGCCATTCTTCAGTATTGAGTATCGATTTCATTTTGCAAAATTAATAAATATACATGGCAAGTATTCATCTATTCTCTCAAACACAAATAAGCTTCACTACATCATAGGTTTTAAAAACTGCTACAAACACCTATTTTTGTCTAAAAGAAGAGACACTTATGGATAAAATTGAAGACTTTCTCGATGATTTTGATTTCATCGAAGACTGGGAAGACAAATATCTTTTTCTAATGGAAAAAGGCAGAGAAATACCTCAGCTACCAGAAGAAATGAAAGTACCTGCTAATATTGTAGACGGCTGTCAGAGCCGCGTATGGATGACGGCTCTGCCAAATGGAGACCGACTTACCTTTGCAGCAGACTCGGACTCCCAGATAGTAAAAGGGTTAGTAGCTGTAGTGCTTATGTTTTACAATGATCATACGCCAAACGAAATAGCGAATATGGATATAACGCCAGTATTTCAACGGATGGACTTGGAACGCCATCTAAGTGGCAATAGATCAAATGGATTGAAAGCTATGGTGCAAAAGATAAAATCCATTTCCGGCTCATATCTGTGATAGAAGCTACTACCATAGTTTTTTATTATCTCTTTCCCTAGCTTATCATGGATATACCACAACAATTAATTGAAATTTTGGCTAAAGCCAAATCCGTTGCCATTCTGACTGGAGCAGGAGTTTCAGCCGAAAGTGGCATTGCTACGTTTAGAGATCCAGATGGGCTTTGGTCCAGATTTAATCCTGCTGAATTAGCTTCGGCTAGTGGGTTTATGTCGAATCCTGAACTCGTATGGCAATGGTACAATTACAGACGTAATATAATTTACTCTGCAAAACCAAATCCAGGGCACCATGCCATAGCAGAAATGGAAGATCTTTATCATGATTTCACATTGATAACACAAAATGTCGACGGACTCCATCAAACTGCCGGATCAAAAAAAGTATATGAATTGCACGGATCCATCATTCAGAATCACTGCTTTGACTGCAATAAGCCGTATGACGAAGAAATTGATGTCTCAAGCAAGAAACTGGCAACCTGTAATAGCTGTGGAGGTAAGATTCGACCATCAGTTGTATGGTTTGGTGAAATGCTTCCTGAAAAAACCCTTAGAGAATCTGAAAGAGCTGCTGGCAATTCTGATGTATTTTTCTCGATGGGCACGAGTGGAGAAGTTTTTCCAGCAGCAGGATTACCTGCTATGGCAAAAGCAAACAATGCTATAACGGTTGATATTAATCCTACACCTACCCAGCTCTCCAAAGCAGCAGACTACTATTTACCCTACACTACAGGAGAAATCCTGCCAACTTTGCTTGATAGACTCAAACCCATTATAAGCAACCAATGAAAAAACTACTTGTCATAGCATATTATTTTCCACCCAGCGGCGGACCAGGTGTTCAGAGAGTACTCAAGCATATTAGATATCTTAAAGAGTTCGGATGGGATCCTACAGTCATCACAGTAGCTAATGCTGATTACCCGGCGCTCGATGAATCGCTTAACAAAGAAATCCCAGAGGACATCAAAGTCTACCGCACAAAGATATTTGAGCCGTATGTTGCTTATCGAAAAATTGTAGGAATACCCGAAGGTCGAGCTGTAGATGTCAACAATATCAAAAAAGACGGTGAGCCCCTTACTATCAAAGAAAGACTAATAGAATTTATCCGATCAACTTTTTTTATACCCGACGCTCGCGCATACTGGCGGATGACTGCCAGAAAAGAAATAAATGCAATAATCCGTAGCGAGGATTTCCATGCAATATATTCCTCCTCTCCACCCTATACATGCTCCTTGATAGCCCGCGACATAAAGAGAAAAACAAAACTACCCTGGATAGCAGGTTTCCGTGATCCTTGGACAGGATTTATATCCTCTCCCAAAAGATGGGCCTTACCAGCTCTCTTGGATAGAAATATGGAAAAATCTGTATTCACCGAGAGTGATGCTGTAGAAGCAGCCTGGCTTGGAATAATATCAGACGCACTTACCAAATTCCCACAGTTATCAAAAGATAAATTCCACCATATTCCCAATGGCTACGACCCAAACGATTACCCTGAAGTAGTATCCGGACAACCCAATCAGCGATTTACCCTCACCTATACAGGATCGCTTTATGGCAGAAGAAATCCCCAGGCTCTCTTCACAGCCATCGAAAGTCTTATATCATCAGGCAGAGTAGATCCAGACAAATTTCTGATCCGGTTTGTAGGGCGATTTGGAACAGAAATCCATCAGATGTTTGAAAATGTCAGCTTCAAGAACTCACTTGAAATCCTGGGCTATGTACCGCACCATGAGTCTACAGGCTATCTGATGCAATCGGATATGCTTCTACTCATTGTCGATGAATCCAAAGAGAGCCATGAGATAGTCCCAGGAAAAGTTTATGAGTATATAGGCACTGGGAAACCTGTATTTGCTATAGCTCCCAATCAGTCAGCCATTGCAGACCTTATGCAAGAAACTGAGGCAGGGCCTGTGGCCAATCATAATCAACTGGAACAGATATCAGAATATTTTCTCACTTATTATGAATCATTTGTCAGTGAAAAAACACTTTACTATCCGAAAATGGATAGAATAGAAAAATATACTCGCCGAAATGCTACAAAACGCCTGGCCAGACTACTTGATCAACTTACAAGTTAGGATTATGCTCTTTCTCTAATATCAGGTGATAGAAAAATTGAATAAAATAACATCAAAATTGTGACACTTTTACAACTTAGTTGTTTGTCGGAATACACACCAAATCACAACAAACAACTATGCGATCAACACTCCTATTTATACTATTGACCGTCGTTGGGTTCGGCTTTGCTAATGCTCAGAAACTATTAATCGGCAGTACCGATCAAAGTAATTATCCTGAAATTGAATTAGAGCTTCTTTATCTAAATAGCCAGTCTCAACCTGAGCAAATTCCAAGCTCGATGCTTTTGCTATTAGAAGATGGTATTCAGCGACCGATAATATCAATTAACTGCCCTGTTAACAACATAGAAACCAGACTATCAACTGTTTTAACCATAGATGTAAGTGGCTCAATGCAATTTGGTAACTTGGATATGGCAAAGATTGCTGCTCAAAGGTTTGTTGAAATTAGCGATCTTACCAAAGATGAAATCGCCATCACCTCCTTTGACCATGAAAACTATCTTAATCAAGACTTCACTCAGCAAAGAGATCGGATCGTAAGAGCTATCAATGGACTGAATGCTGCAGGAGGTACAGATTATAATGTAGGTCTAAATACACCAGTAGCAGGTGCCCTGGTGGTAGCTCAAGAAGCTAAGTACAAAAAAAATGTAATTTTCCTAACTGATGGTACTTCCACATTAGACCTTACGGCAGCTCTTACTAATGCCCTCCAAAACAATATAGTAGTTAATGTAATAAACATTGGAATGGCAGCTACACCAGAATTAAGAGAGCTTGCAGAAAGGACAGGTGGTGATTGTTTTGAAAATATATGGGGAGCTGAAACACTTACAGATTTATTCGAAAGGATTTACATCAAAGAAAAAGAATACATACCTTGCAAAGTAAAATACGAATCGCTCCCTGTATGCTACGAAGAACGCTCTCTTGAGCTGTCAATAAAAGGCACTGATGTGAAAGCATCCCACAGCATACTGATGAACTCCGAGAATGTAGCGAAGCTTGAGCTTGATCATAATATTCTTAACTATGGCACAAGACAACCTAACGTACCTATTGATACCGTAATCACACTAACCGCCAGGAATAGTGATTTCACAGTCAATTCATTCTCAACCGGATCAGGCTATTTCCAGTTTCAGCCACCATCACTTGTAATACCCAAAGGAGAATCCAGACAGGTCAGAGTAATTTTCACACCAGTAAGCCAAGGAGCAGTGGCCGATCAAATCCAAGTTGACTCAGACCCATGCCCACGAACTATCTTTGCCTATGCAGGCAAAAGAAAGGGTACTGGATATGGTGTAGATATAATAGTAACCCATCCGAATGGAGGAGAGATTTTTGGAATCAAAGGAGATACACTCATTACATGGAGTGGTACACTTCCAGATGAAAAAGTCTTACTCGAATATTCACCTGATAGTGGCACCACCTGGGTAACTATCACAAATAAAGCTACTGGTGGAGAATACAGGTGGAATCCATTACCAGATCAGGTAGGTAATAATTATCTGGTACGAGCCAGACTTGCGGAGATCAATCTATCCGAGTTTAGTATTTTTTCCTTTGATGCTGAGTTCGGCTCGTGGAATAATTCAACAACCTGGTACGATGACACCACATTGGTTGAAGTCAACAATCAATATCGGTATTTCAACTATTATAATGTCAATACAGGGATAGCAAGCTCTATACCCGAAATAGAATTTAGTATAAATGTAAAAGACCTTGCTTATGACCCGGAAGACAACCTACTCTTCGTGCCGGGACATCTCACCACTGCTCCGGGCCAAAAATTTGCCAGCTTCAGAGAAGGTGTTCTTATAAACGAAGCAGAACTTAGTTCGGTCAATCCAGATCTTAGTGAACTACATATAGTACATATCGATATTGATACAGAAGAAAAATCACTCTATATGCCATCTCAGAATGGTGATATTTTTAAGCTTGATTATGATCTAAACTATATAAAGAGAGAGCACTTCCACGAAGGTAGTAGACTCACTTCACACCGTTTCGAAGATGTTCGGTTCAATAAAGATCATGGACAACTAGTCATGCCAACTACAGTCTATCAAGACAATAATACTACACGATATTCTATATACTTTTTTGACTCGGAAACCCTGGAATATGTTAATGAAATAGTCGCTGATACCTTAGTAACTGATGCTCAATATAGCCCATCCGGTAATTATCTGGCGGCATCGCTTGTTGATGGAACTGTCATAGTTCATGACGTACCCTCTTTTACACCTGTTTATCAATTAGATTTTGACAGCAAAATCTATAAAATAGAGTTTCACCCTGCTCATGACATTCTGGCAATTGGTATGTATTACAATGAAAACCTGCTGACAATGTATGATATAGAAAATAGACAGGAACTCTTCACTATATCAATGGAAGATATTAATGACTTTCAGACTGATGGTGCCGTATGGGATCTTGATTGGAACCCATCTGGAAATAAGCTCGCTGTAGTAGATAATGGTAAAGAAAAAAGACATATACTATCATTTAGCAATTCACTAGACGGAGACACCTCTGACTCTGAATTCACAATCACTAAAGCTGAATTTGCTGCTCGAGATATTGATATGGGCACCGAACTATTGGATCAGACTAAATTCAAACTTGAACAAAACCTGGTTCAAAATAACAGCGGGTGGCATGGTACAGTAAGAGAGGCCTTTATCAAAGGTGGTGATGAAGCTGATTTCGGGATACAACCGAACCAATTACCAACTGAATTGCCTCCTGGTTCAACACTTAATCTTGAGTTCACATTCACTCCTTCGGCGCTAGGCTATCGTGAGTCTAATGTTGGTATTGTGTCAGCCCACGGAGATACAATTACTTATCGCATACATGGTAATGGTGAGAAAAAATATCTGGAAGTTATTCCGCAGCTTATTGATTTTCAAAAAGTAAGGCTGGGGTTAACTAAGTCTTTAACCGAACCACTTATCCGCAATGTATCCGGGGATGAAATAACAATAACAAAAATCGAAATGTTTGGACCAGATATATGGCAGTTCTCAAGCCCGATTGTTGGTCAATCAATAAAACTCCTTCCGGATGAAGTCCTCACCGAGGAAGTCCTTTTTGCGCCAATATACAATGGCCGAACAAGTGGTAGCCTGGCTTTTCACTATGATGGCCCCGGTTCTCCCGTTATTGTACCACTCTACGGCGAAGGTATAGGGCCTGTTGTATTTATTGGTGATTACAGAACAAAACCTGGTATTAAGTTCTATGCCAACCTGGAAGTTGAGGATGAAAACGAAAGCACTATTTCTGAAGGTTCTTCAAGCTTTCGTGCACTAATCCGACATGAAGCCAGTATCTTAGCCTCCGAGGGTACACAATGGAATATCGTTGATGATAGTACCTATATTGAAATAGAAGGCCCAATGTCAGGGCAAGGTAATATCTTATCAGAAATACTGTTTAAAGCCGGACTTGGCAGAGTAGAAGAGACTACACTTGAAATAGTCGAATTCCAGTTATTTGATAGTCAAGGTAATGAAATAGAAGTTGAAACTGAAACGAGATCAGGCAGTTTTATCCTCGATGGTATATGCTATGAAGGAAATGGAGCCCAACTTGTCGATATGGATGCGATTTCGAATATTGAAGTGGCTTTAAATAATCAGATCATGAAATTAGAATATCTCCCCATCGAAAAGGGATCTTACGATATTGAACTCTTTGATCTGAAAGGTAAACTTGTCTATACAATTGACTCAGGACATCTGGAAATAATACCTCCTACCCCAATAGCCTATTCAATACCTATTCAGTGGGAGTCCGGAGCCTACTATCTGCGTCTCCAGACAGAATCAAGAACCAAAACAAAAACCCTTTTGATTAAATAGCCCGAACTATTTATCAGAAACTCCCCTCAAAGTTATCATCTACCGAAAATCATTTGGTAAATTTTCTACCAATAGATCAGATAATGATAACAGTTTGGTAGTATATTTAACTCCAGGAAACAACAAGACTACCCAATTTTGATAATCCCTTGATTAACAAAAAAGTGTTACCCAAGTTACTATTTTTACCTGCGATATCAGGCAAATATTATTACAAACTTTTGAATAAGTACAAATCCTATAGACAAATAAGACCTCGGCAATCTGTATTTTTGTATCAAACAAAAAAATAAGGCAAGAAATGAAAAACCCCAGAATAATCTTCATGGGTACACCGGAATTTGCAGTACCGGTACTTGAGGCTCTAGCAAAACGTTACGGAAAAATAACCGAAGGTGTAGTAGCTGTAGTAACAACTCCTGATCGCAAGAAGGGTCGTGGGCAAAAACTTTCCTTTTCTGCTGTTAAAGAAAAGGCACTTTCACTTGGATTCGAAGCTGGTAAAAACATACTGCAACCTGAAAAAATGAAAAACGAAGGTTTTGTACAAGAACTAGCAGCTTTCAAAGCAGATATTTTTTGTGTAGTTGCATTTCGAATACTTCCTGAGAGCATATTTACTCTCCCCACAATAGCATCCTTTAACATCCATGGCTCTCTCTTACCAAAGTATCGAGGTGCAGCACCAATAAATAGAGCAATTATGGCCGGTGACACTCGCACTGGACTTACAACCTTTATCTTGCAAAAACAAGTCGATACAGGTAATGTCCTGCTTCAAGAAGAAATTGAGATCATGCCCAACATGACAGCAGGTGAACTACATGACACAATGATGCCAATAGCTGCGGACATAGCTCTGAGAACCGTAGATTTGTTAAATAATGGGAACTATACCCCTATGCCTCAGGATAACTCCGAGGCTTCCCCTGCTCCAAAAATATTTAGAGAAGACTGTAGAATTAATTTCAAGCTTGCTGCTCTCCAAGTTCATAATCATATTCGGGGGCTATCCCCTTATCCTGCCGCTTGGACAGAATTTGAGGGGAAAAACATGAAAATATTAAAGGCTGAATTAGATAGAACCGGAATTAAGCTTAATCCGGGAGCCTTTATAATTAATGATGAAAAATTCATAGTAGGATGTGCTGATGATAATATTAGCCTGCTTCGTATCCAACCTGAAGGAAAAAAAGCAGTAAACGTGGAAGACTTTATCCGAGGTTATAGGGGTAAAAATCAAGGAAATATCAATTAAATAATATCAATATTTCTGCTGTTAAAGGGAAAATTAAATTTATCACAAAACCAGTATCCTATAGTAACCATTCCGATAATTAGATATGCTTTTTACCCCTACTGCCAAACTCCTTACCTAATATTAGATATGATTGGATTCCATAGAGCCCCCCACGCAGAAATCCTATCAAAATTGACAATTTAATTATGTTTAACCCCAAGCTATCATCCGGAATACCAAGAGAATACTGATAATGAGCAATGAGACCAATAAATATTATAATTAAAATTGTAATTATTATATAAGGGATAAGATTAGTACCGTGCTTTGAGGCCACTTTGTTAAATGCCCAGGTAATTGAAAAATGTGGTACTACTATAGACACTGCTATCATCTCAATACAGAGACCAATTATTGAATATACACCTCCAAGCATAAGTAGTAATGACATTATAATGACTACTAAGGGTACCAAGACAGTCATCAGAAATACATAATTCCCAATCAAGCCACCTGATGATTTCCCTGGAGATATATTATTCGTACCAGTCATGAATCAGATATAAATAATTATTTTCTTGGTATTAACTAAATAAAAAAATCCCTACCACTACATGATAGGGATTCAATCAAATCTCAGCAAAATCACTTGCTATTAATTAGCACCAACTATTTCCTTTAGCTTATGTGTTGGCAGAGACTTAGGTCTAGTAATTGGTAAGCCATACCCACGCTGCATAATTGCCTGGGCTGCAATACCAAGCGCTCGCGATACTGAAAATAACACTGTATAGTATTCAAACTCTTTCAAGCCATAGTGATACAATAAAGAACCTGATGCCGCATCAACATTAGGCCATGGATTGCTTATCTTTTCAATCTGCTTAAGTACACTTGGCACTACTTCAAAAATATCAGATACAGTCTTGAATACCGGATCTTCTGGGAAATGCTCTGCACCAAAAGCATGGAATGCAGTGAAGCGTGGATCAGTCACGCGAAGTACCGCATGGCCATACCCTGGAATAACTCTACCAGCATTAAGTGTGTCCCAAGTATACTTCTCAAGCTGTTCCTTGGTCGGATTACCATCAAACTTATCCATTGTTTCAAGTACCCATTTCAGACACTCTTGGTTGGCAAGACCATGCAACGGACCAGCCAGCCCATTTAATCCACCCGAGAGGGAATAATATAAATCAGATAATGCTGAATTAATTGTTCTGGCCGAAAAGGCTGATACATTACCTCCCTCGTGGTCACTATGCAGAGTCATATAAAGACGCATAAGCTTTTTAAAGCTTCCATCACTATCCTCTATGCCAAGCATATGCGCAAAGTTTGCACCCCAGTCAAGATTTACATCACCTTCAACTCTCTTGCCATCACGAAACTTCTTACGATAGATATATGCAGCAATAGCCGGTATGCGAGCAATTATGTTAAGAGAATCTTCTAATGTTGCTTCCCAATATTCAGACTTAGGCATACCTTCTGCATAACGTCTAGCGAAAACAGATTCTCGCTGCATAATAAGAATACCGGTATTGAACATAGCCATGGGGTGCGAATCCTCAGGCATAGTATCAAGCACTGACCAAACATAGCTTGGTACCTCAGAGCGTGCCGTAAGATCAGCCTGCAGATTCTCTAGTTCGGTTTCTGTTGGCAAATCACCTGTCAGAAGAAGCCAGAAAATCTCTTCAGGTAATCTATCTTTGATTTCACCAAGCTCATATCCGCGTATAATTAGTCCCTTATCCGGGGGAACTTCAGAAGTATCACACACAAGGCCTTTTACACCCCTCATACCACCATAAACCTGCTGTAGAGTAACCTCTGATACAACCTTACTACCATATTCTTTGGTAAAGCCCTTAATTGCTTCGGCTTGAGCAGGCATTTTACCCGCTAATTTTTCTTTCAGTAATGACATTAAATCAGTCCTGGATGAATTTTAATTGATAATTGATTTTTTAATTGAATGGTCGGGCAAAGTTGCCCAATAAGACAACGAATATAGCAACTGTTAAGTTTACTTTATTCTTGATAAACATACTTTACAAAGATAGGAATTTGCTCTAGCCCCTAAAAATGTTTGTTATATTTGGGCTCATAATACAATTCAAAGCAAAATAATATATCTGTTGATGACACACAAACTTCGCGCAACAATAATAATAATAAAACTTCTACTATTGATCCTGTTTCTAGCGAATGCCACTGCGCAATCCCAGGCCCAAGACTCAACTGCTGTTGACTCTTCCTGGACAAAGGAGGTTTCTTTTGGACTCAATCTTAATCAGGCAGCTTTTTCAGATAATTGGCAAGGTGGTGGTACAGATAATATCGCCTTTGGACTCATCACCAAGGGTTCAGCAAACTATTCTGAAGGCAGCCATACCTGGGATAACCAAACACTTTTAGAATTTGGTCAGCAGAAGAGTACCTCTGCTTCAGATGAATGGCGGAAAACAGTAGACCAAATATTTATTGATAGTAAGTATGGATATGTAATATCAAAAAGCTGGAATGCTTTTGCATCACTTAATTTCAGATCGCAGTTTGCGCCGGGTTATGAATATCAGGTGGACGATGAGGGTAATACGTCCCAAAAAAGAATATCTGAATTTATGTCTCCTGGTTATCTGACAGAAGCATTTGGTATTGAATATAAACCCAGTAAAGAATTCTTCGCGAGATTTGGTACCGGTACCCTGAGACAAACATTTGTACTTGATACATCATTATATTTAAATACGCCTAATCAAAATAATTATGGTGTCGAACGAGGTGAGACATGGCGAAATGAATTAGCATTTCAACTAGACATGGGCTATAATGCCAGTCTTATGGAGAATATTAATCTTCAATCACGCTATACAATGTTTGCCAATTATGAGACTATAGATGAAATCAGTACTATTGATCATAGGTTAGATGCAATTATTACTATGAAAGTAAATGATTTCATTAATGTTACCCTCAGCGGAACTTTCCTTTATGATGAAGACCAGGTAGCAAGAAGACAGTGGAGTCAGGCTACCAATATTGGCTTCTTACTGACATATTAATCTTTATGATTGAGGATATAATGGGAAATCATAACAAGTTAATCCGCCAGCATATTGAGAAATCAATTGAAACAAAACGAACTTTGCTATCTGAAGACACTTTGGATAAGATAGGTCAGATTGGATCACAACTTGGCAAGATTGTGAAGGAAGGCAGAAAAATCCTTTTCTGTGGTAATGGTGGCTCAGCGGCTGATGCCCAACATTTGGCTGCTGAACTGGTGATAAGACTACGAGCAGATTATGAGAGGCCGGCTATTCCAGCTTTAGCTTTGACTGTTGATCCCTCTATCATGACAGCTGGTGGTAATGATATAGGTTTTGATAATGTTTTTGCGCGATCTGTTGAGGCATATGGTCAGCAAGGAGATGCTTTAATAGGTATCAGTACAAGTGGTAAATCCCGCAATGTTATCAATGCTGTGCTCCAAGCAAAGAAACAAGGCATGATAACTATAGGTCTACTTGGAAAAGATGGTGGAGATCTGGGCAGTTTATGTGATATAGCTTTAATTGTTAATTCATCAAATACAGCCCATATCCAAGAATCGCATATAACAATTGGACATATTATCTGCCAGATGATTGAAGAGATTGCTTATCCTAAATAAGCATTACTTTTCTTGTAAATGGCAAAAGTCTTGCATTATATCATAATTATATTTATTTTTGTTTCCTCTTTTGAGGCAGGGTTCGGAAAAGATAGTTTCCGATTAAGTTCTCAGACGCCACTTTAGCTCAGCTGGTAGAGCAGCTGATTTGTAATCAGCCGGTCGGCGGTTCAAGTCCGTCAAGTGGCTCACTATTTAGGGTCTTTCTAACTTATTGGAAAGACCTTTTTTTATGCGATCACCAGTTACAGTTGTTGTTACTATTGATTCTTATCATCTACAATATCATTAACTTGCATTCGCTCAGACAAACAGTTTTTATTATAACACTCCATCCACTTGAGGATTACAAATGAAAGTTACAGTAATAGGTGCGGGTAATGTGGGCGCAACAGCTGCTCAGATGCTTGCTAACAAAGAACTTGCAAATGATATCGTAATGGTAGACATCAATGAGGGTATTGCAAAAGGCAAAGCTCTTGATATGTATGAAACAATGCCAATATTAGGATCTGACTCCAGAGTTTTTGGTACTTCGGATTATGCTGATACCAAAGATTCCGATATCGTAATTATTACTGCTGGGCTTGCAAGAAAACCTGGTATGTCTCGCGACGACCTATTGGTAAAGAATAACGAAATTGTTTCCTCATGTGCAAAACAAGCATTTGAAGCCTCGCCTAATGCTTATTTCATAGTAGTATCTAATCCATTGGATGTAATGACTTATGTCACTTTGAAAGTTACTGGCTTGCCGCGCGAACGAGTTTTGGGGCAGGCAGGGGTATTGGATACAGCACGTTATCGTTCATTTATCTCTATGGAAACGGGTGTATCAATGAAGGATATTCAATGTCAGTTGCTCGGTGGTCATGGTGATACGATGGTACCTCTACCCCGCTTTACTACAATTGGAGGAATTCCTGTAACGGACTTTATTGCTCCTGAAAGATTGGATGAAATTGTAGAAAGAGCGAAGAAAGGAGGAGGCGAAATTGTCAAATTACTCCAGACCGGATCCGCATATTACGCACCTGGTACTGCAGCTGTAGAAATGGCAGAAGCTATTATAAAGGACCAAAAACGAGTTCTGCCTTGTACAGTTATGCTAGAAGGCGAATATGGCCATAATGATGTATGTGTAGGTGTGCCTATTGTAATTGGTAAGAATGGTATGGAGAAATTAATTGAATTAAATCTCACTGAAGATGAGAAAACACTATTTGATAATTCAGCAAGCCATGTAAAAGGCACTATTAAAGAAGCGATGGAGCTTTTCTCAAAGTAAAAGCTCTGTCGTTCAAAATGCTATTTCATTAAAAACCCCAGTCTTATACTGGGGTTTTTATTTTAGATTATCAGTATGTAGGATAAGCTAACTGGTTTTAAAACAATTCAATATATTAATCCGGTAATGAAACTATTATTCATTTGAAAATACTTCTACAAGATATTTGGAATTAAATATATCAATTGGTGTAACAACTTCTTCTTGCCAAGGAATGTTCTCATTGAATTTATCTTTTAAGCGATTAATTAACGTTTGATCCAAATCATAGTCTCGGAGTTCTTTTAGCTCACAGAGTTTGATACCCAAACCTTCATCAAATATTTTCCAGACAAGCTCAGAGCAATAAAATCTCTCATCAGACCACTCAAAGAACGAATCATATAATCGGCCTAAATATTGATCGCCAACTTTTTTCATATTAGCAATAGCCTTATCTGTTAATAATCTATCGCACTCTATAAGACGCTTGACTACATATTTTTGATCAATTCCACTTTCTATGACTGCCCTTAAGGAACGAGTACGTACACTCCGGTTGGATTCATAAACATATAGCCCTTCTTCGGACTCATAAACAATCCCAATATGAGTATACAGTGACTTGGTTGTTAACCTGATCGCTTCAGCTTGTCTTGAATTAGTGGTTTGGAAGATCACATCTCCCTCCCTGAAATCCTCAAATAGTTCTAACATATTCTTATTCAAATAATAATAGAAGGACTTAGTATAAAATAAGTATTCCCAAACAAGACCATCATATCCAGAAGATATCTAGCTTGAGTATACTCTCATATTATCAGTTTATCAGTCAGTTAGCCAATAATTAGCTAAAGACTAACTAAAAAATATTGCTTTTATACTCAGTGCTGATAAAGCAAAATAGCCGACTCAATAGGTCGGCTATTTATTTAAAAGGCACTAATCATTCAACTCATTCAACAACAATCTTTTTAGTATATGTTTGCCCATTTATTACAATAGAGAGTAGATATACACCAGCCCCCTGAGTATTAAGATCAATTATATTATCCTTGCCTTTATATCCTTTATTCTCTATTAATAGCTTACCATCTATTCCTACCAATCTAATTACATATTCATGTCCAGAAGACTGAATCTTGTATACATGAGGTTCAATCACCATAAGCGAAAAGATATCCGTATGATCTTCTTCAACATGTGTTACAAAATCTCCCTTGATATCTATAAATGGTTTATCAGAATAGCTAATATCTTCTTTGTTACCGCCAAATTTGATTATCAATTCCCTGGCAAGTGTATCAGTGAAGCAAATTTCTCCGAAGGATACATAGTCATCACTTTCGATATCTACTGTATTATGATTAATATTCTTAAATGTGAACTCAGGGAACATTTGGGCAAGCTTCAGTTGAAAATCAGCCCCGGTATTTTCAACTAAATTTGTCTGAGATTCAATAGTCAAGATTTGAATTTCTTTAGCAGGCATACTACCATTATTGAAAAGTTCAATTGGTTTTGTTTGTAGACACTCACCATGCACTCCGAAATTTTGTAGTGTAATATCTTTACCAACTAGATTAGTATATCCGATTGTAGCATTTACAGTAATCTCAAGAGTATCAGAATCAGACAGGAACTTAATTACACCATTATAAGAAGAACCATCTGGATAGTCCTGATCTGTGGGGATAACAGTAAATTCAACTTCAGAGGCGTCTGATAAAGTAAAAGGAAAATCATTATTAATTTTATATCTAATATCTTTTGATACTTCTATATCATATATAATACTAGGGTTATTTGGATTTGTGCGGAGAACTGTAGAAAAGCTATGCTCATTATTACCATGAATCTTACCAAGAGAGATTTGTTGCGCATCTAGAATCATGTATTTGTCCATACTGACCCAGGGTGTAGCCAAGAATTGAAAATCTAAAATTTCTTTGCCACCTTTGAGTGCTACAGCCATGTCTATATACTCAGGCTCAAAACTTTCGGGATGCGATACCCTATAAGCCTTTGCAGTCTGATTTTCAGATACTTCAAAGTCTGTCTGAGAAACTTCTATCTCTCGTATTGAAATTCCCAAGCTAGATTTACTCTCCCACATCATTTCCGAAATTGGGTTGCCATAGTCTGAATAAACAATTATATCTGTATACTCAGGTTTCCTAATTGTTTCATAATCCAAATGATAAGCAGAAGGAATATTCTTATTTTTATCAAGATACCGGATATTCCCTCCCGTTATCCATCCGTACGAATCCCACTCTGACTGACCATAGACGTAACCAGTAATATCTGTATCAGACAGAACATAGTGATAACCTCCGGCTGTTATCCTAATATTAACAGCATAATAATCTGTACCTGGAATATTTCTAATCTCACTTGGATCAACAATCTGACCGAGAGGAACATCATCAATTTTTATTGATGCTAAGAGAGAATCATGGAGTTTCTTATTATCAGCAGAACCTTTAAATGTTAACGACAAGCTATTCCTGAATGAAGCCTGACTTGTATTATAAGGAGCTGAAAAGGCAAAACCCTGAGTCCACAGATCAGTTGGTGTCAAGTTTACATACATCGGATCCAGATCAGCTATATACCATTGCGAAGAGCAGAGATACTGGTAAACCATAGATAACTTAGATGATGTTATCTTAATCTGTCCAAAAGCAAAATTCTGGGCGGTATTGTTTATCATATCACTTTCGAATGGTGACCAAACTTCACCCTTCGAAAGAGTAACATTAATATCCCCGACCTTTGCTTTTGACACTGGATCAAACCACTGGAATGATACTTCATTATTATCTTCAGCAGATACAACCCGAAAATAATCTCCTTTATTATTGTCCTGGAGAAAAGCCTGGGTAACAAACTCAGTACCATAGCTTGAAACAGGGGGTGATGTAATATATAAAGGGTCACCAGCTCCGAATGACTGAGGCAGCCATGTAATTTTATTATAGGATATTACAGAGAATGGTTTCTTATCCATAACTGATCCGGATGATGAAAGCTGAGTACCAGATAGATCGAACATATAGTTAGACGATCCATTTCCTTCAACCTGGAATAAATGATTCATATCTAATTTGGTAGTAATCCTATCTCCTATATTAAATCCATTTTTCGTACCAGCAAACTGCCCACCAATGCCCCTGATTGCAATTTCTACCTCACTCTCATCCTCAGACGCAACTATCTGAAAACCACTTCCAAAACTTGCATTATTCCATCCAAAATCATAGAAATTATTATGAATATATTCATATCCCCATGATTCGACTGGTAACAATGCCAGTCCGTCAGAAGTATAGCGTTTGCTATTAATTAGCGTCACATATACTGGCTTGTCAGTACTGATTCTAATTGAGCGATCACTTGATTCATTCTCTAAATGAATATCAAATGATTCTAACTCCCAACTAATTTCATCAGAGAGTGTGCTTAAATGACGACTTACAGTCCCTTCAGGAATAAAATACGTAAGATCAATATCAAATCTTTCACTGGTAACTTCTACCTTTGTCTTGTCGATTGCAAGAATCGCAATTTCTAAATTATCTTTATGGTAATCTGGATCATAGTTTGGGGGAACCGTTACTACAAATTCTTTACCAGCATATCCATTAGCATATAGTTTGGCTTTCTCTTTCGGAGATAAAGAAAGTAGTGGAATCGCACAACTAAATAATAATATTGTCAAAAATGTTTTCATATATCACCCAATTTTTTAACTATAAGTTTTATTATCTGTCCAGTAAATAGTATTGGTTTTATTCTAACAAATCTACTGTCATCAAGTTACAAGTAGATATTAACCTATCAAACAATAAAAATGAGTTTTTCACCCTCTAAATAGAAAAATGATTGATATTTTTAGATTATGAGAAAATATGTGTGAAATTTCTAGCGCATAGCATTTAAATTTACACAGTTTAGTATTGCACCAAGAGAAGATTATTTGATCTCCTTCAAGAAAAACAGATTTACAAATATTCTCTGAAAGTAATACCCGGAGATGGGATTAATTGGCAAGAAATTACTAAGAAAAATCTACTCAAATCATTAATAAAAATATCCATAATTAATACAAACCCAATTCCGATTTGCTATGATAGAAAAGATCTACCATACCAGAGGTGCCTCAAAAGCTATAATAATTGGGGGATATCTTGGTTCGGGCAAAACAACACTAATAAATAGTATACTTGCCAGCAAGCAGGCAAAAGAATATAAAATCGCTGTACTGGAGAATGAATTTGGCAGCATAGGGTTAGATGGTAAACTTATTAGATCTGATGGGATAGAGCTTCGAGAGATAGAAGGCGGATGCGTCTGTTGCACTCAGCAAGGCAAAATGGTACAAGAACTAGAGATACTCTCGGAACTTGGAAGTGAATTAATAATTATTGAGGCTTCGGGCGTAGCTGATCCGAATAGTATAGCTTCTGAACTTTTTTCTCCTACGTTATTTGGGAAGGTCTCTCGCGGATTAAGCATATGTGTTGTAGATGCTGTCAATTTCCAGCATTATAAACAAGATAAGATTGCTCTCAGACAAATGGCCTTTGCTGATGTGGTTGTTATTACCAAAGGAAATCTCTCTGATGTTGATCAGCAGTATCTTAATGATATAGCAGGTGGAGCAAGAGTAATTAGTAGTGAAATTCAGAATCTAGCGGATAAACTGCTTAGTTTCATTAGTTCTCAGACCAATCATAAGCCCCACCTTCCTATAGAACAGCATAAAACTTCGTTTCAATCATTTACTTTTGAATCTGAAGTACCATTTGATAAAGATTCCTTTCGATATGTAATTAATTCATTACTAAAAACTGATTTGTATTATCGAATCAAGGGGATAATAAAGTGCAATGGCAATGATTCCTTCTTCTTTGAATCGGTAAGATATTATGGTGAAGAAAAACCCTTAACTGATTTGGGTTATGACGAAGGATTCCTTCCAATTAAAAGTCAGATAGTCTTCATCGGAAATAATGTGGATAAAAACCATATTCAAGATACACTTTTCGAAGCATTAGCGCACTAAAGAAAATCTAAGCCTTAAGTATATATACCTCAGTAATTTGACTCATTTATTACAATATTTTCACAAAGTCTTATCTAAATGTTTTGGGTTTTAACTTATAATACCTATATTGCTTTCGATAGTTGGCATAATTATTTCTTGTATATAGTGTACTCAATCGATAATATATTATTAGATGAAGCAGTCCCAAACGTAAACTTTCTCTGCGATCTGCCGAAGTGCAAAGGGGCATGTTGTACAGTTGAAGGTGACACTGGTGCACCCTTAGCTACCAATGAAATTCAAGAGCTTGAAAAAGCTTTACCAAAAGCCAAAAAATATCTATCTCAACGCAATCTGGATTTTATCGCTGCCAATGGTTTCTGGGAAGAAGACGCTGAAGGAGATATTGCCACCAAAACAATAAATAATCGTGATTGTGTATTTGTCTATTATGATGGTGATATTGCCAAGTGTTCGATTGAAAAAGCTTACCTGGAAGATGATTTGGAATTTCAAAAACCGATCTCATGCCACCTTTTTCCGATTCGTGTAGGCGAGTTTGGAGGACCTTATCTCTATTATGAGAAGTTCGATGTATGCAAGCCGGCAATCCGTAATGGGCAGAATCAAAAAGTTAAATTAGTAGAAATGCTGCGTGAGCCAATGATTAGGGCTTACGGGAAAGAAACGTACTCAAAGATTAAAGAATTAGTCTATCACCTTGAAAGTGTAGAATAGAATATGTTACGCTAGTAGTTTTGTTCGGGGGAATCAATGAAACTTGGCATAGGAATAAAAACATCGCTCAGCCAAACGCTGACACCTCAACAGATACAGTATCTGAAATTGCTTCAGTTACCGATGGCTCAGCTTGAGCAACAAGTGATGCAAGAGATTGAGATGAATCCGATGCTTGAAGATGCTGGTGATGAAGAATTTGATGCCGTTGAGCTAAAACCTTTGGAAGAAGAAACTTATCCGGAATCAGTATCTATAAAGGATACTGACAAACAACCTGTTGTTGATTCAAATGACTATGAAATGCAAAAGGAATATATGGATGATAAATCTGATCCTTTTGAATTTTCCAGTCTAATGTGGGAAGGAAGTGACCCTGATCTTCCGCAACCCAAGAACAATAGATCTGAAGATGGGGAGGATTATGAACCTTTTCAGATTAAAGACAACGGTGATTTCATGCAAGACATGATACAACAACTACGATTACAGGGAACTACCGAAGAAGAAGAAATACTTGCTGAAGTCATTATTGGCAACGTAGATTCAGATGGTTATATGAGAAGAGAGCTGACAGCTCTAGTTGAAGAAACCAATGAAAACATAACTGAAATCAACTTCAATCGAACTACAGCAAACCAAAATAGTGATCAACATAAAACTGTTAGTAGCAGTTACATTTACCAAAATGAACTCAGTAGTACTTCTTCGCAGCTGGAAGGCAACTATGCAAAGATGTTCGGTACAGTAGCCCCTACTATAGCCAACCAACCAAAAGTAGGCCACAAGAACACTGCACATCAAGAGAATAGTAATGATAAAGTACCTTTGCAGAAAGCTACCAACCCTGCATTATTTTTTGCTCTTTCTTCAGATAGTAAGACTAAACTTAAAAACGCACAGCATGAACAAAATGAACTTTTAGTAGAAGAAGAAAGTCAGCCATCTAGTTCATTTACCAATGGTAACAATGGACTTAATCTTGCAAAACCAGATTATGAGTTTGTTAAGAGTCAACCGACACTAAAACTCTTAGAAGAAATTACAATTACTGATGCAGAACGTGTATTACAAAGAATAATGCATCTTGATCCACCCGGTTTGGGTTCGCGAACTGTACAAGAGTGTCTTATAGTGCAATTGGAGTCTAAACCAGATCGTAACCCTTATCAGAATCTCGCCCTTGATATTCTTCGGGATAGTTATGAGGCATTTGCAAAAAAACATTACCCTGTAATCATGAAAAATCATGACCTAACAGAGGGTGAGCTCCGTTGGGCTATTGAAGAAATTCGAAGTCTGAATCCAAAACCAGGAGGATTAGATTATCAATCGGAAATGAATACAGTAATACCTGATTTCATGATAGAGACCGAAGAGGATACCAATGAATTAGTTATTAGTGTAAATGACAGTCGCGTTCCACAGCTTAAGCTTTCGCAAGCCTATGAGGCTATGCGTAAAGAGGCTAAAACACGTAATGTAAACAAAGAAACTCGTGAATGGCTGCGTGGCAAGAGGGAAGATGCCAAATTCTTGATGCAAGCGCTTAAGCAGCGAAAAAATACAATGCTTAAAGTAATGACTGCAATTGCTCATTTTCAAAAAGAATTTTTCTTTGAAGGACCAGATGGACTATGTCCGCTTATCTATAAAGATATAGCTGAGAAAACAGGATTAGATATCTCAACTGTTTGCAGGATAGTCAATGGCAAATATGTATTAACTCCCTTTGGTACTTTTGAGCTAAAGTTTTTCTTCAGTGAGTCTCTTCCATCAGAAGAAGGGGAGGAAGTCTCAACCCGGATAATTAAGAATAAGCTGAAGGAAATTATAGATAATGAAAATAAGAGTAAACCTTATAGCGATGAGAAGCTAGGACAACTACTGAAAGAAGAGGGTTTTCTTGTAGCAAGGCGCACTGTCGCAAAATACCGTGAACAAATGAATATACCGGTAGCAAGACTTAGGAAGGAACTCTAAATTATTAGATTAGATATGTTCTTGGATATAAAGAACTATTTCCGGTGACCAAACATTGAAATTATAATATCTGTATGATATCCAGATAGTTTTCTATCGCTTACCCACCACTTGGTTACTTAGTACTAACACTAATAAGCTTTAATCAAACAATGCGTATTTTTGTTATATACAAAAAATACAATTCCATAATTGAAGTAATCAGATGTCGACGAAACGAATCAGTTTTATAGCTATTACCACCCTTATTATTACCCTAATGTTTGCTACTTGCTTGAAAGCTCAGGATTTTGATCCGAAGAAGGAAAGCAACTTCATGCCGAACTCACGCCAGCTAATCTATGAAGGTCTACGCTCGGGAGAGGGTTATTTCTCGGAAGATGGTAAGAATCTTATATTTCAGTCTGAAAGAATCGATGATAATCCTTTTTATCAGATATATACTCTTGATTTAACGGATGGAGATGTCAAGCTGGTTTCCCCAGGTATTGGTAAAACTACATGTGCATATTTTGAGTGGGGAGGAGGCAATCGGCTTCTTTTTGCATCATCGCATGAAGATCCTAATGCCAAAAAGAAAATGCAGGATGAACTTGATTTCAGAGCTTCTGGCAAAAAACGACGCTATAGCTGGGATTATGAAAAAGAAATGGAGATTTATTCCTCAAACAGAGATGGCTCGGATCTGAAAAATCTTACAGCAACGCTAGGTTATGATGCTGAAGGGTCTTATTCACCCAACGGTAAGTATATAGCTTTTGCATCTAACAGACAGGCCTATTCCAGAGAACTAAATGCTAAAGAACAAAAACAACTCCAAGTTGATCCTAGTTACTTTGCTGAAATTTATATAATGGATTCGGATGGTAAAAATGTTAAACGCCTTACAGATCATAATGGCTATGATGGTGGCCCTTTTTTCTCTCCTGATGGTAAACGTATTATCTGGCGTAGATTTACAGCCGACGGGCATAAAGCTGATATATACTCAATGAACCTGGATGGAAGTGATGTCAGACAATTAACAGATTTCGAGGCAATGTCATGGGCACCATATTATCATCCAACTATGGAATATGTAATCTTTGCCTCAAATAAGTTAGGTTATTCGAACTTCGAGCTCTACATCGTAGACATAGAAGGTATTAAAGAACCAGTAAGGATTACGCATACAGACAAATTTGATGGCTTACCCGTGTTTTCGCCGGATGGTAAAAAACTTGTGTGGACATCTAGTAGAACACCAGGCGGAGATGCCCAATTATTCATTAGTGATTGGAACCATGACCAAGCTCTGAATGCATTGGCCAAATCACCTCCGAGAGGTTTGGAAAAAAAGATCGAGTTCACACCTGAGATATCTGAGCCTGAAATCAGAAGCAAAGTAGAATATCTGGCTTCTGACGAACTGGAAGGGAGAATGACAGGTAGTGAAGGTATCAGATTAGCAGCAGATTATATCAGTAATATTTTTGAGAAGAATGAAATCCTACCTGTTGGTTCATCCTTCAGAAGTAAGTTCGAATATACTTCTTCGGTTAATATTGACCCCCAAAAGAACAAAATGGCATTTCAGAAACATGAATTTGAGCTATTTACTGATTATGTGCCTCATGCTAGTTCGACTTCTGAGGAATTGGAAGCTGGGATTGTTTTCGTCAACTATGGCATAAAAACCCGTGATGATGCACCAATAGAAATCAACTCCTATGACGGTGTTGATGTAGATGGTAAAATAGTCATGGTTATGGGGGGGCTGCCGGGCTATGTAGACTCAGCTGCATCTAAAAAACTGTTCCGTGAAGCGGATCTAATGTATAAGATCCTGGTGGCAAGAGAAATGGGAGCAAGCGGTTTTATATACTTAATGGATAGAAACGAATTGCCCAAACCAGGCCTCAGGAATAGTACAGTTTTCTCAGGCATGCCAGTTATATATATGAAATATAGTACTGCTGATAGTATACTTGCCGGAAATAATATTAATCTGGCCAAAGTTGAGAATGAAATGCAGACTCAAAACCCTCATTTCAAATCTTCATTTGAAATCAGAGGGCAGCTTAGCTTGGTAACAGATGTAGAAAAGATTAGAGATACTGATTATAATGTAGTTGGTATGATCCCTTCTTCCAACGGTTCGGAAGAGTATATAATAATAGGCGCCCACTATGACCATTTAGGACATGGAATTATTGGCTCTAGAGCTACCTCTGAGGAAATCGGCATGATCCATAACGGTGCCGATGACAATGCTTCTGGTACTGCTATAGTTATTGAATTGGCAGAATTCTTTGCTAAGCTTAAGCAAGAATATCCGAATAAAATAACCAGAAATCTTGTTTTTGCTCTATGGAGTGGTGAAGAAATGGGATTACTTGGTTCTCAAAGTTTTGTAGAAAACCCACCTATTCCTTTAGACAAGGTCGAAGCTTATTTAAATTTTGACATGGTTGGTAACCTAAAAGACAACTCTTTGTCTATGCAAGGTCTTGGTTCTTCACCTAAATGGCGCAAGATCCTTGAAAAGAAAAATATTCTTGCTGGCTTTCAATTAGCTATGTCTGACGACCCATATCTGCCAACTGATGCGATGAGTTTTTATAAATCTGATATTCCTGTAGCTGCCTTCTTTACAGGACTTACTGATGATTATCACCGACCAACCGATGATGCTGAAACTCTTAATTACAAGGGTATGGAAAGAATAGGATTCTTTGCATCTCAAATAGTAAATGAACTAATGAATTCCAAAGAAAAATTACCTTTTAGCAAGGTAAAAATGACTGCTCCAAAGGCTGCTCGAGGCTTTTCTGTATATCTAGGCACTATCCCAGATTATGTGGCACAGGTTGAGGGTGTCAAGATATCTGGTACCAAACCTGAAGGACCTGCTGAAAAAGCAGGAATTAAGGCAGGAGATATTCTAGTTTCGTTAGCTGGCAGGGAAATTAAAAATATATATGACTATACTAATATCCTATCCGATCTGACAGCAGATGAAACATATCCACTAGAGGTAATAAGATCTGGCCAGAAAGTAAAACTCGTTATCAAAGCTGGTAAGAAATAATAGTTACTGCGCTTTAAGGTATATTATGAGTATTTACTAAATTTTTGTAATGCTCGATATACCTTGTTGAGTGGCAGGCCTACAACGTTGAAATAGTCACCTTCAATTCTAGAAACGAAAACTGATCCCAGATCACCTTGGATGCCATATGCACCTGCTTTATCCAAAGGCAAACCAGTCGCTACATATCCCTGTATTTCGTGCTCTAAAAGCTGCTCAAAATATACATTCGTGGCAGAATAATCCTCAATGGATCTATTTGTAGCCATATCCAGAACTGAAAAACCAGTATAAACAGTATGCATATTACCAGATAAAGTTCTAAGCATCCGTATAGCATCTTGTTCGTTTTTTGGTTTTCCAAGGATATTACCATCAAAACAAACTACAGTATCGGCAGATATAACTATCGAATCTTGGATAAGATGTCCCACAACTGCTTTACATTTTTCCGCAGCTAACCGGACGACATAGTCTTCCGGTTGTTCATCTTGCATTGGTAAAGGCTCATCAAGACTGGGATGAAAAGTATCAAAATGCAAACCAATATTTTCGAGAAGCTCCTGACGTCGAGGCGAAGCAGAAGCCAACACAACTGTTCTTTCTAACCCTAGGATTGTATTGAGTTTTGGCATGCCTTAATATATCAATTAGGCTCGTCAGTTACAATAGTATAATCTTCAGGATCAATAATCTTAACACTCCTGGCGAAAAAAATACCTATACCACCCTTTATATTCCATACTGGGTTTAATCCTCCAACTGAAAAAGGACCATCAAAACCATTGTCATTATAGCGGCTTCTCCAATATGCTCCAAATTCATTGGGATAAGCCTCTATAAAGAAGGGTCTTGTTATCTGCTGAACCGAATCTATTGTGCTTGGATTTGGATCCCATGGATTGATATAAATACTGAAGTAGCTATCGTAATAAAGTGGAATTTTATCCTGGAAGACCTCCCCGGGACCAGCCACAGGATTATAGCGAGCTCTATCCTGTTCAATTTCCCAACTCTCACCTGCCAGATAATAATAATCCATATTTGTAGATTTCAGATGTGCATAAAAATATAGCGATTTTGATGGGAAGTCATCCCAGGGATTATTTCTTGTATCAATATAACCACTCAGATAATCTATTTCAGGTAAGGGTGGCACAACCGTTGTAGCTGTAGCAAGATGGTCTTTCCATTCTACATCAATCCTCACTGTGTCAAATATATTGAGTTTAACACTACGATTGTAATATCTGTTACCGTCACTAGTCGTATTATACGGATTACCATTAAGCCAAATGCTTACTTTCGCATCATATACATAGCTTTGGGCAGCAAAAGCATCTTGCAGAGGTGGAAGAGTCTTCGATATATATATGCTATCGATATAACCACCTGCTTCTAATATACCGTAGATTACCAGCCTTTCTTCAAAATCCAGATCACCGTCAACAGTTTGTTCGCATGAACTAGTAAAGAAAGCAATTAGAAGTAGTAAGAACCATATTGTTTTTATTTTACTATAAATCATAATTAAAACTCAAAATTATATGCTAAGGTAGGAACGAATGGAAATAGGGTTATCTGTCTCAAAACTTTAGAATAACTTCCAGAATTATCATAATTATAATCAATAAACTGTGCAAAAGGATTCCTTCTGTTATATACATTATAAAGATTGATACTTAACCAACCATCTCCGTCACCAAATACCTTATGTTTCCACATTATATTAAGATCAAGCCTGTGATAGGAAGGTAGCCTGTAACCATTCCTTTCGGTATAGTCATACTTATCATCATAATAATAAGCTCCAGGGTCTCTACTAAGATCATTACCAATAAAATACTGACCTTGTGGCATTGTAAAAGCCTGTCCCGTAGCAAAGACCCACACAGCACCAATCTCCCAATCTTCATTAAAAGAGTAGTTGAGAGTCAATGAAACATCATGTCTTCTATCATACCTGGGATAGAAAGGCTTACCCTGATTAAGATCATCAAATTGTCTTTCAGTCCAACTTAATGTATATCCTACCCATCCAGTAAAATCACCCATGCGCTTATTCAGAAAAAACTCTAAGCCATATGCCTGGCCAGTTCCAACTGCAAAATCTTCAACCTGAGGGACTCCAAGTGAAAATTGTACATCCTCTTGAAATTCCAGTAAATTCTCCATATACTTATAAAATCCTTCTACTGATACCAGGTACTCACCATCTAAAAAAGTCTTCTCAGCCCCTAAAACTCCCTGATAAGCTCGTTGGGGTTTGATCCTATCAGTAGATGGAAACCAAAGGTCAGTAGGTAAAGGTATATCATTTCTTACAACAAGGTGAAGAAATTGATGACCAACAGAACCAGCAGCTTTGATTTTAATATCATCATATATATCATAAGCCATAGATAAACGAGGTTCTGCAAAAAAATAATCACCACTATTGAAATAATATAGTCTTGCACCAATATTAGTCGAAAGATCAGATGTAGCTTGCCATTGATCCTGTAGATAAACAGCTGATTCCAGAGCACTTTCCTCCCCGGCACCAAACAAGCCAAAGAGATCAAGATCAACATCTGAACTTTGGCCTACCTTAATCCTAAACTGATGTAAAATAGTCTCAATACCAAACTTTATCTCGTGATCCGGATGAGGGAAGTACTCAGCATTACCTTTAAGCATAAAATCCCTGATCTGACTTAATGACTCGAATTGAAAAAATTGATCACCTTGTTCGGAATTATCAGAAAAATTGGTGGAGAATCCATAATCAGTATAGATTAGCGAGAAATTAGTAAATAGCTCCGGACTTACAATATGAAGCCATCTGAGGTTCGCAGTAGTATTACCCCAGTCAAAGCTGATATTCTCGTTACCTTCATCTCCTTCAAAATCAAAGACATCTGATCCAAAATAACCGCTTAAATATAGATGATTATTCTCATCTATTCGCCAGTTCGTTTTTGCATTAAGGTCATATAGATAATACTGTGGGAACTCTTCTTCGCCTGTAGTGTATTTATTGAGTATCAAATCAAAATATGATCTCCTACCTGAGACCATAAATGAAATATCCTCAGTTATCGGCCCTTCAAGTGTAAGGCGTGATGCTATCAGACTAATACCACCAGCTCCATGTAGCTCATCTTTTGCACCTTCTTTCATTGTAAGATCTAATACACTGGAAACCCGCCCTCCATATTCAGCAGGAAATGCCCCTTTGATCATCTTAATATCTCTAAGTGCATCATTATTAAATGTACTAAAGAATCCACCAAGATGTGCCGGGTTATATACAATTACTCCATCGAGTAAAACAAGGTTTTGATCTGGCGACCCACCTCTGACATACAAGCCAGAGCTAATTTCACTAGCCGAAGATATACCCGGTAGAAGCTGTAGCGTACGAAATATATCAACTTCACCTCCAATTGCAGGCATGCGCTTGACAAATGACGGATTGATATCTACAGTTGATATATTTTCAATCGTCTCGGTTTCAACCCTGTCCCCTATCACCATTATATCATCTGAAACAATATCTGATTGCTTTAATTCAATATTGATCTTGATTGATGAATCCATCAATGTAATCTTCTTTCTGTATAAAGCATATCCGATACTTCTGGCAAATAAGTAATACTCTCCGGCAGGAATATCAGAAAGGGAGTATAGCCCAAAAGAACCAGTAGATCTTCCAGCTATAATTTTCGAGGTAGAATCGGTAGTTTCTTTTATATAAACAGAGGCACCAGCTATATTCTCTCCGGAACTACTATCTGTAACCTGCCCAGAGATATTTGCTGCGAAAGATCCGGCAATAAAAAAGGTTGATAAAAAAACCAGTAAAAAGAAATTCAAAAAGAATCTGATTGAGTACATGAAAAGTAATTTTGTCTTTATTACCAAGAGTACCGACAAGATACAAAAAGTTTCAATGGACAAAATCCATAAGAACTATCAACTATTTACCCCATCTTTACTTGCCATCAGTTGTTCCATTTTCAGAGCATCTTCTTCTCTTCCGACTTCTCTATAAAGAGCTGCAATCTTGGGATATAAATCCGAATTGGTTGTATCACTTACAAACGCAATTTCAAGCATTTGCAATGCACCTTCCAAATCACCAGCAGCTTCCATTAGGTTAGCACCCATTGCCATAAGATTTTCTTTACCAAACCCTAATGACAGAGGATGATATGCACTGTCCGAAGTCTTGTCAATCACAGCTGCTAATTTGACAAGCTTTTCATCATCCTCGCTTTTGTTATCAAGAGAATACTCTATGAACTCTGCATCGACACTTTTGCCGATCCTTTTCGAAATTCCTAATAAGTACTTGGCTTTCTGAACATTTTTATCCTGTGCAAATACACTGGCAACATAATTAACCATATTTAGTCTATGAGAACTATCAAGTCTAATATCAGATATTATTTTCTCAAGTCTTTCCACTATCTCTTCAGAGTTATAATTATTTCTGCTTAGCTCTTCTATTATGCCATCAAAATCAGCAAACGGACTTTTGGGTGAAGAAATAATCTGTTGAAGATAAGGTTTAGCCAATTCTAAATCATATAGAAAATCTATTCTTTTTAATACTCTTAAAGTACTATGCTTCCATGTCCATTTACTGTGAGCCGCTGCCGCTGCACTCATACCCGTAACACCAACCAAATGAGGTCTATGGTACAATGTTTTTAGTATTTCTATCAAATGCTCCTTATCAGGTACTAACCAATTTGCTTTCTTAGGGAGCTTCATACCACCAACCTCATCTGTAAACTCCTCAGTCACAGATTTAATACGGTATCCCATATCTTCCCCTACAAAATCATCAGTAGCCCCACCAGCTGTTACAACTGGTACACAGCCACAAGCCATGGCTTCAAGTGTTGGGAGCGAAAATCCCTCACCACGGTATGGAGAAACAAATATATCGCAGGCCCGATATAGGGAAGCCATCTCATATTCGGACATTTCATCCTTAAGATAAATTATCTCAGCAGCCCCCTCATTTTCGAGAAAATCTGAAAGATACTCACGGGCATTAACACCTTTATAAAATGTCTCTGTACCCATATCTTTAATTACCAGACATACTCTATCACTTTTATCAAAAGCTTTCTTATAAGCTTCAAGTAGGATATCAATACCTTTGCGAATAAGAGTTCCACCTACAAAAAGCAAAATCAAATCGGCATCTGTATTAAGTTCAAACTTCTCACCATATGGAGTGAATATATCAGTATTCACGCCGTTTGGTATCACTTGTACTTTGTCAGACTCAACACCAGAATTGATAAAAGCCTTACGACTAAAATTAGAAGGAGTCCATATCTCATCAGCCTCATTAAATATTGTTATAAAATCCTCAGGTAGCACATCAAGCTCCCATGGCTGCATGATAACCCACTTACTACCCCGAGGAGGTTCCGGCTTAGGAGGCCATTGGTGTCTCACCCATAAAAAAGGTTTACCTTTTGATGCTTCAACTTCCTCCTTAATTCTAATATCCTTAGAAAATACCTTTGCGAATTTTCTATTAGAAAGTGGATCTATCTTATCCATCTCGTAAGGTACTATACTCAAATCGATTTTTTCATTATCGATTAATTCATAAGTGATTTCGCGATTGACAAGTGCAAGTGAGTGATATACCATTTGTGTACCTTCCCATACAAGGTTCAGCTCAGGTGAAGCAGGGCTAGGTACATCAACTAGTTCACTGATTTTTTGTCTGATATTTGAAATTTTATCATCCAATATATTTCTATCGAGAGTATCTCCTTTACTTATACCTGTTTGCTCTCTGACCGCAGAATTATCTGTGTTTATTCGAACAGCTGGCCTTTGCTCAAAGCCATCAAATCCACCCTTGATACGACCCTCTGCCTTTGTGGCAGTTACTACCATATTGAGATTAATATATCCATTGGATTGTGTAAAATCTTCATCCCTTATACTATCAACTTCAAAACCTGTTGCTTGTAGATGTGCTGAAATAGTATCATGATCAAAAGCAACAAAGTGGTAATCACCAGGATTAGTTTGCCCGCCAAATATCATATATGAGGCTATATCGGCATTCCAATCACCTCTCATATAGGCCTGCAACTGTAGTCTTAGATTTGGGCAGCGAATAATTATATTCCCACCTGGTTTGAGTACCCTTGCCCATTCTTTTAGTATAGAGCGAGTTTCTCTGTGGGGGAAATGCTCGAGTATATCACTAGCTATTATTTGATCTGCGATATTATCAGGTAACTTCAGATTTCTGATATCCATACCTACAACTCTGGGATCATCAGAATACAAATCAATGTTAATAAAACCGTCTCTGACATCCAGACCACAACCAAGGTTTAACCTGACAATCTCAGGCAATACGTCCGGTAGACGCCCCGATGCCTTTTTCGTTGAAAATCCATATTTTGGATATTTCTGTAAATTTTCTGTCGAGCTATTCGCTTCACTAGTTTTAACCAACCTACTCTTATCAGCATGGGATATTAATTTCTGTCGAAAATCTAATTTGACTTCTTCTTCTAGTATTGAAATTCCATAAAAGGCCTTCTGATATAAGGTCGCAACATGCCCAACGAAATAGTCAAAATCATAAGGGAGAAAGCAATTAGCTCTAAGTTCCGATAGTAAAGAGTCATCAGTAACTAATTTGTCGATCTGAAGTGCAAGCGAATGAGCAGAGCCCGCACCAAAAACCAGACCGTTATAACCATCGATAATAAAATCAGTAAAGCCACCGATATCTGGTACAAGGCAAGGCACCCCTCTGGATATTATTTCAGCTACTACCAGCGGTGCACAATCTTCCCAAAGACTAGGTAATGCTACAATATCAACATAATTCTCAATATCAGGCAGAATATCATATTTACCATGGAAAATCACCTTACTTTTATTAGAGAGCTGGTTAACAAAAGTACGATACTGACCCGAAGATTCGCCAAATATATGAATCTCTAGCTGTCCACTATCGAAAATCTCAGCTGCAACAGGCAACAAATGTACACCTTTATGAGGCATTACTGAGCCAACATAGCCTATTCGAAGTGGTTCAGGTGATCTCTTAGATTTTCTACGAGGCACTTCACGTGAAACATTTTCAGAAACTTGATTAACAACTGAAATCTTTGCACCATAACCGACAAAATCTTCTAGCAAATCCTTCTGCCTATTCGAAACAGCAAGTGTAAAATCAACTGACTCTCTCAAAAGCTTCTTAGCTACCTGTCTCCTTTCTCTAAATAATTCGGTAAGATCACCCTCAGGTATATTAGTATTCTTAAATATATCAGTTCCATCCCATCTTTTCAGTTCTTTATTTATCATATATAGATTAGGATCCATAAGATGATAATTGTGTGGAGTATAGAATATCATTGCATTCGTCTGAGCAGCTACATTAGCTAATTCAAATGATAGACCTACAAAATTGTGGAAATGTACTATATCAGGTTCATATTCTTCCAAAATCTCATTGAAGGCACTAACCACACCAGCATCATTTATCTCATCTAATGGTTGATCGGTAGCAGTAAAACCGATCAATCTATTCTTTACCGAATAGAGTACAACCCCATCATCATTACTCTTTGTAACAACTGTTTTTCCCGAGGGATCTGCTGTATTATCTGAGTCAGCGTAAAAAACTCTCACCTCAAAACCATCAGACGCGAGTTTTTTTGCTATGGTTTTAGGCAGAATTGTACCACCACCGCCGTCAGACCAGCCATACATTGTATAGAGAATTTTTGGAAGACTATCAGAACTTCGGTTCCAATCTGCATCATTATCTGTAACAGTTAGTCCTACTTCAGCCTCAGCATTTGCTAGTGCAAAAGCGCTTGTACGAACAAGTGTATGTGGCTGCTCAATGAAATCAACACCATCTCTGGAAAATAGCATTTGAGACAGCTTTCTTTTTAAAGCTTCACCTCTTTGAACAATTGACTTGGCAGCCTCTCGATGAAAATCCTCCAGTCTCTTGACAAAACTCTCTGCCCTGTTACTATCAGAGGCTAGTGCATAGAAGCCATCCTCTGTGTAGTAACTATCAGCATCACTTCTGAGAATAGTACTCCATTTCTTTAAAAAATACTTATTATTCTTTGCATCGAGTCCATCGGGATTTCTGATAAAACTCTCAAACTTGAAGAGCCCTTCGGATTTCTTTGTAATAGACTCATGGTGATAAGCTTCGACTTCATGATTATAAACAGTTTTATATCCCTGCTGAGCAGCTTTAAGACAAAGATCCAGGTCCTCATATCCGAAAATAAAGTTCTCATCAAATCCATTAACTTCATCAAAGACTTTTTTCCGAATAGCTAGCATAGCTCCTGTCACCATCTGATATGCTCTGGTTTTGTTTACTTCAGGAGCATACCTTTGATGGGTAAGATAAATATGATAATGCATATCAATATCATCTGCAACTTTACCGTATACTATCCCAGCATGCTGGATACTGCCATCAGGATAAAGGAGCTTAGCCCCTTGAATCCCAGTCTCAAGATTATTCTCAAAATGAGAGACTAAAAAATCACACCAACCAGTTAATAACTCAATATCATTGTTCAGAAAAAGTAAATACTGTCCTTTGGCTGTGGCAGCTGCCTGGTTATTTGCTTTACTAAAACTAAGATTGGTCTTATTACGAATTATTCGAATCTTATTTCCAAGATTCTCTAGATATATTAAAGTATCATCTGTAGAAGCATTATCAACAACTATAACTTCGGCTTCTACTGTAAGCGTCCGAAAGAGTGACTCAAGACAAGTAATAGTATAGTCTATATTGTCATGGGTTAGAATAATAATACTGAACTGTGGTCTATTTATTAGTGTAGGGTTTTCCTCAGTTACTCTGTCCACCAAGGTAGTGGCTTTTGAAAAACGGCTTCTTCGGGTATTTATCTCAAAAACATTGGCATTAGTAACGGCTTTTTCTTCTCCAATTTCAATTGTTCCATGCCATTTTCGGTTAAGTCGTTGCCAATTAGCAATGTCTTTTTCGTGCCTACCTTCCGTCATACTTTCATAGTGGTACATAATAGAGTTAGGGCTGTAAACAATCTTCATTCCTTTAAGCCTGGCTCTAATACAATAGTCTATATCTTCCAAACCATTTTCATAGCCTTCGTCAAGACTACCAATACTATCAAGACAGTCAGAAGTAATATACATGCATGCGCCAGTCACAGCATCAACTTCATGGCTTTGATTGATTGCATCAATGATTCCATCATCCTTCAGATCCGAATACTGAAAGGCATGGTAAGGAGCAATTGATCGGCCATCCTCAGTACCTATATTGACCCAGCAATGCTGTACTACCCTGCTATTTGGATATAGAAGTAGTCCACCTATAATACCAACACCGGTAGTCTTACATTGTACGAGACCATCCAACCAACCATCTGTTGCAATTATATCGTTGTTAAGGAGTACAATATCTCTACCTTTCCGATTCTTGATTCCAAGATTATTTGCTCTAGCATATCCAAGATTCTGGTCTTCTCGTATTACACGAAAGTTATCTGTATCCAAGAATTCATTAAGTACATCTCTGGTTTCTTCATCAGATCCATTATCTATACATATGACTTCAAAAGTACACTCACCTGCACTGTTTTTAAAAATACTATCAAGGGTCTGTTTGGTAAGGCTCGGATTATTATAAACAGCAATTATTACCGAAACATCATATTTATACCCCTTGTTATCAACTGAAATAAATTCCTCTGGTCCTTCTTCATCATCAATTACTGAACTGTCTCCATATTCTGCCTTTATCATATTAAATGTGTCTAAATCTTCAGCAGTTAAGCCTTCCGACTTCACTTTATCATTATCAATCTTCCTGATAAGATCTAAAGCATCCGTATTACTGGGATTGATAATTAATTCCTCCTCCAGATAAGAAAGAGCTTCTTTTACTCTTCCGGCATGTACACATTCTAGTGCCAGTCGAAAAAGAATTCCACTTGCCGAAATACTCTCACCATCCTTATAGTGAGCAAGCTCCTCAAGTAAATTATTGAGATTGTTTTCATTAGAGTTCTCCGCTTCAGAAGACATATCTTCTACTGCTACCTGACTATCCAAGCTAGTGCTACCAGTATGATCTTCATTTACTGATTCCAGAATACTCTTTTTTACTTTCTCAACTGAATACTGATCAGAGTGGTTGTTATCACCGGGGCTATAACCGGGATTTAAGCCTATAGGTGTAAAAGAAGCTGGCTCGCCAGATACTGACCAACCAAAATCAATTAATACCAACACTCCATCATTACATATGATATTATCTGGATTGATATCCCGATGCTCCACTCCCGCTTTTTTTAAAGCTTCAAGTATTTTATCCATCTGCTTAACAAATGAACTTGCAAGCTCAGAAGAGATTCCACCAGAAATCAGCTCTGAAAGCAATGGACCAGCTAAGTATGGCATACTAAAGCTACTATAGCTAACTTCTTCCCTAAAATCACTAGGAACTAAAAAATGAACTGATGAATCATCTTGTAATTCAGCAAGCTTAGATAAGTTGTTATATTCACTAGTAATTAGTTCTCTATTAGCTTGCTTAATAACAATATCATCAATACGATATATGCGTGATATATAAGGTCTGGCAGAACTGAAATCCAAAACACGACTATAAATACAATTCTCAGGACCATAGTCTAGATAAGGCATACTATAAGTAGCCAATAGCTCATTAGGATTATCACGTTTTAACCCTGTTTTCTCAAGAAATTCAGTGAGGAAAGCAAAATTCTTAACACTAAGATTACTTATCTCAGCATAACTGTCCTTAAAGATTTTATCAAGATAAATCTCATAAGCATTTTCTGAACCACCGATCACATATACTATATTATATATGAGATGTTTAATCATTGAGTCACGCATAAGAATACGAACTCCAAATTCACTTTCACTCTCAGACCATATTTGGTCTGCAAAAGTATCCATGATATAGCCACTTCCAGAATTAAGCAATCTCAAATTGACATATTCACTGTGGCCAGTACCTATCCGGTGTAGCTCACCCCATTTATCCTCGCTGATTTTTTGTGTAATACCAGTGAGATAATCACTAAATATTTTGAAATGTTCTTCATAGACACAAATATCAATCTGCCTATCTGCAAAGTCGTCTATCTGTTCAGTGATTATTCTATGGTTTCGAAGTACCCTATAATCCAGACCAGATTCATTCATTGCTACAAAGAGATCTAAAAAGCTAATATTCGCAGGTGAATTCCTTATCTCTTCATATACTGCTTTCTGTTTGTATGCTGCATATATGATTCGAGTTTCTTTTACCTCACCAAGTATCTCCCAATAATCAAAATTTTCAGTCAGACCCTGCTCAAAATTCGCCTGATTATATTCTTCCTTGTTTTCATCTTTACCAAAGTTTAAATGTCCAAACTCTTGAATTGCTTTATCATTAGGCGCAACCCATTCAATAATAAGTACCTGATCTGTGAGCGAAGCTAACTTAGCAATCGCATCCGTAAGAGCACCATATTCTTCTGTACAAGAATATATCCAATGGATTAGTGCAAAAGCATAAATAATATCTGCAGCTTCATTATAATTTGAAATTTGTGCTTCTTGTACCGAAAAGATCTCTTCCAGACTATAGTGTTTTCTTATACTATCCATTATCGCCACATACTCTGGGTCCAGATCTATAGCACTTGCCTGCGAGGCACCTTTGAGAAGCGATGCCAAAGCAAAATAGCCTGAGTTTGCTCCAAGATCAGCTACTGTTTTTCCAATCATCCATTCAGATTCAATGATAGATCCTATGATAGCCTTTTTAGCAAGCAAGCTTGTATCAGTCTTACTAATCTCAATGTGTTTCTCAGAAAACTGAAATGTTTGATACCCAGTAACACTAGATGTTGTGCCAAGAGAAAGACTGGCTTTAGGCGCAAATTTATTTGGTGTCTTATAAAGTTCTTTGTTTCCCATCTTGGGTGAGCTTTGATTTTGAACATATGTATCCATCAGCTCACAATCAAAAGATGTGCCACTAGGGGAATTATATTCACCTTACCTTACGTCACTACTTATATTATCATTATGAAAGAAAGAGATAAGATGAAAACATTACCGCAACTCGCCAGAATAACTGGTCTATCGGACAGAACTCTACGGCATTATGAAAAGATTGGCTTGTTAGAACCAACTACAAGAAACGAATCTGGTGTTAGATTATATGCTTATCCTGAACAACTAAGACTACAGCAAATATTGGTATTCAAGATGTTTGGCTTTGCGCTAAAGGATATTAAAGAACTGCTTGATAGTGAAACATACGAGATCAAGAGCTCACTTGAAAAACAACTAAAGATGTTACAGCACGAGCATAAAAGACTTAGCGGAGTCATCGAAACACTCCAAAAAACTATTCAATCAATCAAAGAAGAAAGAAAAATGGACACCAATAAACTATACGAAAACTTCCCGGATATGGAAAAGTATCGTAGTGAAGCAATTGAAAAATGGGGCGAAGAAGTTACTCAAGTTGAAGAGAGATTGCAGAAGCTAGACAAGCAAGACACTCAGGCACTTATGGAAGAAGGACTGGCAATTAGTCGTATGATTGCAGGCGAAATGCAAAATCCTGCAAGTAGTGAAAATACTCAAAGGTTAATCCGTTTGCACTATAAATACATGCAAAAATTCTACGAAGTACCCAAAGAACGTTATATCGGACTAGCAGAAATGTATTTGGGTGACGCACGATTTACAAAATACTATGAAGACATAGCACCTGGATTAGCCAACTATATCTCAGATGGCATGAAGTATTTTGCTGAGAAGAATCTATAACGATGAATACTTATTGACTGTTCCAAGTCTTGTCAATATTATGCACTGCAGCAGCAATAATCAATAATCGAGTCCTTACTCAAGGTGCAATATCACCTGATCGTACAAGGTGTTTGTTAAGTTATGTGAAGTAGATATTTATTCAAGTATTCTTTTCCTTAATTTTGTAGGTGATGAGAATAGCTGTTGGAATATCTGGTGGAGTTGATAGTAGTGTAGCTGCTTGGAAGCTCCTGCAAGAAGGTCATGATGTCTTCGGTGTATTTATGATTAACTGGCATGATACTGAAGGAACACTTAGCGGAGATTGCCCTTGGGAAGACGATTTAATGTATGCCCGAATGACTGCTAAGAGATTAGGAATCAGACTAGAGGTTGTTGATCTTTCTGAAGAATATCGTGAGAGAATAGCCAATTATATGTTCCGTGAATATGAAGCTGGTCGCACACCTAATCCTGATATACTTTGCAACCGTGAAATTAAGTGGGATGTTTTTGCAAATAAGGCCATTGAATTGGGAGCTGAAATGGTAGCTACGGGTCACTATTGTCGTCGAGGCAATATTGATATTGATGGCCACAACTATGCACAGCTTTTCAGAGGCAAAGATATCCAAAAGGATCAATCATATTTTCTCTGCCAGACAACACAAAAACAACTTAGTAAGGCATTATTTCCAATTGGGAATATGCAGAAATCTGAAGTAAGACACATAGCTAAAGAACAAGGACTCGCTCCATATGATCGTAAAGATTCACAGGGCCTTTGTTTCATTGGGAAAATAGACTTACCTACATTTCTGAAACAGAAGCTTACTGCAAAAGAAGGCCATGTCATTGAAATAACAAGGGAAAGGGCCGATGAGATCATATATGAACATAATATCAATGCTGGCGAGAATATAAATCTGTTATCACAGCCCTATAAGCTTAACCCAAATGATGGGGATGTAATTGGATCGCATCAGGGAGCACATTTCTTTACTATAGGGCAGCGCAAGGGACTCGGAATTGGTGGTACCAAACTACCTCTTTTTGTTTTGGGTACTGATACGCAACAAAATATCATCTATGTAGGCCAAGGTGATATGCACCCTTTACTCTTTCGTTCTGTAATCCCTCTCAGAACAGAAACAATCAATATTTTACGGCCGATTCCGGAACATGAAAGTCATCAATATGAAGGAGTAATCCGCTATCGGCAGAGTCCTGAAAAGATGAGAATAGTTTCAGTAAAAGAAAATTATTTCGCAGTATTTGATAATCCGCAGAAGGGTGTTGCTTCAGGACAGTTCTGTGCCTGGTACCTAGGTGAAGAACTAATTGGAAGTGCTATGATGGACTAAAAACTACCAACTAGTAATATAGCAAAAGCCGAGGATTTTTTCTTTTAAGAACCCTCGGCTTTTACAAATAAAGACCAATAGCTTTCAGGCTATTACTACTATCTATATGTATTATGTGTAGGTGTGTATTCTCTTTTGAGCTTAGCCAATAGGTGCTCAAAAGAGGCTTTTACTGTCTTGTCAGTAACCAGATAATTCTCGATAGCTTGGCACGAATGGAGTACGGTAGAATGATCTCTCCCTCCAAAAGCTTCACCAATTCTTTTCAATGATATATTTGTGAGCCTTTTTGTCAGATACATCGACATTTGTCGGGCAAGAGCAATTTCATGCTTACGAGACTTAGACTCTATTACCGATACTTCAAGATTGTAGTATTCCCCTACTACTCTTTTAATAGAATTAACACTAAGTTCCTTATTCTGGCTTTTGTTCGAAATTGGATCAACGACTTCACGTGCTAAGTCCATATCCAACGGCCTCTGATCAAAAGAAGTGTGAGCCAATATTGATATCAAACAACCTTCAAGCTCTCTGATCGAAGCTGTTACATTTTTAGCAATATACTCAATTACTTCTTTGGGGAACTCTATCCCTTCTGCAGCAGATTTCTTCTGTATGATAGCCATTCGAGTCTCAAGATCTGGCTTTTGGATATCAACGGTAAGCCCCCACTGGAAACGCGAAATCAATCTTTCATCAACTCCTTTTAGTTCCTTCGGGGTTCTATCAGAAGTTAGTATTATTTGTTTACCTGCCTGATGTAAAGCATTAAAAGTATGAAAGAAATTATCCTGAGTTTTCTCTTTTCCCTCTAAAAACTGTATATCATCAATAATTAGAACATCTACTTGCCTATATTGATCTACGAATTCTGATATTTTGTTATTCTGAATCGCCGAGATATACTCCATTGTAAATTTTTCAGAGTTAGTATAGAGTACTTTTGTCTCGGGTGTAGTTTCAATTATGTGATTACCTACCGCATGTAATAGATGTGTTTTACCAAGACCAGTATCACCATAGATGAAAATCGGATTGTAACGTGTACGTCCGGGATTTTCGGCTACAGCCCTTGCTGCTGAAAAAGCTAGCTGATTGCTCTCACCTGTTATAAATTTCTCAAAAGTATAGACAGGATTAAGGTTAGAATTTCTATTCTTTATCTGGGGTTGATAAGCTCCTTTAGCTTCAAACTTTAGAGTCCCTTGACTACCAAAGGGTTGGCTATTCAGAGCAGGCATCTTATAGGATGACTCAGACTGTGAACCCATTGGATTTTCATTAATCCGAATCTCATATTCGAATCTGGTATCATCGCCAAAAATCTTAGTGATCGTCTTTTGTACCAGATCAAAATATTGTTGCTCGAGGTAATCAACAAAAAAATGTGAAGGTGCTTGTAATGTAACTAGATCATCTTCCCATTTAATTGGCCTGATGGGAATAAACCAGGTCTTGAATTGAGATGCGTTTAGATTATCCTTTATTATGTCAAGCGATTTATTCCAATGTGCTAATAGTTTTTTGTATTCCGAACTGTTCCGATAAGCCTGATCATCGTCATAAGCTTCTTTTGCTGTTTGATCGGCTTCTAAGGAAGAGAATTCAATATTTTCTTTAGTGGAGGCTGTTTCGCTTATCATATAAGATTTTTCCTGGGAATCAAGTTGTCAAAAGCCTGATATTAACTCTGCAGGGGGAACAGAGAAAATAATACAGACTATAATAATCAGGGAAGTTCGTTTTTCTAAAAACTGTGCCAACTTCCGCCTCAAAGGCATATATTTTATTTGCCGTTTTAGAGGGGCGACAAATTCAAAATCTTGGACAATAAATGCAAGTTTCTGTAAGAAGATTTTTAGCAGTTTTTTATTTGGAAAAATGAGATTAGTATCAATGTCAATAACTATGGGTGTTCCACGCCACTTTAAGTGTGTTAACCATTTTTTAACAGAACAGATAAGATAAAATGTGGATAACTCTATTTGGAGAAAGAGATTCAAAAACTTATGAAGGTTTATTTATCTTTCCTTTTTGTGTTATTTCAGCAAGATGGTAACATTCGGTACTCTTGTTGATTATCTAATATAGATATTATCGAATCGATTTGTGGATAACTGAGAATTTCTCTATTAACTGAATATTAACATTCATTTATAATAGAATCAATAAGAATTGATTCTATAACAACCTGGCAGGCTAATACGCGTTTATGTATATTGTACCCTATTTACTATACTACCGTTATGGTAATATCTGCTGATCAAAGAAATCGAAAATGCGAATAGTTTTTATAATCTCAGTCATCATTTTATTTGGCCGTTTCGGACAGGTTTTAAGCCAAGATCCTTATACTGACCCGGATTATTATTTCTACTGGCAAAAAGGTAATCTTTTCCTACCTGCCAACCCCGAGCATAACAGATCTTTCTATGATGATATGATATATTTAGATATTTTCTTTCTTGAAAGTAATCCTAATATTGGGTGGGCATGTGGATTCAATTCTGTTATACTAAAAACGGAAAATGCCGGGATTGACTGGCAGGTTATTGATCTTGACCGTCAGCTGATAAATGACTTTCAGGAAAGTCCCTTTGGAGATAATATTGGCCAGTTTGAAACTATCCAATTCCTTAATGAAAATGTAGGATATGTTTCGGGCCCCGTAGATGCCAATAGTATAAGAGGTTGTATTTACAAGTCAGTTGATGGAGGGGATAGCTGGTTTAATATTACACCCAACCAAATATATAATAACACTCATAGTGTTTGGGGATTCCATTTCTGGGATGAAAGGAAGGGTGTATTATTAGCTCAAGCTGATATTGCTTTTGAAGGAACTTGTGGGGACAATATTATTTTCACCACAACAGATGGCGGTAACTCATGGGCAGCTTATAGTTATGTTGCGCGAAATGTTAAATTCTCAGATCCGTTGTTTATATCCGATGATGAAGTACTTCTCTTGGGTAGCTCTCGAATCTACAGCATAAGTTTCGAGCAAACGCATTCGGTAGGCGGCGGTGTTTCACCATTTGCCAATACAACTGATGGTACAGGATTATCGAGCTTCGACTGGCATGAAGAAATAGATGTTATCGGAAATACCATACTACTCCCTGGAGCAGAAGGATGTAATGGAAATGACGGACAAGGTTTTATTAGAGTTTCTCATGATAATGGGCGTACCTGGCAACAAAGCATAACGCCTGGTCCGAATTATGGTTCTTTTCTTATTACTGAAGATATAGGATGGATCGCTGGTCAAGTTAATGGTGCATATTATACTATAGATGGTGGTGATAACTGGAATCCTGTCGATTGTGGCCTTGATGATCCAAATGCCGGAGATGATATATTCTTCACCGATCCTACTACAGGTTATCTTGCAGCTAATGGTGTGTATAAACTCTTGTATGGAGAGAAAACCACTACATATAATGATACTATATTTGTTGAAGGTTGTGCTGGTGAAACCTTTCTAATAGGCGAGGAATCGGTCATGGGTGATTTTATCTGGAATACTGGCGCCAGAACAAAGACAATCACTGTTGATAAACCGGGAACTTATACTCTTACTTCAACTTATAATAATATACCCAGCCAGAATAACCCTTTATGTAGAGCATCTGAGGAATGGTCATGGGTAGTAACAGCATTTGATCCACCCCTCAATACACTAGCTATATCACCTGATCAGACCTATCACTGTGAGGGAGATACGGTAGTTGTTGAATTCAGCGGTGAAGGACAATTCGAACGCTGGGTAGATAATAATTCTCAAGTCATCTCGCGAGAGTTAACAGAATCAGGCAACTATATAGCAGAAAGCTCAGATATCAATGGATGTTTTTACTATGATACACTTAGTATCACTTTTCACCCATTGCCCGAAGTGAACCTCTCGGCACTCACAAGTCTTGACTTCTGCGTGGGATTTGAAGGGGTAATTGAAGCTACCCCGGGATATGCCAGTTATAATTGGTTGAAAGATGGCCAACCTTGGAATAATGCTAATGGTAATATAGCTACTGTTACGGAAAGTGGTTTTTATCGTGTATTTACTGAAACAGAATTTGGATGTGGCAGCCTTAGTGATAGTCTTGTCGTAAACGTCCGCCAGGATAGTAATAGAGTTATTCTATCCCGGGGAGAAGAATTTCCATACTTTGGAATGATAGAAAGTCAGGCCACTCAATGTGTAGAATATGTTCTTAAAAATAACGGCACAGTTCCTTACACTATAGAAGAAATCTATTTCATTCGTAATGTTGAATTTACTTTCCCTTCTTCGCAACTCCCCGTCACTTTACCAGTTAACGATAGCCTGATAATCACTGCATGTTATAGCCCCTACGCTCTTCATGACAGCACCGACAGAGACACTTTCTTCATTAGCGATCAGTGTGAGCCGCATTCAATAATAGCCGTAGGTGATCCTTTGATCTATGGATTAGCAGATACTACTGAATGCCTCAGTGAATTAGTACTTAGAGGTATAAATGAAACAGATCTTATCCTCTATGAGCGGATATTAAGTATCTATCCTAATCCAGCAGACTCTTATATTCGCTTGGAAAGTATACTAAGAAGCGAAAGACCTTTAGAAGCAGCTAATCGATTTATATTATATGATTCCAATGGACAATTTTTGAGTTTCCTGGAACCAAGAGTTATAGAAGCTGAACAATATGGAGGGTATTATTATACAACCATTGAATTCGATCTGGAAAAAATAGCCACCGGTATGTACTATATAGCTGATATTTTTGGCGAAGCCGGTTCGGTTTTTACTATACAGAGATAATGATACTATATATTTGAAACCATGTAAAATAGCCTTTGAGAAAAGACAATAAGCAAGACTATCACTAACACAGCATGTGCCCACTGTGGGGATCAATGCGATGAGAGTATATCTCATGATAACCAATACTTCTGCTGTACTGGCTGTGCCTCAGTTTATATTATGTTATCAGAAGCGGGATTAGATAACTTTTATCGTGTTAGGGAAGATCAGGTTGGTGAAGGAGCTTATGGAGCAGCAGCCAGCAACAAGCCAATTGGCGATTTATCGTATTTGGATCAAGAGCAAACGCAGAATGAACTTCTGCTACTAAAAACTCCCTCCAGAGCCTCAGTTGCATTTACAATACCTGCAATACACTGTTCGGCCTGTATCTATCTACTTGAGAATTTACCAGAACTACTTGATGGAATAATCGAGGCCAGAGTTGATTTTCTGAATAAAAGATGCACTCTTCTCTATGACCCGCGAGTAGTAAAGTTATCGGAAATAGCTGTTCTACTTACTAAAATTGGATATGAGCCTGTCATCTCTTTAGGGGGATCAGTAGCAGACAAGAAAAATAAATCCAGAAAAAATCGCGAACTAAAGAAACTTTACCTGAAAATTGGAGTAGCTTTTTTTTGTTTTGGAAATATCATGATGTTAGCTCTGCCGGAGTATCTCTCCGGAGGTAATAGTCAAGATGATACTTTTATCAAAACTATATCTACGATACAACTCTTTTTGGGTATTCCCTTATTATACTCTCTTTCAGGCTATCTAAAATCTGCATGGGGAAGCCTTAAAGTCGGTAAAGTCAATCTTGATGTTCCAATATCGATTGGGGTAGTTGCATTATTCTTGAGAAGCAATTATGAAATAATCTCGGGCACTGGTCCGGGCTACTTTGACTCACTAGCAGGTCTTGCTTTTTTCCTACTCCTCGGCAGACTCTTTCAGGAAAAGACTTATCAGGGACTTTCATTTTCAAGAGACTATACTGCCTTTTTCCCTTTATCAGTTACTCTAATTGAAAAGGATATAGAAAAAAGTGTTTTGGTAAAGAATATAAAGAAAGGGGATACCTTATTTTTCAGAAATAATGAAATAATACCAATAGAAGCTATTATCATAGATGGTTCACTTAAGATAGATTACTCATTTGTCACTGGTGAATCCGATCATATTCATGTTGGGACAGGAGAAACTCTCTATCCTGGAGGAAAGGTTATTGGCCATGGCGGTAAAGTAGTTGCTAGTAAGAATTTCGATCAGGGTTATTTGAACTCACTTTGGATGAAAGAAGATCAGGCTGAAGATCTAAAAGAAGGTACCGGAATATCTGCTGTCAGTGATAGAGTAGCACAAATGTTTACCGGAATTGTACTTGCCATTTCGGCTTTATCTTTTGTGTATTGGCAGCTGGTAGAGGGAAATAGATCATTTGAAGTGTTAGCAGCTGTTCTTATTGTTGCTTGTCCTTGTGCTTTAGCTCTTACTACCCCTTTCACATATGGTACTGTAATGAGGCTTTTGGGTATGAGAGGTCTTTATCTAAAAAATGATTCTTCGGTTGAGAAGTTAGCCGATATAGATACAATTGTTTTTGATAAAACAGGCACTTTGACTCATAACTTGAAAAATAATAAAGGTACAATAGATATTGATTATAATGAAGTACCTGATCCAATCAGTGAAATTATGCTAATCAATGCTATCCTGACACTTAGTAAAAACTCCAGCCACCCCTTGAGCAGAGAAATCTACGAGAATTTGTCAGAGGCCTATGAAGATCACCAATCTGAAATCAAGCTGGACAATTATGAAGAAATCCCTGGGAAAGGTATTCGAGGTCTCATAGCAATTTCAGATTCTGAAGATCCCAAGTTTGACTTAGCTATTGGTTCGAGAGAATGGTTATCGCCAACAAATACAGAAATACCATCAAACTTTAAGTCAGCAAAAGTCTATATCTCGCTTAACAGCCAAATTATAGGAGGTTACAGCAGTATTAACAATTGGAGAGCCGGGATATCTGACATTGTAAATCAACTTAAAAGACTGTCCCTCAAAACTTATATACTTTCTGGTGACAATGATAGAGACCAACAGGCGCTTAATATGTTTGGTTTTGAAGAAGAAAAGATGAGATTTGGCATGAGGCCCGATGACAAAAAAAGATTTATTGGTGAATTAGAGGAAGAAGGGCATCTTGTGCTGATGGCTGGTGATGGCTTAAATGATATTGGGGCTCTTTCTGCATCACATCTGGGAGTGGCAGTAACAGACAATACTAATAATTTCACACCAAAATCTGATGGTATTATTCTTGGTAAAGAACTTGCTCTGACACCTAAAGCCCTGCTTCTTGCTCGGAAAGCACGAAAAACAGTCTATATATCTTTGGTAGTATCATTACTATACAATATTGCAGGATTGTTCTTTGCTATAAGTGGACAACTTACCCCGGTATTTGCAGCTATATTAATGCCAGTGAGTTCAATAACAGTAGTATCTCTTACTGTTGGCAAGAGTTATCTGGATTTCCGAACTGTAATGCAAAAAATCTCTCCAGCAAAATAAGTGCATTAAATTTAGAAACTCAGCGTTTAAGAGTTTCCTTTTCTTTTACTACCATGCCATCCACAGCCATTACAATAGGATCAGCAAGTGGATTATCAAAGTAAATTTTGAATTCATCATCAATTCGGCCTTCCTTCCTGGTATTGTATGAAAAAGCCACCTTTTTAGTACTCATAGGGAATATGGTATCCCCCACTGAAAAATCATACTGAATCCTAGTGTCGGTATATTCCAGTTTGGTAATAGCAAGTGGGTACAGTGAGTGATTCAAAATATCAAACTCAACTTTTCTCTCCTGCCCTATTTCAAGCAAGCCATATGCAATACCTAGTAAACTAGCCGAGGTCATTTGCTGATAATCATAATTAAGCGTGATATCAATATCACTCATTTCAGGATCATTTGTAAAAAAGTTGATAACTGTAGAATTTGGGCCATACGCAAAACGTTTCGTTTTGATTGCAAATCTTACAAGACTTGAATCACCAGGAGCTATAATGGAATCTGCTGTAAAAGTATTAGTACAGCCACAATCTGACTTCATGGAGTAAATTTCCAAATCATAATCGCCTCTATTATAAATCATAAATTCATAAATAAATGGCTTGTCTGATGGATAAAGCGTCCCTATAAATTGTGCCTGGCCTTTATCAGTCTCAAATACTGGTTGGGATAATATTGGTATCGCAGTGAATAAGAAAAAATATAGAACTGTTCTCATAATAATTTTTAGCCAATAGTGTTCGAAATCAGATAAAACAACACATTACAATTACGATTGTCATAGGAAATTTGTTGAAATATCATATATCAATTGTCTCTATACCCGCTTTAAATGTATTCATATGCGCCTCTACTACCTGATTCACATCAGGACTATATCCGCCCCCCATGACTGCTACTACTGGAACAGCTTTCCCTCTTGCAAATTTATAAACCATCTTATCACGCAATGCACAATCAGTAATCTCAAGTCTCAGCCTACCGAATTTATCTGAAGCTAGAACATCAGCACCACACTGATATAGAATAAAGTCAAACTGAAAGCCAGATCGATCTATTTTCTCTAGTCCCTCAGTAAGTAAATTAAGGTATTCATCGCCATTCATACCATCTCGCAACCCGATGTCAAAATCTGATACCTCTTTTTGAAGCGGATAATTACTTTCACCATGCATTGAAAAAGTAAATACACCTGCCAAATCTCTCATTATTTCAGCTGTACCATTACCCTGATGTACATCAAGATCAATAATTAAAACTCCATTGGATTTTTTACTTCTCAATAGCCAGGAAGCAGTTATCGCCAGATCATTATAAAGACAAAATCCTTCAGGTCTGTCGCTAAATGCATGGTGGGTACCACCAGCGATATTGAAACCTAAACCATGCTGTAGTGCCAGATCAGCTGCTTGCCTTGTGCCTTCCATTATCCTTCTCTCTCTTGCTATCAGAGCATCACTCTGGGGAAACCCCATTTTCCTCTCCTCCCTTTTTTCTAACGCCAAAGCTTCCAGCTTATCGATATAGTTTTGGGAATGTACTGAGAGTAGATCTTCTGTTTGTATTAGCTTAGGTTCAAAAAAGTCTGATAACTTTACAATATTCTCTGCAATAAGTTGATCCCGAAGAAGATCGTACTTCTTCATAGGAAATTTATGATTTGATGGTAAAGGGTGATTATAAGACTTATGCCAAGCAATAGGTACCATATTTAGCTACTTAATTTATTGCCACTCATTGGTATCATAGCACTTCAAACTCTAAATTGTATTTGATTGTAGTACAAATCTGCAAAATCCATATATAAATCAAATCCGTTAATGAAAAAGACAGATGAACTGAAAGCCTGGAAAAAGACAGCCGAGCATTTCGAAAACATAAAGAATCTAAAGTTAAAAGAAATTTTTCATTATGATGAAGATCGGTTTGAAAGATTTCATATTGAACTCGAAGGCTTGATATTTGATTATTCCAAAAATATATTCAATTACGATACTCTGGCTTATCTTTTAGAGTTGGCACAAAATAGAAAATTGGAGTTTGGAATAAGGGATTATTTTGCAGGAGCACATCTCAACCATACCGAAGCACGGCCTGTACTCCATACCGCACTACGAGCTGGTCTGGGAAAGGGTGAACTAATTGTGGATAACAAGGATGTTGGAGAAACCGTTGCAGCATCGCTTGCTGCAATGAAGAGTTTTACTGATAACATTCATAATGGACTGTATAAAGGCTATACAGGTAAAACAATAAATCATATTGTAAATATCGGTATCGGTGGTTCGGATCTGGGCCCCCGAATGGTATCCAGAGCTCTTAGGCCTTTCGCACCTTCAGGCATGAAAATAACTTATATCTCCAATATAGACCCTTCTGACATCAGAAAAACACTTGCCGAGATTGATCTTGAGAAAACAATCTTTATTATCTGCTCAAAAACATTCACGACACAGGAAACATTGGCAAATGCTAAGACTGCAAAGAGCTGGCTTGAGATTAATGTTGCTCCGGATGCTGTTAACAAACATTTTGTAGCTGTAACTAACAACACAGATCAAGCAGTAAGATTTGGTATTTCTGAACAAAATATCTTCGGTTTTGAAAATTGGGTTGGTGGTAGATTCTCTCTTTGGTCATCTGTCGGTCTTTCAGTGGCACTGTACCTCGGCTGGGATAATTTCCAGTCATTACTTGAAGGAGCTCGCCTGGCCGACGAACATTTTAAGAATACACCACTTGTTAGCAACATACCTGTAATTATGGGTTTGATGGGCATATGGTACAGAAACTTTTTCGGGTACTCCTCACATGCAGTGATTCCCTACTCCGAAGATCTGAACTTGATGCCGCAGTATCTACAACAACTTGATATGGAAAGTAATGGTAAGCTGACCGACTCTGAAGGCCGACATATTAGTTATGAAACAGTACCAACTGTATTTGGAGCCTCTGGAACAAATGCTCAACATTCATTCTTTCAATATTTGCACCAGGGCAGCGAACCTATACCTGTCGACTTTATCGTAGGAGTAATTAGCAATTCTGTAGGACCTGGTGAAAATCAACATGATATTCTAGTTGCAAATTGCCTGGCTCAATCCGAAGCATTGATGTTAGGACTCACTTCTGAGGAAGCGAAAGCAAATATGGTTGCTGAAGGATTAGATGAAAATGAAATTACGCGTTTACTACCTTTTAAGACTTTTCCAGGTAATAGACCATCAAACACATTCCTTATCCCTCAGATCAATCCCAAATATCTGGGTATGTTACTAGCATTTTATGAACACAAGGCTTTTGTACAGGGTTGGATATGGTATATTAATTCCTTTGATCAATATGGAGTAGAACTTGGCAAAAAGCTTGCAAAAGGAATTCTGGCTGATATTGGTAAACAAAAGGTAGGCAAGCATGATGCATCTACCACCGGCCTTCTCGGGCATTATCTAAACAATAGAGCTTAAGGTATTTCATTTGAGCTTACTACAGAATATGAAAAACTCTGTTCTGGACTTTGTTGCTCCTAATGAATGCCCTATAACTCAGCAACACATCTTGTCCAAAGATTTTTTTTCCAAAACAGGAGAAAAGATCCTAGTTAACTCTCAGCCTGAGCGACTTAATACCATAAATCGGATTACAAACCGGCTTACTGGTAATGATATTGCTCTGACAATGATATATGGTCTCCTGTCAGCAGGTATAAATAGAAATGTGCTTAAATTAGTGCACCAAATCAAGTATAAGGGTAGGCCATTACTCGGCAAAGAAATGGGTTATAGACTTGGCGAATACTTGCTAAATCTTCAACAAACCAATAACAGCAATGAACAAGAAGAATTATTGCTCCCTAGCCCAACGAAATACAATTCAATACTACCTGTTCCCTTACACAAAGTAAAGGAAAGAGAAAGAGGCTTCAATCAAGCTCTTGTTATTGCTGAAGGGGTATCCGAAGTTTTACAAATCAGTATCGATAACGATCTTATCATTAGAAACAGATATTCGATTTCGCAAACTCGTCTTGGCGGACTGGATAGGATGAAAGAAGGTGGATCAGCATTTGGTATTAGTAGTAGGCCATACTTGGAAATCAAAGGTAAATCTTTTCTGATTATAGATGACGTAGTAACAACTGGTGCAACAGCCAATGGCATTGCAATGCAGTTGTTACATCACGGTGCGAAAAGAGTAGATTTAGCTGCTTTAGTTGTCTCAGGATAATAAGTCAATTACAACTATAATCCAATATTATTCTTCTGATGACCTAGCAATACTATAGAAGTTATTACCCAACCACCTATAAACGACAAACCTCCGAACGGAGCTATAGCTCCCCATAATGTTATTCCAGACACAGAGATTATAAACAATGAGCCGCTGAAGAGTAGAATTCCCAGAATAAATAAGATCGAAGCAAAACCTAATCGTCTAATACTCTTCCTATTCAAAGGTAAAATTTCCATTAGAATACCTGAAACCAAAACTCCTAATGCATGAATAAACATATACTGAACTGCTGTTTCATAAGTCTGGACACGTTCATTACTCTCCAATATATCTTTAAGGCTATGAGCACCAAATGCTCCAATTATTACACTTAGAGCTAGCAGTATCGCTCCGATTGCCGATATTTGTAATGGACGCATAATCGTGCTCCAATTTTTAGTGGTATATACAATCAATCACTGAAGATGAGTTCCCAACTGTTAGGAAACCAATGGCAAAATTAGGAAAAGAGATGCGGGTTACGCTAGTACTTGCTATACTTCTCTTCACCAATATAGTTGACTTCATGATTATCATGCCGCTGAGTGATCTTCTGATTGAGGATTTAGCTCTCACGGCTATCCAGTTTAGTGAGATAGTGGCCGCTTATAGCATTAGTGCAGCTCTTTCAGGCATATTTGTATCAATGTTAATTGACCGTTTCGAAAAGAAAAAATTCTTAATGGTCATTTATACAGGTTTCCTTTTTGGTACAACACTTTGCGGTCTTGCAGACTCATATCTGACCCTTCTACTTGCAAGAGTTTTTACAGGGCTTTTTGGTGGAGTTATGGGTGCACTCTGCTACACAATAATAAGTGATATAGTACCTGTAGAAAGAAGATCCACGGCAATGGGCTTTCTAACTGCTGCTTTTTCACTCGCCTCGGTAGCCGGAGTTCCAATCGGTCTTCAGATTGCTGCTGTTTGGAACTGGGAAATGCCATTCTTCTTCATCGTAGGATTTGGTCTAATTGTATTTTCATTAGTTATAGCATTTATACCAAAGATTCCCCCAACACTTGTAAATAATGATGAGACATCTTCTGGATCTGCTCCCTTATTACCACTTAAAAACTTATTCACTAAAAAAAATCAACAGATAGCACTACTTTTTATGATTCTATTGGTTTTAGGCCAGTTTACCGTAATACCCTTTATTACTCCCTATCTCACTGGGAATGTAGGCCATACTTTTGCATGGATACCCTGGGTATATGTAGTAGGAGGTATTGTTACTTTTATCAGCTCACCAGTAGTAGGCAAGGCTGCTGATAAAATTGGCAGACAAAAGGTTTTCTTAGTGATGGCAATTCTTTCAATGATACCACTGCTTGCACTCACAAATCTTGTCTGGCTTCAAGATGCTTTCGGGATGAAAGCCAGTAGTCTGATTTCCTTAACAGTTTCTGCTCTCTTCTTTATACTCATTAGCGGAAGAATGGTACCTAGTTCATCGCTCATGACTTCCATTGTTGCACCGGCCAACCGCGGTGGTTTTATGAGCCTCACTGCATCTTTTCAACAAATGGGAGCAGGACTTGCATCTCTTATCGCTGGCTATCTAATATCCATAGAGCCTGGAACTGATATTGTACTGGGGTTCGATACAGTAGGCTATGTTGCTATCGGATTCACATTTCTTGCCATCCTACTATCTTTCAAATTACGTACGGTTGAGGGCAATTAAACCCCCAACCGTACTAATAATCACATGTATAACTACGTTCGGCTTTTAGTTAAAGACCAACTTCCATCCCAAAATAATAACTACGTTCGGCAGCAGGGAAGAAATTCTGACCAATACCTGAAGCAGCATATAGTTCATTAGTTAGGTTTTCCACCTGAGCTCTAATCGTCAGAGATTGTGTACCTAAGAAATCATTAAGCCTATAAGCTAAATCTAAGGACATCACTGTGTATGAATCAACTTCATTATCAGCATAGCCTATTATCGAAACCAATTCTGGATTCGATTCAAGATCACCGAAATTATCTGTTTTAAAAGCTCCTACATGCCTCAAATTTGCTCGAAGTTTAAACTCGGCCCAGTCATATTGAACAAAAGTATTAAGAATAAAAGGAGGAAAACCTGCTATTTCATTTCCAGAAAGGTCTATTGTACGATCGGCCATGAAAACACTATACTCAACTAATTCATTATATGAAATTGTGGTATTTCCACCTATAACGATTCCCATGTTGTTTTCTTCCCAAGCCTGAACTCTTGCATCTAATTCAAGACCAAGATGTCTTGTCTTCGGAGCATTACCATCGATTGGAGCACCAAATATATTTAGCTGTCCATCTTTCACCAATTCATCAGTAAACTCCATCCAGTAACCACCGGCTCCAACATTCATCCACGAATTGGTATAACGATACCCTATCTCGATATCAAGCATTTGCTCAGGCTTAATCAGCGGATTAGAAAAATCATAGACACCATTAGTATCAACTGCAAAAAGCGGATTTCCACCAATATTTGTTGCCGGACCAGGATCAGAATATGACTCAGAGGCATTGTAAAGATTATTCATCCTGGGCTCACGTGTAGTAAGAGCTACAGAAGCATAAGCGCTATTATTTTCATCTAAATTAAGCATTACCCCTGCTCTTGGATTGAAGAACACATAATCTATTCCAAATAAATCACCTTCAACTCTGATTCGACCCTCAGCAGTTTCATACTCAGCATATCTACCACCAACTCTTTCATTTCCAAGAGAATAATTATGATAAACCAGCTGACCTCCTGCCTGAATAGTTATCATATCATTTAACTCATAACTCTCTCTTGCAAAGGCCGAGAGAATAGTTCGATGCCCCTCATACTCATATATTTTGAAATCGGGATCATATCCAACCGGCAAATTTTCAGCAAACTGTAGCTTACCCCAATGGTTCGAATTATGCCAGCGCATCTCTATACCCGCAGTTAATTCGCCACCTTCGTGATCCCAGACTAATCTTGGTATCCAACCACCCTGTCCGTTCCTAACATAAGATCTTATAATAGAATTTGTAGCATAATCCCCATCATCAATTGTATATTCATTATCTAATCTGAACATATCATCGGTAGCCCAAGAACCATTAAAATCAAAATATCCGGCACCTGTATAGTAAAATAGAGATGATTTTAACTGGACAGATTCGGAAATATTCCAGTCATTTAATACTTCGAAATGAGGTGAAGAAAAGTCTTCAACTTCCCTAGCTCGTACCGGAGAGGCAAACCCTAAGCCTCTTCCATCCGCTTCATGTTCCCAGTAATTATAATTCTTTCGTCTTAGCGACAAATCCTCAACTGAAGACTTTGGCAGACCAATATAGGCCAATCCATCTCTTTGGGATCCACCCCATACATTTATCTGAGTAGAAAAATTCTCGTCAAAGCGAACACCCGAAAGGAACCAACTGGTCAGCTGGGCCCAGCTTTGATCCCTATATCCTTCAGAATTAATTCGAGCTATCTTACCATAAAAAGCATAATTAGTCCCACCTATTTCAGTCAGTCCGGAAGAATATTCAAAAAGATTCTTCGTGATATTCTGTTTAATCTCACCTTCGGCACCAAACTCCTGCAAACCAATACCAGTCGAGTATCTAATACCCGGCTGATTGGCTTCAATGGAAGTGGTAAGACTTATCGATCCGGCAATAGCAGCAGCACCATAATTCATAAGACCTGCTCCCCTCTGTATCTGCACGTCATAAAGGGAGGAACCTATATCAGAAAAATTAATCCAGTATACATTATGATCTGCCGGATCATTCTGTGGAATACCATTAATCAGTACTGACATTCTTCTTTGATCGAAACCTCGCATTGACATATTAGTATAGCCAATGAAATTTCCATTTTCAGAATATGAAATGATCGAAGGCTGATACTGTAGTAATTGTGGTAAGTCACGGGCAGAATATCTTAATTCCAGCTCGTCCTTGTTAATATTACTGAATGCTACCGGTGATTTCTGCTCAATAGCTCGGGTTGTAGTAACAGTAAGTGTCGGCACCTCGATAGTATCAGATAAAGTATTATTTACCGATATCGAAGAATCCTGCGCAAAAAGAAATGAATTGCTGACAGCTAACAATACCACTAGGGATAGTAAGTTATGGAATTTCATTCCAGCTCCATTTATTAAACGATAATTAATTAACTATCGCCGATGGGAGCCTGATAGGAAAGGGTAGGTATAAAAATAGGGGCCATTATATAAAATGACTTCCGTTTTCCTACGCCGGTATTATCCGGATCAGGTCTGGGAGTATTATCTCAGCCGGCTATTTTCTCCGGCACCTCCAACGGCATTTACAAAGATAAGGAAAAGGTATATTTGGTTCTAACGAATCTTAAAAAAAACGAATTCAGAAAATCTCGGTCACATAAATGCATCCAAAAACCAAAGAGCTATATTATAATAAATAACTGCACCTGTCATATCCATTACTGTTGTGATAAGCGGAGAGGAAATTACGGCTGGGTCAAGCCCCATTCTATGGATCAACATTGGCATTAGGTTGCCAAAAATATTAGAAAGTGTTACTGTTAGTATCATAGATACTGAAACTATCCCGGAAACTACAAGACCAGATTCTCCTTCCAAGAAACCACCAAGGAATGCTACACCAGACATAGTAAGCCCAAGTGCAAGACCTACAATAAGCTCTTTACGAAAGATACGAAGAGCATCCTTCATTTCAACTTCACCGGTAGAAAGTGCCCTGATCATTAAAGTACTAGACTGAGTGCCAGTATTACCTGCTGTGCCTATTATCATTGGAATAAAAGCCGTTAGTGCTACTAGCTGAGCTGTAACATCACTATAACGGTCAATTATTGCTGCAGTGAGAAATGAAGCCACCAGAAGCCCTATAAGCCAAGGAACCCTTTTCTTATATAGAAGCCACTTCGATGCTGTCAAATATGATTTGTCTACCGGATTCACACCAGATAACTTCTGGAAATCCTCAGTAATCTCTTCTTCAGAAATGTCATAGATATCATCAAATGTAACAATACCAACTAAGGCCCCTTGAGAATCGACCACTGGCATAGCCGTCACATCATATCTCTCAAACTGGCGCACACCTTCCTCCTGATCATCAAAAGCAGATAGATAAGCCACATTCTCTGCCATTATCTCGCCAATTTCGAGAGATTCAGGGCTCAAGACCAGATCACGAAGCAATACCTCCCCCAAGAGCTGGCCTTTATCAGAAGTAACATACATTCTATAAAGTGTTTCCATGTCCTTTCCGAAACGCCGGATATGTTCCAACGACCTACCCACAGTCCATTCTGGGCGCAGCTTCACAAAATTTGGTGTCATGTGACGACCAATAGAATCCTCAGGATATCCAAGAAGTGTTCTAGCTATCTTAAGCTCTTCATGAGACAACATATTCAGGATATACTGCTGCACTTTAGCCGGTAGTTCTTCCAGAAGTGAGGTCCGATCATCGGCCTCCATATCATCTATTAGCTCTTTGGTCTCACGCCTTGTAAGAGCCCCTATTAACTCTTCGCGATCCTCATGCTCTAGATTCACAAATACATCAGTAGCTATATCACGGGGTAATGCTCTAAAAAGAAGAGCTCTCTGTTCACCATCGAACTCATACATCAAATCGACTATCTCTGCGGAAGGCCAATCAGCCAGAGCCTCCTTGATAGCTGTCCAGTATTTTCTATCAATAAGCTGCTGTATATCAGGTTTGAGTAATTCTTTAAGCATAGACTTCTGCAGTGTAAAGTGTGCATGTTGCAATTTAAGCAATGAAGACCGTATGAAGGTTTCTTGTACTATACTTAAAGATTTATTATATTTGAGGTCTTATATAAAGCAACAAATCATATTTTTACTTATATGGCACACAGTAGATCGGCAATCAAAAGAATTCGCCAAACAAGAAAACGCAGATACTATAACAGAACCAACAAGAAAGAGATGAAACTTGCCATCCGTTCGGTAATGGAGTCTGATAACTATGAGTCTGCACTTGAAAATTTTAAGAAAGCTACAAGCGTAGTAGATAGAACTTCTGCTAAAGGGATCATCCACAAAAATAAAGCTGCCCGTGTAAAATCCAGCTTGTGGAGAGCTGTTAAAAATCTCAAAGGCTAAATCAATTAGTTAGTAGGGTTCTTCCCTATCTACTTCCCAGGTGATTTGCACCCGTAGCTCAACTGGATAGAGCACTTGACTACGGATCAAGAGGTTTGGGGTTCGAATCCCTACGGGTGTACTATAATTCTACCAAAAGCCCCATGAATATTAAGTTCATGGGGCTTTTGTTTTTTATATCAGGGACAGCATGGGGACATAACTGTCATTGAAGCTATTAAGAATATGGAAAGGTATTGGCTTATGAAAGCAAACCAACACCTATCCTGAAAAGCACAAACAAACCTATTTCTGTTTTACAACCTTGTATTCAATGTTCTGATTATCTATTGATATCCTCATGATATAAAAACCATTAGGTTCTTCTGTCAGATCAATTGTTACCTGCCCGGTAGGCGTTCCTTCTTTATAGACACTTCGGCCATTGAAATCAAATAGTTCTACTTTAGCAGATATATCGTTAGTGATCCCGGAGATATCAACCCTTAAATCCCCTGCTGTAGGATTTGGATATACTTTGATTTCATGTTCCAGTATCTTTTGAATGGGAACAGATTCTTTCCCATTAATATCAACCATTGTTCTGGAATCTCTATTACCTGCAGCATCATGAGTAAAACTATACTTCACCGCATACAAGCTAGAGCTTAGTATAAGGGTTGTGACTATTATAATTATTGCTTTTTTCATTTTAAATTTTCCTTTTGTTAATTATTACCTACTTACCAAATAATGATGTACCTTTCCAACCAAAAAATGACGATCGATTTGTTGAGCCCCAATTTATAGAGCCATCAAACAGTGCTGGGATACCCACGAGTTGAAAGACACTACCACCAACCCCAAAATCAAATCCAATACCATATACTTTACTACCGCCAGAATTACTATAATTCACAGCCAAACCCGCACTTACGCCCAAAATATCTACTCCAACACTTCCTTCCCATCTAATACCAAGAAAATCATCTAGCGTTGGGTTGTCTGAAGTCGAAAATAATGACAAATATTCAATGCCACCTTCAAAAGAAGAACTAAGGCCTAAAGCACCATCTAAAATTGGATAAATACCCATATTCTCTCCCCTAAGAATAATTAAGATTCCATATTCCATGCTGATATGTGGACCGAACCCTGCTTCACCATAGCCTTGTATTGCTACAGCATCAGGATATGCAGAATTGCTCTTAATTCCGGGAAGTTTACTTAACAACCAATTTCTACCACCAAAAGTTTGCTTCTCAAAAGCTTGAGTTGCCACTATAATTTTTGCTACTGCAGTTTTTGTTAAATGCAAAGCATGATTCGTAGCTGAACTAATGAATCCATTCCTAAAACCAATCCAGAAATCACCTCCGTATAAGGAACTGGTCATACCTCCGGAAAGAGCTCCAGAACCAATCATACCTGATATTTGTAATATCTGATTTTGATTTCTCAATAAATATCCCGTACCAGTAGCAGCTAAAGACCCTATACCTCCAGACACAAATCCTACACTATATTTACCACCATTTGCTACTGCTGAAAGGCCTCCTAGGTGACCATGAGCTAAAGTCTGAAAGGCTATTTTCTTGATTCCGGACATACCTTCGGCAGCACCACCAATTCCGTATGATATAGCTCCATGCATCCCACCTGAAAAGGCTGCCCAGCCAGCTCCATGGAAAAAGGGTTTTCCATTGATTTCATTCTGTATACCGTTGGTAGTAGTACTAACTGCGGAAGCAATCAACATTGCGATTCCCAGGCTTAATGGATCCTCGCCACTCGGATCGGTATAGGATAATGGATTATTGAATACGTAACTGTATCTATTATAACCAAGGGTATGATCTGCCAACTGGACATTATTGTCCGGCTGGATAAACTGACCTAGTATCTGATCATAGACCCTGCCATTCATATTGATTAGGCGGTATTGTGACATATGCTCATGATGAGTATAGCCACGACCTAATACATCGAAATAATTAAGACCTGTTTCATCTACATAATAGGTCCAGTCATCATGCTTCCTCATTCTACCCCACGCATCATAACTGTATTCTTCTAGTATACTGCCCTGATCATCGGTAAGCGATATGAGTGAACCCAGATAGTCATAGGTTGGGTAATAATAATTCTCAGAAGCATTAGTACCAGTTACCTTCACAAGAACTACTTCACCATTTGTATTAGGTACATAAATGATCTCTTTCGTACCACCGGTACCTAATATCTCTCTTTCGTAATTTCCCCTATAGTATTTAGCATGCTGCAATACTCCATTCTCGGACTCATACTTGCCAATGCGCTGGCCATCATACCTGTAGGTGAAATCTGTCGAATAAATACCCTGTGAGATATCATCTATACTATTGAAGGAATTATAGTTGATCGTTTTATCCTGAAGGACAATATTGGAACCGCCTTCAACTATTGTAGAGTTAGTCAGGTCTG
>Ga0207422_1000325_pt1 | contig 165530 bp, 141 predicted proteins | sample MarCyaLeptolynsp_FD_187757 | JGI IMG/M metagenome (GOLD analysis project Ga0207422, IMG submission 187757) | Marine cyanobacterial communities from Panama - species 1 Leptolyngbya sp. (SPAdes) | ecosystem: Environmental > Aquatic > Marine > Unclassified | place: Panama: Panama City | collected...
GGTGTTAATGGAGTGAGGCATGGGGTGTCTAGTGAGTGTCTAGCGAGTGGTGGACAAGTGTCTACTTGCCAACAGACACGAGGGCGATCATGGCGAGGACGGCGATGAGGATGCCGTAGGGAACGCCTCCAGTGCTGGTTTTCTCAGGTTCTGTGGTGTAGCGGTTGATGGTGGTGATGGTTTCGATGAGTTGTTGGCGGTCTTTGTTTTTCATGGTGGTGATGTATTTACAATAGAAATGGCTCTCCTTAGGGCTTCCCCGATCGCGTTCCTGTTAGTGCTGGTAGTGCGGTCGGGGATTTCGATTTGGGGGTTAGTTAGCGGTAGCGCCTCTGCATCTGAGAGAGGGTGGGAGCGGGTTTGACCTGGGAGCGGTTGACCCGGACGGTGCCGGGATGGACGAGGTGGTAGAGAACGAGGGTGTTTTCGATGGCGCTCTCAACCTGGAAGATGTTTCCGAAGTGGGCGTGGTTGGGGTCGGTAATCTCGACGCGATCTCGCGCTCGGATAACGGTGTTATCGGGTGTTATCGGGTCTGTTTGTGTTTGATTCATGGTTGCAATGCAAGAGTACGGGGTCGATCAATTCAGATGTGATTTAGAGACTATGAGGTTTCTATCAAAAGCCTCAATCAAGTCATCCAACGAGCATTGGTATAACTCCATCAGGGCTTTCAACTCAGTGAAGGTTAAATTCGGGTAAGTAATCCCTCTTTCCCACTCACTAATGGTTGCAGTCCTTTTGTTTAAGGCTGCTGCAACTTCCCTTTGGGTTAAACCAGAGCGTTTTCTAAGTGACATTGGGGTTGTCTTTTCAACGTCTTTTGACATAATATACGGAACAACGCTAACGCTGCAACGTTAGTTTTAAGTTACAGAAACAGGAAATGCAGGGGGGGTATCCCTGCATTCCAATCTTCCTTTACGGAAAGGAAATTCTACCGTGCATCCGAGGGCTAGCCGATTGCAGCCATAGCGAGAAACGCGGTTACTCTTCCTCTCCTGGAGGTAGCACTACTCACCGTCAACTGTCTCAGGAGGTGATTCAGGGACAAAGACGACTTGAATCTTGAGTTTGCCCTTTTGCCATCCGCCGCCAGCGGTGGGTGAGAGCAATTCGCAATCTAGCCCTTGCTCCAGCAATGGTTTATCCGGTCTTGCCGCTTCAGGGTGGTGTGGGTTTGTGGGAGCAATCCTTCCTGTCAGTGCAGAGATGAAGGCTTTTCCCAAAAAGACCTCATCTTTGATCAGGGCAGTTGCTGAACATTTCAAAACGTCCTCATCTTGAAGTTCAAACGGTTCAGTCGTCATGACTCGCCCCCCTCATGTTCGCTCGGAGGTAACACCCTGGCTTCAATATCCGGAACGTCAGGCACAAACTCAACCCGAATCCGCAACTTCCCCGTCTGCCAGCCGCCGCCCGCGTTGGCAGAAAGAATCTCGCAGGAAAATCCTTCCTGGAGAATCGTTGCCTTCCTGTCATGGAAAGACACCTGTTGCTTGACCGCCTCCTTCAAATCTTTAACTTTGATGAGCGGGCCAGATATCCAGTCAGGTCGGGCTGAAAAATTGACGACATCCTCATCGTCAAAACCCGAAAAATCAAAAGTACTCATAGAAAACGATCGAAAAACACTGCGATCGCTTTAGCACAAAAAGGAGGTGAGGCCTATCGCCAATCACTACACCTAACAGCTCAATCTCATCGATACTCACAGGCGGGCCGTCCCGCCTTTCCTTAAACCCACAGAAACTATGCAACAACTTGACCTTGAAAAGGGCATTGCCCAAGCCGGACAAGCCCGACAGCAAGAAAGAGCCGAATGCGATCGGCGGGAGGATTTAATCGCCGCTGTCTACGAAGAGGCCCGCGAGCGCATTTGGGAAGGCTACAAAAAGCTTCTTGACCCCATCCTTCCGGTAGAAGAGTTAAATCTTCGATTAGAACAGAAGAGGGGATGCAGCTCCATCTCGCAAACGGTGAACTACACGATTACAGGGGAATACAAGGGATTCAAAGAACCCGTTTTTCTTAGGCTGGTTCACCGGCAAGAAAGCTCCGATCGTGAGTGGTCTATTCGCGTCGGCGAATCTGCTCACACTAGTCACTTCACCTCGCACTCAGAGCTTTGGCCGACACTTTTGGATAAATTGTCCGAGATTAAAAAGTCGATCGAGCTTAAAGAGCGCTGGAAGGAGTCAGAGGAGCCTGACGACGACGAAGATTACGACGACGAAGATTACTTTTAATGCCAACAGGTGGGGCCTCCCACCTTTCCCTTGACCTCCTCAATGTCTCAGCAATTCCACCGATACCAATACAACAACCTCGTCAATCGCCACGCCGTTGCCCTGGCCATGCTCATGCGAGCAACGGGTCAGAGCTACGAGCAAATCAACGAACACATCGAGCGCGCTCTGGCTTTGCGCGCCGCCCACCCACAACCCAAAGACTCATGAACCGACCCTACTTTATTCGCACCAGCAGCGGTTTCATTAACCTCTACCAAGTCACGGCGATTGTCCCCTTTGACCAAGATAGAGTCTCGCTCCAGCTCGTTGATGGCAGTCATTTTTTCCTGCCCAAACGAGAAGCCCGCGAACTGGTTAGAGAACTAGAGATCGAATTTTCGTTCGGACTTCCCCTCGAATGGCAACAACCCCAGGAGGAAAATTAAAATGGTCGCCCTCCCCATCCGCCTCCACGAATCCGCCCCGCCTCAAAACATCGAAGCCGAAGAATCCATCCTGGGCGGCTGTCTCCTCGACTCCAACGCCTACAACCGCATCCAGCACCTGCTCATCCCCGACTGCTTCTATACCCAAGCGCACCAACTCCTCTGGAAAGCGATCGACGCGCTGGGGCGCAAAGGTCACCCTACCGATGCGGTGACCGTTACCAGCTATCTCGCCGATAAGAAGCAACTCGCTCGCGTAGGCGGGCCCGAAATGCTCGCTCAAATTTGCAACCGAACGGTATCGGCCGTGAATGTTGACCGCTACGCACTGCTGATTCGAGAGAAGTTTGCGCGTCGGGAAATGATGCGCCTCGGACACGACATCGCCACGGCCTCCACCGACACCGTGAATGGCTTGGAGAGAGTCCTTAGATACGCCAACGAGCAAGTTGAAAGGCTCTCCGACCTCTGCTTAGCCGGAGACGGCCGAGACCCCGATGAGGTGAAGTACAACAGCCTCATCGAACGCCTCAAGGAAGTTCTGCTCAAAGTCCCCGATGCCGGGTTGAGGCATTTCAAGCTCAAGGACTTAGGCAAGCAATTCGGCTGGAGAGTTGGCGAACTCCAACAACTTTTCCTCAATCACATGGCTTCGAGAGAAGACGAACCCCTGATGACCTTTCAGGAGCTGACGGACAAGTACGGCGGCGATACCCAAGAGTGGATTACCCACGGGATTTTCCCCAGGGGAACCACCAATCTCATTTATGGCACGAGCGGCGATGGCAAAACCCTACTGGTTTACGACTTGCTCTACCACGCCCTCACCGGACAGGCTTGGAATAACTTTCCCCAAACCAACAAGCCCTGCAAGGCGCTGGTCATTCAAACCGACGAGTCGCCTCGCTCCATTATTGAAAATTTGGGCAGTCGTTTGGAAGGAATGGGCTTGGAGGTCAAATTCAAGACTCGCTGGTCGCTAGAGAGCCTTCTGTACCTCAGAGAGGAGATTGAGGAGTATGCCCCCGACCTCCTGATTATCGATTCCCTCACCTCCGTCAATCGCTTCAGCACTCGCTCGGAGAATGATGCGGAGTATGCCCGTCAAATTTATGCTCTCGGTCAGATGAGCGGCGAGCTGAACTGCTGTACGGTCATGCTGCACCACGCCAATAAGAGCGGCGATGTGAGGGGGTCAAGCTCGATTCGCGCGGCCTTCGATCAAATCCTCGAACTGAAGCGACCGGAGGATTCGAGGTCGTGGGACGATACGCGCCGCCTGCTGTCCTTCTGCAAGTCCCGGTTCCGCGCTCCCGCGACTTATACCCTCGAACTTCAGCCCGAAACGAAGACTTGGAAGGTGACGGGCAAGAAAGACGATTTAAATTTCAACCCGCAAGTGGGAGGCGGGACTTATCGCGAGTCGATCGTTGACTTCTTGGCTGGCAAGCGCGGCCGGGTCTTTGAGAACAAAGAGATTTGCGACAAGACCGCTATTAGCCCCAGTACCGTTCGCCGGCTGACGGGCGATTTGGAGCGGGAAAAAGTGATTCAGCGCATCAAGCTGGTCAATCGCCCTCGCCATCCGTGGGGCTATTTTGTTCCGGACGATCGCTTGCCGAGGGGATACGAACTGGCGAGCGAGGCTCAAACTGTCACACCCCCAAGTGAGGAGTTTAGCGATCGCGATCGCGACGAGATCGCATCGCGATCGCCAAAGACGATCGGGTCGTATCCCAGTCAGAGTCAGGAGAATAGCGTTAGCGATCGCGCGATCGCTCTTAATGACGAAAAAAATTATGAAGTTGCGAAAAAAAATAAGGGTTCGCGATCGCTAAGTTGTGAAACGACGGCAGAGCAGGATATACAACCCGATCCTCTAAGCGATCGCCAAAGGGAAACGAGCGATCGGGTTCAAGAGCGCGATCGCGATGCGATCGCCAACTGTCACACACCGAGCGAGCCGCCTCCTCTCCCTCCCCTCGACTCCGGCGGTCGCATCCTCAAACCCCGATGCAAAGTTTATTACTGCGGCTCCGACACCAACATGAAACATCTCAAAGGGGTACTGCTGACGGTCAAAGAAATCATCTCCCAGACTGAGGTGTCCGTGTCCGGCAAGGGGTGGGGAATGGATTTGATTCGACCCTCGTGCGAGTTCTCCCGCGCGGCGAAGGGGGCGAACAAATGAATTTCACCTTCACGCTCCAAATCGTTTTTGGCCCGAAACTTCTCACCCTTGGCGGGGGGCGAAATACTTGCTTCCTTCACATCAGCGATCGCGGCCGGGTCTACATTGCTCGCTCGCCAAGCCTCTATTTCCTCCTGGCCTTCCTGTTCGCGGGAGGATTGCCCAGCTCTGTTGAGACTTACTGGAGCTTTGCGGAGCCTGAAGGAATCGAACACCTGTTCTGGCTGTTGGGCGATCTTGTCTCTGAAGAACCCCCCAATGAGGAAATTCCCTTCTAAACCATGGAACGAGTTTATTTCTATCACTACCGCCAAAAGCAGTTCTATCTCATCGACGGGCTGTGGATGAGCGACGAGGGCGGCCTGTTCTACGGTCTGAGCAACAGCGGCGGTTTCCTTCACGCCCAACCCAATGAGGGCTATCTCACCGACGAAACGGCTATGCGAAAGGAATTAAAAGCGAGGAAATAACAAATGATTACAAGGATTTGGACAGATCGATACCTAGAAACTCTTGTTAGCAGAGAATTTCCCCAACTTCCTGAAAAGTGGTCGCTTGAAGTTGCCCAGCAATTTTTGGCGGCGATTGGAGTGCAAGGTAAAGCTCTCCGCTTTGGCGCAATGGAGGACAGATTTTACGGAAACCCAGCAATTTGGATTGACTATGAGCCAGAAGAAAAATCCTAAAGGTTCGGTTGTTGTTGTTGCGATTCGGGGCCGGCTGAGAATCCAACTCCCCCGCCAACTCTACGGGGGGAAACAGAAATACCTGTCTCTGGGCTTGCCCGATACGCCTCTCAACCGCAAAGCGGCAACGGGAAAGGCAAATGCGATCGCCGCCGACATTGCCTTTGAACGCTTCGATTTCACCCTTGAGAAATATCGCTCTCCCTCTCAAACACTTCCAAAAAACAACCTGTGGGAGATTTGGCAGCAATACACGCAGTTCAAACAACAGCACCTTGCCCCTAGCAGTCTCAAGGTGTTCAAGCGAATCTCGGGCCACCTGCAGCGGATGCCCTACACCCAACTCGATCGGGCCCAACAGATTCGCAATTACCTGGAGTCCAACCTCACTCAGGACACGGCGCGGCGCGTCTTGGTCAATCTCAATGCTTGCTGCAATTGGGCCGTCGAGCGGGAAATCATTGCCGAGAACCCATTTGCCACGATGAGGCGACTTAAGCGGGTCAAACGTTCCGCCATCGACCCCTTTAGCGTCCAGGAGCGCGATTTGATTCTTCAGGGGTTTGAGGAGAGCGAGGTGTACGGCTATTACGCTCCCTTTGTGAGATTCCTCTTCCTCACTGGCTGTCGGCTGAGCGAGGCGATTGCTCTCCAATGGGGACATATTGACCCGGCATTGACCGCCATTACGTTCTCTGAAGCGGTTGTCGAAGGAATCCGCAAGTCAACGAAAACGGACAAGGTTCGGAAATTCCCAGTTAACGACTCTTTAGGTCGGCTCCTCAGTTCTCAACGCCCTGGAAGCCCAGAAAGCCCTGTGTTCGTCTCTAAGCAGGGTAAGGTCATTGATGCTCATAGTTTCTCTTATCGCGCCTGGAAGGGCGTTCTAGGGGCAATCTCGGTGAGGTATAGAAAAGCCTACAATACCCGCCACACGTTTTGCACTCTCTGCCTGGAGGCGGGTATCCCGATTGCACAGGTAGCGGCTTGGGTGGGCAATAGTCCCGAAATTATCCTTAAGCACTATGCCGGCCTCACTCGCTGTCAAGTTCCGGAGTTGTAAGCGCGATCGTCAAACGAATGTCAAACGGCTGAGTGTTTCCTGGCGATCGGTCGGTCAAATTCAAACGCGATCGTCACGCGATCGTCAAACTTGTAACAATCTCCTCAAAAAAGGGAAACGCGATCGCGCAGCGCAACTTGGCACGAAGGGCGATAATCCCCCTTTTGTCGGGGTTTCCGTCGAAATAAAGGGTCAATCCCAGCGACCAGCATAAAGGCTTCGAATCCCTCCCTCTCCGTTAGTTCTTAGCAAAAATTGTTTGGTCTTTGACAGTCTGGGTTGCGGAAAGCTCCACCAAGCGGTTAATCGAACTCGCGTTTGCACAAAACTGCATCGCGCCATTTCCATCCCGAGTTAATGACAAAAATGCGATCGCGCGGTGACAAATCTTCCACTTAATTGGGATTTTGCCCACCCTCAATGACTGCCAAAGTTGTGTTGAGATAAGGATTATCCAGTGCTTGACATTCAACACTTCTGGTCTGAAAATGTTCGCTTTGGTGGGTTGCGGTGGCTTGCGAGCCAGAGAGTAAGTTTTCGATTCAGCGATCGCCTAACCCACCCGACACAAGCACTTCCCAATTCCCGACTCCCCCACTGTTAGGTGCTGTCAACAAAAGATTTATGTTCAACGGGGCGCAATCCTCCAAACAAGGCAATTTCAAAAACTTTAAAAAAGCACTCGACATTGACAAATCCAATATGCTTTAACCAGTCACATTGCTCTTCAACAGGAGCTAATATATTTGCATTTTGGTCGTCTCGATTGTAATATTCTCGGTCGATTTCCGAGCGAGATTTTTGAGAGCCTTGCTGTTGGTGAAAGGTATAGAGCGCATCGACAAATAAGGTACTAAATGCTTGCTCGGCCCAGAGAGAATGAGAAGCGACATGTTCTAGGTTGAGAAAAAGCCCTCCAGGTTTGAGCAAGTTATAAATTTCTTGGTAAATAATTTGCTTGCGTTCGTCGGGTTGGTGGTGAATGGAAAAGCCGGAAATAATGATATTAAAGGGGGCGTGGGAAGCGACAGCCTCAACCCATTGCGATCGCCCAAAATCTTCGAGGATAAATGTCATATTTGCGCGATCGCCAGCATTTTGTTGAGCGGCGGCGAGCATGGTTTCCGAGAGGTCGAGAAAGACTCCTTGAGCGGCGGGATAGTGTTGGGCGATCGCGCTCCCTAAAATGCCGTTTCCGCACCCTAAATCTAAAAATTGACCGACCCCATCTTGCGTAGCATTGATAATTCTCAGGATAATCTCAATCTGTTCGGCGGCTAGGGGAATTGCACCGCGAACGCCTTCTAAATAGCTTTTGGAGAGTTCCTGACTTTGCCAAATTTTGTAGCGATCGCTTTTAGGAATGCGATATTCCACCGCCTGAAGCTGGGTTTGTCGCTGGGTGGGACGGGTGTATACTCTGGCGATCGTCCCGCCGAGTGCTTCTGCGATTTGGCGGCTGGCAATGTTGTTGCGATCGACGGGATAAACCAAATATTCGCAGTCTAAATGGTCTTCTGCCCAAGCTTTTAAACCCGCGATCGCTTCTAAGCCGTATTTTTGGCCCTGCGCTGACTTTTTCAGCCAAATCCCCAGTTCTGGGTGCGGGAGATGGGAGGAGTGCAGTCCGGCGCAACCCAGGAAGGTATGAGACTGTTTTTCGAGGATAGCGACATTGAGATCCGTTCCTCGTTCGAGTTTTGCGATCGCATCTTCGATAAAGGCGGCGGTATCTTGGGGCGATCGCGGCGGTGCGGGAACCATATAGGTCGTAATTTCAGGCGTAAATTCTGCGAAAATATCATCCCGATCTTGCCTGGATACGGGTCGAAGAATGAGGCGAGGCGTGATGATTTCAACATCAAGGAGATTCATAAGCTGTCTAGTACCGCTACGCGGAGTTCAGAATTCAGAGTACTGCTTGCTTCTGCGATAGCAAGCAACAGAATGCTTGGATTGTCAGTCTTTCATCGATTTTGAATGATCGCTCAATTTCCGCCCCAGCTTACTAAGCACTCATGCAAAATAGATTGACTTAAATCCTTTTCGGGGAGAGACAGTGTTGGAGCAGACGACTTCGTAATTTCGCTTCTCAGAATAATTCTTATTTTAAACAAAAAACAATAAATTAATCTTTATTCAACCAGAAGTGTTATAATCTGATTAAGATGCCCAAGCAATAAACAGCTCATCCGTTATGGTCAGTCGCAACCAAGCCACCGCTATTCGAGAACAAATGAAGGGAAAGGGGTTGAGAATTACCCCTCAGCGCTTTGCCGTTTATGCCAATTTGCTCTCTCGCTACGATCACCCAACTGTGGAACAAATTCTCAGCGATGTCAATCGCGAGTTGCCGATCTCTTCAAAAGCAAGCGTCTATAGCGCTCTGACCGTACTGCGCGAGGTGGGTTTGGTGCGCGAAGTTCTCTTAGATGAGGGGATTACTCGCTACGATGCGAGGGTTGCGCCGCACCATCACTTTGTCTGTCAAACCTGCGGCGCGATCGTCGATCTCGACTGGGAACTCTTTCGGAACGTGGAGTTCGACGAACTTCCAGAGGGGTTGCAGGCGCAGACCTACGAGATGACGGTGAAGGGGACGTGCGATCGCTGTCCTCCCCCGGCAAAGATTGATGGATAGGGTGGAGGATGGGACAATAGAGGCGATCGCTCGAACTGGCTAATGTGATGACCAACCCAACCCCCCCACCCAACTCCCCGCAAGACGCTTCTGCAACAGCGGAGAAACCCGTCACGTTTCGTCAGTGTTTGATGGGGTCGGGAATTTCCGGTGCGTTTGCGATCGCGCTGTATCTCCTCACAACTTCGATCGCTCAAACCTTCGCGGCCAAACCCATCCCCAGCAGCAATATGTTTGCGATCAAAATTTCTCTGGCCGTCCGCACTCTGGTGGTTGGGGCCGCAACGCTAGCGACGGCGATTTTTGCCGTGGCGACGGTGGGACTGATTGCGCTGGGAATTCAAACCCTCCTTCGACAGGGACAGCAACCCACGAGCTAAACGGGGTTGGCGACTTCGAGATAAATCTGTTCCAATCGAACGGGATGGCGAGCAATAGAGTCGATCGGAATGCCTTGGAACTGGGCGATAATTTCAGCTAATTCTAATGGTTCGGGGAGCCAAAAAACGAGGTCGCTGCCATAGTATCGATGGGTAAATCCCAGTTCCCTCGCGCGCGAGATCGCGTTCTCTTCTTCTGGCGTTTCAATCGTGACAATTTCTTTAGCCGGAACGCGCTGGCGCAACTCTTCTAAGGTTCCTTCTGCGATAATTTTACCGCTTTTGAGAATGCCAATGCGCTGGCACAATCGTTCGGCTTCATCTAATAAATGAGTGGTTAATAAAATCGTCATTCCTTCCGATCGCAAGCGACGAATTAACTCCCAAATTTCGTAGCGGGCCTCGATATCTAACCCGGCGGTCGGTTCGTCTAAAATTGCGAGTTTGGGTTGGTGGATGAGGGCCGCTGCAATATTCAGGCGACGCTGCATTCCGCCGCTGAGGGTTTCCACAACGCTGCGAGCGCGATCGCCTAAGTTCACTGCGGCCAAACAAGCTGCAACCCGCTGGCGGCGAAAATTTCCCCTTAACCCGTAAATTCGAGCGTAAAAGTCTAAGTTTTCTTGGCAAGAAAGACTTCTATATAGCAAATTCTCCTGAGGTGCAACGCCAATCAGTTTTGGAGTGGACTTAGAAACGGTTTGACCGGCAATGCGAATCGTTCCGCGATCGGCTTTGAGCAAATTACAAAGAATATTAATTGTTGTTGTTTTTCCCGCACCATTCGATCCCAGCAATCCATAAATTTCCCCGGGTTCGATCCGCAAGTTTAGATTTTTTAAGACCTGACGCTTGCCATAAGATTTACTCAAGTTTTCAATCAGTAGCATGGATGAGCAGTTCTGCTTTTTTGTTACGTTGTTGCGGTTCGCGAACGGGCGAAATTAGTGTAGCAGTCTTATTTTAGCAGCTCATGTAGGGTGGGTTAGGCTGCAACTCGATGGAGATCTCCTTGTTGACTTTTATCTTCGCCGTAACCCACCAAAACCAAGGACTTCAAGCACCTTAAGATGGACTTTAGAAATCAGCTCTAAATCTTCAGACACAACAGCGAAAAAAGGGTTACGAACGAGAGTTTTTCGTTTCAGAGCGAGAGAATGATTCGCAAGCAAAAATTTGAGAGTAGAATTGAAGAATGTCTTGTGCAACTTCTTCCGAGAGCTTGAATTTACAAAGCTTGAGAGACTCACAGCTTTAACTCTCTCGTGAGTCGGTACGGAAACCCCAGCGTTCCAGACGTTAAGTTACACATTGCTTGAAGGCTACATTAGGGATTTATTTTTCCGCAAACCTATGACTCAAAACATTATTATTTATCGAGACGAATTACTTTCGTATTCAGAAACGTTTATTCCCGCCCAAGTTGAAAATTATGCATCTTACAAAGGGTTTTATGCGGGAACTTTTCGCAGTCGCCGAACGCCCTATCTCCTCCCTACAGATCGCAGCCTTATTTTAAGTGATTTTGCGAAGTTAACCGAACGACGCAAGATTTTTTCTTTAGTAACAGGACAGCGCGATCGCGCTTGGCTGGAGCAGTTAGAAAAGCTTGCTCCCTGCTTAATTCACGCCCATTTTGGTTTAAGTGGGGTGTGGGCATTACCGCTCAAAAAGCGCTTGCAAATTCCCTTAGTTGTGACTTTCCATGGCTACGATATCACAGTCAATAACTGGAGTGCCAACTTCCGAGATATTTACGGTAAAAAACCCGTACCCCAAATCTATCTCTGGCGGCGCAAGCAGTTATTTCGAGAGGCGAGTTGTTGCATTGCCGTGTCAGATTTTATTCGCTCTCAGCTCGTTGCAAAAGGCTGTCCTTCCGACAAAATTCGAGTTTGTTACATCGGGGTGGATGTGGAACGGTTTGCTCCCGACCCGAATATCGTGCGGGAACCGATTGTTCTGTTTGTTGGGCGTTTGGCGGAAAAGAAGGGCTGTGAGTATTTGATTCGAGCCATGGCAGAGGTGCAGTCAGCAATGCCGGAGTTGGAACTGGCGATTGTGGGAGATGGAAGTCTCCGCGCGGAGCTAGAGGAACAGGCGCGACAGTCCCTCAAGCGCTACCGCTTCCTCGGCGTACAATCTCAAGCTGAGGTTCGAGAGTGGATGAACCGCGCGCTGATGCTTTGCGTGCCGAGCGTTACCGATCGCACGGGAAACTCAGAAGGATTGCCGATGACGGTTATTGAGGCGCAGGCGATGCAACTCCCTGTCATTGGGTCAATTCACGCTGGAATTCCCGAAGCAGTTACGGATGGAGAGACGGGATTCTTAGTTGAGGAGAAAAATTGGCAAAATTTAGCCCAGAGTATTTCTATTTTAGCAAAAAAGGACAGTTTGCGAAAACAGTACGCGATCGCGGCCAGAAAGCAGGTCGAAACGAAGTTTAATTTGAAGAACAATACAGCGGCGTTAGAAGCCATTTACGACCATATCTTAGGGATTCGATCTTGACTTTACAATCGTTAGGAATGTCTGGAGTTGTTGAGGGGGAAGTATCAGGCCGAGCCAGATTTTCAGGAAGACAATCGACATTAAGCGCGATCGCTGCCCAAGGAGCTGAGGATTGTAGCGCAAAGCTAGGGTAAAATATCGCGCGGAAATCCAACTTTTCTTGCGAGTTAGCGAGCCTTCAAGCGTTCTAAACAGAAGGTACTCATACAAATGAGCGAAGCTTTTTACTTTCAAAGACTGTAAATTTTCAGGAGCTTGACTAAACGTTTTTTTGATTACTTTTAAACATTGCTCTTCCTGTTTGAGAACGCTACCCGATAATGAGTTGGCGCGGACGCGATACAAGACTTGCACAGAAGGAACGACGGCGAAGTTATAGCGCGCTGCCAACCGCAAATACAACTCCCAATCTTCAGCAGGAGGAAACGATTTATCAAAGTTTCCCACAGTTGCAAAGGCTTCTCGACGAATTAACGGATTAGAACCATTCTCTAGAAAATTACTAACCAGTAAGCAAGCGTAAACATTGCCATTAGCAGAAATGCGCTCGCCGGCGTGTAAGAACTTACCATTTTCATCAATATAATCCGTCCAACTGTAAGCGACAAAAGCTTCTGGATTATTTTTGAGTGCTTGTATCTGAGACTCTAACTTATCGGCAGTCCATAGATCGTCTGCATCAAGAAAAGCAAGATACTTTCCTGTTGCCTTTTCAATTCCTCGATTTCTGGCTGTTGCTACACCTGCATTAAGGAAAGAAAAGATCTTAATTCGGGAATCACGAATGCTATCAACCACTTCAACTGTTGAATCTTGCGAGCCATCGTCGATCGCAACAATTTCAAAATCGGAAAATGTCTGTGCGAGAACAGATTCAATCGTTTCTCGAATGGTTAGCTCAGCATTATAAGTCGGAATAATGACAGAAACTAGGGACACTTTAAACCTCCGATTTAATATATCCGAGCAAAGAGTTGAGATTAGAGATTGCGGTCGATTGTGTTAGCAATTTTTCAGCTTGTTGCGTTGGCAGTGTGGCGAAAATAAGCGCTTTGAGAATAACTTTGAAGATCGCTCTCGTTTTAAGTAAAGTCAGATCGTTGGCGATCGCTTTCTGTAGAAATCGAAGCGCGATCGCTCCCTTCTCTCGCTGCGGCGATCCCTCTAGTGCTTTAAAAATAAGATATTTATAGAGGTTGCCTAAAGCCACACACTTGAGATTTTGCAGAGAAGCAGGCGCGCTGTCAAACGCGCGTTCGATGACTTGTAAATTCGCAGTCTCGAGTCGTCGCACATTTGCCGACATTGCGCGACTTGAAGTTCGATACCGAATTTGCGATCGCGGTACGGTAACAAACTGATATTTAGCAGCCAGCCGCAGGTATAAATCCCAATCTTGTCCTGCTGGTAAAGACTCGTCAAATCCTCCAATTTCCAGCAACGTTTTTCGTCGAATCAACGGGTTAGAACCATTTTCTAAAACATCGCCCAAGAGGAGTTTCGGAAGTGCATTTCCCTCAATGGTAACGCGACCGCCATGACGCAAAAAATTGCTCGATTCGTCAATACAATCGCTCCAACTATATGCAACATCCGCCTGCCGATTTGCTTGCAAAGCTGCGAGTTGATCTTGGAGTTTATCCGCCGTCCACAGATCGTCCGCATCCAAGAAAGCAATCAATTCACCCGTTGATTTAGCAAGTCCGCGATTTCGACTGACCGAAGCACCCGCATTAGGGTAAGAAAAGAGTTGAATTCGGCGATCGCCAAAAGCTTCAACAATTGCTGAAGTCGAGTCTGTCGAACCATCATTGATAACAATCAGTTCCCAATCTGTAAACGTTTGGTTAATGACAGACTGAATTGTTTCTTGAATGGTTTGTTCGGAGTTGTAAGCTGGAATAATAACAGAGATAAGGGGCATTAGATGAGATATAGCAATCCGATTTTGGTTGTCAAATATAATGTTTCTCTATCTAGTGTGGTGTAACGTTCTTCGCTTTAGGAAATAGGCAACAGGCAATAGGAAAGAGAAACAGCAGGTGTACCTCATTTGAGAAATGGTGAATAGGCAATAGGGAAGAAGATTTCAGGACTGTTCAATGAGTTTCGATACATTGCCAGTTATTTAGAACTGCCATAAAAGGTTATGGAGAATGTCAAAATGAAACTCAATCGGCCCGACCCGTCGCGCGATCGCTTCGCCGACCATCACGGAAATCGACCCCATTCTAGTTTACCAAGCCAGTAATTGAGCCACATCTGCCATCGGTTCTGCTAACATCTCTGCTGAGAGAGATTGTATGAGATGAAGGTTAAAGGGTTCCCGGCTAATCGAAGCTGCATACTCTTGGTTGAGGTAAGTGCGATATTCAGTCTCTAAAGCAATGTGGGTTTTAAAAAAAGCGGTACTTAAAGCCGTGAGATAGGGATAAGCGCGATCGGGTGAAGGGCCAACAACTGGAGAAGGAACGGGAAAAGCACTTTCTCCTTCACCGCCAATGAAAGAAAAATGGGTTCCCCCCTCCACAACAATTAAATACTTATTTTCAGTTTTCAGCCAAGTAAATGGGTAAATTTGCTCCGAAATAATAGGGGTCAAAATATCATTTTCACTAGCCACAATTGCGATAGGAATCGATAGCTTGCTCAATCCTTTTTCTCCTAAAATGCGACTGCTGGTTGGGTTAATCGCGAGGACAGCTTGGATGCGCTCATCCTGCAAGGAAACCGAGAGGTTGGGGAGTGATGCTGCTTGACATTGCAAGAGTTGCGAGAGATTAAAGGAGATTTCAAAAGACTGTTGGAACTTGCAAGTGTGGCGGAGTTTTTGCTCATTAATTTCCGCACCTCCCACGACAAGTGCGGCATAACCGCCGAGCGATTGGCCGATAACCCCAACTCGCTCTAAGTTCAAACGCAGGGTTGGATCGGCGCGATCTCGCCTTGCCAATTCGTCCAGCAACGCGCTAATTTCCAATGGCTGATTGACAAATATCCTCGGATTGGGAGCGCGGTCCAAACTGGCTAAAAACCGAGTGAGTTTGAGGGAATTGCTCTCAGGATGTTCGAGAATCGCGACAAAAAAGCCTTGAGAGGCTAAATGTTCGGCTAAATAGGCAAAAGTCTGGCGATCTGAGCCAATTCCGTGGGTAATGACCAGAACGGGGAGGGGAGACGCGACGAGGGGACGATAAAGATCGGCGATCGCGGGAGTTTTGTGACGAGGACTGCGAAACGAAATCGTTTCTTGTTGCCATCGATACTGTCCGAGAGATTGGGGTTCCCGTGGCTTTTGCACGTCAGCTAAGGGAATAGCAGATGTTGCCTTCGCTTGCTGGCGAATGACCGCGAGAACGGCTTCTTTGTCCCCTAATGTCCCCGATAGTTCTGCGATCGCGACCGAGGCTAAATTCAGGTCAATTTTAATCGTATCGATGGGAAACTGGCGCAGAACGCTCGCCAGCGTCAATCCATCGGAACTCGCTGCTGCCAAAATTAGCGCCGAACGCAGTGCGTGGAAACTGTTGAGATCTGACTCGGTTCGCACCGCCTCTCCCAAACGCCTCAACACTGTTTCCCCAAAAGCTGAGTACGTAACCTGGGCCATCGCTACCGGACTGACATCCCAGCGCGTTTGCAGCCAAACTTGGAGTTGTTCGATTTGCTGGGGTTCGAGGCGGCGCAGGTAGAACTCTAATTCGGGGGTAACTGTACCCTCTTGGGCAAAGCGTTCTAAAGAATCAACAGAAAGCGAAAAATCGCCAAACGGCGGATAGGAGAAGAGCAAGCGTTCCGCAGCCAACACCGGACGCGAACCACCGCACAGCGAGAGAAAACTCAAGCTCAAAGAAAAAGAGAACTGCCAGAATCGCTGCCATCTTTTGGTATTCTCTCGCACTTTTTGCTCTCGACACCTTTGCGCCGGTGGAGGAGCGATTGAAACTGACGAAATCTCGAACTGTAACATCAGCATAGGGGAGGAACGCGATGGCTTCGCCGACCTGACGGTACGCGCTACCCTTCATGCTACACCCCTAGGGTTTCTCGGCATCGCTTTTGTCCGCCAGAACTTCATTGAGTGTTAAATATCGTTCGCAGAGGACTAAAGAAAGGGGATCGGGAATTGACATCCTCATCATTCCCGATCCAACGCCTTGCTATTGCTGAAACAAGGTTTCAAGATACACTCTGGCACAAGCTTGATGGTTCTGCGGGGTTTGCACAGCGCGACCGCTGTTGTTTTGCAGTAAAAACAACGAGAGGGCCGCCGCAAACACTCGGTCTTGATCCCAAGCGGGATGGGTGTCGAGATAGGTTCTCAGAGAGCGATGAAGTTCTTCTGGAATTTCTGCCAGGATGCTGACGTTTGAGTTCATAGACACCTCACTAGGACTGGACGATGAGACTGGCGCAATGGAGATCTCGGAATGGGCAAGCTACAGAAGTTGGTGTTGGACGACTCAATTTTTCAATCCCGAATTTCGCGAGTCCCTACCCTATATTTCGGGGTAGACAGTCGGGTTTGTCAATGCTGAGAAATGTAACAAATCCCTTTAGACAAAAAAAAGGTTTACGAACTAATAAGGCTTTAAGTCACTTTTTCGTTACACAACTTTATAAAAACGATTATCACTCGGCAGAGTGCGGACAGCGAACAAAATCCCACAAGGGAACAGAGATGAGTGGGTTGTAACCCGTCTGCTTGTGCAAAACACCGAGCTTGTTGTGGAAAATTCCGGGGAGACTGTGGAAAAAGTGGGGAATCTGTGGGGGAAAGGGAGACAGAAAAATAAGAATTGCGAAGCAACCGATTTTCTGAATTTAGGGTACCGTGATGGCTTCGCCGACCTGACGGTACGCTCTTATCAAGCTACAGAATTGATAAATTTGAATGCTCAATAACTATTGAGCCAGGTGCGATCGCGCCCACAACGCGGCCTGAGTGCGATCGCGAACCCCCAAACGACTCAAAACTTGGCTCACATAGTTTTTCACCGTTCCCTCCGTTAAGTGCAAATTCTGGGCAATTTCTCGATTGTTCTGACCGCGACCAATCAATGTCAACACCTGCAACTCGCGATCGCTCAACTGTGCTAACAGTTCGCGGTCGGGGGTCAATAGAGGCGGCCGAAGCTGAGCTAAGACCTTCGGTGCAATGGTCGGCCCCAGTTGAAAATGACCGTTGTGCAACATGCGGACCGCCGCCGCTAGCCGATCGGCAGGGGTACTCTTGAGTAGGTAACCCAATGCTCCAGCTTGCAGAGATTTCCAGATATATTCATCCTCATCAAAGGTGGTTAAAACGAGAATGCGAATCCAGGGGAATCGTTCGCGAATCGCTCGCGTCGCTTCTACGCCATCGCAACCTGGCATTCGCACATCCATAAGGATCGCATCGGGTTGAAGGGATTCCGTGAGGGCGATCGCCTCCAATCCATCCCCTGCTTGTCCGACAACTTCCAGGTCATCCTCTAAGTCTAAGAGAGCCGCTAATGCCTGGCGGAATAAATCGAGATCGTCGGCGAGAAGTAATCGAATCATCTTACCGATCCATCGCATAGGGAATGACAATTTGAAGGGATGTTCCCCGACCCGATCTGCTTTGAATCGTGAATTCTCCCCCCAAAATTTTGCTTCGTTCTTGCATTCCCCGTAACCCGAAACCGTCATGCATTGCGTGGGGATCGAATCCTTTCCCATTATCGTGAAGGGTTACCTTAATAGAGTCAGCCTCTTGCTTCCCAGTCAACATTACGACAGTTGCTTCGGCGTGTTTTTGCACATTTGTCAGGCCCTCTTGGATGATGCAGTAGAGTTGATGCCCCATGCGGGGAGATAAGGGTGGCAAGTGGATATTCACATGAATCATCAAGGCTTGGGTTTGACAGATGGAATGAATGAGGTTTGCGATCGCAGCCTCTAAATCAAACCCTTGTCCCCGCATCGTTTGAACAGAACGACGAACCTCCGTCAAGCACTGACTGGCCAGTCGCTTCGCAATTTTTAGAGACTGTTCCGATTTTTTGGAGTCTTGATGATACAACCGTTGGGCCAGCTCTAATTGCACATCTAAGGTTGTCAGAGAATGCCCCAGAGAATCGTGAATTTCGCGAGCAATGCGGGTTCGTTCCAACGTTGCGGCTAAAGTTTTCACTTGTTGGTTTAAGTCCTCTGCCTTGCGACGGCTCGTTTGCTCTGCTGTAACAATGAAAGCAAACAGTAAGGCAAACGCACTCGCCCCAAGATAAAATGCCAACTGATCGAGGAAAATATATTGGGGATTCAACCATCTCTCAATGCCTTTTTCCGCTACAAGCGCTAGAGCTTGAGGGCGGCTCCAGTGAGAACTGACAAGGTACCCTGTCCCCACCAACACAGTGGTGATGATGGCATCGCGTCGGCCCAATAAAAAACAACTTTTGGCAATTGTCCAATACATCATCAGATGAAAGGCGATGTTGACAGTGCCAGCAATGGCAAACACCAATATGGTTAAGCCTAAATAAGTCCATTTTTCCCAAGTGGGCCGCCCTACAGGAATAAAAAAACTCAACAGGCCAAACAGTCCAAGGAACATCAGAATTTGAAACGTGATTTCCCTTGATAAGCTAAAGCTTCCACCAATGATTCCCAACAACAAACTTAATCCAATGAGCAGCCAATCGATGTGGCGCAGAATCTTATGGGACAAGATGGGCGTTGGGGTGCTGGAGCGCATTGAAAACGACGGGAAAACAGAAATTGGGTTGCTTCTCATTGTGCAACACTGAGCGACTCCGATTTCATGACTAAAGTCATGAGTTTTATTGACGTTTGCGACGGGACAAAGCGTTGCGACTTCAATACGTTAGGAAATGTTATCAACGATAGTCAGAGTTAACGACCATGACATCATTTCAACAACCTTGGCGACTTGTCGGATTGACCGCACTAATTGGCGGAGTCTTTTTATTGCCGCCCAAAGCAGTTGCCGAACCCGCTCCCCTTTTTGAACCGATCGTTGACGAGATCCGCCAGCAACTTCCCCCAGGAGCCAGCTTGCGCTTGCCAGCTTATTTACCGGATTCTCCCATCGATCTCTTTCCTCATTTTGTCTCCGATGACGCAGGTTTTCGGGTCAACATCGGCATCGAACCCAATTGTCAGGTGCCATCCTGCACTGTCGGTGCTGTAGGGGTTTTGCCTGAAACGTACTCCTGGCCCCCTCAAACAGATGCCGTAAAAACCGTTTCCCTGATTTCCATAACCCCCGACCTGGATGGCTACCATCTCATGTGGGGGGAAGGCGACCAAAAAAGTCACAATATTCTCTGGCAACAGGATGGACAAATTTATGGAGTTGGTTCTTTGGATGTCGCAGTGACAGCAGAAGATTTAATCGCGATCGCTCGATCGATGATTCGCGAACAACCGATCGGTTCTCCTAACTCTTTAACCCAATAGTTGTTTAGACGAAGAGGATCGAAAAAAGAGGTTCCTGCTGCCATGTCGGAACCTCTTTTTGTCGAAAAATGATAGAAGAGATGAACGCTTGCTAGCTCCCCAGAACAGTGCCAATCTAGCTCAAAGTCCCAGTCTCAACTCCGAACGTTCAACTGTCTTCTCCCGGTTCTGCGGTTTGACCGGGAGAAGCGTTGTAGATTGCATCGAGTTGCTCGCGAGCATCCTCAACAGAAACAGATCGCATCACCAACAGCGGCTCGTCGATCGGCTTGCCATTATCATCTAACAGTTCTGGATGGGGAACCGGACGCGAACCAGAAGAACGACTGGGCCTTCCCAACGAATCGCTACTGGGAGCATAGTGGCGTTGGGAGTCAAAACTCAAAGTAATTAAACTGCGAATTAGATTGCTAATTGCAAAAAAAGCAATAATTGTAAAGGCAAAAATGTAAAGAAGGTGTAACATTGTTTTCTTCCTACGAGCGAAATAAAAGCGTTTAAAAAGGTTATTTTTTATAGTTGTTCAAGCTGAGTTTTTCAAAGTTCGCCATCGGCTTGCGACTTGCCAGCACTCCGTCACGAGGCGATGCCAAGGAAGGAGGGTTGCTGTTTTTATTCCGGCCTGACCGTCAGTTGCATTAAACAACATTTTGGCTGCTTTTACTTCCTGTTGAGCAGTCTCGATCCGAGCGAGCAGTTGGGTTTGCTCGTCAGCATTGAGAAATGAAATATTTTCAGATTCTAACAAAGCCCGCGATCGCGAAAACCAGTATTGAAAGTCTTCCAACAAAGGCTCCAGAAGCGTTTTAAGCAGTTCATTTTCCTGTGGTTGAGCCAAGATTACCTTTAAGAGATAGTGTACTATGCTACTTCTTATATTAGCGTTGTTCACAAAAGTTTACACTTGAGCGGCATCGATCCGTACCTGACGGCGAGGAAAGAGAGATATAGAGGAGAGAGCTGCTAATATTTGGGCTTATCATAAGATCTACGCCTGATGCGAACAACCGGAAACTCTTGCTGGAAGAAGGAAATAGGGAAGAAAAAATAACGGTACAATCGAGATTTGAGCGTTTATGTTCGCATTAGGCGCGATCTACTATTCCAATCGTTTCCACTCGAAAAAAGAGCTAACTTGCAATGGTTAAACAGCCAATGCCCGCTGACGAATCTCCCGAACCCATTCATCTACCGCGCACCAGCGAGTCCGATCGCCTCAAGCGCATCCGTCACACCACCTCCCACATTATGGCAATGGCGGTGCAAAAGCTGTTTCCAAAGGCACAGGTCACCATCGGTCCTTGGACGGAAACCGGATTTTACTACGATTTTGACAGTCCCGAACCCTTTACTGAGAAGGACTTAAAAGCCATCAAAAAAGAGATGGTGAAAATTATCAAGAAGAAACTTCCCGTCGTGCGAGAGGAGGTCACCAGAGCGGAGGCCGAACGTCGCATTGGGGAGTTGGGGGAACCCTACAAGCTGGAAATTTTGGCCGGACTCGAAGACCCGATCGCCCTCTACCACCTTGGAAAAGCGTGGTGGGACTTATGTGCGGGGCCCCACGTCGAGACGACCGGAGACTTGCACCCCAAGGCGATCGCGCTCGAAAGCGTGGCCGGGGCCTACTGGCGAGGAGACGAGAATAATGCTCAACTCCAGCGCATCTATGGAACCGCCTGGGAAACCCCAGAACAACTGGCCGAGTATCAGCGGCGCAAAGCCGAGGCCCTCAAGCGCGATCACCGCAAGCTGGGGAAAGCATTGGGGCTATTTATCTTCTCCGACCCCGTGGGGCCGGGTTTGCCCCTCTGGACTCCCAAGGGGACGATCCTGCGCTCGACCCTCGAAGACTTTCTCAAACAAGAGCAGGTGAAACGCGGCTATCTTCCTGTGGTCACGCCGCACATCGCTAGAGTCGATCTGTTCAAAACCTCCGGTCACTGGCAGAACTATAAAGAAGATATGTTCCCAATGATGGCGGAGGACGAACAGGCTGCGGCTGCGGAGCAGGGGTTTGTCATGAAACCGATGAACTGTCCCTTCCACATCCAAATCTACAAGAGCGAACTGCGCTCCTATCGCGACCTTCCCATGCGCCTAGCGGAATTTGGCACGGTATACCGATACGAGCAATCGGGGGAACTTGGCGGATTGACGCGGGTGCGCGGGTTTACTGTGGATGACTCCCACCTCTTCGTCACTTCCGAACAACTGGACGACGAATTCCTCAAGGTGGTGGATTTAATTCTCGCCGTTTTCAAGGCACTGCAACTGAAGAATTTCCGAGCGAGACTCAGTTTCCGCGATCCGCAGTCGGACAAATATATCGGTTCGGACGAGGCGTGGGAAAAAGCGCAGGGAGCCATTCGCCGTGCCGTTCAGCAGTTGGAGATGAACTATTTTGAAGCGCCTGGAGAGGCGGCGTTCTACGGGCCCAAGCTCGATTTTATCTTCCAGGATGCGCTGGAGCGAGAGTGGCAGTTGGGAACAGTTCAGGTGGACTATAACCTTCCCGATCGCTTTAACTTGGAGTATGTGGCGGAGGATGGCAGCCGCCAGCGTCCAATTATGATTCACCGCGCGCCGTTTGGCTCGCTCGAACGGTTGATTGGCATTCTCATTGAGGAGTATGCGGGGAATTTTCCGCTGTGGCTGGCTCCGGTACAGGTTCGGTTGCTGTGCGTGAGCGATGAGTTTCTCGACTACGGGAAGCGCGCGATCGCTCAAATGCAAGCGGCTGGAATCCGCGCGGAGGTCGATACCAGCGGCGATCGCCTCGGTAAGATGATTCGCAATGCCGAGAAGCAGAAAATCCCCGTGATGGCGGTGGTGGGAGCGAAGGAAGTGGAAGCGAATGCGCTCAACCTTCGGACTCGCGCGTCTGGGGAGTTGGGTGCAGTTCCCGTCGTGGAAGCGGTTGAGAAGTTGAGTGCGGCCATCCGCGATCGCTGTACTTTTTAGTCGTTAAACTTGAAACTTGCGCCTTGATTTTTTGAAAAAACCACAGAGTCACAGAGCCACAGAGAAGAAGGAGAGAGGGGCTTTCAGAGGGATATTTTGTATTTGAGGGTACGATTCAGAGATAGTCGATTTTCCAGCTTGAACAAGAAGGAGGTTTGGCTCATGACTGCTACCATTCTCAATCTCCACCGCGTTAACCTCAGCGACGAGTAATTCTATCATCTCTGTCGCGCCAATGAGGATTGGAAACTCGAAAGAACGGCCCGAGGAGAACTTGTTATTATCTCGCCAGTTGGAGGAATGAGTGGGAATCGCGAAGCCGATTTGATTGGCTCATTGTGGTTGTGGAACCGCCAAACGGGACTGGGAAAAGTCTTCAGTTCTTCGACAATTTTTCGGCTACCCAACGGCGGCGATCGCTCTCCCGATGAGGCCTGGATTCGTCAAGAACGCTGGGAAATACTCTCAACAGAAGCGCAGGAAAAGTTTCCTCCCCTTTGCCCCGATTTTGTTATTGAATTGCGCTCTCGCACCGATCCTCTAGCACTCATTCAGCAGAAAATGCAGGAATATCTTAACAGCAGTTTGCAATTGGGTTGGTTGATTAATCCGCAACAGCAACAAGTGGAAATCTATCGTCCGACTCAAATGGTTGAAATTGCCAAACTTCCTGCTCGTTTAACTGGAGAGAATATGCTACCGGAATTTGAGTTAGAGTTGCCTTTATTTTAAGAAAAAGAGTGCGACAAATCGCAATTCCGAGAAATATCTCGCGCGATCGCGAACCTCTGTCAATTTTACCTCGAACATATGTACTTAATCTCACAGCTTGACTAAAATAATAAAGTAATCTCTGCACCATCCTCCGAGGTCGTCTCATGACCCAAAGCCTCAACCCCACCGTTTTGCCCTCTCCCCTCCCCGACCACACGCAACTCCCAGAGGAAAATGGCGAATTTGTGAAGAACTTTCAGGAACATCCCCAAAGCATCCTGCTAACCGACTCCCTTAGCTCCGTATTAGAGCGCTTGCATCCCGACGGACAGTACGCGATCGGTCAAGACTGCGGTATTTACTGGCGGCAAACCGACCCCCCCGAGCGCGGTGCAGAAGCCCCCGACTGGTTCTACGTTCCCGGAGTCCCGCCCAAGCTCGACGGTCGCATCCGTCGCTCTTACGTCCTTTGGCAAGAATTCATCGCGCCAAGCATCGTCCTAGAATTTGCCTACGGTGACGGTTCCTCCGAGCGCGACACAACGCCTTTATTGTCAGGAGGAGGCAAAAGTACCCGACCGGGTAAATTCTGGGTGTACGAGCGAATTATGCGCGTTCCCTACTACGGAATCTATCAAATCACCAACGAGCAGTTGGAAGTCTATCGACTGATCGATGGAATTTACCGAAAACAAGAGGCCAACATGCGAGATCGTTATCCCATTGACTCAATGGGTATCGAATTAGGGTTGTGGGAGGGTCAATACCAGAACCAGATGCAGCATTGGTTGCGCTGGTGGGATAGGGAGGGCAATCTCTTGTTAACGGGGCGCGAACAGGCTGAAGTAGAACGTCAGCGCGCCGAACAGGAACGCCAGCGCGCCGAGAGGGCCGAGCAATCCCAGCAAGAGGCTGTTCCCAAACTTCTCGATCTGGGTTTGACGGTCGAGCAGGTTGCTGAGACATTAAATTTATCCGCAGAGGAGGTACGGCGGGTCGCGCAACAATGAATGGGAGATTGAGAGGGTCGGGATCGCTCAGATCGGTTCCTTGAGCTTGGCTAGAGAGTGCCGCTGAGAACTATCGGGTGAGTTTTACTGTTCCGATCGCCGAATATTTTGTCCGGTGCGATCGCTCCGATAGACCCAGGTTTGGCTGCCATCGGAGACGGTGACTTGCCAGCCAGGAACGAGAGCTTGCGAGCAGAGTTCGTCGGGTTTTGCGAGGCCGAGACAGCCATCGGGCCAGGTTTTAGCGATCGCGTCCGAGATGCTGAGGCGATCGCTCGGGATCTGGGTTTGTCTGGAAACTTCTGCCAGAATGACTTGAGTGACGTTAGGAGTCAGTGTGGGAGTTTCTTCCTTCGGAGAAACAGAAACTTCGGGGATGGGGGAAGAGTTGACCGCTGGTTCGTTCGCAGGACTGCATCCGGTATTGAAGGTCAATAACGTCATGAAAACGCAGAGGATGATGAAGTTGCCGAAGCGTGGAGAATGATTCATAGGACATTAGTTCGCAATTGCGCTTGCTGGATATAGCAATCCTATTTAGGTAGTCAAAAAATCTCCAAGTAGAAGGCAATAGGGAACAGGCAAAAGGCAATAGGGAAGAGAGTTTCAGCATTTTTGAATGGGCCGTGACAGATAGCAACTCATTGGGGATTTCTATATGCAGAATGAGGAACAGGGGGTTCTCCGGGGTCGGGTTACGCGATCGCGGCCTGATAGCTTTGATAGATTTGGGGTTGAAAACAAACAATCGCAACCGATTCAATCGAACTCTCGCGGTCGAGAAAAGCGCGAATTTGTTTGAGAGCAATTTCGGCGGCGAGGTTGATAGGAAAACCCCTTGCTCCCGTACTAATCGCGGGAAAGGCAATCGTTTTGCACTGATGTTGAACGGCTAAGGCCAAGCAGTTGTCATAACATTTAGCCAAGATTTCCGGTTCGCGGTTCTGGCCGCCCAACCAAGTCGGGCCGACGGTGTGAATAATCCACTGTGCGGGTAAGTTATAACCGCAGGTAATTTTTGCTTCGCCTTCCTCGCACGTCCCCAATTGCCGACAGTCGCGTTGCAGTTGTGGTCCGGCGGCGCGATGAATGGCGGCGCTAACTCCAACGCGACCGGAGAGGTCGAAATTGCTCGCGTTGACAATCGCATCGACGCGCTGTTGGGTAATGTCGCCAGTCATGACAATCAGGCGCTCCTGGGAGTGTTTGGGCGTAGCGCTGTAGCCCCGTTTCGTGTAGTACTGGGTGAGAGAGAGCTGATGGAGACTGCGGCTGAAACTGTGAGATTCGTAGTGCGATCGCTTGCGAAAAGAGGCGATCCGTCGCTGTTTGAGGTCGGTATCGAGGTCAAATAGCGATTGGGATTCTTGTTCGGTGAGGGGAGACTGGGGCGCGTTTAACACGTTGTGACGGGCTTTCTGGAGGCATTTGCTGGCGCTTTCGTAGTCGCCGCGATCGCTCAGTTGCACGGCTTCCTTTTTCGCGCGCGCAGCCATCATTAACGCCACCTGTCGCTGGACTTCGGGATTAAAGGGAAATTCTGCTAAGCGCGCGTCGCTAACCGATGGTAGCTGTAACGGAACAGAAATTTGTTCGCCTCGTCCTGTTTCGGAGTTCTCCCAACTCAGATGGATGTGACATAAATCCACCTTTTCAGTTTGAGGCGGAATTTTGAGGCGCGCGATCGCGGTAAAAGGATTCCCCTTGACTAAATTCGGTAACTGATAGCCCCCTTGAGACGCGACCTCAAAGTCATTCAACAGATCGGCGACGGTAACCCCCGCTTTCGAGGTCATTTCCAACCGCACATTGCGACCAAACAAGGCGAGAATTCCCTGCATTTCCATCGCAAAGATCTCTGAGAGTTGGTCGGGCGATTCGATATAGTAATAGTTCCCATCGCCACTATTGGCCATCGCTTCAAGCAAATCTTCGTTGTAATCAGCCCCCACCCCCATTGCGGTGGTACTCACGCCGCGATCGCTCAAACCTTTCACATCCGATGCAATGACATCGGGATTGGTTTCGCCGCGATTTGCCAATCCATCGGAGAGTAAAATGACGCGGTTGAGATGCTGTAAATTCAGGTATTTGCTTGCTTGAATCCCGCCTTCAACCCATCCAGCGTGGAGGGCGGTACATCCCTGAGGTTGAATCTGCTGAATGCGTTGCAAGATCGACGCTTTGTCCCGCGCCAAACAACTAGGAACGAGGGTTTCGACGCGATCGCTATAGGCGATGACGCTGACGCGATCGCTCTCTGACAACTGTTCCACCGCGTAACAAGCTGCTTGACGCGCGTAACGAAGTTTTGACCCGGACATCGAACCCGAACAATCAATCGCTAAAGCGAGATTGAGCGGCGGTCGCTTTAACGTCTCTTCGGGTTGTGGCGGGATAATTTTGATGAGTACATCCAGCGTCGTCGCGCGCTCCGAACTCACCGCATCGCGCAAACAAGTTAATTCAATCTGAGGGATTTTCATAGTCGGTTGGATGGAAAGGAGAAAGGGACAATAACCGTTGAGCGATTAATTGCAAGAGATTTTGCTGTTCCTGAGGGCTGTTTGGGAAACTAAAATCTTCGCGAACGTGCAGTTCTAAACCCGGTAAAATTGGCAACCGCAACCAGCGTTCTGTTGCAGAAGATGAGCGGACGCGAGCTTTAGGAGGCGGCGTAACCTCTCGTTTTTCTCGCTGTTGAATTTGTTGGAGGAAACCCAACGCCGGATTGGCCGGCGCAACCTTGAGTTGCGCACCTCCCTGTAACAGAGCTTCTAACTCCGCATTGCTTTGGGAGATGGTCAGCGTATCAATCGCACCGATCCCGTAACCTTGAGCCATTAAGCGCCGCACCACCAGCAGTTGCAATAAATGGCGGTAGGTATAAGCTGCGTGGCGGCCCGCTTTTAGGGGTTCGTCAATTGCACCCAAGCTCGTGTAGTGGCGCACCAAGCGCGGCGAAACGTCTTCGCGCACTCGACTGTGCGTTTTTTGGATTGGGAGGTATTGGGGGAGCAAATCGTTGATAATTCGCACAAAGTCCTCCAATGACCAATGGGACTTATCTCGAGCATATTGCTGTAATGCAGTCATACCGATATTGTATGCTTACAATCAAAATTGTCAATATCAATTTAAACTGTAAACATTTGAACGCGATCGCCCAAACGATGTTCTCTCCGATCGAACCACCGAGGTGGCAAAAAGTCAGATCGAAAACGCCCCTGAGAGCTGTGCTAGCTTGGGAGAAACCACATCTAAACTTGCAGATGTTAATGTTACTTTTCCACGTCGGTGACGATCTCTACGCCCTCGATAGTTCCCAGGTTTTAGAAATTATTCCTCGTGTTGTCCTTCGCACAATTCCTCAAGCACCGGACTCAGTTGCTGGCGTATTTAACTATCGAGGAATCATTGTTCCGGCGATCGATTTGTGTCAGTTAATTCAAGGAAAATCGAGCTGCACGCATTTAAGTACTCGCATTATTATCGTCAATTATGTCAGCCAGGACGAGACTGTTCGGTATCTTGGCCTCATGGCCGAACGAGTTACCGAAACGCTTAAAAAGCCCGCAACCGAGTTAGCAAACAGCAGCATTCCCATGAACAGCGCTCCCTATTTAGGCGAAATGATTATGGACGAGAAACGGATGATTCAACGCATCCGTCTGGAACATTTATTGTCAGATTCTCAACAAGCTTGTTTGTCTCCCACCTCCTCGTAAGTGCGAGAGCATTTCGCAAAGATAGACCATTATTATTCAAAAATTAATGAAACAAGAATCAATTGAGGCTTTACTTCGAGAAAAAATCGGTTTAGATCCCCAAAGTATTGGTTCCAAAAATATTATCAGAGCCGCGATCGCGCGCCAGTTTGCTTGCCAATTACCCGACTTAAAGGCTTATCAGCAACACCTCCAAACCTCTTCTCAGGAGTTAGGATTGTTGATTGAAGCGATTGTTGTCCCGGAAACTTGGTTTTTCCGCGATCGCAAACCCTTCGATTTTCTTAAGAAATTCGTCGCGTCTTCGGAATTTTCCCCAACAAACCAGCAACCCCTATCCATTCTCAGCATTCCCTGTTCCACGGGGGAAGAACCCTATTCGATCGCGATCGCGCTTCTGGAGGCCGGACTCGCGCCCGATCGCTTTCGGATCGATGCGGTGGATATTAGTTGCAGCGCGATCGCGCGAGCAAAACGCGGTCTTTACCAAAAACATTCCTTTCGAGGAAACGCATTGCGCGGGAAAGAGCGCTATTTCCAAATAACAAAAGAAGGCTATGAAATTGTGCCGCAAGTTCGCAAAACCGTTCGCTTCCAACAAGGCAATATTCTTGACGCATTGAAAACAACTCGAAATCGATACAAGATTATTTTTTGTCGCAATTTATTGATTTATTTAGACTCTGCGGCCCGAACTCGCGCGATCGGGATATTAGAGCGATTATTAATTTCGCCAGGATTGCTTGTTGTGGGTGCGGTGGAAACAACAATCCCGAAAACCGAAAGCTTTTCTATAATTCCTCAATCTTTTGCCTTAACTTACCGGAAAAGGTCAAAAAGAGAGGAAAAAAGGAATGAAGACCGTCAAGATCGTGACAAAATGTTGCCCTCTTTTATTCCCCCCGTTACGCGCGATCGCCCCGGAGTCAATCTCGGCCGCGATCGCGAATCTCAACCCCAACAAATCCTAACTGCTCTCTCACCCACTCCCGATTTAGCAACGGCGAGAGAGTTAGCCAACCGCGGTCAGCTCGATCGCGCGGCAGAACTTTGTGCAGCTTATTTACAGCGCGATCGCGCCAGTGCAAAAGCGTATTTATTACTGGGAGAAGTTCATCAAGCACGAGGAGACGATCGCCAAGCAGAACAGTGTTTTCGCAAAGTCCTTTACCTCAACCCCAACTCCTACGAAGCTTTAACTTATCTACTCCTGCTCCAAGAACATCGCGGCGATCGCGACAGTGCAACCCTTCTTCGTCAACGCCTCCAACGGTTGCGAAAGGCTTAAATTGTAGCTAACGACTCACATTGTCCTATCTTCCCGAAATTCAAAACACGATCTCCCATGTTTGATAAAATTACCAACCGCATTTTACTTGGATATTCAATTCCCTTGTTGTGCTTATTTGGATTGAGTATAGGCATTGGCTCTAGAGTTACAGCTCTGTTGAAGTTAGAAGATCAAATTCTTCGAGATGATGCAAAAATGTCTATTTTAGAAGAAGGAAATCATGACTTTTACAGAATGATACGCAATCTCCAAAATTATACTTTTTTAGAGAAAAATCCCAAGTATAAAACCAACTATAACGAAGCACGTCTGAACTTACAAAAGCAACTAAAAGCCTTTGAGCGCTCTGTTGAAAATTCTGAAGATCGAGAAATATTCAACCTGTTAAACAGCGAAAGCCAGGAAGTCGAACTCGCCGCACAAAAAATCTTTCAACTTGTTGATAGCAACAGTCCAGTCAGTGCGAAACAGCAAGTTCAATTGCTTCAAGGGAAGATCGATCGAATTATTAATATCAAACAAGAACTTGCCGGTCAAATCAATCAAACCTTCAATCGAGACTATCAGCAATTTGAAGCCACCAGAAACTCGATGCTAATTTTCGCAACAATTAGCATTTTCCTCACAATTGTCCTGACCATTGTCGCCGGGTTAACGATTAGTTTGCCGCTCAAAAAGAAGATTAACGCAGCCGTTGACGTAGCCGATCGCTTGGCGGAAGGCGACTTAACCCAAACCATTGCCGTACCGAATAACAAGAGCGAAATTGCTCAACTCTTGGCGGCGATGCAACGCATGACCGCAAACCTCAATACCTTAATTTCTCAGGTTCAAAAATCTGGGATTCAGGTGACCACTTCCACCACCCAAATCGCGGCCTCTGGCAAACAACTCGAAGCCACCGTAACCGAACAGGCCGCCTCCACCAGCGAAGTCACCGCCACCGCCAGAGAAATTGCCGCGACCTCTCAGGAACTGGTGGAGACGCTAGAACAGGTGTCTGACTTGGCTCAAAAGACCGCGATCGCGGCGGGAAACAATCAGTCCGATCTCGCCAGCATCGAAGCGGTAATGCGCCAACTCTCCGACGCAACCGCAGCAATTTCGTCCAAACTAGCGGTGATGAATGAGAAAGCCAACAATATTAACAACGTCGTCACCACCATCACCAAAGTCGCCGACCAAACCAACCTCCTCTCCCTCAACGCCGCCATTGAAGCGGAGAAGGCTGGGGAATACGGTGCGGGATTTGCTGTCGTTGCGCGGGAAATTCGCCGCCTCGCCGACCAAACCGCCGTCGCCACCCTAGAAATCGAACAAATGGTGCAAGAGATGCAAGCCGCCGTCTCCTTGGGAGTGATGGAGATGGATCGGTTTAACAACGTTGTTTCTCACAGCGTCGAGGATGTGGCCAGCATTAACGATCGCATTGCTGTGGTGATCGAACAAGTGCAGGGGTTAATCCCGCGTTTTGATGCGGTCAACCAGGGAATGGAAGAACAATCTCAAGGCGCACAACAAATTAGCGAAGCAATGGATCAACTGAACGAAGTTTCCCAACAAACCGCCGATGCTCTCAGTCACACCAATAGTGCTTTGGGGGAGTTAGACGATGCGGCGAAAGGATTGCAGGAGGAAATCTCAGTTTTTAAGGTATAAATTGAGCGTTTGGGGGACTCTTCTTTCAAGATGCAAGGGAGTCGGGAATAGGGAATAGGGGAATTGGGTGTAAATCTCGCTCGAAAGAGACCGGCGGCGGCCTGCTCTAATATAAAGAAGAGATTGAGGGTTTCAAGGTCATGGGCGAGGAACGGGATCGGGGTCAAGAACGAGCAGTTTATCGAATTTTAGATGCAAATCTAGACCGCGCTAGGGAAGGACTGCGAATTATCGAGGAGTGGTGTCGCTTTGGGTTGAATAACAGCAAACTCACCCAAGAATGCAAGCATTTGCGCCAAGAACTGGCAAGTTGGCATGGTTTGGAGTTGTGGAATGCAAGAGATACCCCAGGCGATCGCGGAACGGAACTCTCTCACCCTCAGGAGGAGCAACGGCTGGGGATCGAGGAACTGTTGCGCGCCAATCTTTGTCGAGTCGAAGAAGCGCTGCGGGTGCTAGAAGAGTATGGCAAGCTGTATCGACCGGAGATGGGAACGGCCTGCAAGCAAATGCGCTATCGCGTTTACACCTTAGAAAGCCAGCTGCTGACCCGCCAGCGTCACGAACAACTGAAGCGATCGCTGTTGTACTTAGTCACTTCTCCTTCTGAATATTTGATGTCTGTGGTGGAAGCTGCGCTGCAAGGCGGTTTAACCCTAGTCCAGTATCGAGACAAAGAAGCAAACGACACCGCACGGTTAGAGAACGCTCGACAGCTTTGCGAATTGTGCCATGGCTACGACGCGCTCTTTATCGTCAACGATCGCATTGATATTGCCGCAGCCGTTAACGCCGATGGGGTTCATCTCGGCCAGCAAGACGCGCCAATTGACCTCGCCAGACAAATTTTAGGCCCTCAGTGCGTGGTGGGTTGCTCCACCACTAACCCGGAAGAAATGCAGAAAGCGATCGAGTCGGGAGCCGATTATATTGGTGTCGGGCCGGTGTACGAAACCCCAACCAAAGCAGGGAAAGCCGCTGCAGGTTTGGAGTATGTCCGCCATGCGGCCCGGAATTCCCCCATTCCCTGGTTCGCGATCGGCGGGATCGATCCCAAAAACGTCCGCGAGGTTCTTTCCGCCGGAGGACAGCGAGTTGCCGTCGTGCGCGCCATCATGCAAGCGGAACAACCCACCCTCGTCACCCAATATCTACTCTCTCAGTTAACCAAAAAGCAAAAAATTCTGCGGCTCGAAGCCAGCACCTAAATCCATGTCTAGCGATCGCATTACCTTACACGTCAATGGCGCAACCTGTCATTGTCCCCCTCAAACCACCCTACCGCAACTCTTAGAGCAACTGAAACTCAACCCCCGACTCGTCGCCATCGAGTACAACGGGGAGATTTTGCATCGCCAGTACTGGCCCGAAACCATCGTTCGGGAGCGCGATCGCCTCGAAGTTGTCACCATTGTGGGTGGCGGGGTTGACATTGAACATTGAGCATTGAGCATTCAACATTGAACGCAAAACCTGCAATATTAAACTTCTTTCTACTCCCTACTCCCTACTCCCTGATGTCTGAAGAAGAAAACCCCCTGCGAAATAAACTCCACAAAGACCTGCAAGCATCTCAATGGCTGCAAAAGTTTAAGCAATTGAGCGAAGGACTGCAACGGATTAAAGTTGAGTTTCCTCTAACGCAACTGTGCGAGTTGAAGTGGATAACCGAAAATGACAGCTTGGTTATCCATTGTCCCAACCCAGAAGTCCGCGAGGGGTTGGCCGCACAGGCGGGAAAATTGGCTAAATTTCAGATGGGAGCTACGCATTTTGTTCTCAAATATCCCAACCTCCCCGATATTGCGATCGCGCCCCAAAAATAGAAACCAGTTAATTCTCCATCGCCTTCCACTGACCCGATGGGATAAACGCCGCCCAGAAATAGGGATGCTGATAAGTGGGGTTTTGCAACATTGCTAACTGTACCTGACGCAAGGCCTCGCTGCGACCTTCTCCTTTAAGCAAGCGTTGGTAATAGTCCACCATCAAATCCTTTGTTCCCTGGTCGTCCACTTGCCACAGGCTAATCACTTGACTCTCCGCACCCGCGATCGCAAAGGCCCGACGCAACCCATAAACCCCCTCCCCACTAGCCACCTCTCCCAACCCCGTCTGACAGGCGCTCAGCACCACCAATTTTGTCCCGTGCAGGTTCAAGTTAGCCGCCTCCAACGCTGTCAGCACGCCATCTTCAGCATCGCTAGAACGGACGTTGAACCCTGCGAGTGCTAACCCAGAACGCAGCAAAGGATTTTCTTGGTTTTTAGGATCTGGGGGAGTCGGAGTGGGAGCGGTTGCGCCGGGAAGCGGACGCACTTCGACCAGACGCTGACCGCGATCGCCCCCACCATTTGCTGGAGGGGCAACTAACTCCACATTCAGGAAAAAGCCGTGGGTGGCAATGTGGAGGATTTTGGGGGCTGTCACTCTTTTGATCGCGTTCTCGGTGGCGTGGGAACCGATGAGAACAGTTGAGTTAGGAAGAAGGGGCGCGATCGCTTCGGCTTCCTTTCCCGTTCCCGGTAGTTTGACAAATTGCAGGCCCGACAAATCGGTCGAACGCAGATTGGCACTGCGACTCGCAACAGGGGTTCCTCCGGCCATGGGATTGCCCGGTTGGTCGTAGTTGGGGTTGGCGACGATAACCGCCGGTTGTTTGGGATTTTGGGTCGCAGAAAGGCGAATCAGGTCGCGGCCGGTGGTGAGGTAGGTAATGCGGTAGTTCTCGACCAAATATTGGTTATTTTCGTCTCGGAGGGCAGCGAAGGGAACGAGATTGAGTTGGCTGTCGGGGGAGAGAAGAATGTGAGTTTTGCCCCGCAGCTTGGCGCGGATGGGTTGCATGACCAGGGTGTCGAGGGTGCGAGCCTGTTTTTTGAGGGGATCGAGTTTTCTAAAATCGACGAGGCGTTTTCGGAACTCTTTGGCTGCTTCGTTGATGGGTTCGGCTTCGCCGAGATCGACCCATTGGGGTGCGCCGGTTGAGTGGAGAATGTAGGCGGCATAGCGAGGTTCGCCCCAACGTTCTTTTTGCTGCGCTTTTGCATCAAAAGGTTTGTACCGTACCAGTTCCACCAAGGCCGCATCGCTGGGGATTAACTGCTGTACCGCTTCGATGGTGACGGGTTGATTTTCGGTGCGGAATTCGGCGCTATTCCGAGAAAGTTGGGCTTCGAGTTGCTCGGCTTCTCGTTTGAGGGTAGCGACTTGCTGGCGGTATGCTTCGTCGGAGAGGGTTTTGGGTTTGTTGAAAATGAGAGCGGCGAGTTGGGTGCGAGTGCTAGCAAGTTGGTCGAGGAGTTGCTGGTTTTCGGGGGTGAGGTTTTGGCGCAGCAGTCGCGAGCTATCGGTGAGGGCATCGAGGATGCGACCTTTGCGGCGTAGGAGAGTGGTGAGGGCGAGTTGGGCGGTTTTGGGGTTGTTGGGAGAAGCTTGGAGATGAAGGGAGATGGCGCGATAAGTGGCTCCAAGCAGGGTATTCATGTAAGCTCGTTTCTGGGACTCGGAACTAGTGGTAAAGATGAGGAAGAGATTATTTTCTTGGATGTTTAGGGTGCGATTGAGGAAGGTTGTCGCACGGCTAACATCTCTTTGGGTGTGGTACAGTACGGCCAAGTTGTTGAGACTGGTAGCTACAGAGGGATGGTTTTCTCCCAAAGCTTTTTCCCAAATGTCAAGAGAGCGTTGGTAGAGGGGTTCGGCCGCTGCATAGTTCCCCATATCTGAGTACAGTAATGCCAAGTTATTGAGGCTGGTAGCTACAGAGGGATGGCCTTCTCCCAAGGTTTCTTCCCAAATAGCAAGGGAGCGTTGCAAGAACGGTTCGGCGGCGGCGTAGTTCCCCATATCTGAGTACAGTGTCGCCAAGTTGTTGAGACTGGTGGCGACATGGGGATGGTTCGCTCCCAAAGCTTTTTCTAAAATAGCAAGGGAGCGTTGGTAGAAGGGTTTGGCGGCGGCGTAGTTCCCCATTGCTTGGTACAGTTCTGCCAAGTTGTTGAGACTGTTGGCGACAGAGGGATGGTTTTCTCCCAAAGCTTTTTCCCAAACGTCAAGAGAGCGTTGGTAGAGGGGTTCAGCCGCTGCATAGTTCCCCATTGAATTGTACAGTCCTGCCAAGTTGTTGAGACTGTTGGCGACAGAGGGATGGTCGGCTCCCAAGGCTTTTTCCCAAATGGCAAGGGAGCGTTGGTAAAGGGGTTCGGCGGCGGCATAGTTCCCCATTGAATTGTACAGTAATGCTAGGTTGTTGAGACTGTTGGCGACAGAGGAATGGTCGGTTCCCAAGGCTTTTTCCCGAATGGCAAGGGAGCGTTGGTAAAGGGGTTCGGCGGCGGCATAGTTCCCCATGGCTCGGTACAGCTCTGCCAAATTGTTGAGGCTGTCGGCCACATGGAGATGGTCAGTTCCCAAGGCTTTTTCCCGAATGGCAAGGGAGCGTTGGTGGAGGGGTTCGGCCGCTGCGTAGTTCCCCATATCTTGGTATAGCGATGCCAAGTTGTTGAGGCTGGTAGCTACAGAGGGATGGTCGGGGCCCAAGGCTTTTTCCCAAATGTCAAGGGAGCGCTGGTAGAGGGGTTCGGCCGCTACGTAGTTCCCCATATCTTGGTATAGCGATGCCAAGTTGTTGAGGCTGGTAGCGACAGCAGGATGGTCGGTTCCTAATAATCTCTCTCGAATGGCTAAAGCTTGTTGCGCTAGGGGAATTGCTGCTTGGTACTGACCTTGCTGATAAAGTTGAATAATTTGTTGATGGAGGCGTTCGGCTTCTTCGAGTTCGGCGGTTTCCTCCGCCGATAATTCCGATGGGGTTTGAGCAAGGACAAACTGAGGCAAACCTAATCCCCCCACCTGCAAGCTCAGAGCCAGCAAACACAATAACAAGGGATTTCTGGCACGGCGCAACTCAAAGCTTTTACCCGTTCTCCGTGCTGCCATGATGCTTGCTCCCTTTGCTTTTGCTTGCCATTGTATATATCTGGAAGCGCCCGACTTATGCAATCGTTATCTTCGTGTCTCCCCAATTCCCCAATTCCCTAACTCCCCATTTCCCCGTCAGCCTTGTGTAGTTGGGCAGGTTTAAACAGCCCTATCCCATCAAACAGACATGAGCCATCGAGAAAACCTGCCCCTACAGCTCTCTTTCCCCAACTCCTCCTCTCTCCTATTGCCTCCGCGATCGCGGTTTGGAAACAACGAGCAATCGGCTTCCGTGCCAAAATAGTCCTAGTTTCTTCAATCCTTGAGGACTTTCGGCAATGGTTCGGCAATTACATCCTCAAACCTCAGACATCATCTACCCAGAGAGTGACGGCAAACCCTTGGCTGACAACACCCTTCAATTTCGCTGGATTACAATCCTCAAGTGGGGGATTGATGGACTCTTCAAAGATAACCCCAATGTCTTTGTGGCAGGTGACTTACTTTGGTATCCCGTTGAGCATCGCCCTCAAACCGTTCAAGCTCCTGATGTCATGGTCGTTATTGGCAGGCCCAAAGGCGATCGCCGTTCCTACAAACAGTGGGAAGAAGATGATATCCCTCCTCAAGTTGTCTTTGAGATTGCCTCTAAGAGCAATACGGTCAAGGAACTGGAGGGGACGAAGCTCGATTTCTACGAGCGTCATGGCGCAGACGAATACTACCTCTACGATCCCGATCGCGTCCTTCTCAGAGGATGGTTGCGTTCGGGAGAGAAGTTGGAAGCGATTGAGTCAATGTTGGGTTGGGTCAGTCCCAGGCTAGGCATCCGCTTTGAAATTGAAGAGGGGGAACTTCAGATCTACGCTCCCAACGGCGATCGCTTTGGCGATGGGATCGATTACGTCCAACGGCTTGAGGAGAAGGATCGGCAGATCGAGGAAAGAGATCGGCGAATTCTTGAGGAACAACGGCGATCGCAAGCCCTCATGGAACAATTGCGAGCCTTGGGGGTAGAGCCGATCGAATAGATTTTGTCGGCTTCCGTGCCAGAATAATCATAGTTCCTTCAATTCTTGAAGACTTTCGGCAATGGTTCAACAACTCCCTCCTCAAACTTCAGACATCATCTACCCCGAAAGTGACGGCAAACCCTTGGCTGACAACACCCTTCAATTTCGCTGGATTACCATCCTCAAGTGGGGGATTGATGGACTCTTCAAAGATGATCCCAATGTCTTTGTGGCGGGTGACTTACTTTGGTATCCCATTGAGCATCGTCCTCAAATCGTTCAAGCTCCCGATGTCATGGTGGTGCTGGGTCGTCCTAAAGGCGATCGCCGTTCCTACAAACAGTGGGAGGAAGATAACATTCCCCCTCAAGTTGTCTTTGAGATTGCCTCTAAGAGCAATACGGTCAAGGAACTAGAAGGAACGAAGCTTGACTTCTACGAGCGTCATGGCGCAGACGAATATTATCTCTACGATCCCGATCGCGTCCTTCTCAAAGGATGGTTGCGTTCGGAAAATCGGCTTCAACCCATTGAGTCGATGCTCGGTTGGGTCAGTCCCAGACTGGGAATTCGATTTGAATTTGTTGATGGGGAACTTCAGATCTACGCTCCCAACGGCGATCGCTTTGGCGATGGTGTGGATTATATCCGACGACTTGAACAAGAACGAGAATTGCGTCAAGAGGAACAACGCTTGCGCGAAGAGGAACAGCGCTTGCGTCAAGCAGAAGAAAAGCGATCGCAAGCCCTCATTGAACAACTGCGAGCTTTGGGGGTGGAGCCGGTCGAATAGATTTTGTTGGCTTCTGTGCCAGAATAACCATCCTCGCAATGGCAGATCGAGGGAGTCATCGCATTCGAGTCTCGCAGGTGCTACCGGATCTCGAAATTTCCCTCTTGGAAGAGGCGCTGCGGCGCACCCGCCACAGCAGTCACAGTCAAGTTGGGGCGTGGTTGTTGGGACGATTTCAGAATTAACCGCAGAGGCCCAGAGAACGCAGAGAAGATTAAAACAAAAAGTACCGCTGGGCCATGGGTAAAACGGTGGCAGGTTCGCAGGTGAGTAACTCCCCGTCGGCGCGAACTTCATAGGTTTCCGGATCGACTTCCATGGCGGGCAACCAATCATTTAACTTCATGTTTCGCTTGCTGATGTGGCGGGTGTTGGTCACGGGGACGGCGGGTTTTTGCAGCCCCAATTGCTGGGCGATGTCTGCTTCCACAGCGGCCTTAGAGACAAAGCTGACAGAAGTGGCCGCGATCGCGCCGCCAAAACTGCCAAACATCGGACGCATATGAATGGGTTGGGGGGTAGGGATGCTGGCGTTGGCATCTCCCATCTGCGACCAGGCGATCGCGCCGCCTTTGATGACGAGTTCGGGTTTCACGCCGAAGAAGGCGGGTTTCCAGAGACAGAGATCGGCGAGTTTCCCTTCTTCAATTGACCCTACCGAGTCGGCGATGCCGTGGGAGATTGCGGGATTAATCGTATATTTGGCAACGTAGCGCTTAGCCCGCAGATTATCGTTGCGATCGCTGTCTTCCGGGAGGGGACCGAACTGTACCTTCATCTTATGGGCCGTCTGCCAGGTGCGAATAATCACCTCGCCCACCCGTCCCATCGCCTGGGAGTCGGAGGCAATCATGCTAAAGGCACCGCGATCGTGGAGAATATCCTCGGCCGCGATCGTTTCTCGGCGAATGCGCGACTCAGCAAAGGCTACATCTTCGGGAATGCTGGCATCGAGGTGGTGACACACCATCAGCATATCGAGGTGTTCTTCCAGGGTGTTGCCGGTGTAGGGACGGGTGGGGTTGGTGGAGGAGGGCAAAACGTTCGTCTCGCCGCAGACTTTAATAATATCGGGGGCGTGACCGCCGCCTGCGCCTTCAGTGTGGAAGGTGTGGATCGTACGATTTTTGAAGGCCGCGATCGTATTTTCCACAAATCCCGCCTCGTTAAGCGTGTCGGTGTGGATGGCAACTTGCACGTCGTATTCATCAGCGACGCTGAGACAGGTGTCAATGGTTGCTGGAGTGGTTCCCCAGTCCTCGTGCAGCTTCAATCCCATCGCCCCTGCAACCACCTGTTCCACGAGGCCGTAGGGTTTGCTGCTGTTTCCTTTGCCCATAAACCCTAAATTCACTGGGAACGCATCGGCTGCTTGTAACATTCGGTGGAGGTTCCAGGCCCCAGGCGTGCAGGTGGTGGCGTTGGTTCCCGTCGCCGGGCCGATTCCCCCTCCTAACATCGTGGTAACTCCCGACGCGATCGCGGTTTCAATTTGTTGGGGACAGATGAAGTGAATGTGGGCATCAATTCCCCCGGCCGTGACAATTGACCCTTCCCCCGCCACTGCTTCGGTGGCTGGGCCGACAATAATATCCACATTGTCCTGAATATAAGGGTTGCCTGCCTTGCCAATCTTGCAAATTCTGCCGTCTTTAATGCCAATATCCGCTTTGATAATCCCCCACCAGTCCAGAATTAAAGCATTGGTAATGACCATATCGACCGCCCCATCCGCACGGGCAATAGGCGACTGACCCATCCCATCTCGGATCGTTTTCCCGCCGCCAAATTTGACCTCATCGCCGTAGGTAGTTAAGTCCCGTTCTACTTCAATAATGAGTTCGGTATCTGCCAAACGGACGCGATCGCCCGTCGTCGGGCCGTAGGTTTGGGCATAGGCGTGGCGATCCATTCTGTAGCTCATAGCATCTCCTCAAGACACGGCAGGACGGGCATTTTGTCACTCACAATGTATCAGAGAAAGGAGCGCGATCGCGCGGCAAAAATTAACCAAGCACTCTCTCCCGCTGTTTTCCTTCCCCGACTCAATTCAAGTGTGGAAAAATTCTGTGCCATAAAAATGCCAGATTTTCAGGTCGGCATGATGTCATCCAGGCGCAATTGCAAATTGGGAAACAGGCCAGAAGAAATCGCGTCTCCCAAACGATATTGTTGCTGCTGGTACATCCCGTTTGCAAGCTGACAAACTGTAAAAGTCGGTTGCTTGGGATTGCCAATAAATTGCAAACCGCCCAAACCGCGAAAGTCCACAATCCAATATTCAGGAATCTTCAAAAAAGCGTACTCTTCCACCTTTCTGGCATAGTCATCTTGCCAATTGCCGCTAACCACCTCAGCAACAAGCTTAATGGTACTCCCGTTACAAATTACGGGTTCTTTTTGCCACAAGGGTTCTTGACCCAGTTCTGCTTTATCTAAAACAACGACATCGGGACGCAGCGCTGTCGCCTCAGCATAGAGGGGTTTGATTAAACAATTCTTGGGAACCAACCAGTTTAAATCAGCCTGAAAAATTTCGACAAAGATCCTACCTGCAATACTCCCCGCAACAGCTTCGTGAGGGCCGGTTGGTGACCTGTCTCTGAGTTCTCCGTTAATTAGCTCATAGCGCGTGTTCTCGCCATATTGGGCAATAAACTCTTCAAAACTCAATAGTTTGGATGCGGTGTAGGTCATCGGTCGCGTGCGATCGGGACATACCTTCATTGTAGTTTCGTCAGGACAGAAGGGTTTTGCCACCGCCAAATTTGACCTCATCACCGTAGGTGGTTAAATCCTGTTCCACCTCAATAATGAGTTCGGTAAGGAACGAGATTTCCGTTCTATCATTACGGCTGAAGTCCAAAGACCAAGCGCTATGGAAAAGATTGCGGATTCTTTAATTTGCCGTCAGGCATTCAACGCCCAAAAGTTAGTAGATGCTTATCCTCCCACCCTCAAACACAAGCACAAAAAAACCGTTTATGAAATTGCCTGTCCGTCTGGCTGCACTCATAATGGTCAGCTTGTTTTTTCCAGATGGCGCGCAATGCCCCTACCGAAAACGTTTTCGGCTGCGGACGCTTGCACGGCGATTGAGGAACGAAGCGGCTATTTTGACTACAACCCCCTAGCATCGGATCAAACTGGGGTTGAATGGTATCCGAATTTCGCTCATTCGGATCTTTTCTGCGCTTATGGAGGGCCCCTGTTTGCACAGGACGAGATGCAAGTTGCCGAACACCCCGCCTTGGGTTCTTTACGAGAAGCGTTGCTGGCGGAAGATATTAACTTACTAACTGTTGAAGCTGGACGGCCGACTCCGGTTGCCATTCGCGGCGTTGAACGGCGGTGCGCGATCGCGACTGACCCCAATGCCGAACAAAGGCGACCGTTTGGACTCTACGGCAATCACTTCGCGCGGGCCAAGCCAGAAACCATTCGCCTCGCCACAACACCCCTCAATCCGCCAACTGTTACGAATATCATTGCAATGGAAGCCCCTCCCGGTGGTTATGGTGCTTATACGGCCTCAGAGATTGAGTATATTTTGGTAACTGCATTTACGGCTTTTGCTGCTGCCAAGTTTGAGTCCGGCGAGCAAATTGAGGGAGAGTCAACGGTTACGATGCACGCCGGTTTTTGGGGGTGCGGGGCCTACGGGGGAAATCGCGTGCTGATGGCGCTTTTGCAGTTCTTAGCCGCGCGTCTGGCCAAGCTCGATCGCTTCATTTTTCACACCGGCACTGTGGGGGGCGATCGCGATCTGAAAACGGCTCAAACTCTCCTCGATCGGGACTTAATTCCGGCGGGTTCAACGGTCGAACTGTCCGCGTTAATTCAACAGATTGAGGCGATGGACTTTCGCTGGGGCGTTAGCGATGGCAATTGAAGCGCGATCGCGCACAGACCTGACTATCTGATGAAGTAGAGTAAGGAGCGGAGTTTGGGGAGCATTGATGACAGATTACGACTCGCCTTGGAAAGAGGCTATCTCTCTCTATTTTCAAGACTTTTTGCGCTTCTTCTTCCCAGCGATCGCGGCCGATCTAGATTAGACATCTCCAATAATCTATAACCTAGTCATAGCAATGAATAGATGGCAATTTAGCAGGGGGTTAAATTTGAGGCTTAAGAACGAATTCATAAGCTTTTCACGTCTCAAAATCCAATTCAGCCGTAAAACGATGACAGGTTATAACGTCAAGGATTGTCCCAAATTCGGGCGATTCTACAACTTCTAGAATTAGAGAACCCATTCTTAACCTCACTAAACCACAAATCGTTGATAAGACTGACGAATATCGCGTTTTTCTTAAGCCAAACCTTTCTTAAGCAACCTTGAATATCTTGACCGTTCTAATGAGATGCTCCACAAAAATTCGATTCGATGATATTGTTTTGTTTTCTGATTTTTGCTCTGGGATTAATTCACCGTTTTTCGGCTTTTTCAACGGCGTTTTGATTTGAGCCTCTCCTACATACGCTTTATCTCCACTCAACTTTTGTTCTTTCTCAAATCGATTGAGGACTTGCCAACAGATTTTGATGTCACTCATAGACCCGGGTTTGCCAATCACAACATCGACAATTTCTTTCCCTTTCGGTAAAACAATAAACTGGTTTTTCAGGGTGTGTCTTTTTTGTTTTCCAGAATAATGCTTCTTCTGCTTCTCGTAGTCTGAAGGTCTTTCGATTGGCTGTTCTGAGCTATCGACCAGCAACTCGTATGAGCTGAGTTCTTCGCTAATCTTTTCGACTTTTTTTGGGAACTTTTTGACCGGTTCTAGCAAACTCGGAGGGAGATCTTCTTGCAAAATCTTTTGCCAATAAGTAAAGACGTTATGTGCCGTCGATTCACTGACTTGAAAGAGCAATCCTAGAATTTGAAAGTTGATCTTTTGTCGCAGATAAACCAGAGTCAAAATAATTTGCTCTTCCTCGGATAATTTAGAATGATTTCCTCCGCCGGCTTTAATGAGTCTAACTTTTTTCTTTTCCCGTTCCTCTTTTTTTTTGTAATGGAGGAGTTTTGCTTGAGCTAAGACTTGTTGCAGTTGCTCATAATTAATTCCCAATAGTCTTTTGGTTTCTTGGGGACGTTGTTGGATATAATTCCATGTATATTGACTCATTGTTGTCTGATTTGTACCTATTGTGGGCTTGATTATATTTCTATTCTAGAGGTTCTGTTGCTATTATGGAGATGTCTTTTGTAAACCTCGGAACCGATTCCTTCCACAACTGGATTTTGTTCGTCGTTCCCTTCCTCAAAAGCCATTAAATAGCTAACCCAACGAGGGCCAACAACTCCCCAAGATGTCGCCACGTTATATTGCTTGCATACTGCACACCGAATGATGTAGCTCTGGTACTGGACTAAAGCTTCAGTTTCACTACTGCCACAATAGGGACAAGCCTTTATTGTTTTTGGATCGCTCATTGGATTTGCAGTACAGTATTAGCTTGTGATTGTAATATACTTGAAACACAACACAAACCCAAAATATAAACTTACCGGCGATCGCAGATCAACATCATTCAGCACCCAAAGGCTGCAATAGCTAAGCTTCATGCTTTAACCTAGCCGACGAAGCTATTTGGAACGATAAAAATTGAGGACAAAGTTTACGAGCAACTGCAAAGATTTGAGGTGAGGCAACTGATGCTCCCCGAACGCAGGACGCATCTTATCCTTGAGTCAGAGGGAACTGGAATCCGAGCAGTTTTAGAAGCCAACGGGGTCATTTCACAATTTTTATCCTCACAAAGCGACTTAACTCCATACTCCATATGGGGAGGGGAATAGACGAGCGTTAAAATCCGTTCGCTATCCCTTGCCAGTACGGGTATCTGAACTTCCAGGGGAGGCAATCTGCACTCCGGTCTCGAACTTAAAGAAACTTAAAATATTAACAGTAGAAAAAAACGCGATCGCTCCCCATCCCCAATCGAGTTGGCACAGACTCAACACAAATCCAAGTATAAATACTCTCCACGTCTTCGAGTCGCAAGAAAAGTGGATTTAGTCTGAGTTCTGCACCCATCGGCTCGATTTGACTGGCGAGAATTGCGAATAATCAGAATTGACAACATGAGTATAAAAAACAAGCCCAAAACACCTCTATCGCGGCAAATCGGCAATATTTTATTGCTGGTTGGAACCGTATTTTTACTCGCAAATATCCTGTTACCCCAGTTATTTGCCACCGCACCGCCGAAAGTTCCCTACAGCCTCTTCATCGACCAGGTTGAAGATGGCAAAGTGACGGAAGTGTTGGTGGGAGACAAAGAAATTCGCTATCGCTTGCAAGGACAGGATGAGAAACCCGGACAGGTCTTATCCACAACCCCGATCTTCGATCTCGAACTGCCCAAACGCTTAGAAGCTCAAGGCATTGAGTTTGGCGCGACACCACCGCCGCGCAACACCTGGTTTTCTAGCCTTCTGGGTTGGGTCATTCCTCCTCTGATTTTTGTGGGGATTTGGTGGTTCTTCCTCGGACGCGGCAATGCGGGGCCCCAAGGCGCGCTCTCGATTAGCAAGAGCAAAGCGAAGGTCTATGTGGAAGGTGAGTCGGAGAAAGTTACCTTCAGCGATGTTGCTGGGGTAGAAGAGGCGAAGACTGAGTTAGAAGAAATTGTCGAATTTTTGCGATCGCCCCAACGCTACACCAACATTGGCGCGCGCATTCCCAAAGGCGTTCTCCTTGTCGGGCCGCCGGGAACGGGTAAAACGCTCCTGGCCAAAGCCGTTGCTGGCGAAGCAGGCGTTCCCTTTTTCAGCATTTCCGGTTCGGAGTTTGTCGAACTCTTTGTCGGTGCGGGGGCCGCGCGAGTGCGAGACTTATTCGAGCAAGCGAAGCAAAAAGCGCCGTGCATCATCTTCATCGACGAGTTAGACGCGATCGGTAAATCGCGATCCGGCGGTTCGGGATTTGTCGGCGGGAACGACGAACGGGAACAAACTCTCAACCAACTGCTCACCGAAATGGACGGCTTTGGGGCAGGGGATAACACCGTTATTGTCCTCGCCGCCACCAACCGTCCGGAAACCCTTGACCCGGCCCTGTTGCGTCCCGGACGCTTCGACCGTCAGGTCTTGGTCGATCGCCCCGATTTAGCCGGACGCTTGAAAATTCTCGAAATCTACGCTCAGAAGGTGAGGCTAGGAGAAGAGGTAGACTTGAAAGCGATCGCAACTCGGACTCCTGGTTTTGCCGGTGCGGACTTAGCGAACCTCGTCAACGAAGCAGCTCTTCTAGCCGCGCGCAACAAGCAGGAAGCGGTCAGTCAAGCAGACTTCAACGAAGCGATTGAACGGGTCGTGGCCGGGTTAGAAAAGAAAAGCCGCGTCCTCAACGATAAGAAAAAGAAAATTGTCGCCTACCACGAAGTCGGCCACGCTTTAGTTGGGGCCTTGATGCCGGGAGGCGGAAAAGTTGCTAAAATCTCCATCGTCCCCCGCGGGATGGCAGCTTTGGGTTATACCTTACAAATGCCCACCGAAGACCGCTTCTTGATGTCAGAGTCGGAACTTCGAGATCAAATTGCGACCCTACTGGGCGGTCGCGCGGCGGAAGAAATCATCTTCGGTAGCATTACCACCGGCGCATCCAACGACTTGCAACGGGCCACCGATCTCGCCGAACAGATGGTCACCACCTACGGGATGAGCAAGATCCTCGGCCCCCTCGCCTATCAGAAGGGACAGCAAAACAACTTCTTGGGTGATGGCATGATGAACCCCCGTCGTATGGTGAGCGATGAGACGGCTAAAGCCATTGACAACGAAGTTAAGGATATTGTCGAAACAGCGCACCAACAAGCCTTAGCCATTCTCCAACAGAACCAAGATTTGCTGGAAACGATTGCTAAGGAAATTCTTGAGACTGAAGTGATTGAGGGAGAAACGCTGCAAAACTTGTTAGGTCAGGCTCAAGCTCCAAACCGTGAAGTGGCTGCGGTTTAAGAGAACGTGAGTTCGACGAGCGTATTCGAGCGTTAAAACAACGGGGGAAAGGGTCAAAGGTTATGTTTGATTCCCTTTCCCCTCTAATTTTTGGCCCTTTACCCTAATGCTTCTGAAAGATAATCTGCGGCGGCTTTAACCATCGCGATCGCATTCTCATAAAGCATTCGCGTCGGGCCGAGTACCCCAATACTGCCAACGGGAGTCTCCCCTTGATAATAATTGGCCGAAATTAGGGTGCAGGTACTAAGAGGTTCGAGGGGGTTTTCCGAGCCAATCCGGACGCTGACTCGCTTGTTGTCGCCTTCAAATTCCGGCAATGCAAACATCAGCGGTAGCAGTTGCTCTTGTTCGTCTTCGAGCAGATGCAGGAGCATTTGCACCTGTTGCAGTTGAGAAAACTCTGGCTGGCGCAAAACCTCTGAGATTCCCTGAATCATGATGGGTGTAGAAGAGGGGAGTTGGGAGTAGGAGGCGATCTGGCCGAGCAAGATTTGCAGGAAGTCGGCGTAACACTTAAATTCGCGATCGAGTTCGCCCCAATCTAAATTGGCGAGATCCCAGAGCGATCGCCCTCGTAGTTGGTGGTTCAAAAAGTTTGAGAGAATTTGCAGTTCTCCTTCCGCCAAATCGCGATCGGATGTTGCTTCGAGAGAAGGAGGCAATTCCACCAAAACGGACTGAGTTTGGTAAGAGTCGGTGACGATAATCAGCATCACCTGCGTGGCATTAACTTGCAGAAGTTGCAGGTGGCGCAATACATTCGCCGTACCTTGGGGTGAGGTGATTAGGGCAATTTGACCGCTGAGGGTTGCCAAGATTTGAGCTGCTCTTCGCAGGAGAACCTCAAAACTACAAGCTCCTAAGTTCAACTGCTTGCTATACACTTTTTCAATTTGCCGTCCCCAAGTTTCGTCAGGTGTCATGAGTCGATCGACATAGAGGCGATAGCCGGAGTCTGAGGGGATTCGTCCGGCGGAGGTGTGGGGTTGATAGAGCAATCCAGCTTTCTCCAAGCGTCCCATTGCATTCCGAATGGTCGCAGAGCTGACGCTGAAGTCGTACTCTTGGGCGAGGGTTTTAGAGCCAACGGGTTCTGCGGTGGAAATGTAATGGCGAACGGTTGCTCGCAGAATTTGTTGGGAGCGATCGCTCAAGCGGTTGGAATGGGACATGGTCGCACAGAGGACTCAATAGGTTTTGAAAATAAAGAAATGTTAAAGAGATTTTGAGATCTAGGTTAAAGCAAGATGACCCAACTTGTTTCTCTCCCCGAACATTCTGAGGGTGCGACCGCTGGTTGATGGAGGACTTCAGTATTTGGGAATGCTCGAATCGACTAACAGCGCGTAGGCATCAATGCCCCCTACTACATTTTTAACCTGGGTAAAGCCTTGGGAGTGCAACCATTGGCACATTTGGTAGGAACGCATCCCATGATGGCACATGACGAAGGTTTCAGCCTGGGGGTCGAAGCGATCGCGGATTTGTCCCGACCACTCTTCAAATTGACTCAAGGGCAAAATGTCAAAGCCCTCCACTTTAGCAATTTCGACCTCCTGGGGTTCGCGCACGTCAATCAGTTGCAACGGTTCGGAAGCATCGGCCATGCGCTGGGCTAGTTCTTCGACGGAAACTTGAGGAATGGGATTATTGAAGTCGCGATCGGACATGAGTTCATTAAGAGATGAATTGCTTAACAGAGTAGCAAATGAGTTCGGGGTTCAGAATTTAGAATTCAGAGTACTGCTACAGTTATCAGCGGCTTCCTCTAGAGACATATCATTTGCGATCGCGTCTTGCCAAACAGTTGAGGCGAGGAGTTTGCGACCTTTGATGTAAAGTTGTTTTCGTCAGGGATTGGGACGCGATACGAGGAATTGCCAAGTTGTATTCTCTATCTCCATTTCTTCTACCAAGAGCTGAAGGAGTTTGAGCTTTTCTTGTGAAGAAAGCTATCGGACAGTTGGAAGCACTTCAGCTAAAGTTATCGATAGATTTGGGATATTGAAGATTACTCTTATAGCATACTCGACGAACGAACAAGATGATATTTTCGATGGCTGCACCGACCTGACGGGACGCGCTTTTTCTAGCTTAGAGCGACGTAAATTGTAACAGAAGTCTATAATTATAAATTATGGAGTTTTATCACCTCAACGACCCAGTTTATTGGCTCAATCGAACGGAGAAGAAAATGCAAGCCGTCGCGCAATCCAAATATTACACGCCAGAAGAATATTTAGAACGGGAAGAGAAAGCCGAGTATAAAAGCGAATATCGGGATGGAGAAATTGTACTGATGACCGGAGGGACGACCAATCACAACAAAATTTCTCTAAATTTTTGCCGAGAATTTCCACTAACGATCGACGAGCAAGAGTATGAAGTTTATATTGGCGATGTGCGTCTCTGGATACCAAGTTACCGACAGTATACTTATCCGGATATCATGGTTGTCAAAGGCAAACCCGTTTATGAGGGAAAAGGGACAACAACCATCGTCAATCCTCAATTGATTGTGGAAGTTTTATCCAAATCGACTCAAGGATATGACAAAGGAGTGAAGTTTAAATATTATCGCTCAATTCCTGAGTTTCAGGAGTATATTACGGTTGACCAATATGGGTTTTATGTCGAACAGTTTTCTCGAACCTCAGAGGGGAAATGGGTGCTGTCGGAATATGCAGGAGAAGCAGCCGTTTTGAAATTGGAGTCGGTTGAGTTGGAAATGAGCTTACAGGCCTTATATCGACGAGTTGAGTTTGAGCAAGAAGTGTAAGTCAACTCTCATCGACTATCTTGGCATAGGAGGAGAAAATGCAAGCTGTCGCGCAATCCAAATATTACACGCCAGAGAAGTATTTAGAACTGGAAGAGAAAGCGGAGTATAAAAGCGAATATCGGGATGGGGAAATTGTACCGATGACCGGAGAAACGACGAACCATAACGAAATTGTGGGTAACTTTTACGCCTACTTCAAGTTTGCGTTGCGCGAGAAAGGCTATCGTATTTTTATGGGAGATGTGCGACTCTGGATACCGATGTATCGACAGTACACTTATCCCGATCTTTTGGTCATTCAAGGTCGCCCTGTTTATGAGGGGAAAGGAACCACAACAGTTACAAATCCTTGTTTAATTGTTGAGGTGTTATCAAAGTCAACCAGGGACTACGACCGCAGCCAGAAGTTTGAGTTCTATCGTTCGATTCCGGAGTTTCGAGAGTATATTTTGGTAGACCAGTACAAATATCATGTTGAGCAGTTTGTGAAGCAAGAAGAAGGTTACTGGATTTTTAGGGAGTACGATGGGGAAGATGCATGTTTAAGTTTGGGTTCGATTGAGTTTGAGATTGCGTTTTGCGATCTGTATGCGGGGGTTGAGTTTGAAGGCTCGCTATAGATAGTAGAAAATTCAGGATCGGTATATGTTTGAAACTCAAAACACAAAAGATATTGAAGATCAAATTTTGTATAGGGATGGCAGTTGTCGAGATATCAATATTGATGATGTCGATCTAAAATCAGCGTCCAAGATTATCAATTGTTTTTACCAAATATACGCAAATCAAAGATGTACGAATGATCGAGGAGATTGTCTCTCTGTTTCCATCCAGAATCGAGCAATTGAATTAGAACTATCTAACTATCCGAATAGCTTGCATTTCGTCTTTGAAGATGAAGAAAAACTTATCAAGAACCTACAGATTTTTATGTGTTCGGATAAAAGCAAAAAAGTTTTTGTTGAAGTTACATTTTTTCCAGAAGACGTTTCTTGTGAATTTACACTTGAAAGCTTTAAAAAATTCATGAAGCCTTTAATTGAGCGATCCAATACAAGTTGTTACTATTTGAGATATGAAAATGCATCTTGGGAATATGGAGATACATCTAACGGAAGTGGTGTAATCTTTTTTGAAAATTTCCAGGAATGAGTGCTCAACGAATGTAGCAATCAAGAGTCTCTCTCTGGAGTTTGGTGGCGATGAAGCGGTGGTCTGTGTTGGCGATAGTCGCGATTTGGAGTGGGTTTCCGACCTTTGAGATAGCTTGCGCTTACCCCAGTCCGATCGCGCAACAACCGCAAACCAATGCAGAGAGATTGAAGACATACCTTCAGAAACGCGATTATGAAGGGGGTGTGGCGTGGTTGGAGACGCTTGCGCCGGGGGAGAGTCGGGACGATCTGGCGCGATCGCTCGCTCAGTCGGCGTGGGAGCATGGCTATTATCGGGTTGCGCGACAGAGTTTGGAGAACATTGATGCGCTCTATATTCGCGTGCAAATGCTGCGGAGTTTAGCGGACGCGCATCTCGCGGTGGGACAGCAACAGGACGCGAGAGAGATTGCGGCGCAAGCTTTTGAACTGAGCCAAAAAACGGATGAGTTTTCCCCCCATAGCTGGGTGGAGATGTTTTTGAAAACGGGACAGGAGGATCGGGTTAAGGCGATTGTCAATGGGTTGAACCGGGAAACGCCGCCGAATGATAGCGATCGCTTCCAAATCGCAACCGCCTATTTTAAGGTCGGGAGATACGCAGAGGCCTTTGAATTTGCTCGGTTAATCCGCGATCGCGCGTTACTTCCGGACGACTATCCCGATCCCAAAGTCGAACTGCTCAATTCGATTATCAATCGCGCGCTGCGAGACGGACGGGTTGATTTTGCGCTGGATGTAACGCAGGTGCTGAATGAGAAAAGCGATCGCGCGCGCGCCTTACAAAGGATTGCGCGGAACTTAGAGAGTGCGGGAAAGCGCGATCGCGCTTTCAAAGTTTTAGAGCGAGCGATCGCCGTCACCAAAACCATTGAAAGCCTCAGCATTATTGCAGATCGTCACACGTTTTGGGCAGAACCCAACGCTTCCCTCCTGATGAATTTGGCAGAGGATAGCGCGCAGTGGGGACGAAAACAACAAGCACTGTCGGTGCTTTCCCTCGCGAGACAATCGATTCTGGGGTTTGAAAACCAGTACGCTTTCTCCTATCCTGCTTGGAATCGCAGCGCCAGTTTGCAGAGATTGGCGCTACTCTATCAGAAATTAGGGGAAAAAGAAGCTGCGGGAGAAAGTGTCGCGATCGCGCTCAAAGAAGTCGAAAAATTAGAAGGAGTTCGCCATCAAATTACCGAGTTACTGGCAATTGCTCAATTGTCTCCCAAACTCGACCAACCGCGTCTAGGAGAAGAGGTGCTGGCGATTGCGGTACAAAAAACAAGTAAGATCGAGGAAATGCCCGATCGAATCGAACAACTGCTCAAAATTGCCGAAATTTGTGTAGAACTGAAAAACTTCACTCAAGCAGTATCGATTGTCGAACGAGCGGGACAGTTGAGCAAAACCTTAGAACCGAGCGATCGCGCGACGCGACTCTCCCTAAAAATTGCCAACCTCACCGGACAAATTTCCAAGCCGGAAAATGCACTTCCTCTACTCAACGAACTGCGCCCAAAACTGGACTCAATTGCAGCCAAAATTTTCGCAATTTCGATTTATCAAACTCTTCTCGGACAAGAGGAAATTACTCAAGATTTAATTACCAAAACGATCCGCCAAATTGAAGCTTTAGAACAAGATTATCAAAGGATACAAGAGTTTAAGTATTTGGTTCGCACGATCGCTTCGCCCAATTCTCCTCAACTCGCTTTAGAGGCCATTCAACAGGCGACCCAAGCAGAAGATCGGGTAAAACTGTTAGTCACCTTGGCACAATACTACGCCGCAAACCAACAGAATGACCTCGCCTCCAAATTGGCAACCCAAGCATTAACGACTGCGAACGCGATTCCCGATCGAAATCAACGCAACGGTTTGCTCATTGAAGCGGCCAGAACGCTGGCGAGTTGGTCGGGAAACAGCGTACCGTCGGGGTGGGAGTGGCGATATCCCTTAGCGATTAAAATTGCTCAACACCTATCAAATTCAGGTGTGAAAGATTCAATTTTGCTCAATATTGCGAGCAATTATCTCAAAGCAGGAGAAGAAGAAACTGCCTTGAGAACTTTAGCACTCGTACCAGAGAAAGACCCCCAAGACATTTTGCAAACGGCGATGGATTTGGAGAAGTACGACATTGCGTTACAAATTGTCAGAGAATTCTCCAACCGCGATCGCACCATCGTCTTTTTCCGTCAAATCGCACAAAAGTCCGCACTGTCGGGAAACAAAGAACAAGCGATCGCCATTCTCTCCGAAGCCACAGCACTCGTCAATCAACTCGAAAATAGTCCCAGAAAAACTCACCTGTTAAACGCGATCGCGCAACAACAACAGAGTTTCGAGAGAGAATAAGCTGTTACTGGTGCGTTCATCGATCGTCACGGTGCAACCATCGCTTTCTCTGCGCTCTCAAGATCTCGTGTACCAGCACCCCAACTGCAAAAGCGGGGCCAATTTCATACAAGACTTCGCTGTAGCCGAGCATTTGCCACGCGATCGCCGTCGCCAACCCCGCCAACATCGCACCGCACAGGGGAATGTAATGAGTCTGCTTGCGAACAACCGCCACAAACATCGCCGGACCCAAAGCACCTCCAAGCACGCCGGTTGCAAACAGGACGATCGAAAAGACTGTTGAGGAAATCGCAAACGTAGCGATCGCCGTGGCAATTCCCACCGCCAAAGTCATTCCTTGTTCGTATCGAAGGCCGTATTTTCCAAACATTTTACGGTGGAATGAAGGAGAAAGATCCCGCGCCAATGCACTAGAACACACCAGCAGTTGAGAGTCTGCAGTCGAGGCGATGACGGAGAAAATACCTGCAAGAACGACTCCCACGAGCCAAGGAGAAAAATGATTCATGGCGTAGAAGGGTAACGCCTGTTCGGGATCGCTCAAATTGGGAATTAAAGCGCGACAAGCGATCCCAAATAACATTGCGCTCAACCAGGTGGAATAGACATATCCGAGATAGAACCAGCGGGCCTGCTTCACTTCATGCGGGTTTTTTCCCGCCAGCAGTCTGACGGCGACTTGCGGCTGGCTGAGATCGAAAATCAATCCGAAAAAGAAAAATCCGACAAGGTAGGCGAGTAAGGTCCAAGGGGTAAACCCTGCTGTCAGATGCGTCAGTTTGGGATCGATCGCGTGCAGTTGAGAGGCAATTTCAGCCATTCCCCCGCCAGCAACCGTGACAGTAATTAGCATTCCGAAGCAAACCAACATAACGACAACGGCCTGCACCACATCCGTCCACACCGAAGCTCTCAACCCCCCCGTCACGCAGTAGACGAGAATAGAAGCGGCCGCGATCGCCACGCCAAACTTGGGGTCGAGTCCGAAAAAGACATCTAGGGTTTTGGCGGCGGCGGAAAATTGCGCGCAGGTATAAGTACCGACAAAAACGGCGGTAATGATTGCAACAGTTGTCGTGACAATCTGCTTTCCTCGCGGTGTTTTGACGATGCAGCCTAATAACTCTGGTATGGTTTGCGAGTCTTGTTCTTGCGAGAGGCGATTGATTTTATCGGGAAACAACAGCCAAAAAGCCACTTCGCCAGCAAAAGTTGCTAGGAACATTAACAACGCAGAAACGCCTAGGGTATAACTCATTCCCACAGAGCCAACCATAATCCAGCCGCTATTTCCCGTTGCTCCCGCGCTCAAACCGACAAAAACCCGACCGAAGGAACGATTCCCCAATAAATAGTCTTTATCCGTGTTCTCCGCCACGCGGGCCGCTAGAGCGCCAACCCAAAGGAACAGAATTAGGAAAATGGAAAAACTGAGGATTGTTATTAAACTGTTCATCTTTTGCCTTGCTCGTCCAGTGCGTGTCAAACGGGGCGAAAATGGGGAAAAGCGAGATAACCGCTGTCAGCTGAAAGCCCGATCGCTCTCAAAGTTTACAGTATGCTGACCCAAAGATTTTCAGGCTAAAGAGCGCGCTACAATTTCCCCAGAGCCAACCTCTCACCTGCGGGGACTCGCGATGACCTCTCAACTCACCCCCACCTCTACAGCCGAAACCAGCGACCCAGAGGTCTGGATTCCGGCCCCACCTCCCACCGATCTTGTTTTCGACGACGGAGTTCCCTTGGAAAGCAATCGCCACCGCATCGCCATGAATGTCCTGATTGCCTCCCTCCACGAGGTACTAGATCCCCGCGAAGACTACTTTACCGGGGGCAATATGTTTGTCTACTACAGCACCGAACAAATCCGCAATCGCGACTTTCGCGGCCCGGACTTCTTTGCCGTTTTGAATGTAGATGGGAACAAGGAACGTCAAGGTTGGGTGGTTTGGGAAGAAGGGGGGAAATATCCCGATGTCATTGTTGAGTTGATGTCTCCCTCGACCGCAGCAGCGGACGTGGGAAAAAAGAAAGCGATTTACGAAGAAATCTTCCGAACCAAAGATTATTTTGTCTACGACCCGTTTGATGGAAGTTCGCTGAGAGGGTGGGTCTTAAATAAACAGGGATATGAGGAGTTGGAAGCGAATCCCAGAGGCTGGTTGTGGTGCGAAACGTTAGGGTTGTGGCTGGGAGCTTGGGAGGGGACGATTCTGCGGGAGACAGCCAAATGGCTGCGTTTCTATGACCGCGATGGGAAAGTAGTCCCTTTGCCAGAGGAACGGGAGTACCAGCGGGCCGAGCAAGAGAGGCAAGAGAAAGAACAAGCGTTAGCTGCCTTAGAGCAAGAGCGTCGCAAACAGCAAGCTTTACTTGAAAAACTTAAAGAAATGGGGATTGAGCCAGAACACCTGACATAAATTCAACCCAATCTATTGCGGGCCAATTGTCCAGGTGAAACTCCAAGCAAGCGCAAAAGCGGTGCAACCCCTTCACTTGGTTAATCGATCTTAACAATCCCAAAAACAAAGGAAATGAAGCTATTGATGCATAAAGTGTTTAACAGGATTTCATATGAGGTCCGAATGTACAGAAAGATTCGACCAGTGCCGTCGCCGCCAGAGGTTTGAGCGAAACGCTGAGCATTTACGACTGGCACAGGGCGCGATCGCGATCGCTCAAGGTGGCATTGGTTTCCAGGTAGTCTTCCACCCAGCTGCACCCCCGTTCTAGCAAGCGGTCGAGGTCGAGATCCCAAAGAATGACGCGGCCGTCCTCGCTGGCGGAGGCAACAACGCGCTCCCTCGGAGAGAAGCGCACCGACCAAATTCCGCCTTGGTGGCCTTTGAGGGTTTTCAGCAGCGTCCCGTTGGCACTCCAGAGTTTCACCGTCCCGTCCGCACTCCCTGAGACAAGGATTTGGCGATCGGAACTGAAACTGACGCTATTAACTTTGTTGAGATGTCCTTTGAGGGTTTTGTAGGGACGAGAGCTGAATCGACCCCGACCGTTGTATCGCCAGAGTTTGAGCGTTCCGTCGGTACTCGCGGAGACGAGGGTGCGGCGATCGGGCGACCAGGCAATATCCCAGACACGGCTACTGTGGCCGGTAAGGGTTATTTGCACGGAGAAGTAATCCCTTTTCCAGTTGGATGGGGCGTTGCGATCGAGACTCCGATAGAGCGACGAATCGATTTCGCTTTGCCAAATTTCAATTGTTTTATCTTCTCCGGCTGCGGCAAGCATTTGGCCGTCGGGACTGAAAGCGAGGGCCATAATTCCAGCGCGATCGCTCCGTAAGGTTTGCGCGGGAGTCCCGTCGGCGCGCCAAATCTGGATGGCGTTGCTGGGGCCGCTGGTGGCGAAGAATTTACCGTCGGGACTGAAACTCAGCGCCCAAACGCCGCTGAGGACGCGCAGAGTTTTCAGCAATTTCAGTTGAGGGCGCGCTCCCGCTTGAATTTTCCAGAGTTGAACGGTTCCTTTATCGCTGGCGGCGGCAAGCAGAGAACTTTGGGGGTTAAATCGGACTGTCCAAACTTCCCCATCCAGGTCAATTGAGGTGGGTAGCGACTGAATTCCCGGATCGGAGTCAAGCTCCCGCTGCCAGAGCTTAACAACACCGCTTGCACCTGCTGTGGCAATGAATTTGCCGTCGGGACTAAAAGCAACATCGCGCACGGCCCCTTCATGGCCGCCAAGAGCAAGCAGGGGCTGGGAGTCGGGATGCCAGAGTTTAATGGTGGTATCGGCGCTGGTCGAGGCGAGGGTTTTGCCGTCAGGACTCCAGGTCGCGCTGTAGGCAGTGGCGTTGTGGCCTTTGAGGGTGGCTAGTTCGCGGCCGTCCTGCTGCCAGAGTTTAAGGGTTTTGTCGGCACTGGCAGTGGCCAGAGTGCGTCCGTCGGGACTCCAGGTAACGCTCCAGACGCGGTCTTCGTGGCTGTCTAGGGTGGCAATGAGCGTGCCGTCGAGATGCCAGATTTTGGCGGTGTTATCGCTGCTAGCGGTGGCGAGGGATTCTCCGTCGGGACTGAAGGCAAGACTTTTCACCCCTTCCTGGTGGCCGCGCAAGGTGTCGATGGCGCTGCCGTTCAACCGCCAGAGTTTCACGGTTTTGTCGGCGCTGGCGGTGGCGAGAAGGCGACCGTTGGGGTGGAACTTGGCCGCCGAAATCCACGATCGATGTGCTTTCCAACGGTAGAGGAGTTGGGGTTGACCGTTTTGAAACTGCCAAATTTTGACGGTGCCGTCGGTACTGGCGGAAACGAGGTATTGTCCGTCGGCACTCCAAGCAACGCTGTTGACTTTGTCTTCGTGGGTGAGGGTTGCCAGCGCTGCGCCTTGAGCGTTCCACAGTTTCACGGTTTTGTCGTAGCTGGCGGAGGCGAGGGTTTGGCCGTCGGGACTGAAGGCAACGCTACGAACGCGATCGCGATGGCCCTGTAAGGTTGCAATTTCGGCTCCATTCCGCTGCCAAAGTTTGACCGTACCATCGTCGCTGGCGGAGGCGAGGGTTTGGCCGTCGGGACTGAAGGCGGCGGCGATAACGGTTTGCTCGTGTCCTTCGAGGCGGTTGTACTCGCGAATGCCGTAGACGGCTTGGTGCAGGGCGGCGATCGCGCGAATTTGGGTGTTGGGTTGCGGGTTTTGCGATCGCCGGATTTGTTCTTTCAGTTCTTTGGCGGCCCGAATGCTTTCGAGCAGTGCTTCTAATTCTTTGTTTGAGGCGAAGAGTTCTTCGGAGGAGGAACTGAGGGTGTTGAGGAGGAACCCCAATTCCCCCATTTCGGCTCGCTGCCACTGCCAAGCGGCAATTCCTGCCAGACTGAGAGAACCCATGAGGCCGATGGCAAAGGCGATCGCGATTTTGCGTCGCAAGCTCATTTTCACTTGTGCTTCTCGTTGTTGGAAGGCGAGACTGGCGGCGATGTAGGTTTTCTCGCGATCGCTGAGATCTTGGGGACGGTCTTGCAGCCATTGTTTTGCGGCGAGTAGCGGCGTGCCGTGCAGCAGTAACCCTTCTTCTTCGGCGTTGTTTTCCCACTCTCGCATTCCCAAGCGCGATCGCTCTTGCCAAACCCGAAAGGCGCGATCGTCTTCTAGCCACTGGCGCAGTCGTTCCCATTCTCGAATCAGGGCTTCGTGGACGATTTCGACGGTTTCGTCTTGCTGGGTTTGGGCGTTTGGGGTTGAGTTTTTGGGGGGTTTTTTGAAACCCAGATTTTTTGGGGGGTTTTGTCCCCCACCTTTCAGGTGTATGCTTTTTAGATTTGAGTGTTTGGCTGGATTTTCAACTGACTCGTTCAAACCCAAGTTTTCTGGGGGGTTTTGCCCCCCAGACCCCCCACCGGGGGCGTTACGCCCCCCCCGGACCCCCGACGTATGGGTTGGCTCGTTGGAATCGCAATTGGGGGGGGATTCGTGGGTTTCCGAGATTGGAGAGGGGGGTGGGGTGGTGTTTTGTGATAGGGGAATCTCAAGCTGAGAGTGGGCGTGGTTACAAACGACTAAGCGTGCGGTGGCTAAGTGGTTGATGAGGGCTTTGCACGTTTCTCCGAGTTCTTCGCGGATGGCGACCCGGCGGGTGTCGGCGGTTCCTTCTCCGGGACGTACTAGTTGGGTAAAGATGCGCTGTGCCTGTTCTTGTTCTGTTTCGTTCAACTGCTCGTAAACTTGCTCTGCATAGCCGGCGAGAGCGCCTTCGACTCCGCCAATGCGATCGTAGGCGGCGTGGGTTAAACGGCCGCGTTCTTGCTGTTCCCAAAGGAGGGTGAGGGCGAATTCGAGGAGGGGCAGGTTGCCGGGTTCTCGTTCCACGGCATCTAAAATGCGTTCGGTGAGTCCGTCGGCGAGGGTTACGCCGAGTTGGGCGGCGGGTTTTTCGACGGCGGCCCGCAGTTGCTCGCGATTCATCGGCCCGAGCAGTTCGGGCGGATATTGGCAAAGGGCTGCGGCGAAGGGACTGTGGGAGAGGGCGTATTCGAGAAAGTCGGCGCGCAGGGTGAGGATGAGGGTGAAGTTGAGGGCGCTGCGAACGGCGTTGAGGAGGAGGTCGGGAAAGGCGATCGCGGCTTCTTCACGACCCAGGGCGTATAATTCTTCAAATTGATCGGCGACGAGGAGGAAGCGGGTTGCTTGGGGGGTTTGTTGCAAGAGGCGATTGCTAATATCGGCGAGGCTGAGTTCTCCTTGTTGGAAGGCGGCGGCTAAGCGTTTGACTTCAACGAGTTGGGCGGTTTGGGTGAGTTCCGGTTCGAGGAGGGGAATGAGTTGTTCGGCGAGGCGGAAAAAGGGGCGATCGCCCGGACGAAAGGCCGCGATCGCCCATCCTGGCAAGCGTGGCAGCAACCCGGCAAAGACGACGGAAGATTTCCCGCTCCCCGACGCGCCGATGACAGTGATGAGGGGGCGGTTCTGAGCGGCTTGCACGAGTTGCTGGGCAAATGCTTCTCGACCGAAGAAAAAGGGTGCATCTTGGACGGAAAAGGCAGCTAGTCCCCGATAAGGGCAAGATTGTTGGGGGGCTGTCTCAATCTCAATGTCTGCTTGGGTCAAGGCCTGCCACGTCAGCGGGATCGCAGCCGGATTTTGGCAAATGGCGGGCAGCCAAGTGGCACAGGGACAGCGATCTTCGAGACTTTGCAATTTTTCCCGTGCTTCTCGCACGGATAAGTAGAAGGAGTTGCCGCGACAAAATGCCGCGAGAAAATGTTTGAGAAATTCCCGCGCGACTAAATCGGGAACGGGTTCTCGCATCACAATGGTTTGGGGTATGTGCAGCCGTTCTAATTGTTTTGCTAAACCCAAACCGTCGCAGGAGTTGAAAATGGCAATTTGTAGTCCTTGTGCTACGGCTTTTCTGAGGGCGTGGGTCAGTTCGTCGAGGGATAATTTTTCCCAAGAATTGATTTCAATAATGCCTTTCTCTCCATCTGCTTGACTGGAACTGTGTCCGGCGAAAAAGAGAATATCCCACCCCTCTAAATCCCAAAGCTTTTCGTACAATTCTTGGCGATAGGGTTCGACTAAGAAGACAATTTCTGCATGGTCAGTGAGTTGTTGAAGGAGAGCGCGATCGCCTCGAACATCAATGCCAGAATTGTGTCCCAAAACAGCTAAAATCCTCGCTCTTTCTCTCGATTTTTTAGGATTGATTGGCTGCTCGTAAGCGGTCGCTCCCAAGGCAATTTCCGCTTGAGGGTAGCGCTCGAAAAAATCCCACAAATGCCAAGGAAGTCGCCGAATTTCTGCACCTTCAACTTGCAAGATAACGCGGATGAAATCGTCGGGTAGCAGTTTTTCGAGCAGCTTCTCGCGAATGGGACGAAAGGACTCCGATCGCAACCAAAGGTTGAACTGTTCTGCAAGTTGTTGGGCGGATTGACGACAAGCAGTAAAAACTGCGTCAGGAGAATTATTTTCGACTTCGCTCCAGCGATCTTCTAGGCGGAATAAAAAACCGAGATTTCGATACAATGATTGCCAGTCCCGATACTGTTGGCTTAACTGCGATCTCGACGGTAATTTTCCTTTTGCTCGCGTCTGCGTCTCCCCGTTCAGGCGAATTTCCAGGGTGACTGAAACACCCTTTTTTAGATCGCCATCAAGATCGAGGATAACTACTTTTTCCATTGCCGTTTATCAAATCTCCGTGTGGGAAATGGAGCATCGAAGTTCATGTCTAAGATCTGATTTCTAAAATCCATCTTAAGGTTCTTAAATCCCTTGGTTTTGGTGGGTTACGGCGAAGACAAAGGTCAACAAGGAGATCTCCATCGAATTGCCGCCTAACCCACCCTACATGAGGATTTAATCTTTACTTTAGGAATTAGCTCTAATGCGAACTAAAAGTTTTGCCCCTAAATCTGCCATTATTTCTGTCCCCTATTGCCTATTGCCTTTTCCCTATTCCCTCACTAGGGAAAATTCACTAAGGATAGCATTTAAATTGTAAAAGTTTCGCTATAACTCGCCGTTCCTGTCATAACTTTGAGCGTAAATTCTTCGCCCTTTTGACCGCCAAATTGGTATTGCAGTCCAGTCTCTCGTCCTTGTGCGGAAATTTCGCGCAAGACCTCTCCTTCGGCGGTGAGAACGATCAGTTGAGCGGACGCAGACAATCTTTTTCCTTCCTGCGGTAGGAGTTGTAAGTGAATGCCAAAAGTATTCCCTTCCTCTGGTTGCAACGCCATTACCAACACCAGCGAACTCTCTAACTCCAAACGCTTGGCCCGCCGCACAACGCTACGACGAAAGGCCAGTGCGGGAGTGGGGAGAACAATTAAATCTTCAACGGCCTGCCAACTGCGATTGTAAATATTTTGCAACCATCTGTGCAACTGGATGGGTTCGGAACTGGGTGCGGGAGTCGTCGCTGCGTCAAGATGTTCGAGGAAAGCGTCTAATGATTGAAATTCGCCGAGGGGAATGCGAGCGCTTCCCAAACACGCGATCGCGGGGTAAAATCCGAGCAACTCCACCTCTCCCAGCGTCTCCCAGAAGCGCACCGCCAGATAACCGCTGCGATTTTGTCGAACCTCCGGCGGGAGAAGTACTGCTTCTTCCCCGGTCAAGACGGGACGACACTCCACTTTCCCCACCTTCGGAATGGTCAAGTCGGCCACATCAAACAAGGCCCGCAAACGGGGGTTCCAACTATCGCCTTGGGTCACATCGGTCTCAATCTGTAACCAGGTGAGGTAGCGATGTACCGTCCAAACCGCCAGGGTGTTGAGATAGACGCGCATCCCTTTTTCCGGCGTTGCTTGTTCGGCCGCAAACTGTTGTGCTACGTTTCGTGCGGTTTGAGCGATTGGAATGGTGAGGGGAGGAGGAGCAAGATTTTTCATGGGTGTGAGATTCAAGAGCCTTATAAATTTTAATCGTCCCCAAACCCAATTTTTTGGGAAAATTCAGTCGCCAGTCTGGGGAGAGAAAGCGCGATCGCGTCAAGAATCTGTTGTGCGCTGAAGTTTTGAGCTGAGGGAGATGTGGAGATTACGGCGAATCTATCTATAAACATTCGCGAGATCGCCTATCGCTTAAACTCAAAAAGTGCATTTCTTTTTTCAAATAACTTTAGTTTCCCTCAATATAAAGAATGAAAAAAACAGAAAAGTTTCAACCTCTCCTTTTGATTTTGTCGGTCTATATACTCTTAGCATTATTTATTGAGTCTATCTTTGAGTTGCCTTCAGAAATATCGAAAATCATTCAAATCTCTGATAACATCATTTGTTTTCTCCTCATCTTAGATTTTTTTTGGCGCTTGATACAAGCTGACAACAAAACAAAGTTTCTTCAATGGGGATGGATCGATTTAGTTTCTAGTATTCCGACGATCGACTTGTTTAGATATGCGAGATTGATTCGCCTGGTTAGAATTTTCAGAATTGTGCGTTCTGCTCGTTCGACTAAAGTCTTAGTTTCCTATCTTTTCGTAAGTCGCCGACAAGGAGCGTTTTCTTCAGTTGCTGCTATTTCAATCATCTTAATCATCTTTAGTTCAATGGCAATTTTAAATGTTGAAGATTTAGCAAATAGCAATATCAAGACTGCCGAAGAAGCTCTTTGGTGGTCTTTCGTAACTATCACGACTGTGGGTTACGGCGACTACTATCCCGTATCAATCGAAGGAAGACTTGTTGCCATAATTTTAATTGTGGCTGGAGTCGGTTTATTTGGCACGTTTACTGGTTTTGTGGCTTCCTGGTTTCTGGAAGAGCAAGAAGAGGTTCAAGAAGAACAGACGATCGAAACCCTTCGCGAAGAGATTATCCAACTGAATTCTAAGATTGACCGACTGGAGTCGCTCTTAACCGCGCAAAGCGATCGACTAAATTCCTAAATCTCGTTCTTCTGGAGGGTTTGGCTGAGTCACTTCTTGCTTCATATGTTCTAAGCTCGCTTGAATTTGTTGGAGTTGTTCCTGGAGGACGATGAACTGCGTTTCTAGGCTGCTTTCGGGTTGAGCTTCAAGTAGATCGTGCTGTTCGATGTCTTTCTGTTCTTGGCTGGATTCTTCGATGCTATTGGTCATTACGCCAATGAATAAGTTGATCACCACCATTGACCCGATCAAGACAAAACTGACAAAGAAGAAAGCACCGAGAAAAGGCGATGCGGAAGGATTGGTACAAAGTGCTTCCATACCGCTGTAACCGTAGCGATCGCATCCGTACATTTGGATGTACATCACATCCGTCCAATCCTCTAGGGTGACCACCCGAAATAAGGAAAGGAGAGAGAGTGGAAGGGAGGCAAAATGTACCGGATCGTTCTCAGCAAACATGAAGGTTCCCGCTACGCCATAAATATAAAAGAGCAAGCAAAGTAACAGCGAGACGTAAAGCATTGAAGGAAGGCTATTGAGTAGCGCATTCACCAAAATTTGCAATCGAGGGAGGGCCTTAACCAGCTTCAAAACGCGCAGCAATCTAACCATCCGTAAGACAACTGCGTAGTGCGTGTTAATGGGGAGGAAAAAAGAGACAATGATCGCAAAGTCAAAGACATTCCAGGGATCTTGAAAGTATTTCCAAGGCTGGCGGCCTTCGGCGATAATTTTGAGAATTAACTCGCCGATAAAAATCCAGATAATGATGCGGTCGAATATGTGTAAAATCCCTTCGTATTTAGCGGCTACTTCGGGAAAAGTTTCGATCCCGACTAAAATTCCGGCAAAAACAATAATGCCGATGATAAAGAGTTGAAAAGCTCTTGATTGAACGGTTCTTGCGATCGCGGCTTGCATAAACTGATTGTTCCCATAACGTCTGGCATGACAGTATTAATAGCAGTTTGGGGTTTTCTTGACAATCTCCCAATCTGCCGTTTGGTCGAGTCTAAGATTTGCTCAAAAATTGAGTTGGACGCGCTCATTCGTTTCCCTGACGTAACTGCTGCAAAATGGGCGATCGCGCCGGACTGCCATTTTCAACCGAGAGTCCTTCTCTTTCTGTTCCTTTCGCCAAGCGCACAATTCGCTTCCGTTCCTCAATAAATTGGTTCATTTCTAAGGCAAAGCGGGAACTCCCTTCGAGTAAGAAACTAATGGCTTCTGGCGCAATAACAATTGCTTCTAAATCCTCTAGTGCTTGACCTGTAACCGGACTGACTTCTCCGGGTAACAGCGCCATTTCCCCAAAAATATCTCCTTGACTTAACTCGCTAACTTCCTGCTGGCGATCGTGGAGGTCGAGAACGTAAAGCTGGAGGCGGCCGCTAAAGATAATATAGAGTCCTTCGTCGGGTTCTCCCATCCGCACGACGCGATCGCCTTGACCGTAAGACTCCAAACGCGCTGCGGCAATGAGGTTATCAAACTGTTTAGGTTGAATCGAGAGAAAGTAGGGGAGCGATCGCATAAACCCCTCTATCGCTTGGCGATTATCTTCCCGTTCGTAGGGACTCCCGGACAACTGATACTCGATCCCTGTTGGAATTGGCATTGTCAATTGGTGCCGTTTCGCTGCGTAATAAATCCCTGTCATTATCGTATCGTCGTAGTCGTTACAGAGTTCGTATTCGCTGTCGCTAATGGCGTAGCCGGCGTAATATTGAATGTAAAAATCCTCGTAAGACTTCACCATCACGGACGGTTCCGGGTCTTCAAAAACACCCTCAGTTGAGCGAATCACCCCTAAAATGATCTGTTTGACCCGATTGGGCGGATCGCCGTAGGAAAAGCGCACCGTTAGCTCTCGCCAGATCCAAGGATAGAGTTTAACGGAGTTGGTAATCACTGCTTGTCCTAATGCACTGTTGGGAATAATCACCTCATCGCCGTAAAGGGTTTCGACTCGCACCGCACGCCAATTTTGGTCGATTACCTGCCCTTCAATCTCTTCGTATTTAATCCAGTCCCCCACTTTAAACGGGCTGTCAAACACGAGCAGAAAGCCCGACACCAGGCTGCTGAGGGTATCTTGTAGGGCCAGGGCTATGACCAAAGACCCGACCCCTAACGCCGTCGCCAGGTTGCTCAGATCGACTTTCCAAACCAGTTCGATGATGTAGTACCCGATTCCCAATAAAACCAAGGCGCGGGAAAACTGGAAAAAGAGTTTTGGAACTTGTATTTGCCAGCGGCGATCTTTTGCGTCCGCGACTAAAACTGCGTCGATTAGCGCCATCAGCGCGTAAATTATGGCAATCCCTAGCAGGGTTTCTAGCGTCCGGATCGACGTTTGCGATCGCGCTATACCTAAAATGCGATCGGCAATGAGGATGGGGGCCAGTAAGGGGACAACATAGCGACGAGCAACGCGAAAAAATCTCCCCAAGGGATTACTCCGCTTCTCTAGCTGTTCGGCAATTTCCCCCAGCACTAACATAAGGAGGGGAATGCCAAGGATTAAAGCGATGCCCCAGGATAAAAGCGATTGTTCCATAATCTTGCTTGCAATCCGTCAATTTTACTGCTCGCGATTTGCCGTTTCCTGACAGAAATTGATGGCTTTGTTGCTAATTTCTCGATCGCGGTAAGCACTCAGCTATCTACAAAAACCTTGCTCTTGCTAAACTGTCACACCTTTAAATTGGGTTTTCCTACACCCCAGACCCCGGACGAGAATTGGGATGTTACCGTTGAAATGTCGAGCAGCTTACCGGGTGACAAGGGAGTGAAACCCCAAAGAGGTTGGGGCTAGAGGGAATGTGGGGTCAAAAAAAGGAGGATAATCTTGTTGAGAATCCCCCCAATCACAAATGATGCCCGAATCTTATCACAAATGTTTGTCGCCTCCGGGAAGCATCGAGAACAACTCGAAGACATCGTTCATCTTGGGTGAAGAAGCCCGACCGAACGCCGAATCCTTAGCTAAGATCGGGCAAACGACGTTGATGGCCAGGACTTTCTTTGGGAGCAATGAATAAACATAGCAAGCGCAGTCCCGATGGGGTTTTTCGAGTCATTCTCTCTAGTGCAATTGCCTGGGGATTGATTGAGTGCGGTGTCTCGATCCAAGGCGCTGCGAGTCAAACCCTAGAGGAAATCCCCGCTAGCACATCAACAGAAGCGTTGCTGACTCAGGAAACGGTTGTCGAGGAACAGATAGAACTTGCCACAGAATCGCAGTTCTCCTTCGCGACTCACCAACCCCTCACAGCGATCGCAGAAGACTCAACTCTTGACTCCTCCCAACTCGACAAAGCGATCGCCGCGAGTCCTGTCCGATCGGCGACACGATCGCCCGAACCAGAGGCAGAAATTGCAGACTTTTCAACAGCGACCGAGCAAAATCCCTCGCTGCTATTAACCTCCACAGATGAGTTAACGGGACAAATTCCCGTTCTCCCCGCACCCGAACCTTCCCCACCGCCGCAAACCTTCGGCCCCGAAAACCCCGTTCCTCCTCCTGGCTATTCACCCCCTCCCTTTGAATTTGATTACTACAATCAATTCAACCGCTACCGCTTGGGCATTGGCGACAATGTCGCGATCGCCGTTCAAGGATTTCCAGAATTTGACGTTCAAGGCCCGATCGACCTTGAAGGCAACCTCGTGGTTCCCATTCTCGGATCGGTTTCGCTCATGGGTTTAACCCTCGAAGAAGTCAACGCCAAAATTAGCTATGAGTTGGGACAGCGTTACTTGCAGCAAGAACCCAATGTGACCGCCCGCCTCCTCAATCCTCGCACCAGTACCATTACGATCGCTGGGGAAGTCTTCCAACCGGGGTTCTACAACCTCGCTCCCGGTACGGAAGTAGACGAAGCCATTATTACCGCAGGAGGTAGCACCCGCCAGGCCGATCTGCGATCGGTGATCGTGCGCCGCTCCTTAATTGACGGTACTGTTATCGAGCGAGAGGTGAATCTGTTTGCTTCTCTCCAGAATGGGACGAGCTTGCCTCCCTTGCGCTTGCAAGACGGCGATGCGGTCATCGTTCCCAAACTGATTGTCGGAACCGACCAAGACTACGATCGCGTGTTAGTCAGTCGCTCTTTGCTTGCCCAACAGCAAATTACGATCCGCGTCCTGAGCTATCCCAACCAAGCGTTAGGGGCGATTACGCTGGCCAATGGCAGCACCTTTCTCGATGCTATTACCCAACTTAACCTGAACCTCCAAGAAGCCGATCTCAGCGAAATTGGTTTGTTGCGGTTCGATCCCGAACAGGGCAAAGTCGTTGCCCAGAAGCTCAATGGCATCGAAGCGATCCGGGGCGATATTTCCCAGGATGTTCCCCTGCTGGATGACGATGTGATTGTGGTCGATCGCAGTACGCTGTCTGCTATTGATTACGTCCTCGGCATTGTCACGCGACCGGTGACCAGCATCTTGCAACTGATCAATTTCGTGCGGGATACGCTAATCTTCTCCGTTCCCGATGTTTTTAATCCCCCCCAGCAAACGCCTTAGACGATCGAAATTTCTCAAGGGGGGATAAGCTGTTCGACATTTAAACTACGATATCCCAATTCCCGTAAAGGGTGTAGGGTGTGGGGTGTAAGCAAACCCAATTGAAATGCGCTTGAGCTTAAGAGGACTGAGTTGTATGGAGAACGATCGTTTGAGGCGACCAAAACATCAATCAACAATCTCAAACGCTAAGCGATCGCGCTCCCGAAAATCATAGGTGAAATGGTCGATCTCGTTCGTGTTGCTCAATTCAAGGTTATAGAAGTCCACCGCCTCCTCATCAAAATAAGGCCCGGCGTGCCAAGTTCCCCGTTCTAGCTTAATGAAACAGTTACCGGGAATGCGAAAGGCAGCCAGCTTCTCTAAATCGGGTGTGTCGGACTCAGAAGGAGGAGCAACCGCGATAAACCACTCTTTCCCTTCCAGAGAACCCAAACATTGCGTGCATTGACTGTGGCGGGTAATGCAGTGAAACTGGCGACCCTGGTTGTAGAGACGCATGATATAAAAGCGCGGCGTACCGTTGCTGAGGTGCAGTTGAGCATCGGTACTGTCGTAGGGTTTGCCATCGGGTGCGGCCGCGATCGCCTGACCGTAGGGACGAAAAGAATCAGGCGCGATCGCGCGCGCTTGAAGCCGCCGACAGCTAACTCCCTCGCTCATCTACAGCGAACTCGAATCCAGACTCTTCGCCTCTCCCAGGGTTTGGGGAAGGTGCAACCCGCACTCTTGTTTGAGTCCATTGAAGCGAGTATCGCGCTCGTTCTCATCCTCGGCTGTAATGGGACGACTCGAATGCCAATCGCCAACAGTCACGTACCCTTGGTCAAATAGCGGGTGGTAGGGCAAATCGTTCGCGGTCAAATAGTCGTACACATTCTTAGCATTCCAGCGCAGAATGGGCAAAATCTTGTAAATTTCGCCTTGGCGGTTCGCAACGCTGAGACCTTGGCGATGATTCGTTTGTTCGCTTCGCAGTCCTGCTAGCCAAGCCGTTGCTCCCAATTCTTGCAAAGCTCGCTGCATGGGTTCGACTTTGCGGATGCGATCGTAGCGGTTGAAGGCTTCGACATCATTTTGCTCCCAAAGCTTGCCATACAAGGCTTCCATGCGCGCCGGACTGAGGTGAGATTGATAAACTTTAATGTTGAGATGGAGCCGTTCGATTAAATCTTCGGCAAACTTGTACGTTTCTGGCGGTAAATAGCCGGTATCCACCCAAATCACTGGAATATTGGGAACGATACGAGTTACCAAGTGCAGCATCACTGCGGATTGAATGCCGAAACTCGTACTCATGACCAATCCTTTCTCAAAGGTGGATGCGGCCCACTGCACGATGTCACTGGCATCTGCACCGTCTAATTGTTGCCGTAAATTCTGAAGGTCGAACTCAGGTTTTTTTAATGTTGCGCCTACCATTTACTCCCAATCTCGCTCCTTAAGCTTTGTTGGTACAAATCTTATCCTACTGCCATACAAAGCTTAAGCTCCGACTCGTTAGAAAATCCTAACCTCTGCGATCGCCTCTGGGAAAAGTCGCGTTTCTCTCGCCTAGGTACTAGAGATCGTCAGTCGGCCCTTCATCGCGGCTCTAAGCAAGCGATCCACCGCTCTTCTCTCGTCTTCTTCTAGGCAATCATTGACGATCGCGGCCATTAACCCATAGCGATCGGTGAGAGAGAGCGAACCCGTGTCGGCGGCTGAAGCAAAGATTTCTGAAACAGCATTGGGAAGGAGTTGAAGAGGTGCAAACACGATCGTTTTTAGAAGAGTAACGTTCTGTACTCTTTCATCTTCCCGTATTTCTTCGGAGAAATCCGCGATCGGTTTCAGTGGAAATGCGTGAGTTGAAGCACTCGATCGCGCGATCGCGGACACACAGCAGAGCGATCGCGCTCTCAGTTTAGCGGTTGTCCGTAGAATTACTAGTAGATCTGGCTGAAGGGGCGGCAAGAGGACGGAAAGGCTTACAGGGAAAGAGAGTTCGGCAAAAGGGACAAAAAAAGCAAAGGTGGAGGTTTGTCATCGTTCAAAGCGATCTTTAGCTTTCGTTTCAATCGGCCGTTCAATGCTCAAGATGTTGTTGGGTGAGGTTAAGGTTAGTTTGGGCGAGAGGGTGGTTCAGGTTGAGAGCTTGGGTAAAGCTGTGGAGTGCTTCGGCGTAGCGACCGAGGTAATAGAGAGCAGTTCCCTGACCGATCCAAGCTTCGTCTAGTTGGGGATCGATTTCGAGAGCAGTGGTAAAGTCTTGGAGGGCCGCGATCGGGTTGTGGAGTTGGAGGAGAATACAGCCGCGATTGCTGTAGACCACTTCGTTCATTTCCTCTTCATTGTCTGGATCGAGTTCGAGAGCTTTATCGCAGCTTTGAAGGGCCGTTTGGTATTGTTGCAAGTAGTAAGCGGGGAAGCTTCGGTTTGCCCAAACTAAGTTGTATTTTGGGTCGATTTTTAAGGCAGTATCAAAAAACTCTAAAGCTTTCTGACAGCGTTCTAAATCGACTTCAGTCGTCTTTTGAGAATCGCTACAGTCTTGGAATTGTCGAATGAGTAAAGGCTTGTTAAAAATGGGTTGTAAACCGTAGGAATATTGAGCGAGTGCTAAATAGCCTTGATTGTTCCAAACATCTCGATCGCTAAGCTTTGTTTTTGCAACTTTAGCAAAGCAATCTGAAGCTTCTTGATGTCTTCCTAATTCATAAAACACAGTACCCTTACTTTTCCAGGAACAGTCATATTCGGGTTTGATCTCTAGAGCGCGGTTGTAACTTTCAATTGCTTCTTCATAGCACTGTAAAGAACGAAAGGCATCTCCTTTATTGTCCCAGGCATAGTGATAATCAGGCTTGATTGCTAAAGCACGATCGTAACTTTCAATTGCCTCCTCATATCTCTCTAAGTTTTCGAGAGCAATACCTCGACCATTCCAGCTATAAATATAATCTGGTTTGATCTCTAGAGCGCGGTTGTAACTTTCAATTGCTTCTTCATAGCACTGTAAAGAACAAAAGGTATCTCCTTTATTGTCCCAAGCATAGTGATAATCAGGCTTGATTTCTAAAGCACGATCGTAACTTTCAATTGCCTCCTCATATCTCTCTAAGTTTTCGAGAGCAATACCTCGACCATTCCAGCTATAAATATAATCTGGTTTGATCTCTAGAGCGCGATCGTAGCTTTCAATTGCCTCCTCATATCTCTCTAAGTTTCTGAGTACATCACCCCGATTAGCCCAAGAATAGTGATAATCTGGTTTGATTTCTAGAGCGCGATCGTAGCTTTCGATTGCCTCCTCATATCTCTCTAAGTTTTTGAGAGCAATACCTCGAACATGCCAGCTATAAATATAATCTGGTTTGATTTTTAGAGCGCGATCGTAGCTTTCAATTGCCTCTTCATATCTCTCTAAGTGATACAGTGAATCTCCTTTGTTTCTCCAAGAATAGTGATAATCTGGTTTGATCTCTAGAGCGCGATCGTAGCTTTCAATTGCCTCCTCATATCTCTCTAGATTTTCGAGAGAAATACCTCGGTTGTCCCAAGCATAGTGATAATCAGGCTTGATTTCTAAAGCGCGATCATAACTTTTAATAGCTTCTTTGTATTGCTTTGTATCATCAAGCAAGCTACCTTTTCTGTTCCATATATGATGATTTTCGGGATTTGCTGTTAAAGCACGATCATAACAATCCAAAGCTTGTCTATAAGCTTTTTCAATCTCAAACAGTCGCCCTTGCTCTCGCAGCAAGTTAGACTTCTGTTCGCAGTCTGACGGCTCAAGCTGAAGAATCTTATCTTTGATTTCTAAAATTCTCTCCATCCGCTGCTCTGAACTTAAAGCGAGGAGATCTTTGTATCTCTTACCAAATAATTCTTTGAAAGATTTCTGCAAATTCTCCGAACTCTCAGGAAACTTAAAAAAGCCCGATCGCCAATCAAAAAAATCCGGCGCGCGTTGGATGAAATAGTCGATCGCGAAACTGCGAACCAAAAAGATCAGCGCAATGGGTAAATTTGCCTCAAACGCCTCTCTTTGCCGATTTAAATGGCTCAAGAGCGGCGGAACGCCCTTCCAACTGTAGTTATAGATCTCCTCCGAACTCCAACCCGCCAAGCGTTTGGTATCCTCGTAGCTATATAGCGCCTGCTCTACTCCCGTCACGCAAGCAATCTGAAATTTCTCTGCTTGGTAGCGCTCAAGTAACTCCCCATACAGCGTTTCGCTCTGTCGCGTTAATTCAATCTGTTCCAGCCGTTTCTGGGGAAACCGCTCCCGAATTGCCTCGACAACGCGCTCTCCTTGGGCCGGATTGCACTGTACAAAAAACAAGCCAAATCCCTTCTTGCGCCGCAATGCTCGCAACAGATCGCTCAACATTTCGGTGGCTTCTGGACTCCAGCGATTGAAGTCCTCAAACATTGCCAGATCCTGGCGACTCAGCTTCTCAAACTCGTTTTCCCACAGTTGCTCTCCCATCACAACTCCTTCCACAACACGGGATGGACATCGTACCAAGTCTGCTTATCGCCTTGGTCGTCAAAATAGCGATACTCCAGGACGCAGCGACTAAACAGCAAACTGCGCTGTACGCGATCGTTGTCGATCTTCTTGTCTTGATGCATCTCTCGCAATACCTCCCACCAATCCTCTTCTACCGCGCGTCGGTACACATCCCGCAGCGCATCTACGGCCCGCTGTACTGCTCTGGCCTGAATTGGCAGCACATCTGTTTTGGTAATCGCTTCTTGCATCAACTGCACCAAATCTCGCACGTAACCCCCACTCATCAGACACAAGTTCTCTAAGACTTCCTCTGACTCAAAGACCGCCGGAACGAGAGAAGCTCGCAAACTGGCGGGAAGGCGAAGGCGAATAATGGTTTTGAGGATCTCTAAGCCTTTGTCGTAGGGATTGCCATCTTTCTGACGCACCATAATCGACGGCAGCACTTGGGGAATGCCATAGTTATCCTTGAGTTCTGTTGCCCAGCGAGAGTAAATCAGGGAAATGGGAACTGTGTAGATAATGTGGCACTCCAGCGCCTTCAGTTGCTCGTGGCGATCGAGGAAAATCTCTTCGTGGTTGCTGCGTCCGTTGTCCCGGAAGATCGGCACAATGCGATCGAGGTTGTCTGCAATGACCAGCAGTTTTGTTTTCTCTGGCAAATGGCTCTTACCGTCCTTGATAAAAGCATTGAGCGCTTGGATTAAGGTTTCGGTGTGGGGTTCGATGCGTTCTCGAATCTTCCGGCGTTGGCTGGGTTCTGCGCGAACTGCTGCTGTAATTTTCGCGAATTCCTTTAATCCCACCGCCAAATTGACATCCTCGATGTTGATTTCTGTCAGCATTACCTCCTGTAAATCCCGGAGTCGCGCTTTCAGCCAATTGAGAATGGGGTCGGGGTTCGCTTTCTTCAGTTCTTGCAGCAAGTGGCGGGTGCAGGCGAGCAGAATATCGGTATATTGGGCATCTTGAACGCTGAGATCTTCTTCATCGGCAGCAAAGTAGACGACGAGATGACCGCGATCCTCTAAGTCTTTTTTCAGCCGCAATAATTCGGTGGTTTTTCCCGATCCTCGGTAGCCGGAATATAACTGATAGGTGAAGTCGCGCGATCGCCTCACCGTGCGTCCCAGATCCTCGACCACATCCTCATCGCCTCGGACTTCCCGACAGTCTACATACGCCGGATCTCCCGGTTGCAGAGGTGTGGGAGTGAAGGCGTTGTACATCTCATCAAGGAGATCTTCCATGTCCTGGAGGCTTGTCATCGTTCAAAGCGATCTGTAGACGGCTGATTGGCATTGTAGCTGCACGGCTCAACGCTTGCTGAGTTTCCCCATACCCCTATGGTAGATGCTGCGCTTGAAGGGCGCGATCGCCTGCTCATTCTCAGTCCCGAACTCTCGGAGTAGCAAAGTCGATCGACACAGATTGCTTCACCAGGCCAGTTCTCTCAACAACTGACGAAACCTCTGGCGACCTTCTTGGTAAATCGTCATTGCTTCCTCAAACTCAGGGTCGCAGAGACTAAGTTTGAGTCCCTGTTCGGTTTCGGTCACCCACAGGGTGTCTCCCTCGGAGAGATTGAGCTTTTCGAGTAATTCTTGGGAAAAAGTTACCTCAATCGAATTCCCAATCCTATGTAACTTTAAGGTTTGCTTCATGACTCCTGTGCCAGTGTAATGACCACTGTAACTACCTTGTGTAATAAAACTTGTTAGTTGATACCGAAGAGAAGGGGGGGTTGATTTTCTCTAGATCTGCACCTAGTTCTGGCAGTATTCTCGGTCAGTTACTTTAAGGTTATAGTACTTACATCTTGCAAAAGTTGAGAGTGAGGTGGCGTTCCATGAAAATTATCGCTGTTTACCATAACAAGGGTGGTGTGGGGAAAACAACAACGGTTGTTAATCTCGCGGCTGCTTTCAGCAAAAAAGGCAAGAAGGTATTGGTTATCGATCTGGATAGCCAAGCTAACACAACTTTTGCAACAGGGTTGGTCAAGTTTGATGATGAAGAATTTGACACAATCAAAGATTCTAATATTCGTCACATTTTAGAGTCTGACGATTTTTATCCCATTCAAGAAGTTGCAAGGAAATCGCAGTTTACCGAACCGGAAATTGATGTGATTCCTTCGCATATTACCTTGATGAAGCATGAAAAATTACTCAGTGAAAATAGATCGAGTATTGCTATGCTTGCTATTAAACTTGGAAATGTTGGGGAGAAATACGATATTGTCCTACTAGACACCCCACCCTCTCTCAATTTATATGCTCAGGTTGCCATCATTACAGCCGATTATCTTATTATTCCGTCCGATCTTAAGCCATTTGCAAATCAAGGCTTAGATAATGTCAAAGAATTTATCAAAGAAAATAATGTTTTCAGAAAGCTCTTGCACAAACCTCCTATAAAAGTGTTAGGTGTTTTGGCTTCAAAAATATCTACAAATGCGAAATTTGCTCAGTACACTTTACCAAAGCGACTTCAAAATATTTCGCAACGTTATGGTTTAAATGTACTCGACACAGTTATTTACGAGAGAGAAGATCTAGCCAAGTGTACGGACAGAAGTCGAACTGTAGGAGATATAGAAATTGCCGATCCAACATCTGTATTAGACTATAGTCCTGAATCAACTGCTGCCAGAGAGTTTGAGTTACTTGCAATGGAAATCTTAGAACAAATAGGAATGGATTTATGAAACTATCAACTTCTCTTGTTTCAGTCAAGCGTATAAGCTCCAAAATACCTCGCTCAAGTTTTCCTAACGAGGATTTGGAAAAAGCAGCTCAGTTTATCTTGGATGCAGAGGGTATTATTAATCCAGTTATTTTGAAAGAAACGAGTTTTAATATTTATGAGGTTGTTGGTGGAGATTTTGAGTATTATGCAGCAGCTAGAGCAAGAGAAATAGACCCCAAGAAAGGGGAAATGGTGGAAGCTTATATTCTCAATGAAGAAAATAAGAAAGGGATTATCGAGCAAATTGAGTTGTTAAGATCCTCAAAAAATATTCTCTCAGACATCACTCCTGCTCGCTCAACTGAGGCGCCAGATCGCATTGATAATTTAGAGGGACGTCTAGAAAGTACGCTTAAGGAAATCAAACAAGAAATCAAGTATGGATATAAGGAGCAGCAAAAATATATCGAGAATCGGTTTGATGAGTTTTCTGGTAAAATGCCCAAACGAATTGAACCTTTAGATTATTTCAACAATGCTAGCTTAAACAACTTGGTTGATAGATTAATTGGTTCGGGTTTTCAGCAAGCTAAAGCAATTAAAGTAGCTGAAAGTATAGATAAAGAACGAAAAAAGAACAAGTTTGAATCTCTCACTAATATCATACAAAGAGTGATGATTTTGACGAAAAGAGGCAAGCAGCGAGGCATAACCGAGAAAGGAATGATAAAAATACTCGATAGTTGGCCGGGAACCCTAATCGAGTAATTTTGCAATCTCCAAACTACAGATTATTACTTGCTTGCCAATCTGCTAAAGCCCCAGCGACGAAACTGGCGGCGGGATGATCGAGCAATCGTTCAAAGGCTTGAATTCCTCCTGCTTTCAATGCACTGAGAATGCGTTGCTTCAAGTTTGGGTTATTTTCAATGCATTCGACAACTTCTATCGCCATTTTCATTTTGCCATTAGTCGTTTCGCTCGAATAAGAGTTATCTAATTGTTGGAGAAACTGTTGAATTTCTTGTGCAGCTTGAGCAAGATTTTGTGGTTGAGCTTCATTGTTGATTCCAATAATCTTAGCTCCTGATTGAATCTGTCCGCCACCGATCTGAACATTGCCACTACCGCTTTGACTGTAGCTATAAGTATCTCCTTGTGATTTATTTTCTGCCATCGTTTTTGCCTCTATACTTATGATGTTATTCTGATGATTATTTGTGTGATATTTTAGATCATTTATGCGTTCCTCATAATGTTCTATCTTTTGACTTTGAGCTTCTATTATTTGCTGTTGAGAAGTTATCATGAAATTCCTTTTTTCAATTTCTTGTTTGTGCCATCTTCCTCCATTTTTAAAGATAAGCTCAATGGCTTCTAAGATTTCAGAAAATCTTTGCGAAAACTCTCCTACATCCAAATAATCTGTTAGGGTATAAGGACAACGTTCTTTGGAATTCTCCTTTAAATAAAAATATTGACAGGCCACATTGTACAATTTGGTTTCTCTATTATAGTGCCAATCTTCTAAGCAAGCTCCAGTGAGTTCTGCACGATCGAAGTCTGTTCCTAAAACTAAAGTCAATCTGAGATTAGCTTGCGTAAGATTAGCCTCACTAAAATCCGCTTGTCTTAAGTTAGCCTCACGAATCTCTGCTTCAATAAACTTTGCCTTTCTACATTCTGCTACACTCAAGTTTGCTCCAAACAAATTAGCTTTAATAAGAGTTGCTTCATTTAACTTTGCTTTTGAGAGATTTGCTCTAGTTAAGTCAACATTACTTAGATTTGCATAATTCAGCTCAGCTTGGCTTAGATCGGCCCCTCTCAAAATAGCTCGATCGAGTGTAGCTTCTCTCAGATTAGCATTACAAAGATTTGCTTGACTAAAGTCACTTCTGATCAGGAGAGCTTTTTTTAGATCGGCTTGGCTGAAATTAGCCTTGATGAGATTAGAATGACTAAGATTAGCCTCTCTAAGATTAGCTTCATAAAATTTGGCTCCAACAAGCTCAGAAGCTATCAGTTTTGCTTGACAAAATTTTGCATCCGTACAATTAGCTTTGCTTAGATTAGCTTCAGTGAAGTCAGCTTTTTGGCATTTAGTTTCATAAAGATTAGCTTCGCTCAAATCTGCTCCAATTAAAGTAGCTTCTTTGAGAGTCGCATCGCTCAAGTTGGCTTGGCCCAGATTAGCTTTGTGCAAATTGGCATTTTTAAGATTAATTTCCCTGAGATCGGCTCCACTTAGATCGATATCCTCGAGATCTTCACCACTAAAATTTCTTCTACCTGCTTCGTATTGCAATAAAATTTCACTGGCTTCCATCTCTTTCTCTAGAATCTGTGCTCTTCGCAAAATAGACAAAACAAGAATGAGAGGCTCAAGTTATGAAGGTATTGACGAGTTGCAAGCCTCCTCTAAATAAATAGCACAGACTATAGCAAATCGTCAGTGTTGTTGCTGAATTGCTCTGAGAGACTCTAAAGTCTGTTCGTATTTCGCCAATCCACAACACAACTGACGTGCCGCCGACAATCACCAGCTAATCTTGTCAGGAAAGGGGAATGGTGCGGAAGAGATCGCCGCCGAACTGTACCATCAGGATTTGTCCAAAGAATATTATGGACGCGATCGCCTCATTTCGCTGTGAGGCCGTTGGCTCTTCTTTAACTGTCATAGATAGCTCAACAATAAGTTTTCAAAGGGTTGAGTATTGCGCCAGCGGTACACATTGAAATCACGACGATCGCTTGTCAGAATTCGTCCATCACCTAAATATTCTGCCAGAACGACGAGAGAAGCATCTGCCATATCCATTGGTAAATCTGCATAATTTTCGAGCAGTTCGATTGCACGAACCAGATGGGTTTCTTGTAAGTGGAAAACATCAGATGCTCCAGCCGCCAAACTTCTCAAAAAATTACACTGTGCAAAGTTACCACCTGTAGATAACAGCAAATAACAGGTTTCTGTAATGACCGGATAGGTTGCGATCAAAGGCTCGTTGATTGCTTCGAGTGCGAGTAATGCTGCTTGGTGGTAGCGATCGCGTTGGCCAGCCAAGGCGAAGAAAAATCCAGTGTCAGCAATAATCATTGTTTTTGAGACAAGCTAGACGAACGATTAAATCGTTACTGAATTGCCGAATTGACAACAGATTTATAGTCGGTTGATAGGTTTTCATCAGCTTGAATGCAACCAATAATTCCAGATTCTTTGAAAATCTCTATAGCAGTTTTTTGGGGTTTCTCTAACTGATTGTAGTAAGCATCGATCGCGGCGGCGATCGCGGCGTTCAAGTCTTTTCGAGCTGTTTTTTCTTGGATATAAACCAACTTGGATTCGTATTCTTCGCTTAAGTCTATATTGATTTGCATCTATTCCTCTCTATATCAAGCTTGTCCGCATTTTAGCTGACTCTGGGTCAAGAGGAGGAGGGTTAGAGGGCGCCTGCTGATTCTCAGTCTCGAACCCTCGGAGTCGTTGCTGTAGAATTGGTTGGGAAGCAAGAGTGTTTGTTCCCGTAGTCTTAAACTTCTGGAATAAAATTAAAATGGCAAGCGGATGAAATATACCCTAGAATTTGTTGCAGAAGCCGTTGATGATTTAAAGTCCTTCAGCAAGGCCGCACAAGTGGAAATTTTGGATGCGATCGCGCGACAATTGACCGAACAACCTTTGCAAGCAACCCGAAATCGAAAACCGCTTCGCCCCGGTGCTAAATTTAGTTGGGAGTTGAGGATTGGTCGGTATCGCGTTTTCTACGATGTGGAGGAAGAAACGGCAACAGTCAGCATCGTTGCAGTGAGACACAAAGAGCATAACAAATTGTATATTCAAGGCCGGGAAGTCAACTTATGAAAACGATTGAACTGGCTCAATCTGATTTGACGATTGTTGAATTGATTGAACTGGCGGAACAAGATACTCTGATTCTCCGCAAACCAAACGGTACGGAGTTTGTTTTATCTCTTGTTGATGATTTCGCAACTGAGGTCGAGCAACTGAGTCAAAATGAGGAATTTATGGCTTTTTTAGCACGGCGATCTCGTTCGATGAAGCGGTTATCTCTAGAAGAAACTCGAAAGCAATTAGGCATTTTGTAGAGTTAACAAAAACCCCCTCCTCCAAAACGTGAAGGAAGGGGAAAGCTCAAACAGCTAAGCGGTTCTTGCTTTAAATCTGGCAATCAATCTACCAATTTCGCCGACCCACAGCACAACAGACGTGCCGCCGACAATTGCCAGCCAATCTTGCCAGGAGAGGGGGATGGTGCGGAAGAGATCGCCGCCAAACTGTACCATCAGGATTTGTCCGAAGAAGATGATGAACGCGATCGCGAGGAATCCTTTATTCGCTCCTAAATGGGCAAAGGCAGACTCTTTCAAACCGAAGCATTTGGCATTAAAGAGATTCCAGAATTGCAACATCACAAAGGTTGTGAAGAACAGCGACAATTCGTAGGGAGTGACCACGCCGTCTTGCTGAATATAGAGCAAGAATCCCGTTAGGAATGCCAAGAAAAAGGGCGCGACGGAGAAGATATTAATCGCCATTGCTTTGGAAATAATCGAGGCTTCCGAGTCGCGAGGCGGCAGTTCCATAACCTGCTCATTTGGCGGTTCTGTTGCCAGTGCAAGAGCGGCAAAGGTGTCCATAATGAGGTTGACCCAAAGAAGTTGAATCACAGTTAAAGGCAGGTTCACGCCGATGAACGGTCCCAATAAGGCGATGCCGCAAGCGGCCACATTAATGATGAGTTGGAAGAGGATAAACTTCTGGATGTTTTGGTAGAGAGAACGTCCCCACATCACGGCGTTTTCAATACTCTTAAAAGAGTGGTCGAGGATGATAATATCGCTCGCTTCTTTCGCCACAGAAGTACTGGTTTGTCCCATTGCCAAACCCACTTGGGCTTGGTTTAAAGCGGGCGCATCGTTGGTACCATCGCCAGTGACGGCTACCACTTCGCCGCTGTCTTGCAGGAGTTTCACCAGACGCTGCTTGTCGCTGGGACGGGCGCGGGAGAGGACTTTCAGCTTTTGGGCGGCTTGTTTTGCCGCTTCGTCGTCCAGTTGGGCGAGTTCTTCCCCGGTGAGGGTGCAGTCTTCGCCATCCGTTGCATCCAGCAAGCCGATTTGACGGGCAATTTCGCTGGCGGTAATGGCGTTGTCGCCGGTGACAATTTTGACTTCAACTTGGGCTTGTTTGCAGGCCGCGATCGCGGCGGGAACATCTTCCCGAATGGGATCGGCAATAGCGACAAATCCCAACCAAATCAGTCCATTCTGCACCAGTTGTTCGATCTCCGCACCAACTTCTAGTGCATTTGCATCCTGGCAATAAGCAAACCCTAACATTCTCATGCCTGTTGCTTCGTAAGCTTGCAACTCTGCTTCAATCGACGACTTAGAAATGGCTTGAACGCCTTCCTCAGTCAGCATTTGCGTGCAATGACCCAAGAGAATTTCCGGCGCGCCTTTGACGTGTAGAATTGAGGTTCCCAAGGTTGCCATATACTTGCGTTCCGTCGAGAACGTCCACTGGTCAACGGCTTGGAAGTTGTCCCGTTCGACTTCGTAGTCGATCCCCTGTGCGTCCAGCCAAAGGAGTAGGGCCCCTTCTGTCGGATCGCCAATGGGACGGGTTTCGCCATTGCGTTGCAGGTTTGCCGTACTGTTTGCAGACATCGCTTCCGCCACCAAGGGCAAGTTGTTGGGGAATTTTGCCTCGCTGACGCGCATTTCATTCAGCGTCAGGGTTCCGGTTTTGTCAGAACAGATAACCGTTGCAGCCCCAATGGTTTCGCAAGCGTGCATCCGACGCACGAGGTTATTTTCCTTCGTCATCTTTTGCATACTGTAGGCGAGGCTGAGAACCACACTCAACGCCAAACCTTCGGGAACGGCAACGACAATAATCGCAACCGCGATCGTAAAGTAGGTGAGTAAGGCACTGGCTTCGCTGGCGGGCAGCCAATCGCTGGGAGAGGCGGGAACCCAAGCCATGGCCCAACCGAAGAGGAGGGCATAACCGAAGAGACTTGCGCCCAAACCGAGGCTTCGCAGCCAACCCATGAGGGTGTCATTTTCCAGCCACGCGGGAGGGTTAATCTCTTTACCTGCGAGTTCCAAACCGTCGTAGACGATGGGCAGCCAAATCCGGGCCAGGGCAACTAAGATGCCAATTGCAAGGATAGCGGTAAAGTACCACTGCTGGGCGCTGAGGCTGAAGTCGCCGACGATAACGCCGCGTACCACGAGGGCCAGATCGGTTAAGGTGGCAACGGCGAGGCCGAGTACGCCGATCAGTTTGCTGAGATGGTCGAGTTGTTGGTTTAACGGGGTTTCTTCGTCCGTTTCTGCGGCTGCGGCCCTGGCCGTGTGGCCGATTTCGGTGCGATCGCCCACTGCTGTCACTTTAACTGTGCCGCGACCATCGACAACAATGGTTCCTCGGAGAACGCGATCGCGTCCGTAGGTTCCCGCTTCACTTTCTCCCTCAACTTGGCTGCGAGACACTTTGGCAACTGGGGTGCTTTCTCCCGTCAAATTCGCCTCGTTGACTTGCAGAGATACCGCCTCAAACACTTGTCCGTCAGCGGGAATTTCGTCCCCCGCTTCCACTAAGACAATATCGCCCACAACTACATCTTTCTTGGCAACGGTGGTAAATTTGCCTTCCCGCACCACTTTGACAGGAACCTCATCGTTCACTTGGTTGAGGATGTCAAACTCTTTGTTAGCTTTGTACTCGTTGATAAAAGCAACAGTGGTGGCGAGAAGAATGGCAACAATAATGCCAATGCCTTCAATAAATTGCCCGTTAACCGTGCCAATGGCAACGGAAATTACTGCCGCGACAACGAGAATGCGAATCACCGGATCTTCATACTTTTCCAAGTAAAGATGCCACCAAGGTTCTCTTTCTGGGGGAGTCAGCACATTGATTCCATGTTCGCGGCGACTCGCTTCTAAACCCGCTGCGGTCAGTCCGCGAATGCGAAGCGTGGGTTTTTCTTTCTGTCTTTCATAGGTTGCAGTCATCATTTCCTCCTGAATCGTTTTTCCTGAAAGGACGGAGGGGTTCGGGCGTTTTGCCCTCACAGTTCTATCGTCTCGGAGGGGGAGGAAACCTACCAGATAGTTTTGGGCAGTTTAGGGCAGGATCGGAGGGCAGATGTTAGATTGGGTGGCGCGATCGCCCGTAGGGGCGCAATGCTTGCGCCCTTGAAATCCCAATTTATTCCTCAACTTGCACGACATTGGTTGTTGCTGGAACCGCTTCAATTGGATGGGAGAAATCCTTGGCAACAGTGGCAATTTGGAGGAGCAAACCGAGAAGCGCGATCGCGATGTAGTTTCGTTCAAAGGGAGTCATGATGTTGTCTCCATCAGAATCAATAAATGAGTTATCTTGATATTGGCATTCAACGCTTCAACATCTCTTACACGGGGATTTTGAGCCAATTTCAACGCTTTTCTTCAACAACTGTGCAAAGATGACCAAAGGGCAGTTCGATCGCGCATTTCAAAGACTTTCCAAGCAGCGACAGAAGGTTTTAGAGTTGTTTTTGGGAGGGATGCGCGATCGCGAGATTGCACAAACCTTGCACATCACAGGAGGAACCGTTCGTTCCCACATCCGCGATATCCGCAAACATTTCGGTCTAGAGAACGAGTTTCCTGACGACCGTAGTTCCCAACGCGACGATCTCACTGACCTGTTCAGAAAATACAAACCGGAGTTGCTTGGGGAACCCGTTGCACCAGAAGAAGCAGAAAGACCCTCAGCCATCGATCCTGAATTTGTGGGACGAGGCGACGCAATGCGCGATCTCGACAACCTGGTCAACCGAAGGGCAAAGTGCATCCTGATTCTCAGTCCAGGAGGACAGGGGAAAACAACCCTCGCATGGCAGTATTTAAAGAATCGTTTTTCACCCGAAGAAATTCTCTATTTTCCTATTGCCAAAGAAACCAAAGATGTCGCTTCAGTGGAAAGTTTGGTAGAGGAACAGTTGCGAAAGTTGGGAGAAGAACCAGGACGAGAGTTTATGGTGTCCTTGAATCGATTGCGAGAAAAACTGACCGAGAAACCAATGGGAGTTTTAATCGACAACCTCGAACCGGCTTTAGATGAGTCGAATTGTTTTGTCTCGCAGCATCGCAGTTATGTGGAATTGTTCAAACAGGTTTTACTTTCCTCTCAAGTGCAAGCGATAACCATCATTACCAGTCGCGCACCCTTAAACGAAGGATTGAATGTTGCGCTTTATCCCTTGGAACCGTTAAATGTTGCTGCATGGCAAGCTTATTTTGAACACTGGGAGATTGTAACAGACACGACTGTGCTGAAGGAAATGCACGAATTTTATAACGGCAATGCACTGGCGATGGGAGTACTGTGTTCTGCCGTTCGCAATGATTTTCAAGGAGATTGTGCAGCATATTGGGCAGATTGTAAAACGGAAGATGGGTTATTGGTTGAGGAACGGATAGAAAATCTAATCGAGGAGCAGTTTAAGAGCCTAGAACAGTTAAGACCAGACGCTTACAATTTGCTCTGTCGGATGGGATGCTATCGCTATCAAGATGTGCCAACTGTACTGAAAGAAGGTTTGTTGTGTTTGCTCTGGGATGTGCAAAAACTAGAAAGACAAAGAGTTGTCAGAATTTTACGAGATTGCGCTTTAGTTAATTTTGTTCAAGGAGAATATAGCTTACATCCTGTTATTCGTGCTGAGGCGTTGAAACGATTGCGAGATGGCGAAAATTGGGAGCAGGCTAATCGCGTTGCAGCAGAGTTTTGGACAAATAGTGTTAAAACAATTGAGACTGCGGAGAATGCTATTCGAGCATTTGAAGCCTATTACCATTATCGATCTATTAATAATTTTGTTCAATGTTGCGAAGTAATTGTGACAATTCGAGAGGGTAAAATCTGGGGAAAACTTGAAACCCTTGGTCGAGCTTTTTATAGATTGGGTTTATTTGACAAAATGACTTCTTCTATTTTTCAGATCGATAGGTTTTATGAACTCAAAAAATCTCAATATGGAGGAGAAATATTTAATGTTTTAGGTGCTATATATTGGCTACAAGGAAATCTCATGCAAGCAATCACCTATTATAACATAGGAAAAGATTTAGCAATTAAACACAAAAACACGGAAATCATTTTAAATTCTTTACTTAATTTGAGCTTATGTAAGTTGGATTTATGGGAGATAGCAGAAGCAGAGAATTTGCTTGAAAAATACAGAGAGCTAAGTGAGAAAAATAAATGCTATGAGCATTTTCAAATCTCATCTTTTTGTCTGGGTCTTATACATTCAATATTGGGAGAGATAAAGAAAACTGATTGTCTTTTGAAAAACTTCAATATTGAATCACAGATCGAATATACTCCTTGGTCGCGAGGATACGCTCTTTTATTTTCTGGATTCACTCAAAAAAATATTAATAGAATTGAGAAGTCTTTTATTCTCTTCAATAAGGCTATTGCGTTTGCAGAAATAGAATACTATTATCCTCAAGTCAAAGCAAAAGCATTAACTGGACTTGCCGAACTTTACCGAATCGAAAACGATTTCTCAAAATCCCTCTCTCATCATCACGAATCCATCCAAATTCTCGAACGCATTGGTGCAAAATGCGATCTTGCTGAAGCCTACTACCAACTTGCCCTCACTCAGCAAAAAATGGGCAACCTCGAAAGCGAAACTTACTTCAACAAAGCAATTGAGCTTTGGACAGAAATCGACGCACCCAAACAAATCGAGCGAATTCGCAACTCCATGAACAACCTAGCTGATTCGTTCTAAAAGTAAGGAAATGATCGCAAAATGGATAAACTAGAACGATATCGCACCAAGATCGAGAAAGTCTTAACCGATTATCACAATTGGGTTTCTGGAGCATCTAATTTAAAAGAAGAAAGCTGTCTTGCTTTCGATGAAGTTCGCGATCGGGACTTTTGGTTCTTTATGGGTTGGGAAGGTCAGAAGAAAACCAGAAATATTCAGGTGCATATTCGCATTGTCAATGACAAGATTTATATCGAGGAAGATTGGACAGAAGAAGGAATTGCCACTGAATTAATGAGAGAAGGAATAAGCAATCGGGAAATTGTTTTGGCTTTTCATCCTCCCAACGAGAGAAAACATACGGAGTTTGCGATCGCGTAGATTTTCAAGAGGCAAACGGAAATCAACGCACCCAAACAAATTGAGCAAATTCGCAACTCCATGAATAACCGACCTGATGATAGCGTTGATAGACGCGATCGCATACCGGAAATACAATATTGGTGAGATAGCCTACAATAGCAGTTACCGCGTACTATCTTCCGTCTTCGGATAATGCCAGCAAAAGATATCTACCACGATGCGGTCAAAAACGCTTTAATCAATGAGGGTTGGACAATTACAGCCGATCCCTATTTTATCATTTACAAAAAATTAAGGCTGGTTGCCGATCTTGGTGCCGAACGTACATTATCAGCGCAAAGAGGCAATGAGCAAATCGTTGTAGAAATTAAAAGTTTTATCAACCCGTCATTCATTTACGATTTAGAAAGGGCGGTTGGTCAGTATATTATTTACCGTAATTTTCTCAAAAAGACTGCTCCAGAGTATCAAATTTATTTGGCTCTTGCTCAGCTTGTGTATCAAGCTAATTTTGATGAAACCATACAAGTCGTCGTTGATGAAAATCAACTCAAATTAATTGTTGTCGATACAGACAAGGAGATTATCACAAAATGGATAAGTTAGAGCATTATCGTTTTCTCGTCAAGAAAATTTTGACAGAGTATCATCAGCTTTTTTCTCAAGCAGCGAGTCCCAATGTAGAAATGTTGTTAGCTTTTGATGAGGAAAGAGATCAATATTTATGGTTTCAAGTCGGCTGGACATCAGAAGAAAGAATCAAAGGGATTTCTCTTCATCTGCGGATCAAAAATGAGAAGATTTATATTGAAGAAGATTGGACGGAGGAAGGAATTGCGAATGAGTTGCTGAGAGAAGGCGTACCGAAAGAAGATATTGTTTTGGCATTTTACGATCCGGAAGCTCGAAAACTAACTGAATTTGCAATTGCCTAAAACAATTTTTGTAGCGTTTCGAGATCTGTGTGAAAATCCTCAAGATCGTAATGAACGCAAATTCCACGCTTCGCAAGTTCTAGCCGAAATTCAATGAGGCTTATTCCTGCAAGGCGGCGAGCTTTCCCGGTGCTAATTTTATATTTCTCAAACAACAAAATCGCAAGTTCTAGCCGCAGTTCAGCTTCTGAAAGCTGGGCGGCTTGAAGAATTTCACTGGGAATGACAACACTCATCGCCTTTTCTTGCATAATATTCGCATCGTAGCATTTCCATTATTCGAGCGCGATCGCGTAGAGTTTTTAGATGTCATTCTGATGTTCGAGTTACAATACAAGTCATTCGGACTCTCCACAACAATCGTGACCCTCTCAGCATTACCCCAACTCAAAGCTTTACCCTCCTCTCTTCCTCTAGAAGGTGCAGTCCGCATTGAACTCGAAGCAGGAGTCCCGATTTTTCGAGCATCCGAGGCGGTGCGATCGCGCATTGAAGAGTTGTTAAGCAAACAACGAGAAACGGCGTTGAGTGCAGAGGAGGAGCAAGAGTTAGATTGCTATGAGGAAGTGGACGACTATTTGAGTTTTGTCAATCGCACCGCGCGAAATTTGGCGATCGCTCACAACTAAAGCGGTGTTTTTTGATGTCTCGCCGTAAAATTCCCGCTGCAATTCAAGAGCAAGTTCGCCAACGGGCCGAAGAACTTTGTGAATACTGTCATGTGTCCGAACGCTGGCAATACGTTCAATTCAACATCGAACATATTACTCCTTACGCTCTCGGCGGAGTACTGTGCTGGCTCTTGATAGTTCGGTAATATAGCTTCGACACCTGTCATAGTATGTCCAGCCAACCGAGCGATTAGGAGGAATTATCGTGCCGATCGAAACCCCAACCAAACCATCCGGTTCCACCTCAACCATCCGCAAACCAGCCCCTCGCTACCGCGTTTTGCTGCACAATGACGACTTCAACTCAATGGAATATGTCGTGCAAACGCTGATGAAAACGGTGGCGGGTTTAACCCAGCCTCAAGCGGTGAATATTATGATGGAAGCGCACAACAACGGGATTGCACTGGTGATTACTTGTGCCTTTGAACCCGCAGAGTTTTATTGCGAAATGCTGAAAAATCATGGTTTGACCAGTACCATCGAGCCAGATGATTAATGGGGACTTTCCAACCGAAATTTAAGCGAATTGCCTCCTACCCAGTATCCGCACGGCTGGGTCTTTTCATCCTTGCGCTGCTCCTCCTGTGGCTGCCGATCGCGGCCCCTCTATATCTCATCTTGCGCGAAGATGCAAATGCCACAACCATTGCCACCATGGGGATGCTCTTTGTTGCCTTCCTGATCTTAGTGCAATTTTGGGGTAAGCACGTTTATCAACACCCTCACCTCCTCCGCCGTTACGGCTTGGAATGGACGCGCCCGAACGGGATAGACTTGCTGCGGGGGTTAAGCATTGGTCTCCTGACGACCCTTACCCTCTTTGCCCTGATGGGGGCCTTGGGTTGGTTGCAATTTCAACAACCCTCATCTGAGTTCGTTAAGGTTGTGGGAGAAGGATTGCTCAGCGCGCTGGGAATTGGTCTGGCTGAGGAGTTGGTGTTTCGCGGTTGGCTGTTGGATGAGCTGGAGCGGGACTGTTCTCCCGCCTGGGCGCTGGGGATTGACGCGATCGCTTTTGCTACCCTACACTTCCTCAAACCGCTCTCTGAGGTCATTCGGACTTTTCCCCAATTCCCCGGCCTTCTCCTTTTAGGGTTGACTTTAGTTTGGGCCAAGCGATCGCGCCGGGGCCGCTTGGGAATTGCGATCGGCTTGCACGCTGGCTTAGTTTGGGGCTACTACATTCTGAATATCGGCAAGCTCTTTCAATACACCGATCGCGTTTCCCCTTGGCTGACAGGGGTCGATGGCAACCCCGTCGCCGGGGGAATGGGTCTATTGGGTTTGGGACTTCTGGCCTTGTGGATGCGGCGGCAAAACCAGCCTTAATAGACTGGGTGTGGGGTCTGAGGTGTCGGGAATTGGGGAATTAGGGAAGGGAGAAATCCCGAACCCCCAACCTCGATTTTCGACGGGCCGGTTGTTGAGCTTCAGCTAAAAGTTTATTGATAATAATTATTATTTGTGTCTTATACTAAAGACAGCAAACGATCGCGTGTAAAGCTTTTTTTAAGGGTATAACCCCAAATCAGCGTTGGCGATCGCCTTTCTTTTAAAAAATCTTCGCGAGTTGAAATCGCTTCAGAGGCTAATTACTTTCATTAGCGAATATCCAGCGTGAAGAATCGCTGAGCGATCGCAACTGGCAGGAGTTGTGTAGAGATTTGAGTCAAGATAGGTAATGTCTAAAAATAAAAAAAAGACCTCGGACTTTAGCTTCACCGGGCACTTGCTCGATTTTGTCATTCGGGATGGATACAAAATCAAATATCTGAGAGTGACCGCCGCAGAACGAGAATATTGGATTAAACTCGACAAACAAACGCGCAAAACTCTCGATCCTAAAATTGTGCCGGGGTGTTGGCTTGAAATTACCGGAATTCAGAAAGATAAAAAGAAAATCGGCTCTCCGAAACTCAAAGCGATAGACGTTCGACTTGCAGCCCCAAGCAAGGGAGAAACCACAAAGGTTTTAACCGTCCCTCCTTCTAAACCTAAGTCAGCAAAAGCGAGTATTTTGGTCTGTCAAAAATCGAGTTGTTGGAAGCGAGGCGGGAAAGCCGTCTGTCAGGTTTTAGCCGAAAATTTGCGCGATCGCGGCTTGGAAAACCAAGTCATGATTAAAACGACAGGTTGTTTAAAACAGTGCAAAAAGGGGCCAAACCTCGTCATGATGCCTGACAAAGCCCGCTACAGCAAGATTGCGCCCCAACAAGTCCCCGCCTTGGTCGCCAAGCACTTTGCATGACGCAAGTTTGGTTCAGTTTATAAGTGAAAAGAAAAAGCCCGCAGTCAGATTTGAACTGACGACCTTCCCATTACGAGTGGGATGCTCTACCACTGAGCCATGCGGGCTAGCGCAATTTATCAATGCGGGCTTTCCAGTATAGCGCAAATTCCACCGAGCTTACGAACACCGCTCCAAATTGCGATCGCTCGGAAAGTCGGGAAAACCGTTCGACATCCAACCTTCGATCGGGGAGGTCAGTTTAACCCATTGTCGCCTTCGGCCGTCCAGACGAGTAAACGCGGGGTCGATGAAAACGCGATCGCCAAAAAAGAGGCCGCCCAGTCTCGCTGCATTCAGACTCGGCCCGGAACGCACCTTCATCCCCTCCGGTCCCCGGTAAATAATTTGGTAGCAAAGGCCCCTCGCATTCCTTCGAGGACTTCTGGGCGGAACGGCGTTAGATGGCAAGGTTGTCGGGGGAAACGGAGGCGGGGTTGGCGGGCGTGGCGTTGGAAATTGAGAAGGTGCTTCGGAACAACTCCTGAGATCGGACGTTTGGACAAATCCTGTTGTCCCAGAATCGAGAACGGTAATGGCAATCCAACCGTTGTTTTTATCTTCTTCGGCGAGGGCGACTGTGGCATTCATCGCCAGCGATTCAAGGGGGTTATTGGGAGAGCGATCGCGGTAGACAAAAATCGGTTTTTTCGCCGCTCGGCATTGGCCCGCGAGTTGGGCCACCTGAATGGCATCCCGATTTTCCGAGACGGGAACGAGCGATGCGGCCGCCGCTCGAACTTCGGCGATCGCGACCAACGATAGAGTCAAGAAGATTCCCCATCGATACCCAGAGTCGAGCTTTTCCATGCGTTCTACCTCCAAATTCCCACAAGATACAGCGCTTTTAAAGATTGTGACATGCATTTTGGTCAACAGGGGACGACAAGCAGCGATTTGACCACTCCGCTTAGTCCCGGCAAGCGTCATGAGTCAATTTTTCCCGAACAGTTAATGGAACTCGTTTGAACGCGCACCCTAGACTTTACTTCAATTTCCCCGTTTCCCCCAATTCCCCAATTCCCGACCCCCTCGCCATCACTCAATTCGCCTTATCGAGAAGAACAAGAGGGGCGCGAAATCCGCGATCGGTAGACCTCGTACATTAAAAGGCTTCCCGCTACCGCTAAATTGAGAGAGTCCGCCATCCCGACCATCGGAATTTGCACAAGATGCTGGCACAGATCCCGCTGTTTTTGGGTCAAACCCTGGCGTTCCTCGCCGAGAAAGAGGAGGGTCGAACGCGGAGAGTGGAATTGATGAAGAGCTATCGTTCCATCAGGCGAAGCACCGACAACAGGACAGCGATGGCGGCGAATCCAGTGGTGGAGTGCAGAGTAGCTCGTGCGGACAAATTTTTGGTGAAAGAGCGCTCCCATCGCCGCCCGAATGACCCTAGAGTCAAAGGGATCGACACGACCGCCGAGAAAGATGAATCCAGCACCGCCCACCGCCTCTGAGGTGCGAATTAGGGTTCCCAGATTGCCGGGAGAACGCACGGTTTCCAGAACAGTCCAGCACAGTCCCGCTTTGGGCAGAACATCGTGCAGCTTAAACCAACGCTGGCGGACAATTGCACCGACTCCCGAAGCGCGATCGCAGCGGCAAATCTTTCTGAACTGTTCGGGGGTTAGGGAAATGCTGGGAACGCCCGACCGACGGGCGCGACGAACCAACTTTCGGGCTAGAGGGGCAACGAGCAACTTTTCGCTGAACAAGATTGTCGAGATCTCAAACCCATTATCGACAACTCGAACAAAGTTTCTCACCCCTTCGACGTAAAACAAACCGCAAGCATCGCGATAGGCGCGATCGCACTGGAGTTTTTTGACTTCGGCTAGCGCGGTTTCAATTTCTAGCCGATCGCGGTCGAATCCCTTAGATCCGACCATCCTCCTTCAACAGAGCGCTGTGGCTCTTGTTTGATGATACGAACAAAATCATAAAACCGAAACGGCGATCTCGCCGTAAAACTTAACGTTATTACTAGAGGAGAGCGCGAGCGCTGCGTTCGTCTGACCGGTTGCCTTCACAGCAAGGGGCAACGCATTGAATCGAGCGCACCTCTTTCAGTAATATAACAGGCTCCACTGGCTGCGATACCCTGAAAGGGTAACAGGAAGGCGAGTATTGGCCATCTCTGACTGACTCCAAGCGAAAAACTCTCAATCCCTGGAAGCAGACATAACAGATGCTAGACCCTTTTTGAGTCAAATACTGAAAACTGAAACGGGAAACTGAAGTGCCGGTGGCGCGGGTAGAATATCAAAGAATCAGGACTGACGCACTTGGGCGTTGCACCTCCTAATTTCCGTCAACGGCGTAAATCCCAAGAATCATTCAAAAATGTGACTCGTCTCAAAACGCAACAGAATGATTTCAGCTTCAGTCAAGCGTTTTGATTGCCCAAGCTCTTAATTCACGCTTAATGCGAACTAGATGCTCAAATCCTGAATAAGAGCGTTGTTTCTTCCCCCTATTGTCTATTCCTTAGCAAGGGTTTCAGGTTATTCGCATCAAGCGTAATTCCGAACTCCCGAACTCAAGATAATCCATTATGAAACTATTGCGAAAAGCGAGGGCTTTACCAACCTTACGGTATGTGCTGGTGGCGGCGTTGGTCGCCGTTTTTCTCTTCGCTACGCCAGCTTGGGCCTTCTGCGGGTTCTATGTGGCCAAGGCAGATACAAACCTTTACAATCAAGCGTCCCAGGTGGTTATTGCGCGGGACGGAGATCGCACCGTCTTGACCATGGCCAATGACTACCAGGGAGAGGTGAAAGACTTTGCCCTTGTGGTTCCCGTTCCCGTCCTGCTAACGGAGGAACAAGTTCATGTTGGCGAACCTGGTATCCTCGAACGCCTCGACGATTTTAGCGCCCCCCGTTTGGTGGAATATTTCGACTCCAACCCCTGTTTTATTCCACCGCCAATGTCTGCGCCAGCACCCACAGGAGTTGCTAATCTGTCAGGAGGATTTGCAGATGCAAGAGAAGAAGCTGAGTTAGGAGTCACAATTGAGGCGCAATTTACCGTTGGCGAATACGACATCCTCATCCTCTCGGCCAAAGAATCGGTCGGTCTCGAAACTTGGCTGACTCAGAACAACTATCAAATCCCCGCAGGTGCAAGCAGACTCCTGCAACCCTACATTCGCCAAAATATGAAGTTCTTCGTCGCCAAGGTCAATCTCGAAGAGTTTGAACAAAGCGAGTTTCAATCTCTGCGGCCGCTGATGATGGCCTATGAGTCTCCCAAGTTCATGCTTCCCATCCGCCTGGGAATGGTTAACGCTCAAAGCGAACAGGACTTAATTGTCTATCTCCTCTCCCCTTCCGGACAAGTGGAACTCACCAACTATCGGACGGTGAAGGTTCCTTCCGATGTGGAGATTCCTGAATTTGTGGAAGAAGAGTTTGCCGAGTTTTACAAGGCGATGTTTGCCACCTCTCACGAGAAGGAACAGAAGAAAGTGGCGTTCCTTGAATACGCTTGGGATATGTCCACTTGCGATCCCTGTTCTGCACCGATCCTTAACCCAGAAGAGTTGAAAAAAGCAGGTGTGTTTTGGCTGACACCGGGACAGGGGAGTCGCGTTTTCATCACTCGTCTTCACGTCCGCTATGCACGCAACCAATTCCCAGAAGATCTGCGCTTCCAGGAAACCTCTAATCGTCAGAATTTCCAGGGACGCTACGTGATTCGTCACCCCTATCGCGGCGAGATGGACTGTCCGGCGGGAATTGAGTACCAGCGAGGGTTGCAGCAGCGTTTGGAACGGGAAGCGATCGCGCTTGCACGATTAACGAAGTGGGATCTCGCTGATATTCGTCGCAAGATTAATTTACCCAAGATTGAACCCCGTCCTTGGTGGAATAATCTTTGGGATTGATGAATCTGTAGGGGCGCAATGCTTGCGCCCACAAGGGTTTACTGGGGTTTTCATTGAGGTGCAATGAGAGGAAGGAAGGATGCGATTTTTCCGAGTGCTGACGAGTTTGCTGGTGGTGGTGGGGGCGATCGCCTGTTTTGCCTCCCCCGCTTGGGCCTTTTGCGGTTTTTATGTGGCCAAAGCGGATACGAACCTTTATAACCAAGCTTCTCAGGTGATTATTGCGCGGGAGGGCGATCGCACCGTCTTGACGATGGGGAATGACTACAAAGGGGATGTCAAAGATTTTGCTCTCGTGGTTCCCGTTCCTGTCTTGTTAACCGAAGAGCAAGTGCGCGTTGGCGATCCGACAATTCTCAAGCGTCTGGACGATTTTAGCGCCCCTCGCTTGGTAGAATACTTCGACTCCAGTCCCTGCGGTTCTCCTCCCCCTTTTCTTCCCAGGGCCACAGCACCACCCGTCGGGGATATTATGGTTGGAAATTTTGGCTCGCTCGACGGGACAATTAACCTAGGAGTCACGATCGAAGCACAATTCACAGCCGGAGAATACAACATCCTCATCCTCTCGGCCAAAGAATCGGACGGACTTGAAACTTGGCTCAATCAAAATGGCTACAACCTTCCTCGCGGTGCAAGCCAACTGCTGCGTCCCTACATTCGCGAGGAGATGAAGTTCTTTGTCGCCAAGGTCAACCTCGAAGAATTTGAACAAAGCGAATTCCAATCTCTGCGTCCCTTGATAATGGCGTTTGAATCTCCGAAATTTATGCTTCCCATCCGTCTGGGAATGGCGAATGCTCAAGGCGATCAAGACCTCTTGGTATACCTCCTGTCTCCCGAAGGCGAGGTGGAACTCACCAACTACCGCACCGTCAAAATTCCCTCCGATGCAGAGGTTCCTGAATTTGTGAAAGAAGAGTTCGCCGACTTCTACAAAGCGATGTTCCAAACTGCTTACGAACGGAAACGCAAGCAGGTTGCGTTCCTCGAATATGCTTGGGATATGTCGACCTGTGACCCTTGTTCTGCCCCCATTCTCCGCCAAAATGAGTTAAGAAAAGCTGGGGTCTTTTGGCTGTCGGATGGGAACCGCGATCGCCGCCGCGTTTTTATCACTCGCCTCCACGTTCGCTATAACCGCCGCCAGTTCCCCGAAGATTTGCGCTTCCAAACCACTTCCAACCGCGAAAATTTCCAGGGACGCTACATTATTCGCCATCCCTATCGCGGCGAGATGGAGTGCGAGGCCGCAGGAGAATATCGGGAAACGCTGCAGAAGCGTCAGGAAACAGAGGTACAAACCCTCGCGCAACTGACAGGTTGGGATGCGGGAGAGATCCGCAACCAGGTCGATCTGAGCAATCGTCCTAAAGATTGGTGGGAGGAGGTTTGGGAACAGAATTCGTAGATTTGTCAATTTTCAGCCAGGGTGGAATTAAACAGAACAGATGGGGATGCTGTAGGGGCGGGTTTGTCGATTTTGCCTCAATGTGACCGAATAACACCCCTCAAAACTCAAAACCCGCCCGACCCCAAGCAAAAAATTATGTTTCTTAGGAGATGAGTTGACGATGAAAGTTGTTCGAGTTTTGACGAGTTTGCTGCTGGTGCTGGTGGCGATCGCTTGTTTCGCGGCCCCCGCTTGGGCCTTCTGCGGGTTCTATGTGGCCAAGGCGGATGCAAACCTTTATAACCAAGCGTCCCAGGTGATTATTGCACGGGACGGCGATCGCACCGTCCTGACGATGGCCAATGACTACCAAGGAGAGGTGAAAGACTTTGCCCTTGTGGTTCCCGTTCCCGTCTTGCTGAGTGAAGAACAAGTGCGCGTTGGCGACCCAGAAATCCTTTCTCGCCTCGATGGTTTTAGCGCCCCCCGTTTGGTGGAGTATTTCGATTCCAACCCCTGTTTTATTCCCAGGCCTCAACCGTTTGAATCTGGCGCAGCGAGACAAAGTGTTAACAGAGGGCCGGGAGGGCGCGATCGCGCTGACAACAGTTTGGGCGTTACCATCGAAGCGGAGTTTACTGTCGGCGAATACGACATCCTCATTCTCTCGGCCAAGGAATCGGAAGGCCTCGAAACTTGGCTGACTCAGAATGACTATCAAATCCCCGCAGGGGCTAGTCGCCTTCTGAAACCCTACATTCGCCAAAACATGAAATTCTTCGTCGCCAAGGTTAACCTCGAAGAGTTTGAACAAAGCGAGTTTCAATCTCTGCGGCCGCTGATGATGGCCTATGAGTCTCCCAAGTTCATGCTTCCCATCCGTTTGGGAATGGTCAACGCTCAAAGCGAACAGGACTTAATTGTCTATCTCCTTTCTCCCTCCGGACAAGTGGAACTCACCAACTACCGGACGGTGAAGATTCCTTCAGATGTGGAGATTCCCGAATTTGTGGAAGAAGAATTTGCCGAGTTTTACAAGGCGATGTTTGCAACTTCTCACGAGAAGGAACAGAAGAAAGTGGCGTTCCTTGAATACGCCTGGGATATGGGTTGGTGCGACCCCTGTGCGGCAAATCCCTTGACCCCAGAGGAGTTGAAAAAAGCCGGAGTTTTTTGGCTCAACCCTTCGGTCAGACGGGCCCCCAACGTCTTCATCACCCGCCTCCACGTCCGCTATGCACGCAACCAGTTCCCCGAAGATTTGCGCTTCCAAGAAACTTCCAATCGTCAGAATTTCCAGGGACGCTACGTGATTCGCCACCCCTATCGCGGTGAGATGGACTGTCCAGCGGGAATTGAGTACCAGCGGAGAGTGCAGCAGCGTTTGGAACGGGAAGCGATCGCGCTTGCACGATTAACGAAGTGGGATATTGCTGATATTCGTCGCAAGATTAATTTACCGAAGATTGAACCCCGTCCTTGGTGGGACGATCTTTGGAATTGAGAGGGGAAAAGCACTGATTGGAACCATTGCGATGCTCTCGCTAGATTAATCGTTTGAATGGAGAAAGCTTGCCGGCAGTTTTGATACAGTAACTTTAACCCCCACAGACCGGAACACATGGATAAAGTTACGCCCGAAGAAATGACAGAATTTCGCCGCCAATTTGCGAGCTATCCCCCAGCAATGAAGGCGTTGGACTTTATTGAAGATTGCGAGGGAGATTTAGAAGATGCGGCAATCTCTTTAGCCATTCGTGCGGGACAGCACCCCCAACAGGACAATGCGGAATGGCTCACGGCTTTGGCGAAGCGGTGTCGCGCAGCGATTTGTCAAGAAACAATGCGCGAGAATTTGCTTGATGGTTCTTTGGATAAAGTTGCGATCGCTCTGGCAAACTTAGATCTCGTTCCGGCCGTACTGGCGGCCCCGGCGATTATTTACGCTCTCAAGCAAGGGGTTGAGGATTTTTGTCAGCCGCTGGATCGGGTTCTGTAACAGCGGGAGTGCAACTGTGACAGGGACGATAGGTTGTCGAGCGCTTGCCAAACCAGTTGTAGCGGTTGTCGCGGATTTGTTCGTAGGCGCGATCGCCCGCCCATTTCATCCCCGGTAGCGTGCGATAAGCCCGAACCAATGGCTCTCCTGCGGGCAATAAACGAACAATTTCTTCGGCTGCATCGCTTCCTTGCCAGCGGCGAGAGGGGTTTTGTACATCGAGCAAAATCATCCCCAGTTCGCAATCCTCCTCCGTAATGCCATACCGAGCAAGGGTTTCTCGATCTTGCATGGGAACATACTCAAACTGTTCGGCGCGATCGATGTTGGCGAGCAGTTGGGTAAAAGTAACGCAGAGGTTGCAGTTCCCGTCGTAAATAACGCGATAAGCTTTCATGTTCTTTTTTTAGGGTGGGAAATTCGCTCAAACATCATATGGGAGGTAAAGACTCAACTCCGGTCGTGAATTGGGACGGGCAAGGACTTGTCAACCTAGCAAATCGACGTTTGCAAGCGGCGATCGCTCTGTTAGTGTCGAAGATATAGAAATTCTTGCTCTCATGAGGTACGACCCCTATTGCCTGTTGCCTATTGCCTTTTCCCTCAAGGGTCGAACTTTGTACCTCACTAGATAGAGAAACGCTATATTGCCATCTTTGAGGCCAACACGCAAGATTCGCTGCTAATGAGTCGCGCTTACCCAAAGTTAGAACCGATTCCCGAAAAATTGAACCCATTGGTTTGCTGGCTGGTGGAGCGATCGCTCCCGCTGTTGCTGCGGTTTCGGTTGCGACGTTGGCTCCCAGCGGGAATTGCTCGCGTTGAAACAAAGAATGTCGAGCGCCTGGTCGAACTCTACCGTCAGTTCCAAGCAGGTCAAATTCGCCTGTTGATGGCGTTTCGCCACTCAGAAGTGGACGATCCGCTCTGCATGGCCTATCTCCTCTCGCGCGCCGTTCCTCAGGCAGCTCGCCAACAGGGAGTTGCGCTGAAATTGCCGATTTACGCTCATTTTCTGTACGACCGAGGAATGCCCTTGTGGGCTGGTTCTTGGCTCGGTTGGCTTCTCTCTCGCTTGGGGGGAGTCGCCATTCATCGGGGGCGATCGCTCGACTGGACTGCAATTCGCACCGCCAGAACTTTACTGGTTAGCGGTCGGTTCCCGATGGCGATCGCGCCAGAAGGCGCAACCAACGGTCACGGTGAGCGGATCGGCCCTCTGGAGCCGGGAGTCGCGCAATTGGGGCTGTGGTGCGCGGAAGATTTGCTCAAAGCCAAGCGCCGCGATCGCGTCATTATCGTCCCCATCGGCATTCAATACCGCTATGTCAAACCGCCTTGGGTCAAGCTCGACCGGCTATTGCGCCAACTGGAAACAGAAAGCGACCTGTCCCCGCCTGACCGTTCTGAAGCAACAACCCCAGATAACTATTACCCGCGCCTCTTACGCCTCGGAGAGCATCTTCTCTCGGCGATGGAGGAGTTTTACCGTCGGTTTTACCATCAAAACCTGCCCGTACTGACCCCAGACTCTCTAGACTCAGACCAGCCCAACGCTTTGCTCTCAGCTCGCCTTCAGCGCCTGCTAGATACGGCCCTGAAGGTCAGCGAAAGCTATTTCGACCTCCCAGCCAAGGGAACGATCGTCGATCGCTGTCGCCGCCTTGAGGAAGCCGGGTGGCGCTATATTTATCGGGACGATTGGCAAAATCGACAAGAAGTCTCTCCCCTCGAACGCGGGTTGGGCGATTGGGTGGCGGCGGAAGCCAGCTTGCGGATGCAGCATATGCGGTTGGTGGAGAGTTTTGTGGCGGTTACGGGAACCTATATCTGTGAAAAACCTACGGTCGAGCGCTTCGCAGAAACCACCTTGCTGTTGTTCGACGTTCTCGCACGACTGAAGGGCGAAAAATATCCCAGTCGCCCTCGCTTGGGGTGGCGATGGGCGCAAATTACCGTTGGAGAACCGATTTGTGCGAGCGATCGCCTTCCCGACTCCGGTTCTAGTCGTCGAGCCTCTCGTCAGGCGGTCGCCGACTTGACGCAAGAGTTGCAAGTCGCTCTCGAACAAATGATTGTTCCGTAAACATCCACCTTCTCTTTTTTCGGGTTTTTCCAGTCTTGTGTCAAAGCCCCCCACCGACACCCGTATCGGTAAAGGGTTAACACCCCTTGGGAGGCTGTAGGGGCGGGTTTCCTAGAGGACTCCTGAATTGTCCCCAGAACGGCCGCTCAAAACCCGCCCAACTTTTAATTCACATCAGACGTGAATTGATAAATGTTAAATGAAGAGTGCATTTGCCAAGCGCACGGTCTGACCAAGTTCTGCCGATCGCCTGGCGGCGTCGGCCACTTGGAGCGCATAGCAACCGGATGCGGGAGAGATATAGAGAGGTTGGCCCTCAGTGAGGTAGTCGAGGACGCAGGCCGTATCTTTGGCAAATAAACCGCGACGCCTGGCAACTTCTAGCGGCGTAACTTCTGTCCCTCGCACGAGCTTTCCTTGCTGGCCCTCAAAGACAAGCGTCCCTCGCTCCCCGTGCAGCTCAAATGTCCGTTCTGCCTTCCAAAAGCGATCGCCCTTCCCATAGACAACATCGGCGATGAAACCGCTGGCGAAGCGCAGTTGAGCGTCGCACAGACAAGCGGTAAAGTATCCATCTCGCTCGTCCCACACGCGATACTGACAAGCGACCGACTCCACCTCGCCGAACAAATCGGTCAGGCGATGAATGCGGGACAGGGCCGCACTCAGCGGAAAGCCAAACATCTCGCGGTGATATTTCCAACTGCGCGCAAAAGGGCGTTTGGGGGCCAAAGTGACATAGCGAGCGTAGGACACGGTACCAATGTCCGGGAGCGATCGGCGCATGGTTTGGTGCAATCCCCCTAAAATCTCAATATGCTCGACGTGGAGCAGTTTTCCTCGAACTTTAGCCAGTCGAACGAGGTCTTGAGCGTCTGTCGGGTTGAGAGCCAAGGGATATTCGACGACAACATGCTTGCCAGCTTCGAGGGCCGACCGAACGATGGCGGGGCGATCGCGGTTGATGGTGGCAACGATCGCTAAATCGATACGAGGGTCTTCCACCAAATGCTGCCAGCTCTCAGCCGCATCAACGGCGTAAGTTTTACAGAACTGAGCGGTTTTTGGCGAGCTGTGTCCGGCTGCGGTAATTAGGCGAGCGCGATCGTCCGCTTGAATCGCTTCAGCCCTTCGATTGGCAGCATATCCCGTCCCCACAATTCCAATGCAAATAGGAGGCAAACAAGCCTGTCTGTCCATTTCACCTGCTTCACATTAACGTGCATTGAGAACCTACGAACTCCACAACCGACTCATCCAGAATCTAAGTCGGGGTAGTGGTCTGTCAAGGAAGAAATGAGGGATTGTTGATTTCCCCCAACTCCCCAACTCCCCAACTCCCCAACTCCCCATCTCCCTCGTCGTCCCCCAACCTCAATTGAAAATTGACAAAGCAGTAGGGTGGCCCCCCTCGCAGGAAATCATCAATTACCGGCATTTCTAACCTTTGGGTGTGTAAGTCCCCGATCCATTAAAAATTTAGCCGAATGAGGGCTATTTTGTTGGCTTTTTTCCTATCAAAGCTTATTCAAAGTATAAATTAAACTAATTAAATGTTTTTCGCGAAAAAGATTGCTAATCGACCCAGCCAAATTTCTTGAAAACCCCTATTTTTTCTGTATCGCAGGCAACATCTATCTAGCGTTCTTTCGCTTCACTCTTGACAAGAAAAATATAAGTTTTATTTATTTTTAAGTTTGATTAAGAATTTCATTGCTAATGCCATTTCAACTGAGGAGTATTTTCTCGTAGGATTGGGGTTGAAATGAAATTTGAGAAAGCAGGTTCGCTTTGAATCTGCCGATCTTTAAACGAACGCGACTGTTTGTACTTTAAACAAGAGGATTCACTATGCCAGCTTACACCGTTACTTTAAAAACCCCCAACGGCGATCAAACGATTGAGTGTCCCGATGACGACTATATTCTCGACGTTGCTGAAGAGCAAGGAATTGAACTTCCCTACTCCTGTCGTGCGGGTGCTTGCTCGACTTGCGCGGGCAAATTGGTAGAGGGTTCGGTAGACCAGTCCGACCAATCTTTCTTGGATGACGATCAAATCGAGAAAGGCTATGTTCTGACCTGTGTTGCTTATCCTACCTCCAATTGCACCATTGAGACGCACAAAGAAGAAGACTTGTATTAAGTAGCAAAGTCTCGATCGCGCGTTTTGTTCGTCGGGACTGACAACTCTCATCAGTTGATAGCTGTCACAGGGACATTTTGTTTGTGTCCCTGTTTTTAATTGTTTGAAAAGCCAAGGGTGAAGACTTTTGGGTCGGTGGTATTGTGTCTGACTCCCGCAGCATCCCTGTGTTGGTTTAAGGAAAGTCCAAATGGTTTTTTGGGTCAGCCTCCCAGCGGGAAAGGAAGGGTTGGGTCGATCGCGCAACCCTCCTTGATACAGTTCCCTAATTTCCATTGTCATTCCGAATTTGAGCGGCAAGGTCGAGGATTTTCGTCCATTGTTTCTGCAACTTTTTGGGCGTGAGTTCCAAAGCGAGCAGAATGTCAGCATTGCTTTTTTGCTGTTGCTTGAGCTGCAAGAGTTGCTGCTGCATCGGCGAGAGGCGATCGCAGAACAAGCTCCATTCGCCGCTGGCAAGGCCGAGCTTTTGATCGAGATCCGCATCGAGCCATTGGTGGACGAGTTTCCAGTTATCGGAGGAGCGAGCAAACTTCTCGACGTGGTACTTAAAACGTTGCTGCAAGTAATCTCGCTCGCGGGGAGTGAGACCGAGGATCTCGTCAATCTCAGCCGCAGTCCGGTCTTCGAGCTTGAGCGCCAGGTAATCCGCGCAGTCGGAATGACCCCGCTCTTCGAGATAGCGGAACAAGTTGGTAATGACGCGATCGCGCCGCGCGTTTTCCCAAGGATCGGGCGTATCGGCAACCATTTGCTCTCGCACTTGCTGTACCGTCGCCGAGCGGCTGTACCCTTCTGCTTCCTGGCTCTTCGGGAACTCCACCGCCTGCTCGATATCCACAGCCATTTCTTTCGGTTGGCGGCGCGCAAAGGTCTGGGCCCGCAGCACGATTAACTGCTGGGAGTAGCCGTTGGGGAGCGTAATGCGACGCTTAGCATACTGTTCGGTAAAGGCCATGTACTCTGCCAGTTCAATGACCGTGCGCGGTTGGTAGTCAGCGGTCACCTCGTTTTCCTTGCGGAAGATTCTCAGAGACTCGACGTAGAAGTCCTGGAGGAAATCTTCAATCAGATTGTAGCGACCGGAAAATCCCAACTGGCGATCGGAGCGAGCAATGTGCCGATAGACCATGACGCTGAGATTGCCGTGGAGTTCGACCCGTCCTTGCTGGGAACCGAGCTTGTAGTAGTGCAGACACTTGTTGAGACGATGGTTGCCCAATTCAATCAAGTGATCGCGCACCTTGCCGGAGTTTTGAATGCGAGCGCTCTTACTACACACTCGTTCGACTTCGCAGGTAATGCGAGCAACCACCGAACGTACGGAGCGAGACAGTCCGCCAACTTTAGCGTGCATTTCCTCCAGTAACTGCTGTTGCAAAGAAAATGAAGGAGTTTCTTCAATTGCGTCCGGATGAAACGATTTTGGTTGGGAAGATAAGTGGGTAGCGCGGTTGATTTTAACGTTCATGTTCATGGTAATGCCCCAAAGGAAGATGTAGCAGATGCCAGAGTTGGGGTCAGGTCTCGATGTCGTCCTTGCCCCTCGTCCTTACATTTCAACTGTAGGTTGCACCCCAAAAACCGTGGGACGCGCTTGTGTCACAACCCAAAGTTCGCGCTTTTTTCCCACTAACTCGGCGAAAAAAAAGGAAAGCCCCAAGAGGGTCAACCCCTTGATTGGCTTGGCTTCGAGCGAATTCTTGACTTGTCTCGCTCGCGGGAGCGATCGCCCTCCAGCAATAGCCAGTTCGGAAACTGGTTACTCGCAGCAGAAAACTCCGAAACTCATCCCGACGTTGTTGTAGATCGCCGCCTTGCGACAGTTCAAGCGGTTGCTTCCATCAGTGGCAACCACTCTCGAACCGCCTCCCATCCCAGACCTCGGCGAATGGCTTGGGGTTCCTCGCCGGTTAGGTCGATAATGGTGGACATCTGAAATCCCGCATCGGAACCATCGTCGATAATCAGGTCTACCAACGGTTCGAGCGCATCGAAGAGTTTGTGCTTCTCTAGACCGAGGGTGGGAAGATCGCCGTCTTCGTCGGGTAAGTAGGCCGAAGTGGAAATTGCCGGGTTACCCAACGTCTGGATAATGGCTTGGCACACTGGGCGATCGGGAACTCGAATGCCGGTCGTTTTTCGTTTGGGATTCATCACTAATTTGGGAACGAGTTTGGTGGCGGGGAGGAGGAACGTGTAAGTCCCTGGAATCAACGCTTTCATGATGCGATAGGCTTGGTCGGTCACCCAGGCATACTGAGAAATGTTGGAGAGGGAAGAACACAGAAAAGTGAGAGGTTTGTCGTTTGAGAGCTGTTTGAGCCGTCTAACCCGCTGCACTGCTGACTTAACACTCAAGTCACAACCAATTGCGTACACTGTATCGGTGGGATAGAGCATAATTGCCCCTCGCTTGAGGGCAGTCGCTATTTCCTCTATTCGTCGTTGCTGGGGATTTTCCGGATGAAGGGAGTAAAAAGTCGCCATTTTTAAACGATGGATGATAAATGATGAATTTTATAGATGAATCCATGACAAAAATAGCTTATTTCGACTGCCCTATGGGAATTTCGGGGGATATGTGCTTGGGCGCGATCGCGGATGCGGGACTGCCTCTTTCGGAGTTAGCAGAGCAACTGCGGGGGTTGGGGATCGAGGAGGAGTATGAGTTGCGGGGCGATCGCGTCCAGCGACAGGGACAAAATGCGATGAAGGTGGAGGTTATCCTTCGCGATGGCTGCGCCGACCTGGCGGTACGCGCTTCTCATCACTCAGCCAGACATTTACCGGAAATTGAGGACATCATTCGTCGAGCTAACTTACCGCCTCGGGTCGAAGACTGGAGCTTGCAGGTCTTTCGCCAGTTGGCGATCGCGGAAGGGAAAGTTCACGGTATTGCGCCGGAACGGGTTCATTTCCACGAAGTTGGGGCCACTGATGCCATTGTAGATATTGTCGGCACTTGCGTGGGGCTAGATCTGTTGGGGGTTGACCGCCTCTATTGTTCGGCTCTTCCCACTGGTGGGGGAACGGTCAAGGCCGCACACGGCGTGCTCCCCGTCCCGGTTCCAGCGGTGTTGAAGTTGTGGGAGTCCCGCCAGATTCCGGTGTATAGCAACGGCATTGAGAAGGAGTTGGTCACGCCGACGGGGGCCGCGATCGCCGTAACTTTGGCACAAGGGTTTGGGCCGCCGCCAGCCATGCAGTTAGAACGAGTGGGGTTGGGGGCCGGATCGCGAGATCTGCCCCGTGCAAACGTGCTGCGGCTGTGGTTGGGGACGCAAACCGACTCTCCCGCACAAGAAACGGTGACGGTGCTGGAAACGCAAATTGACGATCTTAACCCCCAGGCGATCGGCTATGCATTTGATGCGCTCTTGCAGGCGGGAGCATTGGATGTGTTTACCCAGGCGATCGGCATGAAAAAATCGCGTCCCGGTATTCTCCTGACGGTTATTTGTCCGTTCCAGAAAGCGAAGGAGTGCGAGGCGATTCTCTTTCGGGAAACAACGACCTTAGGAATTCGACATCGCACCCAAGCGCGATCGCGCCTAGAACGGGAGATCCAAACGGTGGAAACAGAGTTGGGGCCGGTGCGGGTTAAAGTGGCCTATCAAGGATCGGGAGCCGGAAAAACGGTTATTAACGTGCAGCCAGAGTACGAAGACTGTGCCGAACTTGCGCGGAAGCACCAGCAGCCTTGGCGAGTTGTGCATCAATTGGTCTTAGACACTTGGCATCGCCTGCGAGATCGGCGATCGGTGATTGAAAATGAGTCACCCTAGTGCTTTGTCAATTTTTAATTGAGGTTGGGGGACGACGAGGGAGATGGGGAATTGGGGAGTTGGGGGAGTTGGAAGACACGGGGGAAATCGACAATCCCTCATTTCTTCCTTGACAGACCAGTAGCTTGATTAACGTGAGTTCGGGTTAAGCTGAAACCCCCATGCTGTCGTAGCCTGAAAAGCCTATTCTCTCGTAGAAATTGCCCCGAAACAGTCTTAACCCGAACTGAGGTTTGATTAGATAGAGGGTGGAAAGGCCGGGGGAATTATCGCAGTCAGGGACGTGCGCGAACATCAGAGACCTGCGATGCACCTGGGGCGATCGCCGTGACGCATCCGACGATTGGGACGTTATTTAACTGCAAACCCCTCAGCAATCAGCCAAAGTCTTGCTATGTCTAGCGATAAGGCTGGTGGGCATTGCCCACCCTACTGGACTGGTAAGCTTAAAGAGGTAGGTTGGGTCAAGTGAAACGCGACCCAACAAATACTTGCTGCTGTTGGGCTACTCTGCGAGAAGCCGCTTCGCGTCTACCTCCCTCAACCCAATCTACACAATGCCCACAATTTTAAGCTTGCCAAGCCACTACCGAATATCGATTCCCTCAATTCTGAACTCTGAATTCTGAACCCTGAACTCTGAGGAGCAGGTCGCTTGCGGTTTAAGGATAAAACGCTAACTGCGGTAACCCAAGGGTTTCTTCCCATCCCATCATAATGTTCAGACATTGAACGGCTTGACCCGACTGGCCTTTGACTAAGTTGTCGATCGCAGACATGACGATGACGCGATCGGTGCGGCCGTCCATTTCAACGCCGATATAGCACATATTCGTTCCTACCGCCCATTTGGTTTGCGGATAAACGCCATTGGGTAAGACGCGAACGCAGGAGGACGAGCGGTAGAATGCGTTGTAAATCGTCAGCAAATCTTCCCGCACCAGCCCCGGATCGCGCAAGGTCGCATAAATTGTGGTCAAGATGCCCCGAACCATCGGGATTAAGTGCGGCGTAAACTGGATGGTGACATCGTGTCCGGCTAAGTCGCTGCAAACTTGCTCGATTTCAGGAGTGTGGCGGTGTCCGGCCACGCCATAGGCGCTGAGAGAGTTGTCCGCTTCGGCGAGAAGGAGATAGGTTTTCGCCTGTCGTCCCCCCCCAGAAGAGCCGGATTTCGCGTCGATGATGGCGGTTTCGGGGACAATTAGCCCTTGTTTGAGCAGGGGGGCAATCCCCAGCAAGCTCGCGGTACAGTAGCACCCCGGACAGCCAATTAAAGAAGCTTCCCGAATCTCGTCTCGATACAGTTCGGGCAAACCGTAAACGGCTTTGGCGGAGATCGCGCGATCGTGACGCTCTTTTTTGTACCAGGCGGTATAGGTTTCTAAATTCTCAAAGCGGTAGTCGGCGGATAAATCGAGAACTTTGCAGCCTTTCTCAATCAGCGTCGGAACCATCTCGCAGGCCAGACCGTTGGGGAGTCCGAGAAAAACCACATCGCAGCGGTTCGCGATCGCCTCTAGATCGATTTTCTCAATTGTTTGGTCGAAGCGATGCCCCAGATGGGGATAAAGATCTGAGTAAGATTTGCCCGCACTGCTATCTCCTCCAATGTAGGCCAATTCAACATTGGGATGATTGATTAAGAGTCTAACCAATTGCACGCCGCCGTAACCGGAGGCTCCAATAATCCCAACTTTTACGCGCTCTAGCTCGCCCATAATAATCCTATCCTTAACAAAAATTTCCCTACAGCAGTTGAGCATTGGCTGCATTGTAGTACCAATACCGAAAATTAGGCGGGGAATTTTTGACTTCCTTATAAGAGTGTGGCCAGCTCCCCCGGCGCTAACTTCCCTTCTTTGGGACAACGTTCTGCTTGCGATCGCTGACGGTAGAAGTAATCGCAAATGGCTCGTTCGAGATAGGTAGACTCGTCAGTTGTCCAATCTTCCAAATAAGCACAGGTGAAGATCGCTTTACCGAAATTTGCACCGATCGCGGTTAGCTTAACCGCACTCATCTCGCTAAAATTCACCTCGCTGCAATTGGCCCCCGTCAGATCGGAACGATCCAAAGTCACGCGGCTGAAATTCGCTCCGCTCAAATTCGCCACGGTCAAGTTCGCATCGCTCAAATCGGCTCGACTGAGATAAGCATCGCTGAAATTTGCCCCGCTGAGGTTCGCTTGATGGAGGTTGGCTTCTCCGAGATAGGCTTCGCTAAAATTGGCAACTGTTAAATTCGCAGCTTGCAAATTGGCTCGACTCAAGTTCGCTCGGCTGACATTGGCGACGGATAAATCCGCTCCGCTGAGGTTGACTCGATTGAGTTTAACGCCACTCAAATTCGCGCCGCTCAAGTTGATTCCGCTGAGATCTGCGCCGCTCAAGTTGATTCCGCTGAGATTGGGAGTGACCTCGCGATTGTTCGCTCTCCAATGATTCCAAGCGTCAATTCCTTGCGCGAGTAGCAAGCTGATATCTTGACCGATCATTGCATTCTTGGTTGTTGAAGGGGTTTTCCCATTGTGGTGTTTGTCTGCTCAAATCAGAGGTTGGCGATCGCGCGCGTGGGGATAGCGCAGGCGCTCCGATCGTTCTTTCTGGCCAGTATACGCTCCTCAACGGCGACTGGCAGAGCTGCGCTCAACCCGTTTGATAGCTGCATCGCTCAATGTCCGCAACTCTTCCTCTGTTGCCAATGTTGGGCGCAAGCATTGCGCCCCTACTGCTTTGTCAATTTTAAATTGAGGTTAGAGGACGACGAGGAAGATTGGGAATTGGGAGACAAGGGGGAAATCGAAAATCCGTCATTTCTTCCTTGACAGACTACTACGGATTGACTTAATTACTGATTGTGTTGGGCTAAATACGCTCGATAGCCAAGCTCGTCTAACTTCGCTTGCTTGTCCAAAACCGACTGCTGCAAGGTTTGGCGGTACTGGCGCACTCGCTCTAGCAATTCGGGCTGATGGGTGGCGAGGATTTGCACGGCTAAGAGTCCGGCATTTGTGGCATTGCCGATCGCGACGGTCGCAACGGGAATGCCTCTGGGCATCTGAACGATGGAGTAGAGAGAGTCTACGCCGCTGAGGGTACTGGTTTTAACCGGAACGCCAATGGTGGGAAGCGGCGTGAGGGAGGCCACCATTCCGGGAAGGTGGGCCGAGACAATTGCCACCTCGTAGGGAATTTCAAAGTCCTCGCAAACTGCGATCGCGCTTTGCATGGTGGGCAAGTCAGAATCGCTCCCCATAATAATGCCAACGAAGGGAGCCTTGGAATTCGCCATCGATCAGAATTGGGATACTCAACAACCTTTGGATCTTATCAAGCTTGAGTCCTGCAAGCATTTGGGCGGCAGAATCAGGAAGCCCATACCGCTGATAACGGAAATGACAGGCTTTGATGGAAGACAGCGCAACAAGCTCGTGCCGCAAAGTAGCGTAAAATTTAATCCATCTTCCCTGTTGCTGTCCCGTTAACCTCATGTCTGCCGATTACCTCAAACGCATCCTGACGGCCCGCGTCTACGATGTTGCCCAAGAAAGTCCCTTGGAAGTTGCCCCGAACCTCTCCCAACGCCTGAACAATCAACTCCTGCTCAAGCGAGAGGATATGCAGTCGGTCTTTTCTTTTAAACTTCGGGGTGCTTATAACAAGATGACGCAATTGTCACCAGAGGTTTTGGGCCAAGGGGTGATTGCTGCGTCGGCGGGAAATCACGCCCAAGGCGTTGCGTTGGGGGCCCGCCGCCTAAAGAGTCGCGCCATCATTGTCATGCCCGTGACCACGCCGCAAGTTAAGGTCGATGCGGTGAGATCTCGCGGCGGGATGGTGTTGCTGCACGGGGATACCTATGATGATGCCTATGCTTATGCTCGCCAACTCGAGGCGGAAAAAGGCTTAACTTTTATCCATCCCTTTGACGATCCGGATGTGATTGCCGGTCAGGGAACTATCGGTATGGAGATTTTGCGGCAGTACCAGCAGCCTATTCATGCCATCTTTGTCGCAATTGGAGGGGGGGGATTGATTTCTGGAATTGGGGCGTATGTGAAGCAGTTGCGCCCGGAGATTAAGGTGATTGGCGTGGAACCGGTCGATGCCGATGCGATGTCGCGATCGCTCCAAGCGGGGAAGCGGGTGCGACTGTCCCAGGTAGGGCTATTCGCCGACGGGGTTGCCGTGCGGGAGGTCGGGAAAGAAACTTTCCGCCTTTGCCAGCAGTACGTGGACGAGATTTTGCTAGTGGATACCGATGCCACCTGTGCGGCGATTAAGGACGTGTTTGAGGATACGCGATCGATTGTAGAGCCGGCAGGGGCGCTAGCGATCGCGGGGGCAAAAGCGTATGTCGAACGGGAACAAATTCAGGACAAAACCTTAGTTGCGATCGCTTGCGGGGCCAACATGAACTTCGATCGCCTTCGCTTCGTGGCCGAACGAGCGGAGTTGGGAGAACGCCGAGAAGCCATCTTTGCCGTCACTATCCCGGAAGAACCGGGTAGTTTGCGAAAGTTTTGTAACTGTATCGGCCGGCGCAACCTCACGGAATTTAACTACCGCATCGCCGACGACCAGGAAGCGCATATCTTTGTTGGGGTGCAAATCCAGAATCGCGCCGACGCAGCGAAGATGGTCGAAACGTTTGAAAAAAGCGGCTTTAAAACTCTCGATCTCACCGACGACGAGCTGACGAAAATGCACCTGCGGCATATGGTGGGCGGCCATTCCTCCCTGGCCCGCAACGAACTGTTGTACCGCTTCGAGTTTCCCGAACGTCCGGGCGCATTGATGCAATTTGTTGGTTCCATGAGTCCCAACTGGAATATCAGCCTCTTCCACTACCGCAACAACGGAGCAGACTACGGCCGCATCGTGGTTGGGATGCAAGTTCCGCCGGACGAGATGGAAGAATGGCAGGCTTTTCTCGATACCCTCGGCTATCGCTATTGGGACGAGAATCAGAATTTGGCCTATAAATTGTTCGTCGGTTGACAGACTCTCCGAGCAACCGCGAAGTGGTATGCAGTGAGCTACGGACGACAGCCCCACGCTCTACCGGCTCAAAGAGCTTGATTGAGTCATGACCATACCCAAACTCCAGGTCGCTAATCCTGAGACTTGAGGTAGGCTCAAATGGGGGAATTTGTGACTTACCACTTTTTTCCACTCTTTGAGATGTTGATTAAGTTTCATCACTTTAACTGGGCTTTCATTGCTTGAGTCCTTACTCCTCCCTTGATTAAAAACCTACCCTTGTAAGGGCAAAACCCCCCCCGGACCCCCGACGTATTGGGTGACTCGCTGCCCCCTCAATTGTGGAGCGACCTTGAGACCTGTGTTAGTTTGCATCGGGTGTGAGTCAAGTCTCTAAAAGGATTTCATATGACTAGAAAGGGAAAGAAAAAAACGCCTTTGGCGAAGACAGCTCGCACCTGTAAGCAGATACTCAAGGTGGAACCGGCTCTGTGGACATTTGTGGAGAATGAAGGGATTGAGCCGACTAATAATGCGGCCGTGCGAGCCTTGCGTCGGGCGGTAATTTGGCGGAGGACTTGTTTGGGGTCTAATTCAGAAGCCGGAAGTGAGTTTGTAGCTCGTTTGATGGTGGTGGTGGGGAGCCTTCGCGCTCAAGGTCGCGATGTTCTTGAGTTCCTGATTTTGGCTTTGCGTTCTGGCTCTCCTTCTCTTTTACCCCCCTGAATGGTTACGTCGATCGAGCATTGCACTCAAGTTACAGGGTTGGAGATGACAGCGATCGCATTCCCCGTACTAGACGCTCGATCCCCGTCGCCGCAGTTTCCTCGCTCAATGCGCCGTAGGCGACGCGCAGGTAACATCCCTCTTCTAAACCAAAGGTATCGCCGGGAATGGCCGCAACGCCGTGTTCCTCGATCAGATACTTGACTAAATCGAAGGAACTGAGGGAGGTGTTCGCTTTCACGAAGGCGTAAAATGCTCCGTCGGCGGGAGTGAAGGTACAGCGATCGCCAAGGGACCCAAGAGCATTGAGGACTATCTGACGTGCCGATGCGATCGCGCTCAAATGATGGGTGCAGTACGCTCGACCTGCTTGCAACGCTCCCCACGCGGCATATTGAGAAATAACCGGGGGACAAATGAGAATAGTGTCCTGAACCTTCTTCACCGCAGTTAGCAGGTGTTGGGGAATAACCATATAGCCAATGCGCCAACTGGCGAAACCATAAGCCTTCGAGAGACTGTAGAGGGAAATGGTATGCTCGCTGCTGTTGGCAAACGATCCCGGCGAGACGTGGCGGGCCCCCTCGTAGGTAAAGTACTCGTATGCCTCGTCGCTAATGTGGTAGAGGCCGCGATCGCGACAGAGGGAATTGAGCTGTTGCAAGGTCGCCTCAGAATAGACAGTCCCGGTGGGATTATTAGGGGAAATCGTCACCACTGCGCGAGTGCGATCGGTAATCGCTGCAGCGATCGCATCGGGACGAGGTTGGTAGTTCTCATCCGTCGCCACCACCACCGCACGACACCCCGCGATTGCGATCGCCATCTCGTGATTAAAATAATACGGCGCTAGCAAAATAAGCTCATCGCCAGGACGAGTCATCGCTAGCACGGCATTCATAAACGCCATATTGCTGCCAGCAGTCACCACAACGCAATTGTCCCTCGCGATCGCAATTCCATTCTCGGCGAGCAGTTTCGCGGCGATCGCTTGCCGCAACGGTGGAATCCCTTGTACTGACTTGTATTTGTGATTTTCTGGGTTGGTGAAAAACTCCGACAGCGATCGCTCGACCTCTGGCGGCGGACTGTAATAGACCACGCCTTGACCCAGCGAAATCGTACCGGGATGCTGGCGAATTAACTCTCCGACAACGGGAATAATCGGCGACTGTACCGCCTGCATTCGAGATTGTTCGCGCATCATCGTTGCTCCCCCCTTTCGGCCGCTTCTCCGACCCAACCCATCTCATGGTGACACGCAACTTGGAAGATTTGAGAGCTTGCTCAACAAACTGACACCCTCGTCAGGGAAAGGCCAGTTAACCCGATCTGCGGTAGGTTTGGTCAAGCTAGAGTGCGATTCAGGCATTATTTAGGGAGTACAAGAAATGAGTTTTGGATTTTATGTTTATGTTTAATTTGGTCGCTCTATGTAATACAAAACCAGTTAAGATTTACCCATAAAAAATGATTGAAGTACAATTTCTGATTGGTATTATTTTTGTAATTACTTTCTTTCTTGCTGCGTACAAGTGGAAATGTTATGCATTTTGGTTTATTGCGATTGCGTTTGATTTAAGCTGTTTTATTGTGGTTTTCTTGGAGTGGCCTACAAACAAAAAAATAGCCCAACAATATTTCATTCAATTGTTGTTGCCCAAATGGAGTCTTTTTGTTGCTCTTGGACTTCTTCAAATTAGAGGAAGCTTTTCAGACAATCCCCTTTTCTTACTCTGCACAGATCGAGCTACTGATACGATCTATGTATTTACAGGTTGGTCGCTCGTCATTGCATACTATCTATATTATTTATGGTGGATGTTCTTGCATGGGGGTTTTGAGCTGATTAAAGATACTGATTTTTTACCAAAAAAAGGCAATAAAGTTCATTCCAAAAAACGCACTTTTCTACATTCATTGATTTTTATTCCCATTTGTAGTTTATTGATTTTCTTTGCCTTTATTAAGAACTCTAAACTCATAAATTCTTGCTGAGAACATCTCATGAAAGTAAATCCGTATTTGTGCTCAACACTTGAAACCTAAACCGATCTATTCCGTGCTGAAAGGACTACTCTTCGGCTTGATAAAACGTGCAGGTGTAGGGTGTGGGGTGCGATCGCACCCCATTTAAAGATGTGACAGCTTAAGTTAACCCGATCTGCGGTAGCTCCTGCGTTGAGAGAGGGTAAAGGTTAAGCTGATACTAACCCGTTCAACAACTCCCTTGCCGTAGATTCCAAATGCCCCAAGAAAACGCCAGCACCAAAACCATTTACATCGTCACCCAAGACGCTCCCAGCGGCGCAAGAGCTGATGAGGGGACGAGCAACCCCTGGCATCCCGGAAACGCCGCAGCCAAGGCCGTCCGATACGCTCAAACCAGCAGCGTCCAGGTGAGCGTGGCAACCCTCGAAGCCAATATGTCTGAATTTATTGAGGTGGTCGGCGGTGTATTTGCTCAGGCCGACAAAAAAGCCGAGCAAAAATCGGGGATGCAATTGGATGAAGTGGAGCTATCGGTTGAAATTACCGGCAATGGCGAAGTCAAGTTGATGGGGACGGGGGTTGATGTGGGAGCAAAAGGCGCAATTACCCTCAAGTTCAAACGTGCGGGCTGATTCTTCAGATCCATGAACTCAACTGTTGCGATCGCTCTCTCGGAAAAGGAAGTTGGCAGCAGTTGAGGAAGCTTGAGAAAGGGGAATTACGCCTGATGTGTATCAAAGAGCTATAACCCTGACTCTGCCGTTGCCTTCTCCCCTCTATTGCCTATTGCCTATTGCCTATTCCCTTTCCCCTGCAAGGGTTTCAGATAATTTACATCAGACGTGAATTGCAAGAATTATGTCTAATGTGAAGTCAACTTTCCCGATCTCTCCCGCTCTGGTCAGAATGAGATGAAAGTTCCCCTTTTCAAGGAGATTGTCTGAGGGGCATCGACAAGAGTAACTCGCAGTGAACTCGCTAATTGAGGAACTTCGCCAGAGGAGGAGACGCAAGAGATGGCCAATTGGGCGCTGGTAGTTGGCATCAATAAATACCAAAAGTTGCGATCGCTCTCCTACGCCGTCCGCGATGCCGAATTAATGCGGGATTTTTTGGCAGGAGAAGCGCAGTTTGACCAAGTTTTTTACTTTACCGACGATTCCAAGACAATTACCGCTCCGGATGATTCCGAGCAGTCTACCCAACCCACCTATACCAATCTCACCTCCTTTCTATACGACTTCTTTGAATACCCTTCTCTAGGAGACGGGGATAATTTTTGGTTCTTTTTTAGCGGCCACGGCATTCGCCACGAAGGGAAAGATTATTTGATACCCTGCGATGGTAGACCGGACATGGTTGAAAAAACATGTGTCTCCCTTGTCTATGTGACAGAGCGTTTGCGGCGCTGTGGGGCGGATAATGTGGTGCTGTTTCTCGATGCTTGTCGCAACGAGGGAGCAAAAGCGGGGCTGGGAATTGGGGCAGAAAAACACAAGGGCGTGATTACCTTCTCATCCTGTCGTCCCAGCGAAAAGTCCTATGAGATTGAGCAAATCGGACAAGGCGCATTTACCTATGCGTTGCTGGAGGCATTGCGGATTCAGGGGGAAAGCAATTGCGCGACAGTGGAGCGATTGGATCGGCGCTTGCAGTGGCGGGTGACTGAGATTAATCTCGAGTATGGTAAACCAGAACAGGTTCCCCAGGGGACAATCGAATCGCTCTCTAAATACCACCTCATCCTTTTACCGGACTACATCAAGCCGATGGAACAAGATATTATTGCCCTGCGAGAAGAGGCTTTAGAAGCAGAAACTGAGGGCGATTTAAAGCTTGCAAAGCAGTTATGGTATCGGGTTTTTGTGCTGTCTCCTTCTAATCGCAGAATTCGTAAAGCTTATGATCGGGTAACAATCCAGCTAGAAAAACAGGCTCATTCTGCGTTTTCGCCCCAACCCAATCCAGCCAATGAGTCGGGAAGAAAATCTCAGACAACATCACCCGAAGAACCCAAGCTATTTTCCTCCTCACTGTTTTCTAGTTCGGGAAAGATGTCAGACCGCCAGTCCAAACCCGATGCAACACCAGCAGAATATGCAAATTATGCTGAATTAAGTTGCAATGAACGCGAGGGGCTTGACTACCGCATTCGTTATGAAGCTCGCAATTCTAGGACTGTGATTATTGCGCCCCACGGCGGCAAAATTGAACGGGGAACGAGCGAACTAGCAGAAGCTGTTGCAGGAAACAACCATTCATTCTATGCATTGGAGGGACTGAAACCGAAGGGCAATTTTAGCTTGCATCTGACCAGCACTCGCTTCGACGAACCCCGCGCCCTAAATATTGTGCGGGAGGCGCATCAGGTGGTGGCGATGCACGGCTGTCAGGGAGAGAAAGAGATTGTCTATCTGGGGGGATTGGATGAGGAACTCAAAGAACGGATCGAGAAGGCGCTAAGCGCCGCAGGATTTCGGACGGGGGAACAAAAGCGATTGCTAGGACTGGATCGGAGCAATATCTGCAATCGAGGGCAAACGGGGAAAGGCGTGCAACTGGAGCTGACCCTGGCGTTGCGGAAACGGTTGCTGGCAGAGGGCGCGCTGTCAGAAGCGTTTGTGGCGGCGGTGCGAGAGTCTCTAGTTGAGTCGGGGCTGAAGCTGTTTCAGTTCGAGGTGGTGACGGTGGACGCGAGGGGACGAGAGAAGAGTCGCCGCCAGGGTCGCGCCCATTATTTTGTGGAGGAGTTGGGGGATGGGGTTGGTTTGGAGATGGTCGCGATTCCCGGCGGTAAGTTTATGATGGGGTCGCCGGAGGGGGAGGGCTTTGATTCTGAAAGACCTCAGCATGAAGTAACCATACCGCCCTTCTTTTTTGGGAAATATCCGGTCACTCAGGCGCAGTGGCAAGTGGTTGCAGGCTTGCCCAAAGTTGAACGCGATCTTGAACCCGATCCTTCTCACTTCAAAGGGTTAGATCGCCCGGTTGAGCAGGTGTCTTTGGATGATGCAGTGGAATTTTGCAACCGATTATCCAAGCAAACCGGACAACTATATAGACTTCCCAGCGAGGCAGAGTGGGAGTATGCCTGTCGCGCGGGAACGAAAACGCCGTTCTATTTTGGCGAGACGATGACGGGCAATCTAGCCAATTACGATGCTTGCATGATTTTTGCTGGGGAACTGAAAGGGGAGTATCGAAAAAAAACGACTCCTGTTGGCAGTTTTCCCCCTAATGCTTTTGGGTTATACGATCTGCACGGGAGTGTGGGGGAGTGGTGCGCGGACCCTTGGCATCAGAATTATAAGGGCGTGCCTAGAGATGGGAGTGTCTGGGATAATGATGATTATTTTTATTGTGTAATGCGCGGCGGTTCCTGGCGCTACTTTCCGAGGTATTGTCGCTCTGCGTACCGGAACTACTTCAAACCCGATGATAGGCGCAACAACTTCGGGTTCCGCATTGCCCGTTCGGCCCCGAGGACTCTTTAGCCCTTTGCCTTTTTGCCCTCTTGCCCTTTCCAAATTCCACCTAACGGCGGATCGCCATTTTTTTTGCAAATTTGGGGGTTTCTCCGCGTCCCTGCATCCCCCTCAACCACACCGTTCAATACTGAAAAGACTACTCTTCAGGTCTTTGTTTTCAAATAAGCGGCAAAGGTAAAAGACTACAATGAATCAATCTGCAACACTCCTGAAACCATGACCCTAGCTCTCGAACGCTACAGCTTGCAGGACTATCTGAAACAGTCACGCCAGTAGGGTGCGTTAACGGAGTGTAACGCACATCATCAATCTCTCGGCAAATTGTCGTACCTCTTCCTTTGGATCGATCGGCGGTGCGTTACGGCTTCGCCTCACGCACCCTACGGGGTTATTCTTCCGGCTGGTAAGTTGAGGCAACATACAATTCCTTTAACTGCTTGTCGCTGACGCTTCCGGGAGCATCGGCGAGCAAGCACCGCGCCTGTTGGGTTTTCGGGAAAGCGATCGCGTCGCGGATCGAGTCTTCCCCCGCAAAAAGCATCACCAAACGATCTAACCCGTAGGCAATCCCGCCGTGGGGAGGCGCGCCGTATTCGAGCGCTTCGAGGAGGAAGCCAAATTGCGATCGCGCTTCATCTAGCGACAGTCCCATCGTTTCAAAAACGCGCTCTTGCAGTTCTCGCTGGTGGATGCGGATGCTACCGCCAGCGAGTTCCAAACCGTTGTACACCAAATCGTAGGCCTGCGATCGCGCCCCTTCCAAGTTGTCGATCTCTTCTGGGTAGGGGGCGGCAAAGGGGTTGTGCAGCGCCTCAAAGCGCTTCTCATCGGCATTCCACTTCAACAAGGGGAAGTCCAGCACCCACAGCAAACCTTGTTTCGTCTCGTCAATTAGCCCCAGTTGCCCGCCAATCACTTGGCGCAGGCGATCGAGAGTTTTGTTAACCATTTCCGCATCCCCCGCCCCAAACAGCAGCAAGTGACCGGGTTCGGCCTGGGTGCGTTCTAGGAGTTGCTGTTTTTGCTCCTCGCTGAGATTATCTTTAATCGCGCCAATGGTGTCGATTTCGCCACCTTCGCGCACCCGAATAAACGCAATCCCTTTTGCTCCAACCGCACTCGCCTCTTTGAACAGGTCGCCGCCGGGTTTGATGCGGACGTTGGAAATTGCGTCGTTCCCCCCCGGAATGGGCAGAACTTTAAGAATTCCCCCCTGCTTAACGGCGTTGGAGAAGACCTTAAAGCCGCTATCTCCCAAAATATCGGAAACATCCGCCAGCTCTAAACCAAAGCGAATATCGGGGCGATCGCTCCCGTACCGATCCATCGCTTCGGTGTAGGTGAGGCGGGGGAAGGGACGAGACAGCTCAATTCCGCGCACCGTTTTGAACAGATGGCAGACCAAATCCTCATTGAGGTCGATGATTTCATCAACGGACATGAAACTCATTTCCAGATCCAGTTGGGTAAATTCTGGCTGGCGATCGGCCCGCAAGTCTTCATCTCGGAAGCACCGAGCAATTTGGTAGTAGCGATCGAACCCCGACACCATCAGCAGTTGCTTGAAAATCTGGGGAGACTGCGGGAGGGCGTACCACTCGCCGGGGTTGACGCGGGAGGGAACGAGATAGTCCCTCGCACCTTCCGGGGTAGAACGGGTGAGAATAGGGGTTTCAATCTCAATGAAGTTGTAGCGATCTTCCAAAAAGCGACGGATCGTTTTAATCGACTCGTGGCGCAGTTGCAGGTTGCGGGTCATGCGCTCTCGCCGCAAGTCCAGGTAGCGATATTTGAGGCGCAAGTCTTCTCGCACGGTTTCGGTATCTGCGGTCGAAACTTGGAAGGGAAGCTGCTTGCTGACAGGGTTGAGGAGTTCGATGGTGTCGGCGTAAATCTCAATTTCCCCCGTGGGAAGTTTGGGGTTGAGGGAGTCTTCGGGGCGCTTGCTGAGTCGTCCTGTGACCGCGATCGCGTACTCATTTCGCAGGGCGTTGGCCGCGTCGTAAGACGCTGGCGTGCGTTCGGGATCGCTGACGATTTGCATGATTCCGGAGCGATCGCGCAGGTCAATAAAAATCACCTTGCCATGATCTCGACGACGATCGACCCAACCGCAAAGGGTGACAGTTTCGCCTACGTGTTGTGCGCTCGGTTCGCTACAGTAATGGGTTCGCATGGTCGCCGCTCGGATACAAAAAGGAGTTTTCTAGAGTAACAAAATATCAAGACTTTGCCTATTATCTAGCATTGAGGCGCGATCGCTTCGACCTTTTGCGAAGCACCGTCTTTCTGCTATTTCTGAAAGAAGCAAGAATTGGCAGTTCGCCGAAACAAGGGATGTGTGGGATATGCAACAGCAGCAAAACAAAGATTTTTCCTGGCCGTTTTGGCCGGCCGTCCCCCTCTATCCTTATGGCAAGCGGCGCACCATTCGCACCGAGGCGATCGCGAATGCGGTTTGGACGTTCGATCAGCTTCAGGGCATCTTCTATGTCGTCGTTCCCATCCGCATGACAGCGGTGAAGTTGGAGGACGGGGGATTGCTGATCTACGCGCCTGTTGCGCCCACTCCAGAGTGCATCCGCCTGGTGCGAGAGTTGACCGCAGAACACGGCGATGTCAAGTACATTATCCTCCCCACCATCTCTGGTTTGGAACACAAGGTTTTTGTCGGCCCCTTCGCTCGCTATTTCCCTCAGGCACAAGTTTTTGTCGCACCAGATCAGTGGAGTTTCCCGCTCAATTTGCCCTTAAGTTGGTTGGGTTTGCCCCCTCGCCGCACGCAAGTTTTGCCCGCAGACAGCCGCCAAGCGCGCTTTGGGAGCGAGTTTGACTATGCCACGTTGGAGACGATCGATTTGAATTTGGGCTGGTTCTCGGAAGTCGCTTTTTTCCACAAGCGATCGCGCACCTTACTCGTCACTGACTCCATTATTTCTATTCCCGAAGATCCGCCCGCGATCGTTCAACTCGATCCCTACCCCTTACTCTTCCACGCCAAAAACCTCGCAAGCGATCGCCTCGAAGATACTCAAAGCAACTGCCGCAAAGGGTGGCAGCGCATCTGCTTATTTGCCCTCTATTTCCGGCCGAGCGTATTAGAACTGCCTAAGTGGGGGAAGGTATTTCGCAATGCCCTCACCGCCAGCGATCGCTCCCTCAAGGGCTACTTCGGCCTGTTTCCCTTCCAGTGGCAAGAAGACTGGAAGCGCTCTTTCGAGGCGCTGCGAGGGCAAGGCCAAGTGCGGGTTGCGCCCGTTCTTCAGCGGCTGATTTTGAACCGAGCGCCCCAAGCGACCCTTGATTGGGCCGATCGCGTTGCCCGTTGGGACTTCGAGCGAATTATTCCCTGCCACTTCGATGGCGCGATCGCGGCAACTCCCCAGCAGTTTCGACAAGCGTTCTCATTTCTAGAAAAACAGCAGTCCGCCTGTCCGTCTTTGCCAGAAGAAGATTTGCAACTCCTAGAAGACATTGATCGCACCTTAATTAAATTAGGTATCGTCCCGCCCCGTCAGTAGTGCTTTGTCAATTTATGTCTGATGTGTATTACCTGAAACCCTAGCTAGGGCAAGGGAATAGGGAACAGGGAATAGGGAATTAGGGAGTTGGAAGACGCGGGGGAAATCGACAATCCCTCATGTCTTCCTTGACAGACCAGTAGGGGCGCAATGCTTGCGCCCTCAACCCTACATTGCTAGCACTTCCGACCTCTGGCTGCGTAAAGTCCTGTTGAAACAAACCTCAAACCTCCCAGCCTTTTTCGAGCAGGAGATTTGAGGTTTCCATTAATTCGACTTTGGGTGAAGTCTAAAGAGGGTCTAGATCGAACCCTCTCCCTGAGCTGATTTTAGCTTTAGCGCTCGAAATTGTAGGGGGCCAATTTAGGGGTACATAATTCACAATTATTTGCAATTAACGCACCGAACCGTACGCTCAAACCCTTGCCTTGACTGGGGTTTGTAGGGGTCAACGAAAGAATGCGGTTTTCAGCGATGCCTCGACCCCGACAATTTGCGGTGGGAGTTCGGGGGAATTATCGCAGTGAGGGACGTGCGCGAACATCAGAGACCCGCGATGCACCTGGGGCGATCGCTCAACCTTCTCCCGGCCACAACGAACCCAAACAAAGGTGCATAACACGGAATCCTCCAGATATACATACCAGTGGAAGGATTAGAAGGACACTCAAATGAAAAAAGGACTTGCGATTTTGCTTTCTGTCGGTGGAATGGCTCTCGCCAGCACCCCAGCTCTTGCTCAAGAGAGCAGCGATTTCGAGCGTTGGGCAAGTCAGTGTTACGAGTTACAGGGCCAGAGGGGTTTAGAAGCGTGCGATCGCGCCCTGGAAATTAATCCCAACGATGCAACCCTGTGGACGAGTCGAGGAGCCGTTCTGCAAGAAAACTTAGGACGAACTCAAGAAGCGCTAAACTCCCACAACCGCGCGATCTCCCTCAAACCCGACTATTCCCTAGCCCTTTACAACCGCTGCGTCGTTCTCGCCACCCAAGCAAAGTATGAAGCGGCAATTGCCAGTTGCGATCGCGCTCTTGAGGGCGACGGCCGCTGGGGGAAAGCACAACCCGCAGAAGCGTGGACGAGTCGAGGCGTTTCCCTGCGACGCTTGGGCCGCCACGAACAAGCCCTAGAGTCCTACAATCGCGCGATCGCTCTCAACCCTGAAGATGCGCTGATTTGGAACAATCGCGGCGTGGCCTTGTTAGGGTTGGGACGCAGTTCGGAAGCCCTAGAAGCATTTGAGCAAGCCTTAAAACTCAACCCCAACCACGAACTGGCTCAACGCAACCGCGCGATCGCCTTGCAAGAACTGGGACGCTAATCAACGTCGCGTTCGTCAGGATCGGGTTCCGCTAGCATTTTGCACTCCCGCTGCGTCACCTGGTGGCGGTAGCGAAACATCTCCTGCAGGCGGGACTTGACCCACCACCCTAACAGAACTTCGGCCAGCCATCCCCCCGGAAGTTCGTAAGCGATCGCATCTGTGAGCTGCGTTCCACCGGACTGGGGGGTAAATTGGTGGCGATGAACCCAAGAGCGCATGGGGCCTTTAACCTGTTCGTCGGTAAAGTTGCGATACGGCGTGCAGTCGGTATGGCGAGCTACCCAAGGGATAGGGATAGGGCCCAAGAACAAACAGAATTCAGAAACAGCACCAACCCCCAAACCCCCTTCTCGCCGAATGACTCGAACGGGTTGCCAAGGAGGAGTCAGCAATTTGAGAATATCGGGACGCTCGTGAAAGTCCCAAACAACTTCAACGGTCGCCTCGATGAGAGAAGAGTACTGGAAGTGCAGCATGAGAGATAAAAGATAAGAAGATCGAGATTTCTGGGTTCGCTCGCGACTTTGAAAGTTATGGAATTTCGCAACGAAGTAGGGGCGGGGTGACCTCACCCCTACTCCCCAGGTCAAGGCGGCGCAACCGTGCGGCCGTTATACAAACTCATTGCCTTTTCGACCCCCTCCCCCAAGCTCATTTCAACGGCTTCAGAGGCGAGGCGCAACACCTCTGCAATGATGGGGCGTTCGGACGACGCAAACTTACCGAGAACGTGGGAAACAGACTCTTGCTGCGGGCTAGATTTCCCAATGCCAATCCGCAGGCGAGGAAAGTTCTGGCCGCCCAAATGAGCAATCAGCGATTTAATGCCATTGTGTCCTCCCGCCGAACCCGACAGCCGCATTCGCAGTCGTCCCACGGGCAAGTCCATATCGTCATACACCACCAGCACCGACTCAGGGGACAGCTTATACCAATCGGTTACCGCCCGCGCGGACTCGCCGGAAAGGTTCATGTAAGTTAGCGGTTTGAGTAAATAAACTTTTTCCCCTCCTCGACGGCGTGTTTCGGCGAAATACCCTTTAAAACGGCGATTTTCTTGCCAAGATACTTGCCAGCGCCGTGCCAGGGCCTCAACCGTTTCAAAGCCAATATTATGGCGCGTTTTGTCATATTTCGCGCCGGGGTTGCCTAAGCCGACAATAAGTTGGGGAATGATTGCCATTGAGGGTTGAATTGAGCGTTAAATCTTTAAAATTGAGAACGGCGGCGAGGGGGCCTTCTTTTGGGGCGATGGCTTCGCCGACCGGACGGGACGCGCGTTTTGGGAGACAGTTCTTCGCTGACCGCAATAAAGGCATCCCTCGCCAAATAGGGATATTCCCCCACCCACAGATCTCGCCGGGGAATGTAAGCATCGGTAATCTTGTTAATGCGGCTGAGGTCGGCGCGATCGGAGAGAACCAGTAACTCGGCGGTATCTCCAGGCGCGATCGCTTTGTGGATACGCTGTAAGGGCGATCGCACAATCGTTGTAAACCCCGTTTCATCGCCAATTTCAACATTGATGCGGCGTTCCCGGTTCTCCACAATGACCAACTCGCCGCGATTATTCACCGTCTCTTCTTCTCCCACCAAGTCATCGGTGACGAAGGTGTCCAGGACGCGGCCGCGCAAAAAACCGCTGTACGGATAGCGGCGATAGGAGGCATTTCGCACGCTCGCCCAGTACACCGGCCCCCACAGCCAATACAGTCCGCCGACAACTCCTAAAAGCAGTCTGAGTCCTTGAGCGCTATTGCCTAAAATAGCGCTGAGCAATAAAACCGCAATTAAGATGAGAACGGAGATTAAGATCCGCCGCAAAAAGACTGGGGGTTTGCCCCAGAAGTAAGCATACTGAGATGCTGTAGCAATTTGGGGAACAAGTTGTTCAAATCGCGCGCGCGTCAGGGGAATTAGCATTTAACATTTAACATTTAACATTCACCATCGCAGCACTGAGCATCGAACTTTTTGGATTGCCGCACGGTGATGAAGACCTCTCGATCTCTTCTCCCAGCATCGGTTCGACGCTCTTGCTTTCAATGCTAAACTACAAAATCTTTTCTAACCCATAGACCAGGGTTTTCATCTCGGTCACCTTGCGAATGGCGAGGATAACGCCGGGCATATAGCAGGCGCGATCGGTGGCATCGTGGCGCAGGGTGTAAATCTGGCCCGGAGCGCCAAAAATCATTTCTTGGTGAGCGACTAAACCGGGCAAGCGGACGCTGTGAATGCGAATATTTGCGTCGGCGAGACTGCCCCTCGCTCCAGCAATTTGTTCGGTTTCCTCAACTTGCTGCGGGTTGTAGGGTTTGCCCATTTCGGCGAGCATTTGCGCGGTTTTGATCGCCGTCCCACTGGGCGCATCGGCTTTTTGGTTGTGATGCAGTTCGATAATTTCAACGTGGTCGAAGTATTTTGAAGCTTGTAGGGCGGCCTGCTGCATCAGCACAACGCCAATGCAGAAGTTGGGAATAATTAAGGCTCCCGTACTCGCTTTTTCGGCAAAGTTGGTTAAATCTTGGAGCTGTTCGGGACTGAGGCCGGTGGTTCCGACAACGGGACGAATGCCGTAGGCGATCGCGCTGCGGACGTTCTCATAAACGCCGTCAGGATGGGTAAAATCGACCATCACGCCCTGAATTTGTTCTTGTGTGGCTAGGACGAGAACGCTTTGAAGATCGTTGAGGATGGGAACTTCTAGCGTACCGCAGCCGGCAACTTCCCCCGCATCTTGACCGACTAACTGAGGATTGGTATCGACCGCTCCTAATAAGGTCATCCCTTCAGCCTGCGCGATCGCTTTAATCGTCTCGCGCCCCATTTTCCCACCCGCACCGTTGACGACAACGGGAATTACAGGCTCAGTTGTCATGACTGTCTATCTCCTCAAAACAGGCCCAAGGGAATATTAGACCATGTTTTCTCCCTGAGAGTTCGGGGTTCGGGGTTCAGAGTTCAGAATTCCGAGTTCGGGATTTCTCCCCAATGCCCTAACTCCTCACCTCCCCAATTCCCCAAATTTCCTTGTCTCCCTTGTCCCCCAACTCCCTAATTCCCCATCTCCCCAACTGATGACTGATAACCGATTCCCAAAGACCCCTCGCCGTCAAGCGCTGAGAGCCTCTGGGTGCGACTTCTTGCCTTCAATGTGGTAAGTCAAACTCACTTGAATACCCTCGCTGCTAAAAATAGCTTCGCACTCATGGGGATCGACGGTCATTCCTGCAACTGCCGTCATCTTATCAACATCACCTTGCCACAAGCTCAAGAAGGCGCGTTTGAGGCGAGGTGTGGTTGCGTGAATTGGACAAACCTCACCATTGGCGAGGGGGTCGATAGAGAACCCTTCAACATAGAGACTGTTGTCCCATTGAATGCCGCCAACGACCAAGTAATAACCTTCGAGCGCTCCGCCGCTTTGTTGGGGTTGCTGTTGGGGAACAAAGCCGTCAATGTGGAGGGCAAATGGAGGATGGGAGGCGTTTGAGCTTCGATCTAAGTTTTGAAGCTCTAGAGGATAGATGGCCGAATTGAGCTGGAACATGGTCCTTTTTTCCTAAACGTGTGTGAGGTCGAGAATCGCGCTACTCTGGGTTTGGATGAGTGCGACAATCGCGTTGGGAAGTGTTTTTGAGTAGATGCACCTGCGACCAGGGAAGCGAAAATGGGCTTTTGAGATAGCGCAGGGTTAATTCTTCAAGGGTTAAGTTTTGAATGGGTTGTGCAGACATCGGAATGGTGTCGAGAATTGATGACTTACAATTCCAATCATGGCGAATTTTTCGCAGCACGACCTCGATCTCGGTTGGAGCGAGCGATGCTTGCGATCGCTCGATGCAGTGTGCGAGATCGCAAACGACAAGCGATCGCGATCGTTGATTTTGCCGGGATTATCGGCGCTTTTACCGAGTTTGACTCTGCTCGATTTGTTCTAAGAGCTGCTCGCGGGTTTGAGCGGGTTCGAGGCAACTGAGTCCCTGACAAACCAGACCGGCTGTATTTTCCGGAAGTTCGGCGATCGCTTGATAGGCGGTAACGGGAGAATACTGAGAGAGGAGCGGTGGGAGGAGATCGCGCGTCGAGCGGACTAAAGTCCCGTGGCGATACCAGTCGAGAGCAATGAAGAGGCTCGGACAGGCTTGAGGAGACTGTTCCATCGCGCTGCGAAAGGCTTGTAACCCCCGTTCGGCGCGATCGAGGTGGGAGGCGTTCTCGGTGAGGAGGAAGAGGCGCGAGAGGTTCGCGATCGCCACGCCATTGGTGGCGGGGGTGGCATTGTCAATATAGCTGCGTTCCCGCACGAGCAAGTCTGCACTGGCATCCTCTGCAGTGTTGTAATAACCGCTAGCAACGTCGCTCCAGAATAATTCGTCAAATTCTTGCTGTACTTTAATCGCTTTAGCCAGCCAGCCGTCCGCCTCGTCCGGTGCCAAAGCTAAACTGGCCTGATGCAGATCTAACAGTGCTTTCACAAACAGAGCGTAATCTTCTGACTGCGCTAACACTGCCACTTTGCCTTCATAGTTTAAGCGGTGGAAGCGATCGCCGAGCCATTGATGTTCGAGGATAAAGCGAGCTGCTGTCGCTGCTAAGTCGAGATAAGCCGGTTGTTGGAGCGCAATGGCCGCGATCGCTAAACCGGAGATCGTCAAGCTGTTCCAAGCCGCAATCATTTTCGTGTCGGTGACTGGAGGAATGCGTCCGGGCCAGTCTTTGGTTTTCGCTTCCTGGTTATTGCGAGCGGGAGGGAAGGTCGTAATGGCTTCTCTGTCCTCGCCGTAGCGCCCCTTAAACAGCTTGCAGAGGGCAATTTCTAGGGTTTCTGACAAAACACCCTGTCGCTGGCGTTGCAGTACGATCTTGCCCTCAAAATTCCCCTCTGGGCTAATGTCAAACTCGGACTGTAGCTCCTGCAACTCCAACTCAGTTAAAACTTGTTCGAGTTCGCGGTAGTTCCACGTATAAAAGTCCCCTTCCTCTGGCTCTGCATCTTCCGCCTTCGCGAAATTGTCCGCATCTTGGGCCGCGTAAAAGTAGCCCTCCGGGGCAGTCATTTCTCGCTGAAGCCAAGCTACCGTTCCCACGATCGCGCGTTTGTAGGCCGGTTCGCAGCAGCCGCACCGCCACAAATTGGCCAGATATTCCAGAATCTGGCCGTTGTCGTAAAGCATTTTCTCGAAGTGGGGAACCGTCCACGTCGCATCGACGGTGTAGCGGTGAAACCCGCCTCCTACGTGGTCGTAAATCCCTCCCAGAGACAGGTCATTCCCTCGCCGCACCGCCACCTTTTCGGGATGAATTCCGGGCAACTTTTCCCCCCAGCGACGGCTTTGGAGAACGAGAAAACTATAGGGCATCATCGGAAAACTCGGACGATTTGGCTCCCGTTGGGAGATGATGCGAGTGCAAGTTTCAATCCCGCCTTGCAGCAATTCAGCACTGAGGGGATCGCTTTGCTGCGGGAGGAGGATAGACTGCTCCAACGTGTTGAGAATTTCGGTTTTAAAAGCTTGCAGTTTTTCCTTGTCGCCGTCGTAAAACCGCCGGATCGCCTGCAACAACTCCAAAAATCCCGGACGGCCGTAGCGAGGTTCGACAGGGAAGTACGTACCGCCATAAAAGGGTACGAGATCGTCAGAAGAGAGGAAAACATTTAAGGGCCAGCCCCCTTGACCGATCATCATTTGTAGGGACTGCATATAGATGCTATCGAGGTCGGGACGTTCTTCGCGATCGACCTTGATGGGGACGAAGTTTGTGTTGAGATAGTCGGCGATCGCGCGATCGGAAAAAGCTTCCCCTTCCATCACCGTACACCAGTGGCAGCTCGAATATCCAATCGAGAGAAAAATCGGTTTATTCTCCGTCCTAGCAACTTCTAGGGCTTCTTCGCCCCAAGGCCGCCAATCAATCGGATTTTCGGCGTGTTTCCGCAGATAGAGGCTTTGCGCTTGCGCGAGGCGATTCGACATAGGTGAGGTGAGGAAATGTCCTTTGTTAGTCTAGCGCGATCGGCGAGGGCACTTTCAGTCATCAGTTGGGGAATTTGGGAATTTATTCATCCTGTCTTGCCGAGCGCTCCCTTGCGCCTTTCGGCGGCGCGGGGTCTCGGCGCTTCTGCCTTCATCCTTTCATAAAACTCTGAACCCATAACCCTGAACCCTGACCCCTAGCGTCCCATACAAGTCGAAAGACCCGAATATTTGTAAGTTCTCACCGTTCCCCAAGCAATCTCTTGCATCGCTTTCGCCATCTCCGAGTCAAAGACATCCGCCTCAATCCATGGTTGGTTGGGATAGGCTGAGAGAATGTGGGGGGCCCCAAGCGGAGAGTCGCGAAACATCACTGCATACCAAATCAACGCTTGAAAATAATTTCCCTTTTCATTCAAGTGTCCGTTATCGCGATAGAGATCCTCAATCCCCGTTAAAGTCGGGACTTCGCCCGCAACAATATGGTCGTAGAGATTGGCTAAGGCCAATCCTTCGGGAAAAATATAGGTTTTTGGGGCATCCGATCGCTCTCGGTTGATAAACGTTGCTGCTTGCTCCACGCCAACATGAAAATCTTCCTCAGAATCCAACCCCTCGCGATAATAGCTATCTTGCTCTCGGTACTCTGCCGGAGTCCAGACTTTTCCGGTTTCTGGATTGGTTAAATCGGGATAGAGGTAGTGTAAAAAGGTTTTAAGCTTGGGATTTCCCGGCCCGAGGGGAGCTGGTGGCAAGATATGCGGTTCTAGGTCGCTACCATCTAAAGACTGGACAAACGGAGTGTAGTCGGGTGCGGGAGCTTGACCGGTTCGCCCGAGGTCTGCGAAATAGGTTGTAAAGATCGCATCATCCGCTCGATTTCCCCCGCTGCCAATCAAGACGTTGTAAGTTCCTTTAGGAAGTTCTTCCCAAGGATCGGACTCAGCATCTCCTAAAAGCAGTTTGTGATTCTCCCAGTTGACGGCTGGCGGCGAACCAGGAATGTAGTGGTGGGCAAAGGTCAGCGTGCGTCCTCTGGTTCTCGCGATATCGCGCACATAATTGGGGATGGGAGGTTCCATCGTACTGGCCCCCACAATGAATAGTTGCACGGAAGAAACACTCTCGCTGGCACGGGCAAGATGTATCGTACCGAGCAGACAACCGCTTAGAAATAAACAGCTATAGAAGACAATTGAGAGTTTTTTGAGCCAACGCAACATAGTAGATTGTCTTTGGGTTGTGAAGGTTTGAAGGGATGGGGCGATCGCGAACTCGAAATGCAGACCGGAGATTTTTTTGAGCTTTATTCTTCTCTCGATGCGAGACAACAGAAGACGCGGGCGACGGGCGATCGCTTAAATGGCCAAGATGTAATTGATACTATAGGTTTGTATCAATATCGTCCCACACTCATGACAACACCTCATTCAGCTAAAACCTGGTTCTGGAGAGGCTTTCCGATCGCCTATCAACATCAAGGTGACAGCGGCCCGGCAGTTGTCCTCGTTCACGGTTTTGGCGCATCCTGGGGACACTGGCGCAAAAACATTCCGGTTTTAGCTCAAACTTGTCGCTGTTATGCCATTGACCTCATTGGATTTGGCGGTTCGGCTAAACCTCGACCGGGAACCGAAGTTGACTATACCTTTGAGACTTGGGGACAACAAATTTCTGATTTTTGCCGCGAGGTTGCTGGAACTCCGGCCGTTCTGATTGGCAACTCGATTGGTTGCATTGCTGTTATGCAAGCAGCTGTCGATTGTCCGGATTCGGTTTTGGGGGTCGGACTGATTAATTGCTCGCTGCGACTGCTCCACGATCGCAAGCGAGGCGAGTTTCCTGGGTATCGAAACTGGGGAGCTTCTGTCGTACAGAAACTCTTGGGCATTCGCTGGTTGGGCAATCTATTTTTCCAGCAAATCGCTCGACCCCAGACCGTACGGAAAGTTCTCTGGCAAGCGTATCATCGCTCGGAGGCCGTGACTGACGAATTGGTAGATATGCTCTTGGAACCGGCGAAGGATGAGGGGGCTGTTGATGTGTTTCTGGCTTTTACTCGCTACTCCCAAGGCCCCTTACCGGAAGATTTGCTCCCCCTTTTACCCTGTCCGGCGTTAGTTCTTTGGGGTGTTGAAGATCCTTGGGAACCCATTGAGAGAGGACGGCAGTTTGCCGGCTTTCCTGCGGTGGAAGCGTTTATTCCGATCGAAGGGGCGGGACACTGTCCTCAAGATGAAGTACCGGCAGTTATCAATCCAATTCTCCAAGAGTGGATTGAGAAACGTACCGCAACCTTGGTATAGGCGAAAACATCTTTTTTTCCAAGAGTGAATTCACACCTAAATCTGTAGTAATAGAGTTAATATTTCAGTATTTTCACTGATGGATACAACCAGCAAAAAATACAATATAAATTAGCGATCTCTCAGAAAAAACTAATTTCACAATCCACTCTATCTAAACTTTAATAACTGGTGTGAAAATAGTAAAACCCGATCGTTGTACAAGCAAGTCTCGAACGGACGAGATATAATGGAAATTTCGTTGGTTTCATTTTGAGGTCTTTATGTCTATCGATTCAAAGCATTTCTAGATCGAGATAAAAATTTAAGATTTCTAAAAAGTAAAAAAGCACGATCCAAGATGCAATAATTTCTCTACCAAAAAGTAGATCTTTAGAAAATTACAGAGTTCAAATTTTTATCTAAAAAATCGCAAAAAATTTTACAATCCTTCTTAATGTTTATTCAGTTTAACGTTTGTCTAGTCGTCAATTTTCAAGCTAAACTATTCTATGGAGTATGCGCTAATCTAAGTTTTAAGTCTGTCTTAAGCTTATGAATCCTTTCGCGAAAGCCAGCGAATTGTGCCAAAAGATTATTTGCAACAAACGGAAGAAAAATAGAACTCTAGCGAGATACTCTCGCGCCAACAGATAAGCTACAAGTATCCGCCCCAACCGATACAGCTCCTCCCCAACCGATTCAAATATGTAAGTGTGATGGTGTGGCGATTGGCATCTGTTCGGTGATGATAGAAACTTTGCCGAGTGCCCGATTTAGACGGGGTGTCGAGAAAAGTTTTGACGTTGGCTGACTCGCCCGTTTTCAGAAAATATGGCAATGGTTTTATTTTTAGCACTCCTTCCTCTAAAAAACTGGATAACCTTGCTAGCAGCGACACAATTTTCCTGTCTTGAATTTGAATTGGGGGCGGAGGTGGCGATCGCTATCGCCATCTCGATCTTAGGAGTTGTTTATTGGGGGCTGCGTCCCCAACAGCAAAACGTTCAAAGTTCCGAACTTGAAAAATCTCAGCCAGACTTTGAGCGATTTTTTAACCTATCCCTCGATTTACTGTGCGTTGCCGATCTAGAGGGCTATTTTCAGCAGCTCAACCCAGCCTGGGAAAAAACGCTAGGCTACGCCAGAGAAGAATTACTCGCACAACCTTTTATCAATTTTGTCCACCCTGGCGATCGCGCGGCAACTCTAGCACAGATGGATAAACTCAGGTCGGGGACTCCCACTATTGCGTTTGAAAACCGCTATCGCTGCAAGCAAGGAACCTATAAATGGCTGTCTTGGACGGCATTCCCTTTGGAAGCAGAAGGCGCGATCTATGCGATCGCGCGAGACATGACAGAACGCAAACAAAGCGAAACCCGCAACCGCATTCTGCTAAATGCCATTCCCGATATGATGTTTCGCTGCGATGCAGGCGGTCGATTTATTGATTTCAAATCCGCCCAAGCGATTCGACCGTTCGTTCCGCCAACCCAATTCCTGGGAAAATTCGTAACAGACGTTTTTCCCAACCATTTGGGAGAGAGGTTAATGCAAGCTATCAAGGAAGCGATCGCGACGGGCGAGGTGCAAGAGTTGGAGTATCAATTGCGAGCAGACGGCCGAGATTGCGATTATGAAGCTCGCTTCGTTGCCATTGAGAGTGCGGAAGTTCTGGCTATTGTGCGGGACATTACAGCGCGAAAAACTGCCGAGAAAGCCCTTCGGCAAAGCGAAGCGCGCAACCGCGCCTTGTTAGCGGCGATTCCCGATATGACCTTTCGCTGTCGCGCCGACGGGACTTATTTGGATTTTAAACCAGCAGCAAATGCTAAGACTCAACCCTTTGTATCGCCCCAAGTGTTTTTGGGCAAAAAGGTTCCGGAAGTGATGCCGGCTTCGCTGGCCCGACAAACCCTGGAGGCAATTGAGCAAGCGATCGCCACTAGCACGCCTCAAACCCTGGAATACGATCTGCTCCTCGAAGGCAATCGGCGAGACTACGAAGCGCGGATTGTTGCCTGTGGAGAGAACGAAATTTTAGCTTTAGTTCGCGACATTAGCGATCGGCAAGCCGCACTGCGCGATCGCCACCAAGCTGAAGCTCGGCTGCAAGTTCGAGTTCGCCACCAAGAAGCGATCGCCGAACTCGGCCGGCGTGCCTTAGCGACGACCGATTTCGAGCAACTCCTGGATACAACCATTGCACTGGTCGCTCAAACTGTTGACATTGAGTACTGTCAGGTTCTCGAACTGCTGCCCAACGGTCAAACGCTGTTCCTGCGAGCGGCGTTGGGCTGGCAGCAGGAGCTTGTGGGAAGGGCAACTCTGAGCGCGGGAACAAGATCTCAAGCTGGCTATACACTCCTAACTGGCGAACCAACAGTTGTTGAAGATCTTCGCCTCGAAACGCGCTTTCGGGGTTCCCCTCTTTTGCACAATCAACGCATTATTAGCGGGGTCAGCGTAGTAATTGACAGTTCGAGCCAACCCTTTGGAGTATTGGGCATTCACAGCCGTCAAGCGCGTCAATTCTCGCGAGACGAGCTTGACTTCTTGCAAGCAATCGCGCAGGTGCTAGCCACCGCGATCGCCCGTCAGAGATCGGAAGACCGCCTGCATTTAATGGAGCGAGCGATCGCCGCCAGCAGCAACGGTATTGCGATCGCTGATGCCATCGATCCGCACAATCCCATTATTTATGCCAATCCAGCCTTCGAGCGCATTACAGGTTATTCAGCGACAGAAGTCATTGGTCGCAACTGCCGATTTCTGCAAGGAACGGACACCGCTCAACCAGGCCTCGACCAACTCCGAGCTGCCATTCGGGAAGGCAAAGAATGTCACACCGTTTTACGGAACTATCGCAAAGATGGCAGTTTGTTCTGGAATGAATTTTATATTTCACCCGTTTTCAGCCTCCAGGGATATCTGACCCACTTTATCGGCATCCAAACCGATATCAGCGAGCGCAAACAGCTTGAAGACGTTATGCGCGTTATGGTTGAGGAAACCTCTAGACGGTTGGGCGACAGCTTCTTTACCGCATTAGTTCGCTATTTGGCAGGGGCGCTGCAAGTGCGCTATGCCTGCATTTCTAAAGTTGTAGATGAAGAAGAACAGCGACTGCAAACGATCGCATTCTGGGAAGGGGACGCTTGGGGTGAAGAATTGGAGTATGACATTGCGGGTACGCCTTGCGAGCAAGCCATCGCAGAAGGAACGTGTTTTTACCCTCGCAACGTGCAAGCGCTCTTTCCCAACAATCGGTTGCTGCGCGATCGCGACATCGAAGGCTACTGGGCTGTCCCACTCTTTGACAGTCTCGGCCGATTGTTAGGCAATCTTTTCGTCATGGACGATCGCCCCCTGCAACAAGAAGCCTGGAAAGAGTCGCTATTGCAACTTCTGGCCGCTCGCGTTGGCTCTGAGTTAGAACGAATTCGAGCAGAAGAAGCGTTGCGAACCTCCCAAGCTCGGTTGAGCAGAATTCTAAATATTGCCAAAGATGCCATCATCTCTGTCGGTGAAAACCACAAAATTCAACTGTTTAACCAAGGTGCAGAGCAAATTTTTGGCTATCGGGCCGAAGAAATCTTGGGCCAGCCGCTAGACGTGCTTTTGCCCGAGGGAATTCGACGGACGCACCAGCAGTACATCCAGAATTTTGCTCGCTCCACCGAAACCTCCCGCCAAATGGGGAAGCGTCCGGAGGTTTTCGGCAAGCGTCGGGATGGAACTGTCTTCCTGGCTGAAGCCTCAATTTCTAAGCTCGATCTAAACGAAGGCACAATTTTCACCGTTATTCTGCGCGACATCAGCGATCGCCAACAAGCTGAAATCGCGTTGCAAAAAAGTGAAGAACGCTTTCGCAGCTTAGTGACCAATATTCCTGGTGTCGTTTATCGCTGCGTCTGCGACTCTGACTGGACCATGGAGTTTCTCAGCGACGCGATCGCAGAACTATCGGGCTATCCCGCTGCCGATTTTATCAACAACCAAGTCCGAACCTTTGCCAGTATTATTTATCCCGAAGATCGAGAAACAGTCGAACAAGCCGTTGGTCAAGCGGTTGCTCGGCAGCAGCCTTACATTCTGGAGTATCGGATTGTCCGTGCGGACGGGAGTCTTCGTTGGGTCTATGAAAAAGGACAAGGAATCTTAAACGAAGACGAGCAAATCCTCCGGCTCGACGGCATTGTCTTTGATGCGACCGAGCGCAAGCAAGCTGAGAAAGCCTTACAGGAAAGCGAAGAGCGCCTGCAAAAACTGATCGACACCAACGCCGACGGTTTAGCGGTGATTGATACAAATGGGATTGTGCGTTTTGTCAATCCCGCTGCCGAAAGGCTGTTTCAGCGTCCGGCAGCAGAACTGCTCGATCATTGGCTGGGGTCGCTCTTCGTTGTGGGCGAGAGCGCAGAAATTAATATTCTCCAACCCGACGGCACGATCGTGGTCACCGAAATGCGCGTCGCTGAAATTATTTGGGAAGGGGAAAATGCCTTTTTAGCATCTCTCCGAGATGTGACCGAGCGCGATCGCGCGGCCGCAGCTTTGCGAAAAAGCGAAGAGCAATTCCGCCTTATCTTTGAACTTGCCCCCACCGGCATTGCGATCGCCTCGCTGCAAGGAGAATTCATCCAAGTCAATCAGGTCTTCTGCGATCTCCTTGGTTATACCGAAGCAGAACTCCTCTCGCGCACCTTTGGGGATATTACTCACCCCGACGACATGACCAAGAGTCTGACCGTCGATCGACAACTCAGGCGCGGGGAAATCTCCCAGATTCAGATCGAAACGCGCTACATTACCAAAGAAGGCAAGATCGTTTATGCGATCTTGCAAGCCGCAATTGTTCGAGATGCGCTGGGCGAACCCATCCACTGTATTGCCCAGGTTATCGATATTAGCGATCGCAAGCAAGCCGAGGAAGCCATTGAACAAACTCGCAATTTTTTGCAAACGATCGTCGATCATTTGCCCGTTGCAGTTTTTGTCAAAGACGCGCGAGCCGAACGTTTTGGCCAACTAGCGCTGTGGAACCAAACGAGCGCCCAACTCTTTGGCTTTAGCGCCCAAGAAGCGATCGGCAAAACCGCCCATGACTTATTTTCCTCAGAACAAGCTGCTCTCTTTGAGCGCAGAGATCGAACCGCTTTTGAAAACGGCTGTCCTGAAGATATTTCAGAAGAGCGGGTCAACAGCCGCAGTTTAGGCCCCAGAATTTTGCATACGATTAAAGTCCCCCTCTACGACAGCGATCGCAACCCAGAATACCTGTTGTGCATTGCCGAGGATATAACCGAACGCAAACAAGCAGAAGAAGCCCTGCGGGAGAGCGAAGAGCGCTGGCAGCTCGCCCTGAAAGGCAATAATGATGGCATTTGGGACTGGAACCTGAAAACCAATGAAGTGGTCGTTTCCGCTCGCCTCTCAGAAATGTTGGGGTACGCAGAAGCAGAGACAGAACATTATATGGGACTGTGGACCGCGAGTATTCACCCCGATGATTACGAGCGGGTGATGGAACTCCAACACAATCACTGGAACCAACAAACGCCCCATTACGTTGCCGAATATCGCCTGCAATGCGCTGACGGCAGCTACAAATGGATTCTCGATCGCGGCCAAGCCCTTTGGGACGAACGAGGAAACCCGGTACGCATGGTCGGTTCTTACACAGACATTACCGAACGCAAGCGGGCAGAGGAACAACTCCAACACAACGCTTTTTACGACTCCTTAACTGATTTACCCAACCGCGCCCTGTTCGCCGACCGCCTCGATCGCGCGATCCAACACTCGCAACAGCACCCAGACTTTCTCTTTGCAGTTCTCTTCCTCGACTTCGATTCTTTTAAGGTGGTGAATGACAGCCTCGGACACATGGTGGGCGACGAGCTTTTAATCGCGATCGCTCGCCGGCTCGAAGCTTGTTTGCGTCCCCGCAATATCCTTGCCCGACTGGGAGGAGACGAGTTCGCCATTCTTCTGGAAAATCTCAAGACCCAGCAGGAAGCGAAGGCTGTCGCTCGCAAAATCCACCAAGAACTTAAACTCCCCTTCAACCTCAGCAGCCGCGAGCTATTCATCAATACCAGCATCGGGATTGCCCTCAACACCGTACCCTACAATCGACCCGAAGACTTACTTCGCGATGCCGATGCTGCGATGTATCGCGCGAAAGCTCTGGGAAAAGCGCGTTATGCCGTGTTCGATCGAACAATGCACGAACGAGTGATGGCACGCCTGCAGCTAGAAACCGATTTGCGGCGCGCTCTAGAACGCCAGGAATTGCGAGTTTATTATCAACCCATTACCTCTCTGAGTGCCGGACAGCCGATTGGGTTTGAAGCTCTCGTGCGCTGGCATCATCCCGAACAGGGGTTAATTTCGCCGGCCCGGTTTATCCCCATTGCCGAAGAAACCGGACTGATTATTCCGTTGGGGAAGTGGGTTTTGCAAGAAGCTTGTCGCCAACTTCATACCTGGCAGCAGCAGTTCCGCGATCGCTCTCATTTGCAAATGAGCGTTAACTTGTCGAAAAAACAACTGGCCGAACCTGATTTCGTTCGACAGATTGGAGAAATTTTGACCCAGACCGGCGTAGATGCCAGTTCTCTAAAGCTAGAAATTACGGAAAGTTTGCTGATGGACAATACCCAAGCCGTCGCTGCAGTACTCGAAAAACTCAGGGCTATGGAAATTCAGCTCAGCATTGATGATTTTGGGACGGGTTACTCTTCGTTGAGTTATCTACATCGTTTCCCCGTCAATACGCTGAAAATCGATCGCTCTTTTGTGATGCGGATGAAAGCGGATGGTAGCAACTCGGAAATTGTTCAAGCCATCATTAGTCTGGCTCATACCTTGGGAATGGATGTGATTGCCGAAGGAATCGAAACGCGATCGCAACTGGCGCAACTCCAAGCTCTTGGGTGCGAATACGGCCAAGGCTATTTATTCGCACAACCCTTAGAGCGAGAGGCGGCAGAAGTCTTAATTTCTCAGATTCGTCAGAACTGATAAATTCGCTGTTAATTCAAGAATGCGATCGCAGGAAATCGGGCTATTTTTACTGAGGGCGTACTCGGCAGATACGATCTGAAAAGTCCATTCTCTCGTGCGATTTCACTCAAAACAGTCTTCAACCTAACTGAGGTTAATTGACTTTTTCGACATTCCCCGCTTTCACCCAACCCACTTGGTTGCTACCGGGAACGCGAACTTTCTGCCAGATCCCATCCTTGCTTTTCTTCAAGATAATCAGCTCTCGATTGTAGGCGACTCCACCAATGCGATTGGCACTTTTACTGGGATTATCTCTCAGGCTCAACCCGTCAGGCCAAGTGACTCGCGCCTTGTAAGCGCCAGGCTCCAGCTCTTCTTCCTTTTCGGGAGAGGGTTTGTTTTCTTCTTGCTTTTGCTCTGTTTTGGCCGGACTGCTGTCTGCTTTTGGCTCCGGTTGCTTGGGACGTTCTTCCGGGAAAATGGGTTTTTGGGGCGTTTCGGCGAGCTGACTGAGAAAATAGTAGGCTGTCGCGGCGGTGCCGCCAGCGATTATCACCAAACCGAAGATAATACCGAGAAACAGTTGGACAATCCGCAAAAAATTCATAGCTGGGAGTGAATGGGGAGGTGAGAATTGCGATCGGAGTTAAACTCGAACGACTCGTTCAACTTATTCCTGAAGTTGGCGGTTAATGCGATCGCTTAACGCGCTGTTGCGCGAGGCTAAGCGAGCTTTGCCCGCAGCGGCCCAGTTTTGCAAGAACTGAATTTGTTCTTGAGCCGTTCGCGCCAGGGGAACAATTTGACTCGCTGCCTCCAAGATATCATCTGTCGTAAAATCTCGATTTTGGCTGAAACCAATATGCATGGCTTCAATCAACGTTTGTTCGATTTCCGCTCCCGAAAAGTCTGGCGTTTCGTAAGCAAGGCGTTCTAGATCGTAATTTTTCAAGCTGCGATCACGCAATCGGGATAAATGTACGGTAAAAATTTCTTTCCGTTCTTCTTGACTGGGCAAACCGACAAAAAAGATTTCGTCAAATCGCCCTTTGCGAAGCATTTCCGGCGGGAGAGCGCGAATATTATTCGCGGTAGCAACGACAAAAACGGGGGACTGCTTTTCTGCCAGCCAGTTAATAAAAGTACCAAAGACGCGGCTGCTGGTTCCGGAGTCGCCTTTGCCGTCGATTCCGGCGAAGGCTTTGTCAATTTCATCAATCCAGAGAATGCAAGGAGCCAGGGCCTCCGCTAAACCGATCGTTTGTCGAGTGCGCGATTCTGACTCGCCCACTAAACCACCGAACAAACGCCCCACGTCCAAGCGCAGGAGGGGAAGATGCCACTCGCGAGCGATCGCTTTCGCCGTGAGGGATTTACCCGTTCCCTGAATGCCCACCAGCAGCAAACCGCGAGGGTAGGGCAGTCCATAAGCTCTGGCTTTCTCGCCAAAGGCACCCCCGCGCCTGAGCAGCCAATTTTTCAAGTTATCCAAGCCGCCAATGTCGGAAATTTGCTCGGTGGCGGGGTAGAAGTCGAGAATCTGAGTCTGGCGGATGGACTGACGTTTTTCTTCTAGTACGAGGTCGGCATCTCCAGGCTGGATCTCGCCTCTGGCGGCGATCGCTCGGGCCAAAACTCGACGGATGCGCTCTAATGAGAGTCCTCGGGCCGAGCGCACCAATTCATCGAGCCAGCGATCTCCTAAAGATTGACCCGTCGAAGCCAGCAAACGCTCCACTTCCGCCTTAATCTCTACGGCAGTCGGGAGGGGAAAATCCATCACAGTTAGCACCTCCGCCAATTCGGGCGGAATGGCAACTTCGGGGGCAATAATGACAATATTTTTCGGCTGAGCTTTGAGGCGGCGCGAGAGGTTCCGCAGTTGGCGAGACACCGAAATGTCTTCCAGAAAACGGTGAAAATCTCGTAAGATAAACACCCCTGGCGAATTGTCGGGCAGTTTGTCGGGCAATTCTAAAGCTTGCAAGGGATTGCGGCGGCCAAATCCAGCGTTGTTGGGATTGTCTTGATATCCCTCAACGAAGTCCCAGAGATAAACTGTGCGGTTGCCCGACCGTTTTGCCGATCGCGCGATCGCGGCTTCCAGTCGCTCTTCCTCCGCGCTGGGAATATAGATTAACGGGTAGCACGCCCGCAGCAATAGTTCAAACTCCTCGCTAAAGCTCATGGCGATAATGGGTAATCTGTCCCACAAATTATAGTCCTCAGACGGCTTTGCCCTATGAAGAAATCTGCTTTTTGAGCGCTTCAAGAGCGGCCCAGCGGCAATCGATTGGCGATTCATCCACTTGTCGATCGGGAATAATTCCTTGACATTGGGAATCGCAAATCTGCTGTAACGGCAGGGTCAAACACAACTGTTCGTACAGCCAGGCTTCGGGAAGAAAATAGCTGCGAGAGGATAGGGTCTCTGATAGATCTTCCACCTTAACTTCTCGCTCGATTGGCAAGCTCTCTTCTTCAACTTTTTCATCTTCGAGCCAAATTAGCTCCGTCGTCTCGATCGACAGGCGATGATTATAGTTTTGCAAGCAACGGTGACAAGTCAAGGTCGCGATCGCCTCAGCTTTTCCGGTCACCTCTAAATAGGTGGTGCGATGGGCCACAGCTAACTGCCCTCGCACGGGAGTGAGCGTTTCCAGGCCGGAAATAAAGTCTTCAACTTGAAGGTTCACTGTTTTTCTCGGCGCTTTGAGGAGATGCGGGATATAAATCGCTTCCATATTCGTTAACTCGCATTCTAGAGGGTTACAGGTTCGGAGGTTAGCCAAAAACTTTAAACGCCAATCCTTCCAACTTGAAACAATCTACAACGCGAGCGAAACTGCCAGGAAAAGACTTAAGCCAACCGAACAATCAATCTGCGATTTGGCTCCGCGCCTTGACTTTCTGTGGCGAGATTGGTGTAGTCTTTGAACAAGCTATGAACTTGTCGCCGCTCGGCTGAAGATAAAGAATTTATTTCCATTGACTGCCCGGTTTCCTGAACCTGTCGAGCCACATCTGCAACCATTGCTTGTAACTCAGCCTCGCGCTTAATGCGGTAGCTATTGAGTTCGATCGTAAAAGGCTGTTGCAATTCTCGCTCCACCCCAATGTTAAGCAGCGTGTTAGCAAGATATTGGAGAGCATCAATGGTTTTACCGCGATCGCCAATTAAATCTTCAATCTGGTCGTCACTCAACGGACTTTCATCAATCACAAGCCACCCAGATTCGCCCTCGCTCGCGTCAGGATTGGCAACGGTTGCGCGCGCTGGAACGCCCATGAGTTCCAACAACTCTTCCAACCACTGCTGGCCTCGGTGGATCTGTTCGTTCATTGCAACTATCCCGATGTCTTTTCTTTTTTCTTGGAACGCTTGCGCTCGAAGGGCAAGGCTTCCCGTCCTTGTTTGCGCTTTTCTTCTTTTTCCTGCTGTTCGACCAACTTTTGCAAATTGTCCGGTAAGGGTTCTCGCATCAAGATGAAGGTTTGCACAGTTTGGAAGATGTTCGCAACAACCATATACATCAATACCCCAGCTGGTAAGGGGAAAAAGAGGAACATCACAGAAAACAGAATGGGGGTCAGCTTGCTAATCATCTGCTGCTGCTGAGCGCTAGCATCGCCGCCTTTGGGCTGACCTTGACCCGTGAGACTCTGACTGATGTAAGTGCTGACCCCAAAGAAGATGACCATCCCCACAATGTCCCAGTGGATGCTGCCGTTCTCGCCGGTCGCGCCAACCCGCCCCAAAGCCTGAATGAAGAGGAAACCGATATTCGAGGCGATTCCGGGAATGGTTCCCTGAATTGTGGCTTCGCCAGGAGCAAGCGCTTCGATGGTTCCGTCTGGACCAATCGCAACCCGTTCTTCTCCCTTGGTCACCTGCCAGCGCGGTTCAATGGGGCTGTCAGCATAAGTTTGAGCTAAGGACTCTAGGGATTGCCCTTCAGGAGTTTGAAATTCAATTTGGCTTTGCTCTCCGACCACGAGCTTATTACCAGCCGGCAGCAAGGCAGAGACTTGGGAATGAATGCCGTTATCAATATAGATATTTTGGGGTTTGGTGGCGAAAACCTGGGGTTGAACGCGCTCGATTTGCTCTCTGGGGAAAATCTGCACATCAACCGTGTAGTTAATGTCGGTAAACGGCGATCCTCGAAGCGTTGCGAAGAGGGCAAAAAGAATGGGCATCTGGAGAAGGATGGGCAAACACCCAGCCAGTGGATTGCCAAATTCTTTGTAGATTTCCGACATGGCTTGCTGCTGCTGAGTCGGATCGTCTTTGTAGCGCTCTTGAACTTCTTTGACTCGCTTTTGCATCACGGGTTGAGCAATGCGCGTCCGCCTCATACTGCGAATTGATTTCGCGCTGAGGGGATAGACGGCAAAGCGAATGACAAGGGTCAAGGCAATGATGGCAAAACCATAGCTGGGCACAATCCTGTAGAAGAAATCCAGGATTGGCAACATAATGTTTGTAGAAAGAAACCCAATACCGAAATCCATGCGTTTAAAGTTAAGCCTTTGATGTATGCGATTATTGTTTAAGTGTTTGTCAATTATTGGGTTGGGGAAGTTCCAACAACCTGGGATAATCTAGAGATCTGAGCGCAGAGGTTTTGGGCGCGTCTAGAATATTTCAGGGGCTGAGTTCAGTTAGCGATCGCATCAATTGGAACTCCCGTTTTTGCTGCCGCTTTTTCGGCGATGTAGTCATAAATTTCCCGATATCGAGGCAAGGCCCGCATCTCTAAGCGGCTGCCGTTTCTCAAGGTAATTACGATATCGCCCCACAGTCCAATACCTCTGGGAACTGTAACAATTCTGACAATTTCTGCGTAAATGACATCGGTGCGATCGCGCCCCTGCCAACCTCCAGTCACGGAGACGCGGCGATCGGTAATTTTGTAGCGCAACCAGAGCGCTCTGACGACAGCTCCCACTGTGAAGGGGAGCCAAATGACCGTAAACCCCAACAAAATGTTCAGGATTAAATCGCCGATATGAGGGCCTCCTTCATAAAGTGCCGTTTCTTTAATACCCATTCAAGATCTCAGCTTTTTTTAACAACTGCTTCAATTCTCGCAAAAAATGTTCATATTCGCACCCTATTGCTTCGGGTTTGACTGTCAAAACAATATTCCACCCCGGCACAATATTGGGCAACAGTTCCCGCAACGCAGCTCTAATCAAGCGCTTAATTCGATTGCGAGTCACGGCTTTCTTACTCACTTTTCGACTAATGGAAATCCCCAGGCGGGTAGAGGCTATTTCCTTTTGTTCGAGAGAAAGAACTTTAACTCGAACGGCTTTTAGCCTCAAGTGGGGGCTTTGGCGAGTTATTCCTTGCCGATAAACATTGCGGAAATCTCGCCGGTCTTTCAGTCGATGCGCTCTCGGCAACCCCACGGCGCGCGATCGCTAGACGGTCAAGCGATGACGGCCCTTTTTCCGGCGAGCATTAATGACCCGACGGCCATTTTTAGTTCGCATCCGAGCGCGAAAGCCAGATTTTCTCTTTTGTTTGCGATTGGTTCCCCCCAAGGTTCGCTGTGTCACAGATTGCCTCCTCGTTTAACAAAAACTGTGTCAAAAAAACACACAGTCTATCATTGTACTAAAAAAGCAAGCCACGAACAAACGGCGATGGCAGTGAAGCCTAGGGGAAACGAGGAACTGCAACTATTCAATGCTGACGATCCAAGTGCCTAGATAGCGCGGTAAGGGAACATCACCGGGAGTTGCAACTCGACACTCAAAATAAAATGTGCCACCCCAGCGCGGATTTCTGACATTGGAGAAGACTAACTCAATCCCCTTCCCCGCTTCGACGGTTTCTTCCATCTTGATGAGAATGACGTTATCGTTTTTATTCCACTTCACTTCTTCGAGCGGCAGAGATTCGCCATCCAGGCGGACTTCGATCTTGTCAAGGTCAAACCTACCGCCGGTTTTGTCGAAATAGTCGGGATAGCTAATGGCCCACTTCTTCACGCCAACTTCCATTTTGTTGGCCGGAACCCGCAGGCGGTAGCGATCGATGCCGTCACGATTGCCGCCAAAATCGAGGTAGTAGCTCAGCTCGTTTTGCCGTTCTACGCCGCTGAAAATCGTCAATCCGGGGTTACTTTGGGCGGTGGTAATCGTCTGCCATCCTGCTAAGAGAGAGGCACTGACGGCCAGGGTCGCCAGGAATCGTGATTTAGACCATTTGAGAGAAAACATAGATTTAAACTCAATGCAATAGATATTGCTAGTAATGTTACTAAACTTTAAGCGCTTGCGATCGCGACTTTCAGAACCTTTAATTCGACCATTTTGACCGAGCATTGACCCACAGACCTGAAAATGTCGCAATTGGTTCCGCGATCGCCCTTCGCAAATTCATAAGACAAGCTAAAGATCGCCCCCAGCCTCTGGGGATCGCAATAGGATGCAAGTTGGTATACAAGCGAACGCTCTTCGCAACATTCAATGTTTTCTTGGTTACCGTTTGAAGCTGTTCAGAAGGAGAGTTCATGACCACAGCCGTTGCCCAAAATACTGAAGCGGATATCGAGCCGAAAAAAACGCGCAGAAAAGTGGGGATTCCTAAAGAATTCTTCGCTGGAGAGTCTCGCGTTGCCGCGACTCCGAACACCGCCAAGGTTCTTCAAAAACAAGGCTTTGAGGTTTTGATTGAAAGTGGAGCTGGGGAAGCTGCAAACTTTCCCGATCACGCTTACCAAGAAGCAGATTGCAAAATTGTATCAGACGCTGCAACACTCTGGGCAGAATCTGATATTGTCCTCAAGGTTCGCCCCCCCGAATTTCACGAAGCAGAGTTGCTTTCCGCCGGAAAAACCTTAATTAGCTTCATCTGGCCCGCCCAAAACCCCGAACTGCTGGAAAAGATGGCAGAACGGCAGGCCACGGCGTTAGCGATGGATGCCATTCCTCGCATTAGCCGCGCCCAGAAAATGGATGCCCTCAGTTCCATGGCCAATATTGCGGGCTATCGGGCTGTAATTGAAGCGGCTAACAACTTCGGGCGCTTCTTCACCGGCCAAATCACCGCTGCGGGGAAAGTTCCCCCCGCCAAGGTTCTCGTCATTGGTGCGGGGGTCGCTGGACTCGCCGCCATTGGTGCGGCCCGCAGCTTAGGAGCAGTGGTGCGAGCGTTTGATACCCGTCCGGTGGTGAAAGAACAAGTCGAAAGTTTGGGGGCTGAGTTCCTCGAACTGCACTTCCAGGAAGATGGTACGGGACAAGGCGGCTACGCCAAGGTGATGAGCAAGGAGTTTATTGCCGCAGAGATGGCGCTGTTTGCCGAACAGGCCAAAGAAGTTGACATCATCATTACGACAGCCCTCATTCCTGGGAAAAAAGCACCCTTGCTGGTGACCAGAAAGATTGTCGAGCATATGAAAGAAGGGTCTGTCGTCGTCGATATGGCGGCCGAACAAGGTGGCAATTGCGAAGTCACAAAACCCGGTGAAGTTTACAGCTACAACGGCGTAACAATCGTGGGTTTAACCGATCTTCCCAGTCGCATGGCGGCCCAGTCTAGCCAACTGTATGGAACCAACCTCTGCCACCTTCTCAAGGATATGGGCGGGTCGGACAACTATACGGTGGACTTTGAGGACGAAGTGGTGCGCGGTGCGCTAGTCCTGCACGAAGGTCAAGTGACCTGGCCGCCGCCGAAGCCGGAAGTTGCGCCGCAGTCGCCGAAACCCGAACCGAAACCTGCAGCTAAGGTTGAAGCACCGGTTCAAGAGGAGAAAGAAAAAAGCAGCAGTGGAGTCCTCTGGGTTGTACTTGCAGCCCTCGCACTCCTTGGCATCGGTGTTGGCGCGCCGTCGTCATTCCTCTCTCACTTCACCGTGTTTGTGCTGGCTTGTTTTGTTGGCTGGCAGGTCATTTGGAATGTAAAACCTGCGTTGCATACGCCTCTGATGAGCGTCACCAATGCGATTAGCGGCATCATTATCATTGGCGGAATGCTGCAAATTTCCGGCCCGCTGAGTTCGCCAACGACCATTTTGGGCGCGATCGCGATTTTGGTAGGAACCATCAATATTTCTGGCGGTTTCCTCGTCACCCAACGAATGCTGAAGATGTTCCAGAAGTAAGGATTTTATTCATCCTTCTGCCTTCAATTAATCACTTCACGACAAGCAAAGTAATGATTTCTAACAACTTAGTCACGGTCGCTTATATTGCGGCCAGTGCCTTATTTATCCTCAGCCTCGCGGGGTTGTCGAACCAGGAAACGGCCCGTAAGGGCAACCTGTACGGGATTGCTGGAATGCTGATTGCCTTTGGCGCAACGGCTTTGGGTTCCCAGGTGACCGGCTACGGCACGTTGATTGCCGCGATCGTTCCTGGAGTCATCATCGGCTCGATCCTCGCCTCTCGCGTTGCCATGACCTCGATGCCGGAGTTGGTGGCAATTCTCCACAGTTTTGTGGGTTTGGCAGCCGTCCTCGTTGGCGTTGCTAGCTACCTGCATCCCGATCCGTCGCTCGTCGGCGTTGAGGAAACGATCCACCTCGTAGAAATTTATGTGGGCGTTTTCATTGGGGCCGTTACCTTCACCGGATCGGTTGTGGCCTTTGGCAAGTTGCGGGCCATTATTAGCAGCAAACCGCTGATGCTACCCGCACGACACCTACTCAATGTGGCAATGTTGGTAGGTTCCGTGGTTCTCGGCTTCTCATTTATGGGGGCTGAGGGAACGGGCGGTTTAACGCCACTGTTGGTTATGGCCGCGATCGCCTCTGTCCTTGGCGTTCACCTCGTGGCTGCCATTGGCGGGGCTGATATGCCCGTTGTCATTTCCATGCTCAACAGCTACTCTGGTTGGGCTGCGGCGGCGGCTGGCTTTATGCTCTCCAATGACTTGCTGATTATTACCGGGGCCCTCGTGGGAAGTAGTGGTGCAATCCTCAGCTACATCATGTGCGAGGCGATGAATCGCTCGTTCCTCAGCGTCATCCTCGGTGGTTTTGGCGAAGGAGCGGGCGCACCTGCAGCAGGTGGCGGAACTCAAATTACGGGGGAAGCAACCTCAACAACAGTTGAAGAGACGGTGGAACTGCTCAATGAAGCCAAGAGCGTGATTATCGTCCCCGGTTATGGTATGGCAGTGGCTCAGGCTCAGCATCCCGTGTCCGATATTACCAAGATTCTGCGCGATCGCGGTGTTGAAGTGCGCTTTGGCATTCACCCCGTCGCCGGTCGCCTACCCGGCCACATGAACGTGTTGCTGGCTGAGGCCAATGTCCCTTACGACATTGTGTTGGAAATGGAGGAAATTAACGATGATTTCCCCGCCACCGATCTCGTCCTCGTCATTGGGGCCAACGATACGGTGAACCCCAGCGCAATGGAAGACCCTATCAGTCCCATTGCGGGAATGCCAGTTCTGGAAGTGTGGAAGTCCCAGAATGTGGTGGTGATGAAGCGCAGCCTCTCTAGCGGCTATGCGGGGGTCGATAACCCCTTGTTCTACAAGGACAACACGCAAATGCTTTTCGGCGATGCCAAGCAGAATGTGACTGCAATTTTGGGCAAGTTGAATGAGTCGAGTCAGAAGTCAGCCGAACGGGTTTTGGTGGCTTCGTAGATCGATCCCTTTCAAAGGTTTAAGCATAAAAAGGGGAGAGGGCGATCGCTCTCTCCCTTTGCCGTTCGCAGAAAAAATTTTGACATCGCGCAAACAATCCTAGAAATCTCTCACCCCTTTCAGAAATCAACGGTCACGGTTGCCAGACGGCGATGGCGAGCAATGGTTAATTGGGCCGATCGCGGTTGGGTTTCGAGGAAGGAGAGGAGGTCGAGAACAGTGGTAACGCGGCGGCGATTAATCGCAACGATGCGATCGCCGGGTCGCAGTCCAATTCGAGCGGCGAGGGAATTGCGCTGTACGGCATGAATGACCAAATCTGGCGTAACCTCTACACCCAAGCGGGGTGGGGACGATTGTCGTCGGGGAGAGCGAGTAATGTTTGGGTTAGGGTTCCTGCGATCGCGACTGCGCGCAATAAAGGTTTTTACCGCATCAGCACTGGTTGCAAACCCAATACCAATATTGCCGCGGCCGCCGGGACTCAAGATAGCTTTATTAACTCCAATCAGTTCGCCGCGCGAGTTGAGCAGCGGCCCGCCAGAATTTCCTTGATTAATTGCCGCGTCGGTCTGTAAATCGCCATTGGGAGCAATGCGGCTGAGAATCCCGGTGGTGAGAGTTCCCGACAGGCCGAAGGGACTGCCAATGGCGTAAACTTCCTGGCCGACGCGAATGTTGCTGGAGCTAGCGATCGCAATGGTGGGAAGGCGATCGCGAGTCTGCAGCTTAACGAGCGCCAAATCGTTGCGACGATCGACCGCGATCGTTTGTCCCTGGTAGCGCTTTCCTGCCGCCGTCACCGCCACAACTCTTCCATTTCTAGCATTTTGGACGACGTGAGCATTGGTTAAAACAAGTCCTTGGGCATCAATAATACTGCCCGATCCCGATCCTCGACCTGCCCGAAGCGTGACAACAGCGGGACTGGCTTTGCTGTAAACGTTGATACTAACCTGCTCTTCACGACTATATTTCGCTGAGTCAGCCAACTCAGGCACGCTGAAAGCAGCAGGGGCAGCAGCAAAACAGAGGGATAGAGTACAGGCAACCAGGGGTAAGGCTTTCATGGTTGAAACGTAACGTTGGATAAAGCGAACAAATTGATGAGTCAATTTTAGCTTGATGACGGTGGATTTTTATCGATTGTTCCACTCTCAAGAGCGCGCTGAAAGACTTGCCTCACTCGATCCGAATACGGATGATTCTTTTGCGTTCTCCTCTCAACTCGTCCTGTCAATCTCTGTGTCGGTTCGAGTGTTTTTTGAGAACTTTAGATGAGCTATTTGATTGTGTCATTCTCATTTAATCGCACGCTCGGATTTGAGTTTTTAATGCTTAATGAAAAGTCTCTGCGTCCCCATGATGGGAGAACTTTCACAATCGGATTTGGCAATTATTCCCATCCTTCCAGTTGATTGACCCAAGTTTGCATCGCACTCATAATTTGCTCTCGCCGACGCTCAAAATTCGCAGCAATGCCAATTAAAACGATGCCGCCAATTAAACCGCTAATCCATTTATAGGTAGAGTTGCGACCGATGAGAACGATGAGTTGGTAAGCGGCGGTCAGGAGAAAGGTAACGGTTCCCACGTAGAGGAAGGCGCGAATGCGAAACCCCAAACCGAGGAAAATCATGACCAGGGCGATCGCGGCGGGAATGAGGCCGGTGTCTTGGTGGTAGAGAAGGGCGATGACGCAGATAATGCTGCTACCGGCAATTCGCAAATGGTGGCGCGTTAGCCGTTTTGCGGGAGTGGCAAGGATGGGGTCGAATTGGGCGATGTAGAGAAGCGAGAGGCCGATGAGGGAGGCGAACCAGAGGGGGTCGGTGAGGGAGTAGGTGTCGAACCACCGCGCGATCGCCCAGTCGAGGAGGATTAAGCTCAGGTAACTCCAGCGCAAATTGGACTGTTTGTAGGCAACCCAGGCGTAGAAAGCGGCCGCACCGAGGAGGTTGATGGTGGAGATATTGGCGGAGGCGAGCAAGACCGCGATCGCGGGAAGAGCAATACAAGCATTTTGCCAAGGCGCTGCGGCCCATCCCAAGCGCGGCCAAGGGAGTTGATAGAGGAGGACGGCGATCGCGGCGAAGAGAACGACGATCCAATCGTCCAGGACGTTTAAGTTCGTCCAAATGGAACGCGCGTAGTACCAGGTCGCTGCGAACTCGGCGATCCCGACGTAGACCCAGAGGAAAGCGGGGTTGCTCTCGCTGTTAGGACTGCGACCTTGCAAGGTGGCGTAGGCGGCGAGGAGGAGAGAAAGGGTAACGCCAAGACCTGTAAGTTTTGGGGCAAAGAAGAGGCCCAAACCGGCCACGACAACCATTAAAAAACTACCGATCGTCCAGTGAATGTTGGCGGTAATGGCGATTTCTGTCACCTTGAGATTTAGCAACCGTTCTCCAACTCGCACCTCCCAGAACCAGGCGAGAAGGCGGTAGGCGATCGCGATCGCGACGGCCACTCCCGCGAGAATGGTAAATCCGTCGGCGGGACTCCCACCGGGAGATTGCAGCATTTGGTAGAGAACCAGTTCGTACCAGGCCGCGGAGAGGGCCGCGATCGCCAAGTAGCTAATTGCTTTCCAGGATGGACGGCGACGACCCACCCCAATTCCCGTCAGGGCCGCACCGAGAGTAATTAGTCCGGTGGTGGCGGTGAAGTAGGGGAGGCGCAACCCCAAACCGAGGACGGCGTAGAGGAGAGGGATACCTGCAATACTGTTGAGGCGAGAGAGGGAAGTCCGCTGCAAAAGCAACCCTTCGGTGGCGAAGAGGAGGAGGAGTGCGAGGACGGTATTGGCAATTGCCAGAGTTAGTACCGAACCGTTGTTGAGCAAAACGATCTCGGCCAGGGCCAGTTCTGCGGCCCAACCCATCCCGCAAACGGCGGTATCTTGGGGGTTTTTCCAATAGCGGTAGGCGATCGCGCCGGCGGTGAGAAGGGCCGCGAGGAGGTATTTCCAATCAGCAGTTGACTCTGTGTAGTTCGCTACGGTTTGCAGTGTCAGGAAGGTGAGTTCGACCGTGCAGAGAACAATTGCCCAATTATCGGCGGCGCGAGCGTACAATGCCACGAGGGTTCCCTGGCGAGACATGAGGAGCGATCGCTCGACCCATAGCCCCCAAATGGCGGCCGCACCGAGGAGAAACCAACCGGGTGCGGTGAGGTTTTCCCAAACCAACGCGATCGCGCAGGCGAGGAAAAAACCGATGTGAAGGAAGGCGACGGCGTATTGTTGCAGGTAGCGGGAGTTGACAACCATTAAACCCGCTGCAAATCCCAGCGCGATCGCTCGCGTTTCTGGGTATCCGACTGTCAGCAACTGCGCGACAACCAAAGTAGCCGTGCTTCCCCAGGCGGCTTCCTGGCGGCGCTGGCGGCCGGAAAATGCTGCCACTCCGGTTAGGGTCAGGGGGGCAAGTAGGCTCAGCAGTCCCCATTGGGGGATGATGGGAGTGGCTAGGGCGATCGCGAGAAGATAGTAGGCGATCGCGGCGAGAATAAAGCCGAAAAACCAACTGCTGCGCGCGCCAATTTGTTGCAAGTTGGGGAGAGGGGATGATTCTGCATCCTTGCGTATTTTTACTTCCTTCTCCCGCATCGAGAGTCCCCATTCCACCGCCATCAACCCCAGGAAAATCGCGGTCCAAATCTGAGTGGGGAGGCCGGGGAAAAGCCACTGAATGGGCGAAAGAATTGCCAGCAAACCGAGGCTATGAGTGGCATAAACCAGGGGGACGGTACGGGAGAGGCGGCGGTGAGTTACGAGAGCAAAGGCCGCCGTCAGCAGTGCGAGATCGAGCGATCGCACCGCCGGATCGAAGAAGCTAAAGGGAGTGAGGAGAAGTCCCAAACTCAGTCCCAAAACTTCTCCCCAACGCGCCAATTTTCGCTGCGGGGTGTTGTGAAAGCGGCCGGTGTAGGCGATGAAGGCGAGAAGGTAGGCAAACAGACTGAAGAAGAAGAGGAATGGGGCAATATGTTCGTAATTGGTGAGTTGCTGCAAGGTCGCAACCGTTCTTTCCCGCACCGCCTGTGGAATGAGTAGCACGACGAGAACCAACCCCTGTAAAGTAATGAGGAAAATTGCCGTTAAATCTCGCCGCTTGCCATAGCGTTGCAACCGCTGGAAGAAGAAAGATAGCGCCAGTCCGCTAACGGCTGTTGCTTGCCAAGGAATCTCTTCCCCCACGCAAATCAACCAGCCGCAGAATAGTAGAATTGCGCCCAAGAGTTGATAAATTCCCGCTAACGGTTCCTTCTGATTTTTCCCCTTGGGCGTAAGCATCGCGCCCCTACCCTCTCCTTGTGTCTCCGTATCTTCTACTTCAGCATCGGTTCTTCCCGACTCCCAAATTCCGACACTTCTCCTTGTCTCTCCCACTGATAACTGATAACTTCCCAACAGCCAACCACAAATCCCCACTGCTAGCCCCAAATCCTGCACGGGTAACTGGTGTACGAAAATGGCGCGAACAAGCAGAACCGCGAGGGCAAAGACGGCTAAAATTGTTCCTGTTTTGGGTAGGCGATCGCGCTGGCGTTTGGGGAAAAAGCGCAGCAACACGGCTGTCGCGATCGCGCCGAGATAAACGGCAAACAAGGGAACCCCGGCAATCTGCCACCCCCAGTGCAAAACGCTCAACCCCAGAAAGGTAAAGGCATAGCGCCAGGGAACGTGTCGCTGTCGCAGCAGCAGCAAGGCCATAACCGCCAAACTCACCAGCGCGATCGCCACCGTCACCCACTCCAGTGGATGTCCCCACAGGCCAAAACTATCCATCGCCCAAAAGTTGACCGGAACCAACAGCAGCGCGATCGTTTGCAGCGTTCGGGAGGTGAGTTGCAAGCGTTCTTCGCGACCCAACCAACTTCCGACTCCGGCGAAGACCACGGTATAAAGCCACAAAATTCCATACTGCATCGCTGCGGGGAACCTTTCCCACTGTGTCACTGTCATGACTCCAGAAGACAAAATGACAAGGAACACGCCGAGAAACAGCAGCCAGCGCACGCTCAGCTCATCTTTAAAAGACTGCAACAGCGACGCAACAACACCGGTTTGGCGTTCTCTTTTGGGTTGTGACGGTTTCCGAACTGTCCTCTCCGGCGCAAAATCTTCAGCAGAAAAAAGAACGTCCTCTGTCGGTTCCTTGGTTACCGCAACAACAGGTTCGGGAAGGCGACAAACCAATTGTCGCTTGCACAACTCCCGCACCCGCGCCTTGCTTACCAATCCCAAGCGCAACCAAGCATCTAACCCTTCCAGCAGTTGAGGATGAGACCTGCTCACGGAGAGTTCGAGGCGAAAAGGGCGATCGCGATCGGCAGACATGGGAACCTCGCACGGATAGCTCGATACCTCATTCTATGAACTGACCGGACTGGCCCTGTCATTTCCAGTCCAGTTTTGCTGCTGTCATGGCAAAAGCGCGATCGCCAAGTAGTGGCAAAGTTAGCAGCTACAGATCAATTAACTCAGCAGTCAAATCTTTTCTTCTTTTGCATGAGCGCTGATTACTGCGATTCTCCAACTAAGAGAAATGCGGCCCAGTCTCTGGGGTTAGAATGTTTTTCTTTCGTCATTAACATTGCTTGGCGCAAGGCTCTGGCCTTGTCCGGGTTCTGTTGCAGTTGTCGATAAAATTCACTCATCAGGTCGGCGGTGGGTTGGTCGGGGACTTGCCAGAGAGAAACGATCAAACTGGGAACTCCGGCGGCGATGAAGGAGCGAGAGAGTCCAATGACACCATCTCCGGTAATCTCCCCCCGACCCGTATCGCAAGCGCTGAGGACAACGAGTTCGGCGGCCAGATTCATTTGCACGATTTCCTCGGCACTCAGCAGGCCATCGTTGGGTTTGAGGATGCGGAGTTGAGGGGCAACACCCTCAGAAGGGGCAAGGGCGATCGCGCCGGGGACTCCCGTGCCAAAGTCGTCGAGGAGGCCGTGGGTGGCGAGGTGGATGAGGCGAGCGTTTTTCATGGCCTGAGTAACGGCCGCTTCTGTGGCGCGATCGCCCGTCCACGCTTCGGCCTTGAGGAGTTGGGCGATCGCGATCGCTTCCTTTTCGGCTCCGGGAAGGCCGTTTAAGGGCGACAATTGCCCTTTTTCGTCGGGAATGCTGGGCATCGTCGGATTGCCCACAATCAAAGCTTCCCCGACTCCCGACTCCCGGCTCCCCATTCCCTCCATCCGTTCGCGAGTCAGTTGCAACACCTGAATTGAGGGCGCAGCGAGCATCGCGTGTTTCTCGATTAAATAGCGATCGCGCTCATCCTGAAGGGCGGGGAAGGGAACCAGAAACAGTGCTTGGTGCGGGATGAAGATAACTTTTGCGTCCGGATCGGCCGGTAACGCTGCGGCGATGGGTTCGATCAGCAGTTGGTGGAGTTCCTGGAGGTGGCTGGTTTGCTGCGTTTCGTCCACCGCGCGCACGGTAACTAAGCCGCGTCCCCCGACTCCGATCGACATTCGACCGCGGGCCACAACATCTTGCAGGGACTTTCCTTCTGCCATAAATTGGGCGAGATCGACTTGCTCGAACGTAGTTTCTCCCGTCGGCGCGATCGCCCAAATGAAGAGTTTTTTAGCCTTCCCCTTCAGTTTGCCTTGACCGATAAAGTCTTCGTCGGTAATAATCGCATACTCCACCAAAGTGGCATTTTGAGCTTTGGCAATTTGGCGAATCTCCTCTAGGGTCGGGGGAGCAACCTGCAACTTATCGAGGTCGTTGCGATCGCCCATTCGCCGAGCGAGCAGTTCCACAAAGGCGCGCGATCGCCCCCGTTCGGCAATTTCTAAAGCCGCATCGGTTCGACCTTGCGCCACCAACACCTGTTGCAGCAAGTTATAGGTTCTGGCTTGGGTATCGAAAATCGAAATATTATCCGCATCCTCCAGCCCCAAACGCAGCGACTCGCGCGCGGCGATCGCTTCTCGCAACTTTTCCTCTGCTGCGGGCAAGTTACCCGCCTTCCACAGCGTATATCCCCAGTTACCGAGGGCAATACTTTCGAGGGGACGCTTCCCCATTTCCTTCGCCATTTCCCAGCCTTGTTCGTTGTATTCCAGAGCTTGCGAATAGTTCTGTAAGGTTGCGTGAGCCACTCCCAACCCCGTTAGCGCCGAACCCATTAACCCTGAATTTTTCAGTTGGCGCGCAATTTCTAGCGTTTGTTCGTAGTAAGAAATCGCTTCCTCCAACTCTTTTAAACTGTGATGAATGGTTCCTAAATTGTTCAGTGCATTCGCTTGGGCAATCGGTAAATTGAGCTTCCCCGCCAGCTCCAAACTGGCACGATAGGACTGCTTGGCTGATTCGTAGTTTCTGGCACTCGCGTCAATTGCCCCCAAGCTATTGAGAGAATTGAGTTCTGCGAGGCGATCGCGCAACTCTCGCGCCACTTGCAAGCTTTGTTGGTGCAACTCCTTCGCTTTGTCGTAATTTCCCAGCTCAATATAGACATTGCCTAAATTGCCCAAAACTTGACCTTCCCCACGGCGATCGCCTAATTCTTGCAGAATTTCTAGAGCCTTTTGATTGGCAGCGATCGCGTCAGCATATTTGCCCAAAACTCGATAGGCATTGGCTAAATTGCTCCAAGCTTGCGCTTCAATTTCGGGTGCTGAAATTTCCTGCGCGATCGCCAGTTGTTGTTGGTAGGTTTCAATTGCTTGCTCGTAGTCGCCTAAGGTTTTGCGAACCAGTCCTAAATAGTTCAGAATTAAAGCTTCGTTCCTTGGATTGTCCTGCTGTTGATAAAGTTGCAGCACTTCTTGCCAAGTCGCGATCGCCGCTTGGAACTGCTGCGCTTGGTACTGTTCCCATCCTTCTTTCCACAACTGTTCGGCCCTGGATTGTGGTTGCGCGATCTCTGCCATTTGGAAAGAGATTGTTTCAGCCGTCAATAGCGTTCCGAACAAAGAAGCTACAGCCAAAATCCCACAAACTCGAATCGATGCATTGAATCCCATAAAAAGCATTGTGAGTTCTCAATTCCGCCTACTTATCCAAATGCTCGAAGAGCCTTTTTGAGGGTTGAGTATTCTCTTCCTTTGACGGTTCGACTTCGCTGGCATCTAAAATCGATCCTTGCGTTCCGCCGCCAGAAGACTCGCACAAACCTTCGTCTTCTTCCTCTTGACCGGCGGAAGTACATCCCAAACCGCGATCGCTTCCCACCGCGCGATCGCTCTCCTGAGACGCGCGAACGGCCCCATCTGGTATATTGACAACTTGGGCAGCAGAAGCATTTAATGTCGATCCCTGTACGCTGACTTGATTGTCTCCCAACACAACGGGAACGTCTGTTGGAGTGGTTGGGGGAACGATTGGGGGATCCGCAAGAAGTTGATTGTCTCCCAAAAGTACCACCAAGGTTGGAGGAATCCCCGCAACGGGCAAACCAATCAGTCCTTCAGTTCCACTTCCTGTTGTTCCCAAGGGACGGCCAACTGTAAATTCTGTGTCTTGGGTCAGCGTAATCGTAATCAGCCTCGGAACGCTCGTATCGTTTGGGTCTAGGAAGATTGGAATTTTAGGATCGTTTGCATCAACGCTTGCCACAATCGGAGTCGGATCGCCAGCTAAGTTAATCTGTACTGCGCCTCGGCGAATATTGCCAATATTGCTCGTGTCAATTTCTCCATTATCATTGAAGGGAACGCCAGCAGGGGTTGCGTGAAGGCTGGTCGGAATGGGAGCAGATAGCGTCGATCCGGTATCTGTTGTTTGATCCAAAAGTTGACCGTCTCCTGGATTAACTGCTCGGAAGCGAGCAGCAGTAATTTCGATAGTGCTGTTTCCCAACTTTTCATCTCTTCCGACCCGAATCAAACCATTGAGTTCGACCGTACCGTTGGGAGCAGTTATAACGACTCGTCCCGGCGTACCGCCTGTAAAAACGGCACTTCTAATCGTCTCATTGAAGAGCGGATCGCCCTGAATTGTCACATTACCATTCGTCGCATTCAAGGTAATGTTGCCGTTAGTATCCACTCTCGTAACTTGGATGTTATTCCTTGCACTCAAAACAATATCGCTGGGATTGGCGTTAGAAAATTCTGAAGCAAAGATTGTGTCATCAGCAGTAATGCTCCCATTGTTTGCGGTAATTGCGATGGGCCCTTGTGCATCAACCAGATTAACTGCGATATTGCCATTGGAACTGCTTAAAGAAATACTGCCAGCCGTATTGTTGTTGTCAGTGGCAATGATATCCTGCTGAACTTGAATGTCATTGGTCGCGTTGAGGGCAATATTTCCGCGTTGAGATTGCAACAAACCGTTGGTTGTAATACTGCCGTTATTGCTAGTCAGAGCGATATCGCCACCCACACTAATTCCTTGAACGGTGATGTTATTGCCAGCCGTAAAATTCACGCCGTCCGTTCCGCTCAAATCGTTTGCAATATTAGCATTTATAGTAATATCTCGACCTGCATTTAGATTGAGATTGCCTCGAAGCCTGTTGGCTCCTCCAGTAAGTTGAACGCCAGCATTAAAGGTAATATCTCTGGTTGCTTGCAGGATAATATTGCCGGTTAAGGAGCGCAATGTTGAGTCACTGATAGTAAAGTCGCCGACTCCACCATCTCCAGCGAGGATTTGGTTGTCCGCAAGTTGTCCATCATCGGCTGATGCTCCATTATTCTCGACGATGATGTCTCTGGGGTCGAATAGGATGGTTCCATCTGTGCCATAGGCTGCGCTAACATCGACGGTTCCATCAAAGATTAAATTTCCTTGTCCGGAAATCTCAACAAAACCCCCATCTCCAGAGTTAGAACCGCCTTGCGCGCTAACAGTGCCGTAAAATCCGGTGGTATTGTTAGCCCAAACAATTACGCTCCCTCCATTTCCATCGGTTAGAGCATTGGTGTTAATCGTTGCATCTTCGCCAACAACAGTAAAAAGCGCAGTGGGAAGCGTTCCCTGACCTTGAAAGTCACCGCCAACGCGAACATTTCCGCCGCCAAGGGTTCCAGAGGCGAAGATTTGAGCATTGTCGAGGAGGCCAACGCGGGTTCCCAACACGTCTGCGTTACCGCCTTGAGCAAGAGGGTTAGACACATCTAGAGTTCCGGTGACGATGGTTGTTCCTGATGTTGTGGGAATGAGGTTTCCTACGGCTGTTTGAACGCTGCTGTCGGGGTTAACGGTTAATCCGGTTTCCACTCCCGAACCCGTCAGTAATTGGGGTAAGTCTAAGGCGGTGAAGGGGAGATTGAGGCCGCTGGAATCTCTGGGGGGAGCAAACTCTAAGCTTAATACGCTTCCCGGTTGCGAGAGTTTGACGAGATTGGTTCCGGGAACGGCCGCGATCGCAATGTTTCCTCCGGAGGTGGTGACGGTTCCCGTATTGGCGACAACGCCGCCAATGAGTCCAATATTTTGTCCGTCGCTAGCGGTTAGGTCCCCAGCATTGATAATTGCGCCGGGTTGGGTTAGGTCGAAGGCAAATTGCGTGGGGTTACCAACGAGGGATTGATAGTCGTTACTACCAAAGGCATTGAACCAGTTGTTGTTGCCAAATCCAATTCCCGTTGCGGTGGTGGCGATAAAGTCTGCGGGAACATTTAAGCTGGCACTGTTGCCAAAGATGATTCCCGCTGGGTTCGTCAGGTAGAGGTTGGCGTTCCCTCCCGTGACTTGAATTAAACCGTTAATGACGGAAGAATCGCCGCCGACAACTCGGCCTAAAATGTTTTGGAGTTGAGGAGTGGCGAGAAAGTTGGCGATTTGGTTGGTGTCGAGGCCAAACTGAGTGAAACTGTGGAACAAATTTGCACCATCGCTGGAGAGGGCTCCGCCGTCAATATCGAATTGATTGTCATTTGGGGTGACTGCGGTGCTGGTGCTGTTGGGTTCGGCAATAATAGGTTGGGCGAGGAGAGGCGATATGCCGAAAAAGGGTGCTGTGGCCAGAGCGATCGTGACCCCGATCTGGCGCGATGAACCGACACAATAAAACAAGATTTTCTTAAAGTCGAAATTTGTAGCTTTCATCGGAAATTCCTTGGAGTACTCTGGTGCAAAAGGCAAATGTCACCAAACTCGAAGAGAGGGAGAGATAAGCGAACTGACCGCGAGCGCAAATTCAGGCGAAGCAAGCTATTGAATAACTTGCTTGATTCGACGCACCGTGACTTAAGCTTTGGAAATTCTGTCAGTTTTTGTAGAGAGTCTCCTCCAACCTAACGCATTGCCATTGAAAACGTCGAGAATTTTCGAGCGTTGATGCTAACAACTCAACTTTTGCCCATTTCCGCGCTGAAATCTAGAACAAAAGAACCAATCTGCTGTGCTAGAATCTGGCCGCAGGCTATCTATATCCCGATTCGGACTCATGGTTGCAACCCTAAGTTCTTCCTCCCCCAAAATCACTTGGCCCCTGCTTCCCGATGACTTTATCCTCCCCGACGACCCCGTGGAGAACCAAGACCATCCGACCCTCGCAGCAGCCCTCACCGACGCGATCGCCGCGCGTCCCGATCGCTGTACCGATGCTCTCATAACCTCCAACTTTGCCCTCTGTGCGGGGATTGGCGATCGCACAATTTGTAAAGCGCCTGATTGGATGTACGTGCGTCCGGTCAACCCTTCTCCTCAACCGCGTCGCAGCTACACGCCGCATACCGAAGGGGCCGTTCCCCTAGTGGTCATGGAATTCATCTCCGCCACCGAGGGAGGCGAGTACTCGATGGAGTCCGGTCGCAAAATCGGCAAGTGGTTTTTCTACGAACGGGTTATTCAGGTTCCCTACTACGTCATTTTTGAGCCGCAGGCGGGGGAGATGGAGGTGTATAACCTGCAAGGAAGTCTCTACCGCAAGATGGAGGCGAACGAGCAAGGACGATATTGGATCGAAGGTTTGGATTTATTCCTCGGAGTTTGGCAAGGAAAGCACTTGTTGAGAACGGGGTATTGGTTGTGCTGGTGGGATCGCGAAGGAGAGCGTTTGCTCTGGCAAGAAGAACGGGCCTCTCAAGCAGAGGAACGCGCTTCCCAAGCGGAAGAACGGGCCTCTCAAGCAGAAATTGCTTTAGCGCAGGAACGCCAACGAAAACAGCAACTTCTCGACCGCCTTCAAGCTGCGGGACTGCTTGAAGAGGAGTAACCAATCCTCAATCGCGCTAATGCAAACGTAGGACCTTAAACCCTCTGTACGATGGGGATTAACCGAATTTCTGATGTTCTTTTTCGGCGTGGGTTTGCCCCTATTCCCTGTTCCCTACTCCCTCAAGGATTTCAGGTAATGTACATTAGACGTGAGTGTCTGGAGAGAGCAAGATGCTCGATCGCGATCGCGCTCAAAACTTAGTCGTCGGACTTTGCGCCACTATCCTTATTTGGTTCTGTGCCGCACCTGCTTGGGCATTTTGCGGCTTTTTTGTCGCCAAAGCGGATGCTTCTCTCCACAATGCATCTTCTAAGGTGATTATCGCCAGAGACGGCGATCGCAGTACCTTCGTCATGGCCAATGATTACCAAGGCGAGGTCAAAGATTTTGCACGCATTGTTCCCATCCCCGTCATTCCCCAGCGCGAGCAAATTCGCATTGGCAGCAACGCATTGGTCGAGAGTCTCGATGCATTTACCGCTCCTCGTCTCGTCCAATACTACGATGATGCCGATCGGTTGTGGCAGCGCGAACGAAATGTTTATCTGTGGGTGGGGTTTTGGATTTTGGCTGGGGGACTGTTACTGTGGGGTCTTTGGTTCCTCGCAACTCAACGGCCGAAAATTTGGCAATGGTGCGCGGTCTTTCTGGTTGCGGCGATTTTGGCCGCGATCGCGGCCCCTTCATTTCTCAATCAAGCGAACAAAGCCAAACAAGCTTTGGAAAACCAGAGTGCCATCAATGTTACCGTTGCCGACCAATTTACCCTAGGAGAATACGACATTACCCTGCTCAGTGCGGAAGAGTCGGATAGTTTGGCGACGTGGCTATTTGAAAATGGCTACACCATTTCAGCAAATGCTCGTTCGATGCTGCAGGACTATATCGAGCAGGGGATGAAGTTCTTTGTGGTTAAGGTCAATCTAGAAGCCTTTACCCAAGGGGAGTATAACTATCTCCGTCCCATCGTGCTGGAGTATAACTCTCCTAACTTTATGTTGCCCATGCGCTTGGGAACTCTCAATGCCACCGCCGAACAGGACTTAATCGTTCTCATTCTCTCGCGCGATCGCTTCGCCACCGTCGCCAACTACGAAACCGCTTTCATCCCCACCGATAACCAGTCTCGCCAGCGAGAACCCTCGGGGGAAGAGTTACCACCTTTTGTGCAAGAAGAGTTCCCCGCGTTCTACGAAGCCATGTTTCAGCGAGAGTACGAAAAACGGGGAAAAAATGCGGCTTTTCTTGAATATGCGGGATTTGTGGGACTGGGTGCTTGCGACCCTTGCTCTGTTTCGCCGGAAGAAATTAAGAACCTCCAAACTCTACTCGACCGAGAAGGGTTGGCTGACTTTCCCAATATTACTCGCTTGCACGTCCGCTACACGCCGGACAAATTTCTAGAGGATCTGAACTTTAAGGAAATCAGCCGGCGGGATCTTTACGCCAAAGTCGAAAAAAGCGATCGCGCTTCTAATAATCGAGGCGTACTGTTCCAAGGTCGTTATGTCATCCGCCGCCTCCAAGACGCGCCATCGGGTCTGGCCAAGTGGCGCTATGGGCGCTGGAAGCCTCTGTGGGCAAAGAATCTTGCAGAATTGACTGGCTGGAACCTTCAATCAATTGAGAGCAAAATGGCGCTGTATGAAGATACTGCAGCCCTCGCCATTCGCTGGAACGAACAAGGACGAAAACTCGCCCATTCAGGACAAGATGAGGAAGCCTTAAGTTACTACAAAAAGGCGCTCGAACTCGACCCCGGTAATGCCACCATTTGGTCGGATCGAGGGATTTCTTTAGTCGAACTCAAACGGCCCCAGGAGGCCCTAGAAGCCTTTGAGAAAGCAATTTCCCTCAATTCTCTCGATTGGACGGCAAGGCGCTATCAGAAGGATTTGCGGGCAGAGTTGGGACTGGAGGAGTTGTAGGTTTTTCTCGACTCCCAACTCACTCACGAGCGGCCAACGGCTGTAGCTCGATACAAGCGCAGCAATATAGCGCCTAAGAACCGCTGGTTTGTGGCTGTTGCTGCTTCTGCTGTTCTTCTTTCATCTCCAGGAGTTCGGGAACGGTCACAAACTCGTAACCCTGCTTTTGCAACTTCTCGATAATCACGGGTAAAGCGCCGACGGTGCGAGCGCGATCGCCCCCGCCATCGTGCATCAAGACAATTCCTCCCGGCCCGGAATACCGCATCACATTAGCCACCATAGCCGGCCCGGACGCGCGGTAGTCTTGAGAGTCGGCCGACCACATCACCACTACATTCTTCTTCTTCGCTGCGTAAGCGGCCAAGCCGTTATTTAAATAGCCTCCTGGCGGGCGAAAGAGGGTGCTTTTCACTCCCGTGGCTTTCTCGATAATTGCGTCGGTACGATCGAGTTGTTGGGCGGCGGCGGCTTCGGAGTGGCGGTGGTAGGGGTGGCTCCAGCTATGGTTGGCTACCACATGGCCGTGGCCGACAATTTTCTTTGCGAGATCTGGATAGTTCTGGACATTTCGCCCTAATAGAAAGAAGGTGGCTTTGATCTGGTTCTTTTTGAGGATGTAGAGAATATCGTTGGTGCTTCCCGGCCACGGCCCGTCATCAAAGGTGAGCGCGATCGCCTTACGCTCTCCGGGAACTTTAACATCATTAATGGTCTTCCCCTGAAATTCTTGGGGTGCTGTAAAGTTAAAGATTCTGCGGTGCGTATCGTCTAAGCGGATAAGTTCTTCGAGGAGATTATCAAACCCCTGGGCGCGATCGAGCGCTAATGCGGTCGCGGCTGTCGGCTTGGATGCAAACCCCCCCAACCCCAGCTTAAATTTAAAACCTTGCCCGTCCCCTTGGACGAGGGGCCAGAGCAAGCCAAGGGTAAAACTTGTAGCAGCGGCTGCTACTGCGAATAAAGTCCGGCGCTGCCATACTAATGGGTGATGTTCTGTCACTTAATTCTCCACCACAGATTGCTAAAAAGGGGCGCGATCGCCAACACCAAAATGTTAGCGATTTAGGCAACTATCGAGTCGCATTCTTGTTTTTTCTGCAATTCACTCAGGATAATATCCGGAAGGTTATTGCCAACGGCAACAATTTCTCGATGCACTCTGAAGAAACGATTGGGGAATCGATTAGCCTGAATCTCTTCGTTTTCAAGAAAAACAAAAAATTTGAGGACAACTGAGCTGGGATATTGTAACACTCGATTTAATCTATTTTTTCGCCAGTTTAAAGCGTTTTCTAGGGAAAAAACAAAATGTTCGATGTTTCAAATTTCAAACAATCGTTGCCTGTTGGCTATAAATCTTAAAGTAAGTTTGCAATTCCGAATCATTATATCCCGATCGCGCGATTTCTAAAGCTAAAGGATCTATAAATTATTTCTCCGCACGTTGGCGGTAAAGAGCGAGGATTTTCGCCGTCACTTCCTCAATGCTTAAACCGTCAGTTATCACTTCGATTGCATCAACGGCTTGGCGCAGGGGAGAGAGCTTGCGATGGCTGTCGAGGCGATCGCGCTCCTGAATTTCCCGTTCTAATTGTTCGAGGTCAATTGAGGTGCGGCCCTGCGCTTCGAGATCTCGCAGGCGGCGACGGGCTCGCTCTCGCACCGAGGCGGTGAGGAAAATTTTGACTTCTGCATCGGGAAACACGCGAGTGCCAATATCGCGCCCTTCTGCAACAATTCCGCCCCGTTTCCCAATGCGCTGTTGTTGGGCAACCAAAGCGTTCCGGACGGCGGCGAGTTGGGCCACCACAGAAACGCGGCTTGTGACTTCGGGAGTCCGAATGGCGGCGGTAACATCTTCGCCGTTAACCAGGACGTTAGTAGGGAGGCCGGGATCGGTGGTTTGCAGTTCGATGGCCGCCGAACTGGCCAATTCGGCGATCGCGGGTTCGTCGTCCGGGGCGATCCCAGAGTGCAAAACCAGCCAGGCGATCGCGCGATACATTGCTCCCGTATCGAGATACAGCAGTTCGAGGGCTTCGGCGACTCGCCGCGTTACCGTTGACTTCCCCGCACCGGCCGGGCCGTCAATGGCGATAATCGGTTGGCGATCGCGCAGAATAATATTGTCAATCAGGCGAGTCGAACCGAGATAGGCGGCGATCGCTAACAATCCTGCTTCCTCAATTGTTTCCAAGGGGAGGAGGGTTTGGGGATCGACGAGTTCGACATATTCAACCCGAACCTCGGAAACTGCGGCCAGCTCAGTTTTGGCGCGAGAAATTAGAGCGTGGCTCTGACGTTCCCCAGTGCAAAACTCGCGTTTGGCCGCTTGCAAACTGCGGTATAAGGCCGTTGCTTGCTGTTTTTCCGAGGACGTTAAGTACTGGTTGCGGGAACTGTAGGCGAGTCCGGACTTTTCGCGGACGATGGGACAAGCGCAAATCTCGACCGAGAGGTTGAGATCGGCCGCGACGCGACGAATAATGGCAAGTTGTTGGGCATCTTTTTCCCCAAAGTAAGCGCGCGCCGGCCGGACAATCGTTAAGAGTTTGGCCACAATCGTCGCCACGCCGGGAAAATGGCCGGGACGAAACGGGCCGCACAGAACGGACATCATGGCGGCCGGAGGTAATACGGTTGTGGTTGAGTCGCTTTCTCCCCCTCGAATGACCATTTCTGTGGGAGTGGGGGCGAAAACGGCCTTCACCCCCAACTGCTCGCAAAGCTGACAGTCGGCTTCTAGCGTCCGAGGATATTGTTCCAGATCCTCACTAGGGGCAAATTGGAGGGGATTGACAAAGATGGTGGCGATCGCCACCTCATTTTCCGCGATCGCCCGCTCGATTAAGCTGCAATGGCCGGCGTGGAGCGCTCCCATCGTCGGCACTAAGCCAATTTCAGCGCTAGCACCAACAACTCGTAAGTAAGAGCGCAACCCGGCAATCGTTTTAAAAACGCGCATGATTTAAGTTCCCCGCAAAAAAAGCCGAATCATCAATTATGAACGACCGAGCGTGCAATTGATAATTCAGCCTCGAAGATCTCGACGGTTGGGGCTATTGACCCAAAACCTCGACGCGCACCGGGGCCACGCCGCTGTTCACCATATTAATTTTTCGGGCTGCACCGATGGAGAGATCGATAATTCGCCCCCGGATGAAGGGGCCGCGATCGTTAATTCGCACGGTGACCGAGCGGCCGTTGTTCAAATTGGTGACTCGAACTCGCGTACCAAAGGGCAAGGTGCGGTGGGCGGCCGTCATAGCATTTTGATTGAAGCGTTCTCCGCTAGCGCTGCGGCGACCGTGAAAACCGGGGCCGTACCAAGAAGCCATCCCTTGCTGTTGGGAAATGACGCGAACGCCGACTAACTCAGGGGTTTGGGGCGCTCTGGCAACTTCCCGGAGTTCTAGGGGGGGAGCATTACCCAGCAAGCGCCGCAAGCGATTGGTTGCTTGCAAAGCGTCTTGGGATGCGTTGCGGGTTGTGTCGGGGAGAATAGTTCTGCGGTCGATGGTGACGAGGGGTTCGTCGCCCACGCTAATGAGGTAGGCATTGTAGCGATCGCTCCAGTCCACCGTAATTTGGCTGGCATCAATATTATTCTCGCTCAAATAGTTGAGACGCGCCGCCACTGTTGTCGCTCGCCAGAGGGGATCGTATTTGGTTTGGCCCTCGCCGGTGCTGCTAGTTTGCTTGGTTTCGCTCAGATTTAAGGGCGTTGCCTGAGGAGCGGGACTGATAAATTGGTTGGCGGGGCGATCGCCGGTTTTTCTTCTCTGACCGGCAGGAGATGGGTCGAGAAAAGTCAGTACGGGAATGCCGCGAACGTAGAGGGTGGCGGCTGGATATTCCCGCCATTGGTGCGGGTAAACCTGGGCAACGCGGTTGGCTTCCTCCGCGATCTGGCTTGCCTCGATCCGTCCCAGATTGGTTGAGTTTTCGGCTAAATTTTGAGCTGCGGTTTGAGTCATTTCTCCGGACAGGGCAAGGGTTGTGCCGGCAACTGTTGCCAGGACGGAAGCTGTTAGACCGCTCAAAAATTGTTGACTCATAAGATTTTTGGGTTAAAGCACTACCGAAATTTAAAGGTTTTATTGTCGTTGATTGAACTCGAACGGGTTTCGAGTGGGTCGCTATCGCGCGAACTGCAACAGACTACCATAAACTTTTACTGAGGGGATCGGTATTTCGCGTAAATTTGTGCTAATCCATTTTCTAAGAGCGAGGCGATCTGTCGCTCGAAACATTTACCATATCAAGATCGAAGTTAACTCTTAGCGTAATTTTTCTTTACGTACAATTATTAATTTTTAATAATTCAGCGAAGCGATCGCTTAAGTTTCTCTTAACTTCCGGCAATCTCATCGGACGTAGCGGCTTCAAACCCTTGCGCGTTGAGGCATTCGCGAGGTCTATCTGTCAACTACTCCAGATACTCTTGCTAGACTTGTGGAAAAGCGGAAAAGGTGTTGTTCTACCATGACGAAAATCAAGTCTCCCCCTCCATTGATTTCCCTCCTCCTAGGAGCTTCCCTCGCTCTCATCCCGCTGTCGGGAAACTCCCAGTCTGTTGTTTCGGTCTCTTTCAATCCCCCCCCAGGATTTTCACCGCCTCCTGGCAATGATGGAGAACCCCCGAACACCGGAGCCGGCGGCCGTCGGGGCGGACAGTGCTTTTCTGAAGCAGGCCCAGAGTCCAAACTCACTCCTCTAACCCCAGCCAATCAGCTCGGACTGACACTTGACAAAAATCCCAGCATCTTTGTGTTTGTGCCAAAAACCACGGCAATCCAAGGCGAGTTCTTATTGCGCGTCCCCACCGAGAACCCCGAACCCGGCCAGCCCAAGTTTCGCGAAGTTTACTATACAACCTTTGACCTTCCCAGCCGTCCCGGTATTGTTCGCATTCAACTCCCCACGAAAGCGATCGCCAAACAATCCATGTTGGATCTAGACAAAATGTATCAATGGGAAGTCTCCCTTGTCTGCGACCCCAGAAACCGAGAACTTGACTGGAGAACATCCCGCTGGATTCAGCGAGTTGAGCCGAGCGACATCAACACGAGTCTTGACGAAGAATTGCAGACAGCCACACCGCTAGAGCAAGTCGTTCTCTACGGTAAAGCAGGAATTTGGCACGATGCTCTGATGGCTTTGGCCGATTTGCGTCAAACTCAAGGAGATAGCACCGTCTTAGTTTCGCTGTGGGACGACCTGTTAAATTCCGAAGCCGTGCAACTCGGCCGTGTGACCCAAGCCCCTCTCTTAGACTGCTGTCAGGCAATTCAGGAGGACGGAAATCAAAATTAGCAGCCGCAAGCTCGCACGCGAACAACCAGAGATCTCAAAACCCTGAAAAAATCTCCCGATCTCGATTGCCAGCCGTTGTAGCAGGATGAGGTCGAATGAATCGCGGGTAGAGAAAAGGCGATCGCCTTCAAGACCCTTCAGTTCGATGTCACTGCAATCGGGATTAGAAGTTCGCCCGGACGCAACCTTGAAATTGAACTCCTTTAAGTCAGTGTCATTTCCCTGGAGTCTCTACCACCTTCTTGCACCTGTCGCGAATGATGTGGAACAAATTTAGACGGCTTTTTCGGGAATGGGGGATCGTTGCGATCGCAATTCCTAGCGTCGCGGGATTAACGATTCTCTTGCGCTGGGCCGGAGGATTGCAGTTTTTGGAGTGGGCGGCACTCGACTACTTCATGCGCTGGCGGCCCGCCGAGCCGACCGATCCGCGCATTGTCATTGTGGCGATTGACGAGTCCGATCTGGAAAATATCGGCCAGTGGCCGATGTCCGATGCAACGCTGGCTCGGTTACTCCGCAACATTCAAGCCCAGCAACCCAGGGCCATTGGCTTAGATCTCTACCGAAATTTGCCCGTCCCGCCCGGACATTCAGAATTAGTCGAAGTCTTTGAAAACACGCCAAACTTAATCGGCATTGAGAAGGTGACGGGGAAAGCCAGAGGAAAATCCGTGGCCCCGCCGCCAGCCCTAAGTCGTCTCGATCGAGTGGGCGCGGCCGATTTGGTCATTGATAGCGATGGGAAAGTTCGCCGCGCCCTTCTGGGGGTGAGAATAAAGGAAAGCGGGGAAGAGAAGATTAGCTTTGCCGAGAGGCTCGCCTTAATTTATTTGGCAGCAGAGGGGATTTATCCGGAAGTTCTCGATGCCCAACAGGGCAAGGTGAAGTTAGGGCGAGAAATCTTTGTGCCAATGCAGCCCAATGATGGGGGATACGTTCGCGCGCAGACGCAAGGCTACCAAATTCTGCTGAATTCTCGCCATCTCCCCTGTCGCAATGCGGAAAAAGGGTGTGCGGCCTTCCCCACGGTGTCGATGGGCGATGTTCTCGACGGCCGACTGCCGTCGGACACGTTCCGCGATCGCGTGGTTTTAATTGGCACAACCGCTCCTAGCTTGCAAGACTTCTTTTTCACCAGCTACCCGGCCGCCGTACCGGGCGTGGAAATTCATGCCGATATCACCAGCTTGCTCTTAAGCGCCGCGCTAGAAGGACGCGCGCCCCTCGCCGTGTTACCAGAGGTGTGGGAGTGGTGGTGGATTTTGCTGTGGTCGGGCGCGGGCGCAACCCTGGTTTGGAAGTTACCTCGGCTGTACTGGAAAACGTCCTGCTTGGCGATCGCGAGCTTGGGGCTGGTCGGGGGGACTTACGGCCTGTTTGTCGCGGGGTGGTGGTTGCCCGCGATCCCGGCGTTGCTGGCGCTGAATGTCGCCGGAGGTACGGTTGCCTGTTACCTCCTGTTTGTCGAACGCAACGCCCGCCAGGCGATGATGAATTTGTTGGGACAGCACGTTTCCCCCGAAATCGCCCAAGCCGTGTGGCGCGATCGCCAGCAGTTGCTCAAGCAAGGACAAATCCTCGGCCAGAAAATGGTGGCGACCGTCCTCTTCACCGATTTAAAAGGCTTTACCAGCATCTCCGAGCAGACCGAACCCGAAACGCTGATGTTTTGGCTTAACGACTATATGAATTCGATGTCGCAGATCGTTCTCGATCGTGGCGGTGTTGTCGATAAGTTTATCGGCGATGCAATTATGGCAGTGTTTGGGGTTCCCATTCCCAGTACGACCGAGGAGGAAATTGGGCGAGATGCGATCGCGGCCGTGAGTTGCGCGGTGGAGATGGCGGCGGAGTTGCGATCGCTCAATCAACAATGGCGATCGCGCGGTTTGCCCACAGCGGCTATGCGGGTGGGAATTGCCACCGGAGTCGTCGTAGCCGGCAGTTTGGGCAGCCAGAAGCGGTTAAACTACACGACCATCGGCGATAGCGTCAACGTCGCCGCGCGGCTGGAGAGTTACGATAAATCTATTGATGGCGGCATCTGTCGCGTTCTGATTGGCGAGGAAACCCATCGCTATCTTCAGGGTCAATTTCCCACCCAATTTGTGGATGTGGCGCACCTCCGGGGCAAAACAAAGTCAGTCAAGGTTTATCAGGTGTTAATCGATTAAGTGACATCTAAGGCACAGGAGGAATGGAAAGAGCGGCAGCGCTCGCCCTAACTCAAAGAGGATTAGGCGTATCGGTCATCAATCCCCGTCAAGGGCGAGACTTCGCCAAAGCTACTGGACAACTGGCCAAAACCGATGCC